>Ga0255336_101246_pt1 | contig 20498 bp, 12 predicted proteins | sample MeOH1_35cm_T3_17_FD_189102 | JGI IMG/M metagenome (GOLD analysis project Ga0255336, IMG submission 189102) | Sandy soil microbial communities from University of British Columbia, Vancouver, Canada - MeOH1_35cm_T3_179 | ecosystem: Engineered > Artificial ecosystem > Sand microcosm > Unclassified ...
TCTCCACCAGCCCCACAGAACGTGACTGATAGCCCTGCTTCACGAAGAAGTCTACCGATTGGTCGATCGTCCACTGCCCGTTGGGTTCTCCGATGCCGGTGTGCAGCTTGATGGAGTTGACGAAGCGGGCATCGCGCAGGAGAGCGTCCTGCAACTGGCCAAGGCGGATCAGCTTTGCTTCGCGTGTCTGCTCGGGCGTGGCGTTTGCGACGGGAGCTCCGTAGCCCTCATCGAGCATCATCTGCTCGGTGTAGTGAGCCCATCCTTCGATGTTGGAATTTGCTCCGATGAGCTTGCGAATCTTTGAAGGAAACTGGTTTTGCCAGAGGAACTGTACGTAGTGGCCCGGATAGGCCTCGTGCACGCTGGTGGAGATGATGGTGCCGACGTTGAAGCTGGCCATGTGTTCCGCAACGTGTGCGGTCGTCCAGTCTTTCTCCGGCAGAGTTACGTTGAAGTACGCCTTGGTGGAGCGTGTCTCGAACGCTCCCGGAGGATCCATGGAGGCGAAGGTGGTCGCACGCATGAACGGCGGAGTCTCTTCGAGAGTCGGCTGCACATCGCTTGGGATAGTGATGATGTTGTGCGCGCGGATAAAGGCGATCAGAGAGTCGAAGGTGTTGTGGAAGGAGTCGATAAGCTTGTCGGGTGCGGGATGGATGGTGGCAAGCTCGGCGAGAACCTCCTGAGGAGTCTTCGAGGGATCGACCTCTTTGGCGATGCGGGCGAACTCGGCCTGATTGCGGTGAAGGTCGTCAAAGGCTACCTGCAGCAGGCGGTCGAGGGGGATGTCGACCATCTCGTCGTAGGAGAGCTTCTTCGCAAAGGTGTCGGAGCCGAGGCGATAGTCGCCGTTGGAGCGAGGGAGCAGATCGGTCTTCATCCATGTGCCGTAGTCCTTCAGGGACTGGATGACGGCCGCATTGGTGTGGGCGAAGTCAGCCTTGGCTTTTGCATCGTCTGCCTCGGTGAAGGCGGCCGGCACATCTTTCTCGAAGAAGCTGACGAGGCCGTCGATCTGTTCGAGAGCGATCTCGGTGAAGATGCGCGGAGGGTTCTTGAGGTTTTTGCGTGCCTCGGCGAAGACCTGCGGGATCTGCTTTTCGCGCTCGACGACAGCGCGGAGACGTGTATTCGGCGGGGCGAAGGGGCGTTCCATCAGGACGAAGATCGAGTTGGTCACTCCACTCGAATAGTTGTCTGGGTTCTTCTCCCAGTTGCGGATGACCTCGAGTGAGAGCAGCTGCGAGCGGATACTGTTCAGGAGGATGCTATGGTCGGCGGCGACGGGAGCATCGAGCGCGGAGGGGTCTATCTCGGCGATCTTTTTTTCATACATGTGCAGCGCTGCTATCTGTTTCTGAACTGCCGCTGCGGAGTAGTCTTCCAGCTGCGTGTCGTATTGGTGCAGACCGGTCTGGGTTCCATAGGTTGGAGCATAGTGGAACAGGACGTCGGAAAAATATTGGTCGGCGATGAAGTTGAAGGTCTGCGGAGCTCCATCTGCGGAGATTCTTTGAGCGGGAGCGGCGGGTGAGAGCATGGCGATTCCAAGTAGTGCGGTGATAAGGGGGCGAATTGGCATAGCGGTCTTCTGCAAGCAGTGTAAAGCCGCCCTGTGCCTTGTTGTAGTTTTAGTTCGCGTCCGGCAGAGTGTACTCGAAGTCGTAACTGTGCTTGCCGTCGGGGGAGATGATGATGTTCATCTTTCCGGCGAGCCCTGCGAGCTGGCCGGTCCCGGAGTCGGGGACGACGGTAATGGAGAGGGAGGGGACGCCGCGATTCATTGTCCCGCTATGCTGCAGCGCGAAGGTCCCAGTGCGTCCATTGAGTGTGCCGTTTACGATCTCCATGGCAACGTAGCCGCCTGAGCCCTGTGCTCCCGCTGTGAGCATCTGGCCTTTCCCGGTTGCTTCGAGTACGCCGTGATATTGCTTTTCGATTGTCATGCGGCCAAGCGCCGGATTGAGCTTGTCTTCCTGCGGAGTCAGTTTTACATCAAAGGGACCGGTTGCACGGGACATGGAGACCTCGGTTCTAACGGGTGATCGTACCGCGGAGGTTTGTGCGTGTGACGGATAAAAGCAGAGAGCAATAACAGCGACGGAAAGAAGGCGAAAGAGCATAGGGGCTCCGCAAAGTACGGTGTTCATCTTCGATTTCGCGCAGGAATCAAGTCAACAGCTAACCGTGGATCAGGGGATCGACTCCGTAGCGATTCATGACGTCACTGATGGCGGCGATGTCGGGTTCGCTGAGCCGGTAATGAACGGCGATCTCGCGATAGTACTCCGGTCCCATCACGCCGGGGGTCTGGAGGCACATGAAGCGCCCCACCTCATTGTGCAGATTGGCGAAGAAATGTGCCGTGCCCCTGGGGATCGACAGGCTCTCTCCCGGATGGAGGAGGGTGATCTCTCCATTCAACGTCCAGGTGGTGACTCCATTCATCCCGAGCACCCACTCGTCATAGTTGCGATGCGTATGCGGCACGACGACGCTGGTTGCTGAAGGGATCGTAAGCTCGAACATGTCCAGCGCATTGTCCGTCTCATGGCGAGTCATGAGAAACGTCACGCTCATTCCACCGACATGAATCGTCTCGTGCATGCGTGGCTCCTCTCCCAAGTTGAAGGCGATGATACCCGCTCGAACCGAAGGAACGAAGCAAAAAAATGCATGATTGCCTCCGTTCGTCACAGGTTTTTCCACTGCTACTTCTGCATGCCTGTGGAATCAATGACTTCAAACAACAGCGGCGCTCGCGGTATCCAGCGATTCAAGCAGGGCGCGTGTTTCTGTGAGCACATCCTCTGCCTTCGCACTGGTGAGGGGCCAGCGCAGAATGCCCTGGGGAGTGAATTGGGCTCCACGCTTGGTGTTACGACTGACGAGTTTCATCAGCACGCCGGGGTCGATGGCATTGGCGTTGTTCGACTCGGAGCCATCGCGCTCGGCGAATTTGATATGCAGCATCTCGACGAAGGTTTTGACTTTGTTCTGCTCGACCTGGGTTCTCTTGCGATCGATTTGTGCGATGCCGAGCAGTTGTGCGTGCAGGCGAATCTCGCCCGCGGCCAAGAGGTTTTCGACCGATTCCGGCAGAGCGCCGTAGCGGTCCTGCAGTTCGGCACGAACGTCGGTAAGCGCCGTGTAGTCCTCGGCTCCGGCGATGCGCTTGTACATGCGCAGGCGCTGGTTCTCCTCGGGTATGTAGTCGGCGTCGATACGAACGGAGATGCCGAGGTTGACCGCGGTCGCTGCATGCGCAGGCTGGTCGTCTTCGCCCTTGATCTTGCGTACAGCCTCTTCCAGCATCGAGGTGTACATCTCGAATCCGATGGCCTCGATGTGGCCGCTCTGCTCGCCGCCAAGCATGTTTCCTGCGCCGCGCAGCTCGAGGTCGAGCGCGGCGATCTTGAAGCCTGCTCCGAGATCGGAGAACTCCTTGAGCGCGGCCAGGCGGCGACGGGCGATCTCGGTCAACTCGGTGTCGGGCGGGATCAGGAGATAGGCATAGGCTCGGCGGTTGGAGCGACCGACGCGGCCACGAAGCTGGTAAAGCTCGCTGAGACCGTGGCGGTCGGCGCGGTTGATGATGATGGTGTTCGCGAGCGGAATATCGAGGCCGTTCTCGATGATCGAGGTTGCGACCAGCACGTCGTACTCGTGGTTCATAAACGACAGCATCACGCGCTCGAGTTCGGCTTCGGGGAGTTGCCCGTGGCCGATGACGATGCGCGCCTGGGGGACCAGTTCGCGAATCTTTGCGGCGATGTCATAGATCGACTCCACGCGGTTGTGCACGAAGTAGATCTGGCCGCCACGTTCGAGTTCCATCTCGACGGCGGTACGGACCAGCTTCTCGTCGAACTTGGCGACGATGGTCTGGATGGCCATGCGGTCTTTGGGAGGGGTTTCGATGACGCTCATGTCGCGGAGGCCGATCAGCGACATGTGGAGCGTGCGGGGAATCGGCGTGGCCGACATGGAGAGCACGTCGATGGCGGCGCGCATCTGCTTCAGCCGCTCTTTGTGGCGAACGCCGAAGCGCTGTTCCTCGTCGACGACCAGCAGGCCGAGGTCCTGAAACTTCAAGTCCTTGGAGAGAAGACGATGCGTCCCGATGAGGATGTCGACCTTGCCGTCGGCGACGCGCTCGAGGATCTCCTTCTGCTCCTTCGGTGTGCGGAAGCGCGAGATCATCTCAATGTTGACGGGGAAGTTCGCGAAGCGGCGCTTGAAGGATTCGAAGTGCTGGAAGCTGAGAACGGTGGTTGGGGTCAGCACCGCGACCTGCTTCGAGTCCTGCACAGCCTTGAACGCGGCGCGCATGGCGACCTCGGTCTTGCCGTAGCCCACGTCTCCGCAGAGCAGGCGGTCCATGGGCTGTGTCGATTCCATGTCAGCCTTGATGTCGGCGATGGCGTTGAGCTGGTCGTCGGTCTCGTTGAAGTCGAAGGCGTCCTCGAACTCGCGCTGCATGTTGGTGTCGGGCGAGAAGGGGGTTCCCTGTGCCGCTTCGCGCTGCGCATAGAGCTTCAACAGCTCCGCAGTCATGTCGGCCATTGCCTTCTTGACGCGGGCCTTGGTCTTCTGCCAGCCCTGCGAGCCCAGCTTGTTGAGCTGCGGCGCGGGGCCGGTCTCGGTGGACCGGTACTTCTGTATCAGGTCGAGGCGCGTGAGCGGAACGTAGAGCTTGGCCTCGTCGGCGAACTCGAGGATCATCAGCTCAAGCGGTGGCTGATCGTTCTCTTCGATAACGCGAAGGCCCATGTAGCGGGCGATGCCGTGTTCGACGTGAACCACGTAGTCGCCGACCTTGAGGTCGCGGAAGTCGGAGATGAACGCGGCGGATTTGGGGCGGCCACGACGCACGGGACGCGGAGTGACGTCGGCTTCGTCGGAGAGGTCCTGCGCTCCAAAGAGGACGATCTGCCTTGCGGTTGTTTTGTCGAGGTCGAGGATCTGTACGCCTGCGGCTATGGGCGTCTTTACGATGACCGGCGTACGGAGATCGCCTGCGAGATAGCTGGACTCCGAGTAGACGCTCGATGATCCTGGCTGATCGGCTCGCGAACCGAGGCGGTAAGGAACCTGATACTCCTGTAACAGGCCGGCGAGGCGCTCGACATCTCCCTGGTTTGCGGCAGCGAGCAGGATGCGAGCCTCCTGCCGCATGAGAGAGTTGAGCGCGTCGATCAGGGCAGGGATCGATCCGTGGAAACGCTGCGTGGGGCGCGAGGCGAATTCGATCTCCGAGAGCTCGTTGCGTTCGGCGTCGAGAACGTCGACGGCTCCGAGCTGGTCGAGGTCGCAGCCGGTGGTGCGGTGCAGGCGGTCTTCGAGCTCCCAGGGCGAGAGGTAGATGTCTTCGGGGCGTACGAGCGAGCCGATTCCGGACCGGTCATGCCGCTGCTCGACCTTGTTCCACCAGCGCTCGCCCTGATTTTTGACCATCGCGGGTTCTTCGATAAAGACGCGTGTCGAAGTTCCCAGAAGATCGAGCAGGGTGTATTTGGCGCCGGCGACGGGAGCGAAGAACTCCCAGCCGGGAAAGACGGTGGCTTCGCCGGTGCGTGTGGCCACGTGCGTTTGAAGCTCTACCGGCTCTTCACCGCCTTCAAGTGCGGCTCCGGCCGCTCCGGCACGGGTGAGGCGAGCGTTGATTGCGGAGAGAAGCTTTTCGGTGACGGGGGTCTCAGTGAGCGGCAGCAGAAGAACTTCGTCGAGGGAGGAGCTGGAACGCTGCGTCTCAGGATCGAAGCGGCGGATGGACTCGATCTCGTCGCCGAAGAAGTCGATGCGGACGGGCCGCTCCTGCTCGGGAGGATAGACGTCTACGATGCCTCCGCGGATGGTCACCTGACCGGGCATCTCGACGACGTCGACACGCGTGTAGCCGACGGAGAGCAGATGCTCCACCAGCATCTCGGGGAGATGCTCTTCGCCGGTGCGAAGGTGCAAGGCGAGCGCGGCGTAGTAGTCGCGGCCAAAGAGGCGCATACAGGCCGATTCGATGGGGGCGATGACCAGGCGCGGCGTGCGCTCACTCGCGCAGAGCTTCCAGAGAGCCGAGGCTCGTGTCTCCTGGATCTCGGAGTGAGGGGAGAGGTTTTCGAAGGGGAGGACGTCATGAGCGGCCAGCCTGAGAACCTGTGTGGGATCGAGGGCTCCCGTGAGCTCGCAGGCGGCCAGGACGGCGGCGTGCAGGGCTTCGGCGGCCTTGTTGTCGGAGACGATGACGAGCGCCGGAGCCTGGGCGGAGCGAACAAAGTAAGGCAGATACAGCGCACGGGCGGTTGCTGTGAGCCCGGAGACACGACGGCGCCCCGATCCGCCGCTCAGATGGCGGCGTACACGCTCAAAGGCATCGGAGTGTTCCAGATCCGCGAGGAGCTCGCGGACGAAAGGCAAGACCATGCTGTCTTTATTTTAGTGGAATTGCCGTATCGCTATTCGTGATGGAGTCCTTGAATTGTTGCCGGAGGACCCGGCTTATGGAGTTATTCCGGACCGGTGGAGATTGCAAGCTCCCACCGGTCCGAAGAGAACAGGCTCAGGCGGTGCCTTCGCGGGCATCTTTCCAGAGATCGAGGGAGCCGTCTTTCGCGTACTTGTCGATCTCAGCCAGCTCGGCGCCTGTAAAGTGGAGATTCTTGACCGCGTCGAGCGAATCGTCGAGTTGGGCGACGTTTCGCGCCCCGATGAGGGCCGAAGTTACGCGGGAGTCGCGCAATACCCAGGCGATGGCCATCTGTGCCAGCGTCTGACCACGGCCTTTGGCTATCTCGTTGAGGGCGCGGATGCGCTGCAGGTTGTCCTCGTTGAGAAAGTCTTTTCTGAGCGAGCCCTCGAGGGTGGCGCGGGAGTTCTCCGGAATGCCATTCAGATATTTGCTGGTCAGCATGCCCTGGGCCAGAGGCGAAAAGGCGATGCAGCCCGAACCGAGCGTGTCCAGCGTTCCGAGAAGCTCATGTTCGATCCAGCGGTTGAGCATGGAGTACGAGGGTTGATGAATGAAGAGGGGGACACCTTCGCTGCGCAGGATCGCGGCGGCCTGCCGGGTACGCTCCGGGCTGTAGGACGAGATGCCGACGTAGAGTGCCTTACCCTGGCGAACAGCCTGAATGAGCGCGCCCATGGTCTCTTCGAGCGGCGTGTTCAGGTCGGGCCGGTGGGAGTAGAAGATGTCCACGTAGTCCAGCCCCATGCGGCTCAGGCTGTCGTCCAAAGAGGCAAGAAGGTATTTGCGGGAGCCTCCAAAGCCGTAGGGTCCCGGCCACATATCCCAGCCAGCCTTGGTGGAGACGATGAGCTCGTTGCGATACGGACGAAGGTCTTTACGGAGGATATGGCCGAAGTTCTCCTCGGCGGAACCATACGGGGGGCCGTAGTTGTTGGCGAGATCGAAGTGGGTCACCCCGCGGTCGAAGGCGCGAAGGACCATGGCGCGTCCGGTCTCGAAGACGTCGGCTCCGCCGAAGTTCTGCCAGAGGCCGAGGGAGATGGGAGGAAGGACGATACCGGATCGGCCACAGCGGCGGAACTGCTCCTGTTCGTACCGCTTTGGGTCTGCTACGTAACTCATTCGCTAACTCCTTGAAGAGGCATCCTGCTTCAGGGATATCGTACGATGTCCCGGATGTCGGAACCTTAAACGTGGCCAAAGGCCGATTTTCGCTACACTGGAAAGGTAATGGCGACCATCAAAGCAGTACGCGGGACCAGGGATCTTCTTCCCTCGGACACCACGCTATGGAATTACGTAGAAGCCACTGCGCGGGCTGTCTTTGCGCGGTATGGATTTGGCGAGATTCGCACGCCCATCTTTGAGGCGACAGAGCTGTTTGCTCGTGGCGTGGGCGAAGAGACCGATATCGTCTCCAAGGAGATGTACACCTGGGAGGATCGCGGTCGCGCGGAAAGTGATCGCGGCCAGAGCCTGACCCTGCGCCCGGAGAATACGGCCGGTGTCGTCCGCTCCTATATCGAGCACGGCATGGCCGACAGCGGAATGTTGGAAAAGCTCTTCTACATCGGGCCGCAGTTCCGTCGCGAGCGTCCGCAACGTGGACGATATCGCCAGTTCTGGCAGATCGGCGCCGAGGTGCTGGGGCCACCGTGGTCGGGTTCGGATTCGGCCCTGCGTGACGCCGAGGTGCTGGAGATGCTCTCGACCCTGCTGAATGAGTTGGGAGTGAAGGGCTGGAGGCTGGCGTTGAACTCCGTCGGTTCGGCCGACGACAGAAAGCGCTACAGCGCGGCGCTCCGCGAGGCCCTGGCTCCGGTGAAACACCTGATGTGCGAGGACAATCAGCGGCGCGCGGAGACGAATCCTCTGCGCGTTCTGGACTCGAAGGAGCCGAAAGACCAGGAGATTATCGACAGTCTGCCCAAGATCGCAGATTTTCTAGGCGACGATTCGCGTGAGCACTTCGAACAGGTGAAGGCTGCGCTGGACGCCTGTGGTGTTCCGTACGAGGTTGAGCCGAGACTGGTGCGTGGACTCGACTACTACACGCGGACGACCTTCGAGTTCACCGTTCCTGACGGCGGTGGACTGGGAACGCAGAATGCTCTGCTGGGAGGCGGTCGCTACGACGGTCTGAGCGAGATGCTGGGAGGCCCAAAGGCTCCGGGGATTGGATTTGCGATTGGAGAGGATCGGTTGATTCTCACCTTGCAGGCCCAGGCCGGGGAGCGGGAGCCGAAGAAGCTGGATGCCTTTATTGCCCCGATGGGAGCACCTCAGAACCCGGGTGCTCTGAGGCTGGCTCAGGAGCTGCGGCGTGAGGGGCTTTCGGTCGAGGTTGGCGATGGCAACTTCCGGCTGAAGAAGTCCTTCGAGGCAGCCGATAAGCTGGCTCGGAGAATGGTGATCTATGGTGAAGACGAGGCCACAAGCGGCATTCTTACCGTGAAGGACTTTACAGCGGGAGAGCAGACGAAGGTTCCGCGGGCAGAGCTGGCGGCGGCACTGAAGTCCTGACTTTAGATTGGTCCGGGAGGGTGGATGGAACGCAGAAAGTTCTTCCAGGTGGCGGCTGCGACCGGTCTTCTGGGTACGACTGGCGTGCCTGCAGGGGCACAGACTGCAGGTTCGCCGCAGCCGGTGATTGAGCGGACGAACCCGAACCAGCCCGGTCGAGGCAAGGTATTTGCGCTCATTGTGCCGCATCTGGACGATGGCCCAATCAATGCGGGCGGCACTGTCGCCAAGTTGTTGAATGAGGGGTATACGGGATACGTCATCCGTGTGACCAACGATGAAAAGGACTCCTACGATCTTTCGCTTGGTGAGACTGTTCTGATCAACGAGCAGGACACGGCACGTTTTGTGAAGCTCGCCGGTCTGAAGAGAAGTTACGATCTGAGTTATCGCAACCATGGCCTTGACGATGTCTCACGCATGGAGATGCGCGTGCGCCTGGTCTTCCTGTTCCGCCTGCTGAAGGTGGATACGGTGATCAGCTTTGATCCATGGGGGCATGACGAGGAGAACCCCGACCACTATGTGACGGGGCAGGCGGTTGAGGCTGCGTGCTGGATGGCAGGCGATCATCTTGATTTTCCGGAACACTTCGAAGCGGGCCTTAAGGCGCACTCGGTGAGCGAAAAATATTACTTCGCCCGCGGACCGCATATCGTCAATCGAGTTGTGGATATTGCACCCACGCTGCAGCAGAAGGCAGCCTATATTGCAGCCTGCCAGAACATGATCGGCAATATGGTGCGAAATACGAATGACTCCCTGGCTCGACGCGGCCTGAAGATTCCGGAATTCAGCGGCGACCAGAACGCGGCGATCAGGGCCTACGTCGAGGCCAGATTTATTTCCCGAGCTCGGGATGTCGGCGCGAAATACGGTCTGGAGTATGCCGAAGAGTTCCACTACATCGGCCCGGACCACTCGATGGATGAGTACATTCGCGCCCACGCCCAGCGAATTTAGCGATTTGACGTGAAGTCCGTACAATAGAGGCATCGTGACACTCGACTTTTTAGGAAATCTGCAGCGTACCCACCGGTGCGGCGAGCTCCGTGTGGAGCAGGACGGGCAAGACGTGGTTTTGATGGGCTGGGTAAACCGGCGCCGCGACCACGGTAACCTTATCTTTCTGGATCTGCGGGATCGAACGGGCATAACGCAGGTTGTGCTGGACAAAGAGATCTCGGGCGAGGCCCATGCCAAGGCCGAAGCGGCGCGGCCGGAGTATGTGGTCGCCGTAAAGGGCAAGGTACGCCATCGCGGGGCCGGTCTTGAGAATCCGAACATGGCCACAGGCGCCATTGAGGTGGTTGCTAAAGAGCTTCTGCTGCTGAACGAGGCGAAGACGCCCCCGTTTTCGCCTGCCGAAGACGCGATTGCCAATGAAGAGGTGCGGCTGAAGTACCGCTATCTCGACCTGCGCCGCGAGCAGATGCAGCACAACTTTGCGATGCGTCACAAGGTTGCGCGGGCGATTCGGGAGTATCTCTCCGAGAATGGCTTCCTCGAGATCGAGACGCCCTTCATGACACGGTCAACTCCTGAAGGTGCGCGCGATTATCTGGTTCCCAGCCGCGTGCATCCGGGCAACTTCTATGCGCTGCCGCAGTCGCCGCAGATCTTCAAGCAGATTTTGATGATATCGGGCTTCGACCGCTACTTCCAGATTGCACGCTGTTTCCGCGACGAGGATCTTCGCGCTGACCGGCAGCCGGAGTTCACCCAGATCGACCTGGAGATGACCTTTCCGCAGCAGGAGACGGTCTTCCGTGTGGTCGAAGGCTTCCTTACTGCGGCCTTCCGCTCTGCGGGAGTAGAGCTGAAGACCCCGTTCGTGCAGATGACCTACGACGAGGCTATTCGGCAATACGGCATCGACAAGCCGGATATGCGTCTGCCCGCGATGGCGGAGCTGACGGACGAGCTGACACCTGCGCTGCGCGAACAGCTGAAGATCGAGCAGAAGCTTCCCGTGCTTGGCTTTGTCATCCCAAAGGCTGGCGGGTTGAGTGGGACGGAGCGCAAGAAGCTTTTGAGTGAGATTCGCGCGAGCTTCGGTGAAAGCGGTCTCGACATGCTGGATACCGAGCGCCTGAAGACGAACGAGACCTTCGCTCCGCTGGCCGCGACGATCGAACAAAAGCTGGCTGCGGCGGCGGAAGATCTTGTTATCGTCATCACGCCCAAGCTGGGTACTCCGGAGAAGTGGAACTACGATCCGCAGTGGATCTACAAGCGCGTCGGTGCTCTTCGGCTGCAGCTGGCCCAGAAGTTTGCCGATAAGCATGGCCGCTTTACGCAGACCGGAACCGAGGCGGATTACAAGTTCCTCTGGGTTACCGACTTTCCCATGTATGAGTGGGATGAGGAGACGAAGACCTGGAACGCGGCGCATCATCCCTTCACCTCGCCGCATGAGGACGACATCAAATCCGGTGCACTGTTCAACGACAAGGGAGCAGTTCGCGCTCTGGCCTACGATGTCGTGCTGAATGGAACGGAGCTAGGCTCAGGGTCGATCCGTATTCACCGGCAGGATGTTCAGGCGGAGATCTTCCGTTCACTCGGCATGAGCGACGAAGAGGCCAAGGAGCGCTTCGGCTTCTTCCTCGATGCGCTGGAGTACGGCACGCCTCCGCATGGCGGTATCGCGCTCGGGCTCGACCGTATCGTGATGATCCTGGCGGGAGCTTCCAGTCTGCGTGAGGTCATCGCCTTCCCGAAGACCGCGAAGGCGATTGACCTGATGGTCGACGCACCGAGCGCGCCTACGGAGCAGCAGATGAAGGAACTGCACCTGAGGACGGTAGTGCGCTCTTAGCTGCCATCGGCAGTCAATGTGGAGATAGATCAGCCCCGGGTTTCCGGGGCTGATTCTTTTTGCGAACCTTATTCGCTTAGTGTGCCAGCGCCTCTGCAATCGCCTTTTCGGCGAGCGGAGACATGATGGCGTATCCCTTGCTGGTTGGATGTACTCCATCTCGGGCGAGGTCGGGGTCGAGGCCACCTTTCGCGTTTGCCATTGTCGTGTAGTAGTCGAGGTAGACGAGTCTCTCCCGCTGGCAGAGCGCCTTCAATCTGGTATTCATCTGACGGATCTGTTCCGCAGGCTGAGCCGAAGGCTGCCAGCTATAGTGATCGGCCGGCAAGATCGACGAGATGACGACCTTGATGTTGTTTGCCTTTGCGATCGCCACCATCGATTCGAAGTTATCCTCGATCATCTCGGGCGTAGAAGGTCCGGTGTTACCTGCAATGTCGTTGGTGCCTGCGAGAATCACAACTACGGTGGGTTTGAGGTGCACGACATCCTGCTGAAACCTGACCAGCATCTGGGGTGTTGTCTGGCCGCTGATGCCTCGACCGACATACGGCTTTCCGGGAAAGAACTCTTCAGACTTTCTGGCCCATGCGTCGGTGATGGAGTCTCCATAAAAAACTACTCTTCCCGGGGCCGCGGGAGGCAGGCCGGCATTGGCATCGCGATAGCGAGCAAGCTGTGGCCAGTCTGCAAGTTTTTTCATCATCGTCTCTCGTTCGGCCGCGAGGTTGGGTTGTGGCGCAACAGCCGTTGTAGCAACTGTTTGACTCCATAACGTTCCCGCAAACACTACTGTCAGCCAGATCCAACGCATAGCTGTTCTCCTTGTTGAAATACAGCGCCATGTTAACTGAAATCTCCCACACTCAAGTCTGTTGTAACCTTCTAATTCAGAATGCAGCCAGGAATCTCTACGCACGTCTTCCTCTCCCAGCGCCTTCATCCGGGCCTGCTCGACGCCCTGCAGCGCGGTGGAGCCCGCACCATTGAGCTGTTTGCCGCTCGCCATCACTTCGACTACACCGACCGGGCAATCCTGCGAGAGATTGCGGCATGGTTCCGCGATACCGGCACAGGAGCTACGCTTCACCAGCCCATCTTTACGCGCGAGCAGTCTGAGAACTGGTCGCGGCACGTCGGCGCGACCCTCTCGCTGATCGCTCCGGAGAAGGCATACCGCATCGACGCTATGGACGAGGTAAAACGTGCTCTCGAGTCGGCGGAGCAGATCCCTGTCACCGCCATCACACTTCATCTGGGGCTGAAGGATGATGCCTGGGATGAGCGGGCCATCGAGAATTCGCTTACAGCGATCGAACATATCAACACCTTTGCCCGGCCGCTTGGCGTGCAGGTACTGCTCGAGAACCTTCAGAACGATGTGACTACACCGGAGCATCTGCTCGAGATCCTTGCTATCGGCCACTTCGATAATGTCGGGGTTACGCTCGATGTGGGGCACGCCAACCTCAGCGATACCGGTCTCGACCATGCATTCGAGCTGCTGCGTCCTCGTATCGGCGAGCTGCACCTGCACGACAACAACGGTCTGCGCGACGAACATCTGTGGCCAGGTTCCGGAGAGATCGACTGGACGAAGCTTGCGCGACTGACCGCAACGTTGCCGGCGGAGGTCCCCGGCATTCTCGAGATCTCCCATGAGCTGAACGAGACCGCGGATTCAGTTACGGCCAAAGGATCGGAGAGCTTCTCAAAGCAGTCGCGGATTGAAGACACTCTACAAGAGTCTGTCTAACGTCGCAGTCGCTTCCGGCGTTCGCAGTGTTGGGGAGAGGGCTCTTCTTACTCGTATTTGAGCGTCTGGACAGGATCGAGCTTCGCGGCGCGGTTCGCGGGGAGCGTACCGAAGAGGATGCCGACGAGCATCGAGGTGCCGAGCGCGATGATGGCTGACCACGGCGAGATTGGGATTTGGAAGGGCGTCAGCAGCCGTACGCTAAGCGGAATGGCAAGGCCAAGCAGGGTTCCCATTAGTCCGCCGCTCAACGAGAGGAAGACGGCTTCGGTCAGGAACTGCAGACGAATCTCATGACTTGTGGCACCGAGCGCTTTGCGGATGCCGATCTCGCGGAGGCGTGCCTGCACATTGGCCAGCATGCTGTTCATGATGCCGACGCCGGAGACAATCAGCGTAATGGCTGCGGCGAGAGTCAGCACGATGGTCAGCATGTCGGCAATTTTTGCCATCACTCCCAAAATCTGCTGCATCGTGAAGGCGGTATAGACAGAGCTTGGACGGTGGCGGGTCTTAATTGCCTCGAGGATCTTCGCTGCGGCAGGGGTAACCTCAGAGACATTGGCCATACTGAAGAAGATCTCTTTGACCGTGTCGGTTCCGGTAAAGTAGCGCGCGACTGAATAGGGGATGAGAATGGTCTGGTCAGAGACCTCGGATTGGCCGAAGGTGTCGATCCTCATCTTGAAGACGCCCACGACGGTAAAGGGAATGCCATGGATTGTGATGGAACGACCGACGGCGGCGCTGGTGGAGCCGAAGAGCGCACGAGCGAAGGGCTCGACCATGACAGCTACTTTGGCATGGGTAAGTGCGTCCTGATCGTCGAAGAAGCGCCCGCTGACCACAGCGAGATTACGGACGATGCGATATTGCGGCGAGACGCCGAGGATCATCGTGTTGCGGGTAATTCCACCCCCCATGCTGACGTTGTCGTGATCCTCGAGCATGGGGGAAGAGGCAACAATTCCCGGGACTTGCTCGCGAACGGCGGCTTCATCTTCGCGAGTCATGAAATCGGGGCTGCTGGTGTTGTCCGGTCCGACGACGTTTCCGCCGTTATATTGCATCTCCACCATGGTCGGGCCGATGGAAGAGAGAAGGTTCAGGGCGTAATCCTTACCGGTAAGGCCCAGGGTGTAGACGAGGATGATGGATGCCGAGCCGATGATCATGCCGAGCATGGTCAACAGGAAGCGGACCTTGCTGGCCTTGAAGCTGTCGATGGCGAGCTTGACCACCTCGCTGAACATCATGGTCGAACGTGCACTCTGCAGTGTTCGCTCGAAGGACCCAAGCTTTGACTTGGGAGATGTCACGGGTTGGGGAAGATTCGCTGTTGCCATCGGAGTGATCCGAAAGGATTAGACGTTCTTTAGTATCTCAGCGGTGCAGGCTTTCCGCTAGCTGCTGAAGATTGTCCCTTTTTCCTATGGCGATTGGTAATTCGTTCCTGAAGGAAGTGCCGTCCTCCTTGAGCCACTCAAGAATCAAGAAGGACGGCTTTTCATGTGCAACCTACTTGTAATCAGGGGGATGCGAGGGTTTCTAGGTGTCCCTCTGCTTGCCTTCAAATGTGGCGTAGACAACCGGGACCAGGATGAGCGTAAGCAGCGTGGAGCTGAGCAGGCCGCCTATAACGACGATTGCGAGCGGACGCTGAATCTCGGAGCCCGCCCCGTTGGAGAAGAGGAACGGTACGAGGCCGAGAGCCGCAACGGTTGCTGTCATCATGACGGGACGAAAGCGGAGGCGGGCACCTTCGAGTACGGCGTCTTCCTGCGAGAGACCTTCACCGCGGAGCTTGCGGATGTAGGAGACGAGAACGACTCCGTTGAGCACAGCGATTCCCCATAGCGCGATGAAGCCTACAGAAGCAGGAACGGAGAGGTACTCGCCGGAGATGAAGAGGCCGAGGATACCGCCGATGGAGGCCAGAGGAAGCACCGTGATGATAAGTGCGGCGAAGCGCACGGAGTGAAAGAGGATAAAGAGCAGGAAGAAGATCGCACCGATGGTGATGGGGACGATGATCATAAGGTGATGCATCGCGCGTTCCATGTTGTGGAACTGGCCGCCCCACTCGATGTAGTAGCCAGGAGGAAGCTTCACCTGCTGGCCGACCTTCTGCTGAAGCTCCGCGACGAAGCCGCCGAGGTCGCGGTCTTGCACGTTGACGCCGACGACGATGCGGCGCTTGCCCATGCTGCGATTGATCAGCGCGGGGCCCTCCTTGACGCTGACGCTGGCGAGATTCTCGAGTGGGATGCGTGGGCCGTCGGGCGAGCTGATCTGTAGCTCGCGGATGTCGGGAACACTGTCACGAAGGGTCTGCGGCAGACGAACGACGGTCTGGAAGCGACGCTCTCCTTCGTAGATCTCGGTTGCGGATTTACCGGCGATAGCGGTCTCGATGACGTCGTTGACGTCGGCGGCATTAAGGCCGAAGCGAGCGATGGCGCGGCGATCGATGGTGATGTTGAGGTACTGCTGGCCGCCTACGCGATCGACGCGGGTGTCCTGGGTTCCCTGAATGCCGCTGGCGACACGGGCGATCTCGCGGGCTTTTTCGACCAGAACATCGAGGTCGTCACCATAGAGCATCACGGCCACGTCGGCGCGGACGCCGGAGACCATCTCGTCTACGCGGTCGGAGATGGGCTGGGACATGACGAGGTTGATGCCTGGGATGGCTGCCAGCTTCTCGCGCATCTGGTCGGCGATCTTCTCCTGGGTCATGCCGCGCGGGCGCTCATCCACAGGGGTAAGCGATGCGAGAACGTCGGCTTCGTTGGGACCTGCGGGGTCGGCGGGCGATTCGCCGCGGCCTACGCGGGAGACCACATTTTCGACGCCGGGGACGGTGCTCATGGTCTTCTGCATGGCCATCTCCATACGAAGCGACTCTTCGAGGGAGATGTTGGGAACACGGTCGGCGTTGGGCGAAAGAGTTCCTTCCGCCATCTCGGGAATGAATGCGGTGCCGAGGAACGGGAAGAGGCACAGCGCGAAGATGAAGAGCGCGATAACGCTGAGGACTGTGATGCGCCGGTGCGAGAGAGCCCAGTGCAGCATGGCGTTATAAGGACGGCGCAGAATGCGGACAAGGCGGGTGTCGTCTTCAGAGCCTCCGCGAAGGAGATAGGCGCAGAGGACGGGAGAGAGCGTGAGAGAAAGCAGGAGCGAGATGCCGAGCGCGATGGCGATGGTGTAGGCCAGGGGAGCGAACATCTTGCCTTCCATGCCCTCGAGGGTCATCAGAGGAAGGAAGACGAGGATGATGATGGTGACGCCGAAGAGGACAGGCGTTGCGACCTCGCCCACTGCGTCGAGGACGATGTGCAGCTTGCCCTGAGCCGATGTGACCTCGTGGCCGTGATGGCGCGCGTTGCTGATTTTTGCGAAGACGTTTTCGACGACGACTACGGAGCCGTCGACCATGAGACCGATGGCGATGGCGAGGCCGCCGAGCGACATGAGGTTTGCCGAAAGCTCGATCCTGTTCATGACCAGAAAGGTCAACAGCGGCGTCAGCAGAAGGGTTGCGCTGACGATGAGGCTCGAACGTATGTCGCCGAGGAAGAGAACAAGAACGATGATGACGAAGACGATGCCTTCGCCAAGAACTTCGGTTACGGTGTGGATAGCGGCATCGACGAGCTGCGAACGGTCGTAGTAAGGCTTGATCTGAAGGCCGCCGGGAATCATGTGCTTCGAGTTGATCTCGGCCACGCGCTGCTTGACGCGGCTGACGATCTCCTTGGCGTTGCCCCCTGAGGTCATCAGAACGACGCCGCCGACGGATTCGGTATAGCCGTTCTTGATCATGGCTCCGGTGCGGACTTCGGTGCCGATGCGGACCTCGGCTACGTCGCGGACGTAGATGGGAGTTCCCCCGGATTCTTTCAGGACGATGCCGCGGATGTCGTCGAGGTCGCGGATGAGGCCAACGGCACGGATGAGGTACTGCTCGGCGTGCTGCGGAAGGATGCCTCCACCTGCATTGGCGTTATTGCGAGCCAGAGCGTTGCGGACATCCTGGATGGTGAGGTTGTAGTAGCGAAGCTTCTGGGGATCGACGAGCGTCTCGTACTGCTTGACGTAGCCGCCGGTGGAGTTAATCTCGGCGACGCCGGAGATGGAACGCAGAAGAGGACGAACAACCCAGTCCTGCACGGTGCGACGCTCGATCAACTCTTCTCTGGTGAGGGGACGCTTGCCGTCGTCGGGACGTTCGAGCGTGTACTGGTAGACCTCGCCGAGAGCGTTTGTGATGGGGCCAAGAACCGGAGTAACGCCTTCGGGCATGCGATCGCGAAGCTCGTTCAAACGCTCGGAGACCATCTGACGCTCAAGATAGAGGCTGCGTCCGTCCTCGAAGACGAGCGTGATAAGCGAGAGGCCGGGCTTGTTGAGCGAACGCATGTCGGTCATGCCGGGAAGGCCGGTCATGGCGATCTCGACGGGGATGGTGATGAAACGCTCAACCTCTTCGGGAGATTTGCCCGGAGCTTCGGTGGCGATCTGGACCTGGATGTTGGTGACGTCGGGAAAGGCGTCAACGGAGAGACGCTGCGCTGCATTGAAGCCAAAGCACATCAGGATGATGGCGACGACGACGAGGATGAGGCGATGCTTCAGCGCACCGTGGACGATGGACTGGAGCATTGCTACTGACCTCCCTTGATCGCATTCTGCTTACGCTGATTGTTCAGATGGAAGGCTCCGTCGAGCACGATCTTTTCGCCGGGGCTGATGCCGCTCTCCAGCACGCGGCTGTCTCCGGTTTCAAGACCGAGCGAGACCTCGCGGAGCATGAACTTCGTGGGCTCGGTCTGGACGAAGACGTAGTCCTTGTTCTCTTCACGGACGATAGCGGTCGAAGGGATGGTTGTCTTCCTCTCGGTGTTGTCGAGGAAGGTCATGCCTGCGAGCATGGCAGGCTTATAGATCGCATGCGGGTTCGGGAGGTCCATGCGGACCTGCACGGTGCGCGTGATTGGATCGACGATAGGAGCCACGTAAGAGAGCTTGCCTTCGATGTGCTCGCTGGGTAGTGCCGGGATCCTGACGACGACGTTCATGCCCTTGTGCAGGCGGCCTGCGCTCTCTTCGGGCACTTCGGCAAGCAACCAGACATTGGAGAGGTCGGCGACCATGAAGGCGACTTCTGCAGGCTGCACGATCTGCCCGAGAGTGACCTTGCGCTCGAGCACAGTTCCGCTGATGGTGGAGAGGATCGGGTAGTCGGCGTTGAGCTGACGTTTGGTCTCGAGTTGGTGAATGGCCGCTTCAGACATGCCGAGACCGCGGAGCTGGGTGCGAAAGGCATCGGCCTCAGCGGTGGCCTGAAGGAGTTCGGCGCGACGGCGCTCAAGCTCTGCGCGCCCCATAACGTCAGCTTTGACGAGCTGCTCAGCGCGGGCAGTCGCCTGTTCCGCCAGCTTTTCCTGAGAGTAGGCCTTGATGAAGGAGAACTGCGTATCCGAAAGGTCGGTGCTGTGCAGCGTCGCCAGGACGGAGCCGCGAGCGACGTTCTGACCCTCGAGGGCAAGCAACTTGATAATGCGGCCCGCAACGGGCGATCCGATGCGCGCGATTCGGCTGGCGTCGGTCTCGATTCGTGCGGATACCTGTAAAGAACCCGCGACGTCCTGCACCGTCGGCTCGCCGATCTTCAGCTGCCCCGCCAGCACCGGAGTCACTGAGATGCTGGTTGGATCCTGCTCGGGCGCAGATGCTGCTGCGGCGGCAGGGGCATTCTTTTTGCAGCCACCAGCCACAAGAAACAGGGCTGCAACGGATGCGAGTGCGCAGCTTGCGAGGGAGCGTGTAGGCTTCACGGTCTTCAATGCTTTTCTCCAGAGGGTGCGACGCCAAGTTCTTCAAGATCGACAAGGGCGGATTGACGTGCGAAGCGTGCGTCGAGCAGATCGCTGCGAACGCTTTGCAGAACACGCTGGGCGTCGAGGACCTCAACGATGCCACGTTCTCCAAACCGGTATGCCGCCATTGCGGCATCGACGGCACTTTCGGCCTCTCGCAGAGATCCGGCCTGTAACGACGTAGCTTGCTGGTCGGCAAGCTGGTAGCTCTCGTAAGCGCGCTCCAGGGCAGAGGTCAATTCAAGCTGGCGTTGATTGCGGATAGCTGCAGATTGCCGGATGGCGGCTTGAGAATCGGCGATCTGTCCGCGACGTTTATCCCAGAGCGGCAAGGGAACGTTGACACCAAGGCGCCAGAAGGTGAGGTCGGGCTGCTTCTCCCACTCGCCATAAAAGGTCGGTTGCGGTACGCGCAGGGCGCGCTGATGGTTCAGTTCTACTTCGGCCTGCTCGATGGCCGTGTTCGCCTCACCGATCACGGGATGATTTTTGAGTACCTGAGCGCGGAGCTCTGCGATGGGACCCAGACGCACAGGAGATTCGAGGTCGCCGGTGGGATCAAGAGTAACGTCGGGGGGAGCTGCAATAGCAGCCCGGAGCAGCGCAATTGCATTGGCAAGGTTGATCTGCGCGCTTCGTACTGCGAAGTTCGCACGCGCCAACTCGGCTTCGGCGCGGGTGAGTTCGAGACGACCCTTCTCGCCTACCTGAACTTCGATTTCGACGCGATTACGAAGGTTCTGCACCAGAGCAAGGTTTTCGCGGGCGAGATCGACCTCATGCTTCCAGCGCAGGGCTTGATAAAAGCTGCGCTTTACATCGGCGGTGACAGAGAGCTGTTCGACATCGCGTTGATAGCCCTGGCCAGTTCTTCCAAGATCGGCGACTCTCCGCCGCAAGTCACGTTCGCGAGGGATCTCAATGGTCTGCGACCCGGCGTAGTGCTGGAGGAGACCGGGAACGCCGGGGGTCGGGATGTTCCTCGCGCTCTGTTTTCCGGCGAAGAACTCAACCTGGGGGTTCGTGTAGGCGCGAGCGATCTGG
>Ga0255336_101248_pt1 | contig 20462 bp, 15 predicted proteins | sample MeOH1_35cm_T3_17_FD_189102 | JGI IMG/M metagenome (GOLD analysis project Ga0255336, IMG submission 189102) | Sandy soil microbial communities from University of British Columbia, Vancouver, Canada - MeOH1_35cm_T3_179 | ecosystem: Engineered > Artificial ecosystem > Sand microcosm > Unclassified ...
CGCGCTTAACTGCGGAGCCTTGCCGGCTACGTTAATTGAAAGTAATCTGTTTGGTTATGAGGAAGGGGCATTTACGGGGGCCAAAAAGGGTGGAAGCCCGGGAGCTTTCGAGCAGGCCAATGGGGGTACTTTTTTTCTGGATGAAGTTAGCGAGATGGAATTAAGCCTGCAGACGAAACTGCTCCGTGTTTTGCAAGAACGGGAAGTTGTTCGCATCGGAGGATTTAAGCCTCTGAAAGTAGATGTCCGGGTTATTGCCTCAACAAATAAGGATCTCAACGAATTAATTTCTGAAGGGAAATTCCGGCAGGATCTCTATTATCGATTAAATGTCGTTCAGATTAAGATTCCGGAGCTAAGGGAGAGACAAGGGGATATTTCTTTATTGGCAAGGTATTTTATTAAAAAATATAATAATTTCTTTGGAAAATCTATAGAAGATATTGATCACGAAACACTAAAAGTCCTCCAAAACCATACTTGGCCAGGTAATGTCCGCGAACTTCAGAATTGCATCGAACACGCTATGAATATGGTTGAGCGAGATGATTCCATCCTCTTAGTTCAGCATTTGCCTTCCTATCTTCACCAAAGGGTAGCTCAGGTTTATGATCCTTTGGTTGTCGAAATTCAGCCAGGAGGATTAAACTTAAGTGACGCTCTCAAAGTAACGGAAAGAACCATTATTAAAAAGGCTCTTCAAGTCTGTAAATATAAAAAAGTTAAGGCAGCGCAACTTTTAGGGATTAGCACGACCACATTATGGAGACGCTTAACCGAATTAGGACTTGAAAAGGAAGTTGACTAGGTTTACGTCTTAATTATATTACAATTCTGGAAACAAACATTTCAAAGCTGCAATTATAGCGACTTATTAATGCAATTAATGGTCAAAAACCCCCTTATTCATTTCAAAAATGAAATAGAGTAGAGGTGTTTTTTTTATATAATTCTATGAATTGTTACATAGATGTTTAAATTTATAGTCAAGCGATTAGGGTGATGCAAGCCTTAAATAACCGAGAACATTGCGAACAGCTTATGATTTAAGTGACATACCGGGTTTGGTATGATTCTTGCAATGTAAAAAGATTAGAAAATTTTAATATAAGGTGAGTCGTTTGACGTATTAACGAGCTGCCAATCACCCTTGAAAGGGTGTTATTTAAAAAAGGCAAAAAAATAATAGGGAGGAATCGTCTATGTCAATTCTTGCACTAACAAACATCGGGAAATTGGTTACGGGAGATATTCAGAATCCACTTTGTGATTCTAATACCATTGTGGTGAAAGATGGGAAAATAGCTAAAGTTGGTAACGCAGATATCTTGAAAGATTTCGAGGTAGAGAAAACAGTTGACGTAGCGGGTATGACCGTTGCTCCAGGCTTTATTGATTCTCATGTGCATACGGTCCTCGGTGATTATGCGCCACGTCAAAAAACACATGATTATCTTGAGGGAGCGGTTCACGGTGGAGTTACCACTTTTATCTCGGCTGGCGAATGTCATACACCTGGACGTCCGAAAGATCCGGCGGGGACGAAAGCCTTGGCTATCCTCGCACATAAATCTTTTAATAATCTACGCTCTACTGGACTCAAGGTTCACGGGGGCGCTGTGATCTTGGAAAAAGGTTTGGTTGAAGCTGACTTTGCAGAAATGGCCAAAGAAGGTGTTTGGCTCGTAGGTGAAATCGGACTGGGGAGTATTAAAAAGCCTGCAGAGGCTAAACCCATGGTCGAATGGGCTAAGAAATATGGGATGAAAGTGGCCATGCATACGGGCGGAACTTCGATCCCCGGTAGTTCTACCGTAACAGCTGATGAAGTGATAGCTGTTCAGCCAACTGTGGTCTCGCATATCAACGGTGGACCAACAGCGATTCCGCCTCAAGAAGTGGAAAAGTTGATTAACACTACAGATTTGACTTTAGAAATCGTGCAATGCGGTAACCCGAAAATCGCAGATTTAGTGGCTCGTAAGTTAAACGAAAAAGGAGCTCTGCAGCGGGTCATCTTTGGTAACGACTCACCCTCGGGTACGGGGATTATTCCCTTGGGAATTCTGCGCACAATGAGCTTGATTGCTTCGATGTCTGGAATTCCGGCCGAAAAAGTCGTCGCTATGGCTACAGGAAATACTGCCAGAGTCTTTGGCTTAAATACGGGTTTAATTGAAGAAGGTAAAGATGCGGATTTAGTAGTGATGGACGCGCCAATGGGCTCAGTTGCTCCAGATGCCCTGACTGCTCTTGAAGCAGGGGATCTACCGGGTGTAGCTATGGTCATCGTCGATGGGGTGATCAAAGTGAGTAAGAGCCGCAACACCCCTCCAGCAGCTCATAACTACGCCATTCTTTAAGCTTTCGAAAGATGCTTCACGAAGGGAATGATCATTAAATGGCAGTCGGCATAGATCTAGAGCTATGTACAGGATGTGGTATGTGTGCTCGAGAATGCCCCAATAAAGCGATTGTGATCCAAGAGAAAAAAGCCATTATCCAGGAAAATTGTGCAAGTTGTGGAATCTGCACTCGAGTTTGTAAATTCAAGGCAGCGAGGCAAACCCCTAAAATCAAGGAGGGAGCTGTTAAATGCTCTTCTTGTCCAGTGCAATGCGAGATTATTGAAGGTTTCACAGGAGCTTGCCAGCGATATCAAAACCGGGGAGGGACATTGGTCCGTAATCGTCAATTGGTGACGGAACTCCCGAACGGTGGACCTCTCATTTCAGCAGTCGGAGCGGGAACTGATTATCCGTGCTGTCGTCCCGCGCCTCATATTGTTCAGGATACTGTAAACGGAATTGAAACGGTGACGGTCGTGACGGAAGCCCCGTTAAGTTATAGCGGGGTTAAGGTCAAGATTGATACGAATTTATTTATCGGGGAAGAAACAGCTAAAGTTAAGCGAAACGGCAAAGTTGTTGGCTTAGTCGATACTGAAGAATATGGTTCAAAAATGCTCTCGATCGGCGGGGCGAACCTCCTAACCGGTAAAGACGGATTCATCGTCGCGCGGACGATCGTGGAATTTGCCAATTGCGAGCGAGTGACTCTAAAAGTTGAAAACGGAAGCACTCTTGAATTACAGGTCGGTTATCCTCCGATCATTGATGGGGTACAGGATCTGAAAATGCGCGTTGGGTGCGGGAGTGCCACAATTGGCATGTTCGCAGGAATTTTAAAAGAGGTTGTGGACGAAGCCATCATCCTTGACTATCATGTCGTTGGGCTATTATCAGAGCATTTAGCTGGCGAATACGTCGGTATGACGTGGAGTGGTGTGATCCCGAATGCGCGTAAAAGTACCCGCGGCCGTTATTTTGGGGAGCAGGGTAAAGGCTGGGGTGGTACGAATATCGAGAATCCCCGAGATGCCCTTAAAGACGTAGATATGTCAATTGCCAAACCCGGGATCAAGATTCTGGTCACAGAAACTACTGGGCAGAAGTGTGCACTCTTCCAAGTGAATGAAAAGGGCAACATTTCCGAAATTCCTGTAACCAAAGAAATCCAAAAGGCTGTTGATACCATTTCAGCTAACTGCGAGGAATCTAGGGTTTCGGTACTCTATACCGGTGGTACAGGGGGAAGCGCTCGTGCGGGGGTTGCCGTGAATCCGCTTAAAGTAACGCAGGCTGTGCACAAGGGGGACGCTAAACTGACAATCGGCGGAGCCGAAACTTACGTTTTGCCAGGTGGCGGGATCAACTTTATGGTTGATGTGGAGAAAGTTATTCCCAAAGCGTTTACTTGGGTGCCTGCGCCGGCAACTATCGCACCTGTTGAATACACCATGCCACTCGAAAAGTATAAAGAAATGGGTGGTCATATTCAATATATTAAGCCGCTCAAAGATTTTCTTAAAGATCTTAAAGATCAGTCGAAACAATGATCAGTGTTCTTGCTAAGGACCGCGTCTTTCTCGACTATGGACCGATTGAAATGATGTTGATGGCCACATCACCGCAGATGAGCATGATTTCGCAAATGCAAGAAGCAGCGCAGGAAGCCATTATCTGGTTAAATCGATTATCGCAGGTTCTGGACCAGGCGAAGGATGTCCGCACCTTGAACCATCCCCGTCTGACCGAACTCCCACTCCCCCTGCGTTGGATGGTTGAAGCGGTACTTGCTACAGGCGATCGAAGTCTTACGCCAATGGCTGCCGTAGCAGGAACATTTTCAGATCTTGTCGCTGATCGCTTGGTTGAAGCTGGCGCTCATAAAGTCATTATCAATAATGGCGGGGATATTGCGATTCGTCTCATTGGCTCTGAGCAAACAAAAGTTGGTGTAACTCCGAGTATAGGGGCCAATCAATTCACCCATGTGATTGAGCTATCCAGCTCCAAAGGTATCGGGGGAGTTGCCACAAGCGGAAGGGGCGGAAGAAGCTTTACTAAAGGGATCGCGAGTTCGGCAACAGTTTTAGCTGAGACAGCACGTGTTGCGGATAGTTGTGCGACTCTAGTTGCCAATCATTGTTTTGCTCCAGATCCCAATATCTTTCAATTACCAGCTGAGAAACTCGACCCTCAGACAGATATTCCGGGACACTACGTTACGGTTAAAGTCGGAGAGCTGAATCAGGAGGTCAAACGTAAAGCGTTGGAAAATGCTTTAGTGAAGGTTAAGGAGTTAGAGAACAAAGGAATTATTCAAGGCGCAGTGGTTTTCTTAGATGAGCTAGTCGGTATGATACCAGATGACTTATGTTATCCGGTCAAATAATAAGGAGGAAGAAAAAAATGGAGATTCGTAAAATCGTGACTGTCGTTGAAGAAACGCGTAAAGACGGAGAAAAGATGGTTACCCCCCCCACACGAAAAGCTTCGGTCGCAGCCGTCATCAAAAATCCATTTGCTGGGAAGTATGTTGAAGATTTAACAGAACTTATGGAAGTTGGCGAACAACTGGGTGAAATCTTGGCTAAACAAGCTGTGAAATCTTTAGGTATTACTAAAGAAGAGGTGCAGAGCTATGGCAAAGGTGCCATTGTAGGCGAAAAAGGAGAACTTGAACATGCTGCAGCCATTCTTCACCCGCGTCTAGGCAAACCGTTCCGTGAGCAAGTCGGGGGAGGAAAAGCGATTATCCCTTCCGCTAAAAAGCTTGGTGGAGTGGGAACGGGGTTAGATGTTCCAGTCCATTACAAAGATGCAGCTTTTGTGCGTTCACACTATGATGCGATGGAAGTTAGAGTTCCGGATGCTCCGCGGGCGGATGAAATTGTTGTTGCCGTGGTAGTCACTGCGTCGGGTCGTCCTCATGCGCGAATCGGTGGGTTACAAAGAAACGAGATTAAGGGAGAAGATGGCTTAAGATAACTCACTTTGAAATTTAACTTTAGGGTAGCGGGGCAACCGCTACCCGCCCTGTAGGGTGCAGTGAGGAAAGAAAAATGGAGGTTAGAGAGATGAAGGTAGGATTTATCGGTATCGGTACCATGGGTAAGCCAATGGCGATCAATATTATCCGTGCAGGATATTCGCTAATTGTGAATGATGTAAATGAGCAGGCTGTTCAAGAGTTAGTTAAACTCGGGGCTAAAAAGGCTCAGAACCAGTGCGAATTGGCACAACAGTCAGACGTTATTATTACCATGCTTCCGAATGGTGCAATTGTAGAGCAAGTTCTTATGGGTGAAAAAGGAATCTTTGCAGGAGCTAAAGCGGGAGTTTGTCTGATCGATATGTCAAGCGTTGCCCCTAGTTTTACGCAAAAGATGGCCAAACTCGCTACGGAGAAAGGCTTAGGATATATTGATGCTCCAGTCAGTGGCGGAGTCAAAGGGGCTACGGAAGGCACACTGACCATTATGGTGGGTGGTGAGACTGAACTCGTCAATCAAATTCATCCTTTGTTAGAAGTTCTGGGGAAGAAAATTTACCATGTCGGTGCAGTCGGTTCTGGCGATGCAGTTAAGGTTGTTAACAATCTTCTTTTAGGCGTGAATATGGCGGCAGCCTCTGAGGCATTTGTTTTGGGGACAAAAATTGGTATCAATCCTCAAACGTTATTTGAGATCATCAGTGCCAGCTCGGGTAATAGCTATGCTTTATCAGCCAAGATGCCAAACTTTGTGTTTAAGAATAAATTCGCTGCTGGATTTTCAATTGATCTTCAATATAAGGATTTGGAATTAGCCGTGCAAACCGCTAAAGAGTTAAAGGTTCCAATGATGTTAACGAATGTTGCCCAACAACTCTTTGAGCAGGCGAGGGCTAATGGTCTGGGGAAGGAAGACATTTCCGCAATCATTAAACCCCTGGAAGAATTAATGGGGATCAAAGTAAGAATTTAAAGAAAATAGCCGGAGGTGAACAAAAGGTGAAGCAAATTTCTGAACGTGTTAAGCAAAAAGGGTATATTTTCGGCGACTTAACCCTTGGCGAAACCATTGAAATTGCTGCTGAACTCAATTTAAGGGTCAGTGACGTCATTATTGCTGAAGCAATGGATCAAAATATTATGACTCAAGAAGAAGTGATGGATGCGGTGCTTAACGCATTTGCCCATAACTTATATGCCGCTGAGGTAGGAATCACCACCGGGTCGAGTTTTCTTTTAGGAAGAATTCCCCAGGAGCTGGCTGTCGATCATGGCGCAAAACGCCTAATTGAAGATGACTTTATTAATAAAATCTTAGTCTATACCTTAGCGGCGCAAGTTGGCAATCATACATGTGGGTTACAGCCTTGTGCTGGAACCGGTGATTCTTGCACCTATACTGGGTTGTATCGAGCTCTCCAAGAAACTGTAGAGGATAAGGAAGAACTCGCAAGGGCGGTCGCTGTCATGCTCAAAGTGGGGACCATTTTTCGAGCGGGCAAGTCTTGGACGGGCTGCAATATGGAAGGCTTTGGCGCAGGATCCGCGGCTACAGCAGCAACTCTCGTCGAATTTCGTCACGGTAGTCCGGAAGCAATGTCCAAAGCAGTCGTTTTAGCACTCTCACCGACGATTGGCACTCCCTGTACGCCTCGAGTTATGGTGCCCGGGCTTTGCGCCACGCATATTGGAGGGGGAGTGTTGATCGGTAATTTAGCTGCGAATTTAGCGATGAAGACCTCTATTCCTGTGAATGTACCAGTAGATGTCATGATTGCGATGGCAGCAGCAGTCCATCCGGTTTCAGCCCAAAGTATTGTTCCGATTGTCATCCAATACATGCAACCGTTTTTTAAGACGAATTTTGAAGTGGAACATTTTATTGAGGAAAAAGTAAAGGAACAAGAAAAGGCAATGATCGACCAGACAATGGCTTCAGCTTTAGAGGAAGCCCGAATCATAGCCAAGAAAGCAAATTCCATTGTTAAACCTTTTGGGGAAGCGGTCGTGGGAGGAAGCAGTCAAGCGGTGGGTTCGCCCACAAATACCGCACGGATTGCTCATGCTTTAGTTAAAGGGGAAATAACGGGAGTTAAAATAGAACTTTACCCAGAGCTGTTTGTTCGCCGAGGGATTAACGTACCGGGTATCCTCATGGCGGCAGTTTTCGGGTCAAGTACTGATGATGGTAAAGCCTACAAGGAAATTATGAATAGGGTTCTTGAACAGAAAATTAAAATTGAAATCGTCCAGGTCGAAGAGCCGCAAATGCAAAGAATCACAATTTATGCAACAGAACAAAATGCTATGGTCGAGGCCCTAAATCGAGGGGGAGCACGATTAGTGCTTAAAAAAGCTAGTCCTTCCCTGGAGGAAGCTGGTCTTGTAGCTCAGCGTTTAGGGATTATTCTCGTTGATTAATAAGAGTTGATACGGTTACCAAGAATTCTTGGTTTAGGGGGAGTGAGAGCATGAATCCAATTGAAAAGTACCTGGCCAAGGCCGCTGACCGGGAAGAGGTACAGGTGGGTGAGGACATCACTGTAAAAGTGGATTTAGCCATTGCGCATGATGTCACGGGTCCCATGGCTGTTGAACAGTTTCGAAAAATAGGAATAGATCATGCTTTTGATCCCCAAAAAGTTATCTTTGTTATTGACCATATTATTCCTGCCGCGACCATCGACGCAAAAGTTGGTCAAAATGTACTGAAAGCATTTGCACGGGAATTTGGTGTTAAAATCTACGATCGCGGTGAGGGGGTTATTCATCAAATTATTGCGGAGAAGCATCGTTTAGAACGTGGATCCATTCTTGTGGGGGCAGACTCGCACACGTGTACCGCTGGAGCGTATGGTGCTCTAGCCATACCCGTCGGTTCAACTGAACTCGCCGCAACTATGGCAACGGGTACGCTTGATTTAGAAGTTCCAGAAACCTATGAAATCCGTTTAGAAGGTAAACTTCAACCGGGGGTATATGCCAAAGATGTCATCCTCCACTTGATTGGCTATTTTGGAACGAATGGTTTTACCGATCAAGCGGTGGTTTACACCGGCAGTCTCTTGGAACAACTGAGCCTAGATGATAAAATGACCATTTCCAATATGGGAATTGAAATGGGAACGATGATTAGTTATTTTGCCGATCCGAAGGAATCGATCGGTTCCGTTAAGGGCGTACATGTTTTTCAAGCAGAAGAAATACCGGTCAGTGTCGCCTGTTCGCCGAATCCGGGTAATGTTGTGAAGGCAGTGGACGTCGCAGGAACGAAAATTACGCAGGCTGTCATTGGAAGTTGTACCAATGGTCGTCTGAGTGATATGAAGATCGCTGCTGAAGTTCTAAAAGGGCGTAAAGTAGCCGAGTGGGTCCTACTCCTGGTTATTCCAGCATCGAAGGAAATCGCTCAAGAGATGGAAGATCAAGGGCTAACCCGGATCTTCCGCGAAGCCGGCGGGGTGGTCACGAGCCCCGGTTGTGGACCCTGTTTTGGCGCCCACATGGGATTATTAGCAGCCGAAGATGTCGCCGTTTCCACGACCAATCGCAATTTCCCTGGAAGGATGGGGCACCGTGAGGCGAAGGTATTCCTGGCCTCTCCGCGTTTGGCAGCAGAGAGTGCTGTGGCTGGTGAGATAGTATCTCCTGGGACGGTAGCGCCCTTAGGAGGTGTATGAGATGACTTGGAACAGTAAATTACGAGGACGGGTTTGGAAGTTTGGAGCGAATGTAGATACCGATCAAATCCTGCCAGGCTATGCCATGGCAGCACCTGAGGAAAAGCTTAAAGAGTATGCTTTAGCCGGGAGTGCAATTCCTGACTTCGCTCAAAAGGTACATCCTGGAGATGTCGTCGTAGCAGGGGATAATTTCGGATGCGGTTCGAGCCGAGAGCAAGCGCCGGTGGCCTTAAAGGAAGCAGGAGTCAGTCTGATCATAGCCAAGTCCTTGGCTCGGATTTTTAGGCGTAATTCGATCAATATCGGGATACCTGTTTTAGTTGCTGATCTTGTGGATATGGTCGAAAATGGCCAGGAAATCGAAGTGGACTTAGTCACAGGGGAGATTACGCTTTTGCTTACAGGAGACAAGGTGCAGGGTCAAGTTCTGGCTCCTAACGTCTTAGCAACGTTGGAAGCGGGCGGGCTCATTGCCAAAGTAAGGCATCAATTAAATCTTGGTAATTGAGTAAGTAAGTTAGGAGGCTTTTTGATGCAAGAAAAGACGAAACAGATTATCATAGATGACTATGATCGAATTCAGGCTTATGAAAAGGTTTTTAGCGTGGAGATGCCTAAAGTGGGGCCGGATGGTTCCATCAGTGGTTTGCCTGCTCCTTTTCCCCGGATGGTTCATGGGGTCGAGCGGAGCGGCTATCGGATCACGGAATTAGGCCGCCAAGCGGCTCAGTCCGGTATTCCGGTACAAAACCCAATTTTGGGTCGTAATAGTGGTGAAGAGACCTATCAAGAGTCTTGCGAAATGTATAAAGTAGCTGAAGAACTGGGCATCAAATTGTTTCATTTCGTGCACTCGGAAGCCACGCGCCACATCGATCCGCTTGATGGTGCAGAGCTCATTGAGCAGTCCCGAGGAAAAGGCGGAATTACCCCGATGGGGGAGAGAAAGTTCATCGAAATCGGGGGCGGAATCAAGCATCCTGTAAGAATTAATGCGACCGGTGATACGCCGCACCTGTCCATTATCAATTCCTTGATCGCGGGTTTTGATGGTACGGATATCGGTCCAGTGATTCACGTGCACTTCGGCGGCCGGGGTATCCATGACTATAAGACCAAAGTTCTGAATGGATATAAGGCTTTGCAGGTGTGCGCGGACAATAACATTTTCGTGCAAACTGATTCCCACAAACACTTGAATAATATTGGCGGGACAGACGGCATGGCTTTAGCGATGTGCTTGATGGCAGAAGGTCTGGCCATTCATGCTGGTTTGCCGAAAGCCTTAAGCGGACTGCAAATGAATGTTGCTGGAATTAATCTTTTAGCCGATTTGGCTTTGATGAGAGCGTTCAAACAAATGATGTGGAGTGAGTTTTTGATCGTTGTACCGGAAACGTTCCAAAACCCGCCAGCCGACTTAATTGCCGAACAAGCCCACTTTGCTCGAATGGCCATGAGCGCAAAATTAGGTGGCGCGAACTTCTATCGTCCGAAAGCTGCTGAAAATGTTGGGATTCCGACGGGCGTATCGATGGCTAAAGCGATCTGGGCGACCCAAAATGTCTTTGAAAACATGGCTCAATATGAAATCCATGATCCCGCGATTGATCGCCGCCAAGAAGAAATTATCCGGGAAGCGATGGCAGTACTTGGCGCAACCTTTGAACTTAAGAGCGAACTGACTCCGGATGAAGTGGGCCCTGACTTTTGGCTGAAATATAGTGCTGAGGAACTCATTGAGCGTGTGGTTACCGCCGGTAAAAGCGGGATCCTTGATGCTCCAAGAGCAGGAGGTTGGGATCTGAAACGGGGCGTGAAAACACATCGCGATCGGGATGGGATTCGGCGGTATGTACCCGGATACGGACCCGTGGGTGTTTCCCCGCAGAAATTAGCGTTCACAACCGAAGAAGTAAAAGTGAATCAAAAGGTACCGATCACGCAGAAAGAGAAGATTTTGTTAGCTACTATCGGGGCCGATGCTCACGTCATGGGCATCAATATGATCCGGGAAGCCTTTGAGCAGGCCGGGTATGAGGTGATCTTCCTCCGTGGTATGAATTTACCAGAGACGGTGGCTGAAGTGGCTGCGGAAGCCAAAGTTGATGTGGTAGGAGTGAGTAATCTTCTGGGTCTGGGTCTAACCTTGTTTCCACGAGTTGGGCAGCACCTTCAAGAACTTGGCATTAGAGATAACGTTTTGTACATTGCCGGTGGGCGGATTGCGGAAAAAGAAGAAGAACATGCTCAGGTTGAAGAAAAGATAAAGAAGGAAGGAACCGGCTTCTTAGGAGTAGATGGTTTCTTCGGACCGGGGACCAACCCTGCTGATGCTATTCAATGGGTAAGAGATAACATCCATAAAGGGGAGAAATGAAATGGAAGAGCAAAGCCGAATTCGTACCGCCATACTCAGGGCGGGAACCAGTAAGGGAATTTTCTTAATGGAAAATGATCTCTCGTCAGATCAAGTCGAGAGAGATCGTGAAATTCTTGCTATTTTTGGAAGTCCAGATGTTCGTCAAATTGACGGACTCGGGGGTGCTGATCCCTTGACCAGTAAGGTCGCAATTATTGGCCCAACTTCTCGTGAAGATGCGGATGTCGATTATACCTTTGGGCAAGTCAGCTATACGGCAGCTATGATCGATTATTCGGGCAACTGCGGGAATATTTCCTCGGGTGTAGGTCCTTTTGCTGTGGATGAGGGTCTGGTTCGGGCAGTTGAGCCGATAACTAAAGTCCGCATCCATAATACGAACACGGACAAGATTTTAGTTGCCGAAGTTCCCGTAAAAAATGGCAAAGCGCAGGTTGTTGGAGATTACAAAGTAGCGGGTGTGCCGGGGACTGGGGCTATGATCATGCTCGATTTTGCGGGCACGGCGGGCGCAGCAACGAATAAGGTATTGCCGACCGGTAAGACCGTTGATGTGCTTGATGTTGATGGATTCGGTAAGATTCAAGCTTCAATTGTTGATGTAGCTAATCCCATGGTGTTTGTTCGGGCCAAAGATCTTGGCTTAACTGGAATTGAAACCCCTGCCGAAATTAGCGGCAACAAGAAAATGCTCGCCATTCTCGAGCAGATTCGGGGTCAAGCAGCTGCCATGATCGGCATGGCCAAGGATCCGGCTGATGCCTTGCAAAATAGCCCGGCCTTTCCGATGGTAGCCTTTGTGAGCGAACCCCAAGACTATACTGATTTTACGACCGGAAAGAAGATTTCCCAGGAACACGTCGATTTGGTCTCGAGATTGATGTATATGCAAGTGATGCACAAAACCTATGCTGGAACAGGGACAACCTGTACGGGAGCAGCGGCGAAGATCCCGGGAACCCTTGTGCATGAAGTTTGCTATTCCCAAAATTCCTGGGTGCGGATTGGCCATCCGGCTGGCGTGATTAATATCGAAGTTGAAGTGGAGAGCCAGGGAGATAAGGTTGAGATTAAAAGAGCTGCTTTTGGACGGACAGCCCGCCGCATTATGGATGGATATAGTTACATTGTGAGATGAACTTCCAGTGATTAAAGAATGCTAGGGGGCGAGGAAATAAAGCACGTCGATTTATTGGTCTATGACGTGGGGAGTACGTACACCAAAGTGACCGCTTTTGCCAAAGAAGCACAGGAACTCGAATTCATCGGTCGGTCAGAAGCCCCAACTACGGTGGAAAATATTGAGATCGGATGGGTGGAAGCGAGACAAAACTTGGCACGCAGCATCGGTCTAGAAGATATTGATCCGCAACGGGTCTTGGCCACAAGTTCTGCAGCGGGTGGGCTTCGCATGGTCGCTATGGGTTATATGCCGAGAGTTACCGCCAAAGCGGCCAAGGAAGTCGCAATGAGCGCAGGTGCACGGGTACTCGAAATCATTTCCCATGAAACGCCACTTGATTTTCGCATCCAGGTTCTCCAGGAAATAAAGCCGGATATCATCCTTTTAGCCGGGGGAACAGATGGGGGTGATGAGGATTCGCTTTTAGAAAATGCTCAAGTCATTGTTGATAGTAAGAGTAGTGCGGTTGTGATTATTGCCGGTAATATTCATGTTCAGGCGCGAGTAGAAGAAATTCTGGAGGCCAAGGGAGTCCGAACCATTCGGGTTCCGAATGTGATGCCGACAATCCATGAACTTAGGGTCAAACCGGCCCGGAAAGCGATCCATCAGGAGTTTATCCGCCAAATCACACGTGCTAAAGGATTGGGATGTTTGCTGGCGATAGTTTCTAACGGACGGGTCATCCCGACTCCAGGAGCCGTTTTAATGGGTACAGAACTCCTAGCCTTAGGTACTCCGGAAAATGAAGGCCTCGGCAATATGATGGTTATTGATATCGGGGGAGCGACCACAGATGTTCACTCTGTCTTACCTGACTTGGAGCAAATAAGTAATGAAGAAAAAGGTTTAGTGGTTTCCAATGAAAAACAAGTTTCATACCGAACGGTCGAAGGAAATTTGGGTTTAAGGGTAAGTGCTACAGGAATCGTCGAAACAGCTGGAGCGAATGGTGTCTTAACCAAGGTTGCACTCCAAGGAGAAGACCTGGCTCAAGAATTGCAAGCTTACGCTAATTTTTTGGAGAAACAGCCTGAGTATATTAGTACGACTGAGAAAGAAAAGTTATTTGACCAAGGTATGGCGATTGCTGCCATCGAAATTGCGACTAAACGTCATGCAGGGTATATATCCCAGTCCTTTGATCCAGTGATGGGGATTGTGCCGGGAACTCCTGTCGGACGCGATCTGCGTAAGGTTCGCAAAGTTGTTGCTGTCGGGGGGATCTTCGCGCACTCCAGTGAAGAACTGAGTCGTGAAATTCTGACGAAGGCCTTTGCCAATCGGGGGATATCCCTTTTACCCGAAGTTCCGGAATTTATTATCGATAAGTCCTATTTGCTTTACTCTATTGGCGCCTTAGTCCCGGAATACCCTAATGAAGCCTTGAATCTTGGTTTACACAATATTTACGGACAACCCTAATTGAGTAGAGATTTAAAATAAGTATAACAAGGGAGAAATAACATGCATAATCAAGGGAAAAAACTCAGGGAATTGTTATCTTCGAAGGAAATTCTCGTCGCTCCTGGGGCCCACGACGCCTTGACGGCCAAGATAATTGAAAAATCCGGTTTCAATGCTGTTTATATGACAGGATACGGACAAGCAGCGAGCCATTTAGGAATGCCTGATGTGGGGCTGCTAAGCATGAGTGAGATGCTCGCACGGGCTAATAACTTCGCAAGCGCTGTTGAGATTCCCGTGATTGCGGACGGCGATACTGGCTTTGGTAATGCAATTAATGTGATGAGAACGGTGCGCCAATATGAACTGGCGGGAGTCGCGGCGATCCAACTGGAGGATCAAGTGGCCCCGAAGAAATGCGGGCATATGACCGGACGACAAGTGATTACGATTGAAGAAATGGTCGGTAAGGTCAAAGCAGCGGTCGAAACACGGCAAAACCCTGATTTAGTTATTATCGCGCGTACAGATGCGAGGACAGTTCATGGCATTGAAGAAGCGATCAGGCGGGGTAAAGCATACGAAGAAGCTGGGGCAGACGTTATTTTTATCGAGTCTCCAGAGTCTGTCGAAGAGATGAAAATCATTACTTCGAGCTTTAAGGTTCCTGTCTTAGCGAATATGGTCGAGGGAGGACGCAGTCCTCAACTCTCTGCGCCGGAACTCCAAGCCTTAGGCTACGATATTGTTATTTTCCCAACCGCTTCGACCTATATAACGGCACAGAGTATGAAAAACTTAATGGAAGAGCTCAAGAAAACGGGCACGACTAAAGGCTTAATTGATCAAATGATTCCATTTGCAGAATTTAACGCGTTAATTGGATTAAACGAGATTCGGGAATTAGAAAACAAATTTGTACTCGGTGAATAATATGACGAAATCATTTCACAGAGCTGGATTTATTGCCTAATCGAATTTGGTTATCCATGAAAAGTGAAAAATAAAAAGAAGTTTTCCTGTAATCCATTAAAATGACCGTTAAAAAAAAGTACCCTCCTGTACTATTACGAGGTGTCGTCGCCCGTTCAAGCCGATCCTTAATTATACGTACAGGAGGTACTCCAAAATGAATAGTTAGCAAAAACAATGAATTCAGCAACTCTCAGAAACAACGCGTTGGTGCAGACAGAGCTAAAGAGAAGCACGTTGCGAGGGCTCAGAATTTCCGAGAAATTGAGTTTGAGAAACGGATTTCTTTCACATTAGTTAATAGTGGTCTGCAAGATATTCTCAAATTAAAGCTCGAAGAAATTGTGAGTGGAAAGAAGATATTTAGTTTAATTCAAACTCATTCTTTATACTTGAGGACAATAGTAGCACGGAGAAGCCGGGACAATTATACCATAAGGGCATTTGACTCAGCAAAAAGCTTACCTCGCCTTTACCCCTTGAAAGGCAGAACACAGGATGCGAGGACCGTTAACGGACCTCGCAAGACATGGGAGAGTAAACTGCAAGGGAAGTTTTGGAGACCCATTTGGGTGATCATATATTAAAGTAAAAGGCACGAGCCCGTGTTTGAAATACAACCTGGCCATCCAAATAATCACATTATCTAAATATCAAACCATTAAATCAGCGTGTCCTATAAGTGAAATTCTAAGAAAGAGTGAGAATTTAAGATAAAATCTTAAATTAAAGAGGGAGGTAAATTATGTTCAACATTGCTTCGCGTATTGACAGATTACCTAGTACTCCGATGCTTAGGAAAATCCTCGCTTTGTGTGGTATTGGCTGGTTGTTTGATGCTATGGACCAAGGCATGGTGTCTGGAGTTATGGCGGCAATTGGTAAGGACTGGGCGCTGAGCACGAGTCAATTGGGAATGTTTGGAAGCTCAGCAATGCTAGGTATGATTTTAGGAGCTGCTTTGTCAGGGATGGCCGCGGACAGATGGGGCAGAAGATCAGTCATCACGGTGACCTTAGTCATTTATGGAATAGCTAGCGCTCTTTCCGGTTTTTCTGTTAATTTTCCCATGCTTCTGATATTGAGATTCTTGACGGGCTTCGGACTGGGCGGTGAATTACCTGCCGCTTCTACTTTAGTTAGTGAATATTCACCCACTAAAATACGCGGTCGTAATGTTATTATTTTAGAAAGCTTCTGGGCTTGGGGCTGGATTGCAGCTGCACTCGTCGCGTATTTGCTCATTCCAGTTTATGGCTGGAGAATCGGCTTTTGGGTTGGTGCAGTACCTGCACTTTTTGCCGCTTACTTGAGAAAAGCTGTTCCAGAATCCCCTCGTTATCTGGAGTTAAAAGGAAAAGATAAAGAAGCCGACGCACTTGTAAGCAAAATGGAGAAAGAGGCCGGCATTACGTATAACCACGAAAGCTCAGACACTGAAATGCAAATGAGCAAGGAGCATGTATCCTTCCTGGATCTGTGGTCAAAAAAATACAGGAGAAGTACAATTGTATTGTGGGTAATTTGGTTTGGTCTTAACTTTGGTTATTATGGCTTTGTCTTATGGACCCCAAGCCTGTTGGTAGGTAAGGGTTTTGCACTGGTAAAAAGCTTCGAATTCACGTTAATTATGTGTTTAGCACAGCTGCCGGGATATTTCAGCGCAGCTTATCTTGTTGAAAAGATTGGACGGAAGAAGGTTCTGGTGGTGTATTTACTGGGCACTGCCTTAGCAGCCTGGTTGTTTGGACATGCTGGAAGTACAAACGAAGTCTTAGCATATGGCTGCTTACTTTACTTCTTTAGTTTGGGCGCCTGGGGATGCACTTATGCCTATACGCCGGAAGTATATCCGACCGTTGCCAGAGCCAGCGGTTCAGGTTGGGCTTCTGCCTTTGGTCGTATTGGTGCGTTCATAGCGCCGATGATCGTGCCGGTTATCTACACTGCATATGGAAAAGAGGCTGGTTATACTAATGTATTTATCATGTTAACAGCGGTATTTGCCATCGTGGCTGTAGTTGTAGGAATCCTTGGAAAAGAAACTATGGGTAAAACACTCGAAGAGATTAGCAATTAGTACAAAATCTTCTTGCTTCACTTAATAATCCGATATTGTAATGCGATTTTAGCACGAAGCTTGACTGTACGTAATTGAGATTAGAAAGCCGTTAATCGCTGATGATAGGAAAAGTCGGGTAAGGTGATTATAGGTACGGTCAAAGGTAGCCTGGCATGATATTGGGATACACAACCCCAATATCATGGCCTTAGCCGTTCTATTGACATGACGAAGGCAATATGAAGAGCAAGATCGATACCATCCAAGAAGTGGGCTTACGTGATAAAGTTAAAGTGATTATCTTATAAAAAAATATTGGGTAATATGAAGATAAAAGTATCAGAAAAAGACAATCAATGAATGGGCTCTTAAAATAACGAAATTATAAGAGCACTAAATTTTAATAGGGTGGGTTATTATGCCAGAATGCAGTGTATATTACCAACCGCAATCAATGGCCGATGCCTTGACGCTCCTTGCGAATTCCGAAGGAAGGTTGAAGCCTTTAGCTGGGGGAACGGATATTCTTCCGGCCATGAAGAAGGGTGAATTAAGGGATGTTGGATTAATTGACTTATCTAAGATTCCAGACATTCGCAAGGTCAGTATCCAAGGAAACGTGATTAAATTGGGAAGTCTATGTACTTTTTCACAGATTGAAAACTCTCCTTTGATCAAGGATGAAGTACCTTTATTAGCTGAAGCCGCTGGGACAGTGGGTTCACCCCAAATTCGAAGTATTGGTACAATTGGAGGAAATATTGCCAATGCTTCACCCGCAGCAGATACGGTAAATGCAATGGTTGCGTTAGACGCAAAGGCTAAACTCGATTCGGCTGAGGGATCCCGTACAGTGCTTGTCAGTGAGTTATTATGTGGGGTCGGGAAAACCAATATTCAGCCCGAGGATGCAGCAGATCTCGATCTTCAAGGAGCTCTTACTCTCAAAGTTTTAAGGAGTACGGTTGCTCACGCTAAGGTAAAAGGTTTCGACGTGACTGAAGCCATGAAGGTTCCAGGTGTCGTCAGAGTTTTTACGTACGAAGACATTCCGGGGATTAACGGTTACGGTATTATTGTTAAGGATCAACCAGCCTTGACCGATAAGGTTCGTTTTAAGGGAGATGCTTTAGCACTGGTGGCTGCCGAAGATGAGGTAAGTGCTAAAAAAGCCCTCGAGTTGATTAAAGTTGATCTGGAAGAGCTTCCTCCTGTTTACGATGTCTGGAGTGCGATGAAGGAAGATGCACCAGCTATTCATGATAAAGGCAATATTCAACTGATTAGCAAGATAAAAAAGGGTGATGTCGAGTCAGCGCTTAGACAGGCTGAAGTTGTGATTTCAAGGAGATATACGACGCAAAAGATTGAGCATTGCGCTATCGAAACTGAAGCTGGCGTGGCTTTCATGGATGAAGATGTACTTGTCATTAAAGTCTGCACTCAGAATCCTCATTATGATCGGAATGACGTCGCTCGTGTTTTGGGCCTTCCTATGAATAAAGTAAGAATCATTCAAATGGCGACCGGAGGAGGCTTTGGCGGGAAATTAGATATTTCTGTTCAATGTTTTCTTGGGTTGGCCGCACTTAAGTTAGGACGCCCCGTTAAAATGAATTATGACCGGCAGGAGTCTTTTATAGCTACCGGCAAGCGCCATCCCTTTTTTATCGACTATACTACAGCGTCGGACAAAGAAGGAAAATTGTTGGCAGTCAAAGTCAAAGTCGTTGGCGATACGGGGGCCTATGCTTCCTATGGTCCAGCAACTTTAATCAGGGCGGGGGTACACGCCACTGGGCCTTATGAAGTGCCTAATGTAGATATTGAAGTCCTTTGTGTTTATACCAACAATCCTTTCAGCGGAGCGATGAGAGGCTTCGGAACTCCTCAAATGGCTTTTGCGAGCGAGAGCCAGATGGATATCGTTGCACAAGCTCTAAAAATTAGTCCCCTGGAAATCCGGCGACGTAATATTGTTCATGAAGGCTCGATTACCGCTACTGGACAAAAATTGGAAGGTAGTATTGGGATTGGAAAAACGTTAGAGGCTGCCTGGGAAAAGGCTCTACAGGTTATGCCTGAGCTGGAGGCTAGATACAAATGAAAAAGCGTGGTTATGGAATAGGTACCATGTGGTATGGCATTGGCAATACAGCTAGTAATAATCCAGCAGGTGCCTTTGTTGATATTTTGGATGATGGCACAGTTACTGTCTTAACTGGCTGCGCCGACATGGGCCAGGGATCAACGACAATCCTAGCGCAGATAGCGGCTGAGACGGTTGGGGTTTGTTTGGAGGATGTAGTCATAGTATCAGCTGATACCGGAGTTACGCCAGATGCGGGTGCCTCATCTGCATCCCGGCAGACGTATATTTCCGGTAATGCAGTTCGCTTGGCAGCAGAAAAAGCACGCGAGCCAATTCTTGCTAAAGCCGCTGATGTATTAAATATACCCATCCATACTGTGAGTCTGAAACAAGGTGAGGTATGGAATGGTGATCGTTCCAGTGGGTTGACTGTAAAAGAAATGATTACAAAGTGCCGTAGTGAGGGTACATTGACACTTGGACATGGTTTCTTTAATCCGGACACGACCAAGCTCGATCCTGAAAACGGACAGGGAAAGCCTTTTGCAACCTATGCTTTTGCAACTCAGGTCGCTGAAGTCATCGTGGATACCGAAACAGGTCTGATCGAAGTCACCAAGATTGTAGCAGCTCATGATGTTGGCAAGGCGATCAATCCGCAAAGCGTGGAAGGGCAAATCGAAGGCGGCTGTGCGATGGGATTAGGATATGCCTTGCTTGAAGAGGTCATCATCAAAGACGGAGTAATAAAGAATCCGGCAATGTCTACTTATCTTGTCCCTACCTCCATGGATGTTCCAGAAGTATATCCCATTATCATCGAAGAATTAGAAACCAGCGGCCCTTATGGGGCCAAAGGGGTAGGGGAACCTGCCTTGGTACCCACTGCTGCGGCTATTACTAATGCTGTTACCGATGCCTTGGGCATTCGCATTTACGATTTGCCGATGACCCCTGAGAGGGTCATAGCAGCAATAAAGTCGGCAAAGGAAGAAAAATCTGACTAAAAAATCACATTTCTCTTTGATAAGGATCGATCCCAGCGCCATCCGAAGGAGTTGGGTTTGAGTCCCTGTATTTAAATGGGAAAAGCTAAGCGTATTTTTTTTTAGATCTTTTCCCAGAGAATAAGTTTAAATAACTTGATCCAGCAACTCTCTGGATTGAGTTCCCCTTAGGGATGGAGTGCTAATAATGCAAAATTATTATTTAAAACTTAATGAAATGATTGAATCCCATCAGGTGGGGGCAAGTGGGTTAGTGGTTGCTGGCGACTCAGAGATTTTGCCCACGGGGACTAAATTTATCGTCAGTGAAACGGGAGAAATCCTTGCAGGAAACAT
>Ga0255336_101249_pt1 | contig 20444 bp, 18 predicted proteins | sample MeOH1_35cm_T3_17_FD_189102 | JGI IMG/M metagenome (GOLD analysis project Ga0255336, IMG submission 189102) | Sandy soil microbial communities from University of British Columbia, Vancouver, Canada - MeOH1_35cm_T3_179 | ecosystem: Engineered > Artificial ecosystem > Sand microcosm > Unclassified ...
CTGCCGCGATTGAGGCTCTGTTCCTGGCTTACCAGCGGGTGGGCGCGGGGATGCTGGATGCCTTGAAGGGGACGATCTCGCGGCCGGAAGAGATGAAGTCTGAGGCTTATGAGCGCACGTTGAAGGCGCGAGCCTTCGATGTCGCCCGCTATCTTTTGCCTCTGGCGACGAATACTTCGCTGGGGCAGATTGTGAATGCGCGCACACTGGAGACGCAGGTCTCGCGGCTGCTGACGAGTCCGTTTGAGGAGGTTCGCCAGATTGGCGAGAAGCTGCGCCTGGCTGCAATGGAGCCTGCGTGGAACGTCTATCACGGGGATGCGCAGGTGCTGTGCGAAGAGGTTGGGTCGGTCGATGGTGTCTGCGCGGAACGAGTGAAGGAGATGCTGCTTCGCCCGGTGAAGGCCGCTCCGACGCTGGTGAAGTATGCGAGCCCGAACGCTTATCTGGAGCAGAGCCGGTTGGAACTTGCAGAGGCGGCACGGGAGTTGATGGCGGGGCAGGCGATCGATCCCGCTCCTGTGGTGGATCTGCTGGATGACTCGGAGGCTCTGGAGGTGGAGCTTGCTACCTCGCTGCTCTATCCCAACTGTCATTACTCGTACCGGCAGCTGCGGTCGAATGTGGCTGCGCTTTCTTCGGCTCGGCGCGATGAGCTGATTGCGCTGGGAACGAAGCATCGCGGCAGGCACGATGAGCTGCTGAGGGCCTTCAGCGCGGGGCAGGGATTCCGATTCGACATCCTGATGGACATTGGCGGTTTTCGCGATATGCATCGTCATCGTCGCTGCGTGCAGCTTCTGCAGGCTTTCACCGATGTGCATGGATACGACGAGCCAGTCTGCCCGGGACAGCCGACGCTGGAGGAGGCGAATCTAGCTGCGGAGTATAAGGCGGCGATGGATGCTGCGTTTGCGGCTTATCGGGCGCTGCGCGACTGTGGTGTAGCTGAGGCCGCGCAGTCGGCTCAGTACCTGCTGCCGTTGGGGACGCGCTGCCGTGCGATGTTCAAGATGGATTTTGCCGAGGCGCTGTATATCTCCGAGTTGCGGTCGGGAGTGGCGGGACACTTCAGCTATCGGCGTGTGGCGTGGGAGATGTACAAGTCCGTGGCGGAGCGGCATCCAGTGCTGGCGAAACACTTCCGGATCGAGGATGTGAACGAGCCTGTGGACTTGCTGAAACGATAGGTAGAAATTTTCGCTTTTTATTTGCTTTTGCGGATTTAAATGCTAGAATCCGCTTTGACCCTACCCGAGGAGAAACATCACGTGGCAGATGATCGCAACAAGGCAATAGAGACAGCGCTCTCGCAGCTGGAAAAGCAGTTCGGCAAGGGCTCCATTATGAGGCTCGGAGCCAAGGAGGCGATTGTCCCGATCTCCGTCATCTCCACTGGTTCCATCTCGTTCGACGCGGCCCTGGGAGTCGGTGGCGTTCCGCGTGGGCGCGTGGTGGAGATCTTCGGACCGGAGTCGTCAGGTAAGACGACCATTACGCTCCAGATCATCGCTGAGGCGCAGAAGGCCGGCGGCCTGGCGGCTTTTGTGGACGCGGAGCACGCGCTGGATCCGGCCTATGCCAAGAAGCTGGGTGTGGACACGGACAATCTTCTGGTCTCGCAGCCGGATTATGGCGAACAGGCGCTTGAGATCGTCGATGCTCTGGTGAAGTCGGGCGCGATCGACGTGCTGGTGGTGGACTCCGTCGCGGCGCTGGTGCCGAAGGCCGAGATCGACGGCGAGATGGGCGATTCGCACATGGGCCTGCAGGCCCGTCTGATGAGCCAGGCGCTGCGCAAGCTGACGGGAACGGTCTCGAAGTCGAGGACCTGCCTGATCTTCATCAACCAGATTCGCGACAAGATCGGTGTGATGTTCGGCAACCCCGAGACGACGACCGGTGGCCGCGCGCTGAAGTTCTACTCCTCGGTGCGTATCGACATTCGCCGCATTGGTGCGGTGAAGGAAGGTGACGTTGTCACCGGATCGCGCACCAAGGTCAAGATTGTAAAAAATAAGGTGGCTGCACCGTTCCGTGACGCGGAGTTCGACATTCTGTACGGCGAGGGCATCTCGCGCGAGGGTGATGTGCTGGATCTCGCGGTGCTGCACGGCGTTGTTGAGAAGAGCGGAGCCTGGTACAGCTACTCGGGTGAGCGCATCGGGCAGGGACGCGAGAACGTGCGGACCTTCCTGAAGGACAACAAGGAGACCTATGCCCGTATCGACGCGGAGGTTCGTAAGAAGCTCGGTATTGGAGCGTCGACTGAAACTCCTGAGGTCCCCGCAGTTCCTGCCAACGGAGCTGCCGCAGCGACCGAGGCGGTGAAGGGAAAACGGTCGTAGATTATTTGACAAGAAAGGCCGCTCATCTCTGAGCGGCCTTTTCTATTTGGATCATTCCTTGTTACCTGTCGAAGTTTTCGTCGGGTAGTGATGATTGAAGTTCGAGGATGGTTTCGCTTCCATCCGGACCGGTGAAATCGAGTTGAGGCGCGGTGAGTGGGGCCAGCCTGCTTATAGGACCACTGCGGAAGGTTTTAAAGGTGACACCCGGGGCACCGGGTAGGGTGTTGAATCCTTCAGGGCCAGGTCCTTTGGGGCCAACTGGACCGAAGCCGGAGCCTTCCGGACCTTTGAAGCGGAACATGAATCGCTGATTTTCGCGCTGTTCGGCCTGCAGCTTGGTCCACTGATCGGTGGAGAGGATGCCGCGAATTCCGAGGAGCATACGGGCGTTCGCTTTTTCGAGCTCAGCACGAGCCGAGGCAATGTGGTCGATCTGCGAGAGAACCTTGTTGGTGTCAGGCGGGTTTGCGGAGAGCATGGGCTCGAGCAGAACCTCCTGCTTTTCGACGTTGGCCTTGAGGTCGATCAGCTGTATGCGGCTTTGCTGGAAGATGTCGTCCATTCGCTTCTGCTGGTCGGAGGTAAGCGAGAGCTTCTGGACGAGTTCGGGGTTCTTCCACCACATTCCCGGAGGCGCGATGCGAAGTTCGGGGCGCATTCCGAGATCTCCTCCCGTACGGACGTGGTACTGGACGTCATGCACCTTGCTGCGTGGTGGCCTCGGATGATCGGCAGGTGGTGTCGGTGGGGCGGGAGGCTGCTGAGCCAAAGCGAAGGAGCACATAAAGGCAATGGGAGCGAGAGCAAAGAGAGGGTTGCGAGTCATATTAGTTTTCCTTGAGTGTGGAGTTGCGCTGGCTTGAACGGCCGGCAGTGGGATCGGCGAGGGGTTGCATGGGAGTGGGGATGGAGGAGGAGAGGGTCTGATCGATCTCTTCCAGAAGAGCTTCGTCACCTGTCAGATCGGGCTGGTGATTGTCTGGCCGGGTGGCAACGGTTGGAGCGGCCGGGGCCTGCGCAGATGTCCGGTGGTAGTGAAGGGTGAGAGGGACAGCCGCGGCGAAGAGAAGAGTGGTTGAGGCCCAGAGGATCTGCCGCTCGAAGAATCGTCGAGGGGCGCTGCTCAGAGGGACCGGGATCTCGAAAGTAGAAGGAGACCAGGCACGATTGGCCATGGTGTGGCTGGCCCATGTCTTCGTGGCGGCCTGGAAGTCACTGAGGGACTGTCGCATGGAGGCAAGCTCGGCGGCGCAGAGAGGGCAGTCGCGGAGATGCTGCATCTGGGGAGAGGTCTCCTGCGGAGGGGCCAGAAGAATGTCGCAGAGCTGGTTGTGTGTGAGGTGAGTTTCGCGGCTCATAGGGATTTCCTTGTGAGTTTGCTGTGACGCTCGCGTATGTGAGCGAGGGCGCGGTAGAGGTGGCTTTTGACGGTGTTTACAGGAATGCCGGTGACGGAAGAGATCTCCGAGAGATCCATCTCCTCGATGAAGCGGAGCAGGAAGATGGTGCGCTGACGTGGTGAAAGGGTGGAGACCGTCTGCCAGAGGAGAGTTACCTGTTCGGCTGCGATGAGGCGAGAGTCCGCCAGGGCGTCGGGATGGGGGAGGAAGGCGGCGATATCGGCCGGATCGACTGCCTGGACGGAGATGCGCTTCCAGAAGCGGAAACGATGGGTGCGGGTGTGGTCGCGAACGAGGTTGAGGGCGATGCGGGTGAGCCATGTCGCCACAGAGCAGTCTCCGCGAAAGGCCGAACGGGAGTTCCAGGCGCGAAGGAAGGTCTCCTGGGTGAGGGTTTCGGCGAGGTCGGGATCGCGGAGGGAGCTAAGGAGGAAACGGAAGATTCGGGAACGGTGGGTGTCGACAACCGCGGCGAGGTCGTCGAAGGGCGTCGGGAGCGCACTGGCTGGCGACGTTTCAGAGAGAAGATTCGTAGCTAGGGCTTCGGTCGCCATGTATTTCCTGCGGGTGCGAGCACGGATGCCTGCATACCCGGATATCAGAACAGACGGGTGGCAATGAAGGGAGGGTTACAGCGAGGAGCAGATATTTTTTGCCCAGAAAAAGGGTATGCTGCTTTGGGATGCATACGCTAAAGGCAATTTATCCAGGTACGTTCGATCCGCTGACGAACGGGCACCTCGACCTGATCGCTCGCGGGGCGAAGATTGTGGATGAGCTGGTAGTGGCGATTCTGCGCAATTCGGAGAAGGGCGACCCTTTGTTTTCAGTGCCGGAGCGCGTGGAGATGATCACGGAGGCGACCGCAGAGTTTGGAAATGTGACGGTCGCGACCTTCGATGGTCTTCTGGTGGATTTCTGCCGACAGCAGGGGGCGAAGGCGGTGTTGCGGGGAATCCGGGCTATCTCGGACTACGAGTACGAGTTTCAGATGGCGATGATGAACCGTAAGCTGGATCCTGAGCTGGAGACGCTGTTCATGATGCCCGCGGAGAAGTACACGTACGTGAGTTCGCGGCTGATCAAAGGGGTGTTTCAGCTGGGTGGAGATGTTTCGTCGCTGGTGCCGCAGCAGGTGATGGAGAGGCTGAAGGCGAAGGTTCCGGGACAATGATTGTCGCTTTGATGTTTCACGAGGATGCAGGTAGGGCTGAGGGGTTCTCGAATGCGTAGTCTGGCGGTGTTTCTCTGCTGTTGTGTTCTTTTGTGCGGCGGAATGCCGTCTCATGCTCAAACTTCGGATGTGGCAGGGAAGAGAGGCATCGAAGCGGTTCCGGGATTCATTATGGCGGGCCTGAAGGCTTATCGAGACAGTGGCCCGGATGAGGCCATTCGAACCTGGGTCAAAGGCAGGCCGATTGAAGGCAGTAAAGATGTGCTGGCCCAGGCGAACAGTCTGCGGCAGGTGCAGGAGTTCTATGGTCCATATCAGGCGTTTGAGATCATCAATATTCGTGATCTTGGGCCGAGGACTCGGGTTCTTTATCTGATCCTGGATCTAGAGAAGGGGCCCCTGTTTGCGAAGTTTGTCGTCTATCACGCGACGCAGGGCTGGGTTCTGGCGAATTTTAGCTTCAATACCCACGATGAGGCTGTCTTTCCTTTGTTTTAGTGCTGACAGGTCTTTCGCTTCGCTGGGCTGTTAATCGTCCAGCGCTTTATCTCGGTGGACAAATCTGACACACTAGAGATATGAGCACAGCGACGGCTACCAAGATATTTGCGGACCGTATCGGCCGCATCGAAGTTTCTGCAACGATGGCTATCACCGCTGCGGCGCTGAAGCTGAAGTCCGAGGGCGTAAATCTGGCGGACTTTGGCGCAGGCGAGCCGCACTTTTCGACTCCGCGCCACATTAAGGACGCGGCCATTGAGGCAATCGAGAAGAACTTCACGCGTTATACGAACGTTGCCGGAATCCCGGAGGTTCGTAAGGCCATCGTCGACCGTCATGCTGCAGACTTTGGCTCGGCTTACACCCCTGAGGAGTGCGTCTTTACGACCGGCGGAAAGCTGGCGCTGTTCAACGCGGTGCAGGTTCTGGTCGATCACGGCGATGAGGTGATTCTGCCGGTTCCGTACTGGGTTTCATTCAAGGACATCATTCAGTATGCGGGCGGCGTTGTGGTTCCGGTCGAGACGAGCGAGGCGGAGAACTTCCGCGTGACCGCGAAGATGATCGAGGCGGCGATTACGCCGAAGACCAAGGCGATCATCCTGAATACGCCGTCGAATCCTTCGGGCGCGGTGGTTTCTCCCGAGGACCTGGAGGCGATCGTACGGCTGGCGCACCAGCGCGATATCTTCGTTCTGCTGGATGAGTGCTATGTCTACCTGAACTTCACGGGCAACATCGTCAGCGGCGGCAGCTTCAAGGATTGCAAGGAGCATGTGGTTGTTCTTGGGTCGCTGTCGAAGACCTATGCGATGACGGGATGGCGCGCAGGCTTTGCGCTGGGACCGAAGGCAATTATCGCGGCGATGAGCAAGCTGCAGTCGCAGAGCACGTCGAATACGGCGAGCATGGTGCAGCGGGCTTCGATTGCGGCAGTGAGCGGATCGCAGGATTGTGTCGCGGAGATGCGTGCCGACTATATCAAGTTGCGCGACCGCGTGCTGGAAGGCTTCAAGACGATTCCCGGGCTGACCTGCACGGTGCCTGAGGGCGCGTTCTATGTGTATCCGAACGTGAAGAACTTCATTGGCAAGGGCGGGGTGACATCGGCTACCGACCTTGCGGCGAAGCTGTTGAGTGAGGCGCATGTGGTGGTGGTTCCGGGCGAGGCGTTCGGAACGGCGGAGCACATCCGGCTGTCGTATGCGGTCTCGCACGATGTAGTGGACGAAGGCGTAAAGCGTATGCGGGAGTATTTTGCCACGCTTGGCTAAACGGTGACTTCAGGGGAGGGCCGCATCGGAGATCGGTGCGGTCCTTTCCATTGGGATGGAAAGCATGGGCTACGCTGGAGATCGACTCGGGGATGCAAAGCTTCGCTTTGCTCCGGTGATTCTTGCGGGTGGGAGTGGGACGCGGTTCTGGCCGCGCAGCCGCAGGTCGCGAGCCAAGCAGGTTCTGGCTCTGGATGGTGAGCGAACGATGATTCAGCAGACGGTGGACCGGCTTTTGCCGGTAGCGTCTGCGAGCGATATCTGGGTGATCACGAACGATCTTTTGAAAGAGGAGATCGTCTATCAGCTTCCCGATATAAAGCAAGAGCATATTCTGAGCGAACCGGCGGCTAGAAATACGGCTCCTGCGTGTGCTCTGGCGGCATTTCTGCTGGAGAAGACCGAGCCGGAGACTGTTATCGGCATCTTCCCTTCGGACCATGTCGTGAAGGATGGGAAGAGGTTCGCCGAGGTCGTAAAGGCCGGCGTGAAGTTGGCTGCCAGCGGCGAGAAGATTGTCGTGCTGGGGGTTCCTGCGACGAAGGCCGAGACGGGATACGGCTATATCGAAGAGGGTGGCGCCGTCGAATCGGTGGATGGCATTGCAGTTCACAGGGTAAAGCGGTTTACGGAGAAGCCTCATAAGGCGCTGGCAGAGGTCTTTGTGGCCTCGGGCAACTATGCGTGGAACAGCGGCATGTTCCTGTGGAGCGTGAAGACGCTGGCGGGAGCGATCCGCGAGCATTGTCCGGCGATGGTGGTGCTGATGGAAAAGATCGCGGCTGCCTATGGAACTCCCGAGTTCGCAAGGGTCTTTGCGGAGGTTTATCCGCAGTGCGAGAACATCTCAATTGACTATGCTGTTCTGGAGCCTAGATCGGCAAAGGGAGAAGAGGCTTCGGAGATCTATTGTCTGCCCGGAGATTTCTGCTGGAACGATCTGGGATGCTGGTCGGCTCTGCATGAGCATGTGGCCGATTGCGGACCGGAGGATCTGGCGGAGAAGAATATCTTCGACAAGACAGATCGGCCGTGCATCAATATCGACGCGCACGGCAACTATGTCTATGCACCGGGTAAGGCTGTTGCTCTGGTGGGTGTGAGCGATCTGGTTGTGGTCGAGACCGAGGATGCATTGTTGATCACCACGCGTGAGCGATCTCAGGATGTGGGCAAAGTAGTCGCTGAGCTGAAGCTGGGTGGTCACGAGAATCTGGTTTAGTGCGGTGAATGCGGTGGCGTGGACGGTAGATTCCATCGCATCGCCGTGGCATGACAAAGCAAAAACTGCGGAGACAACACACGGGACTCTATGACAGAGATGAAGACAGTGGTGAAGTTTGGGACGGATGGCTGGCGCGGCGTGATCGCCGACGATTTTACCTATGCCAATGTTCGCGTAGCTGCGGGAGCGATTGCGAACTATGTGCTCGAACATGAAGACGCCAGGGCTGGAGTGTGCATCGGGTGGGATACCCGCTTCGGCTCTCACTCGTTCGCTGTGGTTGTAGCGGAGGTGTTGTCGAAGGCCGGGATTCCGGTGCAGCTTGCGAAAGGGATCACGCCGACCCCTGCGCTGTCTTATGCCGTGCGTGAGCGCAAGGCTGCGGGCGGCGTGATGATTACATCGAGCCATAATCCCGCCGAGTGGAACGGCGTGAAGTACAAGGCGACCTATGGCGGATCGGGCAAGCCTTCGATCATGACCTCGATCGAGAGCTATCTTCTGAAGCCGGTTCCTCAGGCGGAGAAGGCGGCTGCGATTGAAGAGGTTGATTTCGGGCCGGAGTATATTGCCGCGCTGGAGAAGTTTGTCGATCTTAAGGCGATCAAGGCGAGTGGATACAAATTCCTGATCGATGTGATGTATGGGGCGGGTCGCGGAGTTGTTGCGGGGGTTTTCTCACGTGCGGGCGTTCCGTTTGTCGAGATCCGCAACGAGATCAACCCTGCGTTTCCGGGGATCAATCCCGAGCCGATTCTTCCGCACATCAAGGCCTCGCAGGAAGCTGTTGTTGCGGAAAAGTGCGATGCCGGGTTGATTACGGATGGTGATGCCGACCGCATCGGAGCGGTGGACGAGCATGGCAATGTGGTGGACGCGCACAGGATCTTCTCGATTCTGCTGTGGTGGCTGCTGGAGCGGAAGAAGTGGCCGGGCGAGGTGACGCGCGCTTTCAATACGACGAAGATGATCGATCGTATTGCGGCGAAGTATGGCCGCAAGTTGAACGAGCATGGGATCGGTTTCAAGTATGTAGTGGACCTGATGCTCGAAAAGGAGATTCTGATCGGCGGCGAGGAGTCGGGCGGCGTCGGTATCAGCAAGCATCTCCCGGAGCGCGACGGTTTGTTGAACTCGCTGCTGCTGGCCAATGTGATGGCCGACGAGAAGAAGACGCTGGGTGAGCTGGTGGCTGCATTGCAGGCGGAGTTCGGCGTGCATGAGTATGGGCGCGTGGATATGCATATCGCCGAAGAGGTGAAGCAGTCGGCGATTGCGCGCGCAAAGGCTGGTGTGGCGGAGTTTGCAGGCATGAAGGTGCTGCGGATGGAGACGCTGGACGGGATCAAGTTCTTCCTCGAGAACCCGGAGTGCGCGGGTAAGCCGAATGCGGCAGAGACGTGGCTGCTGCTGCGGGCGTCCGGAACGGAGCCTTTGCTGCGCGTCTATTGCGAGAGCTGCTCGAAGGAGTCGGTAGAGAAGGTGCTCGAAGCGGCACAGGCGTTTGTTTTGAAGGGAGCTGCAGCTTGAGTGAAGCAGTAAGGGTTGAGACGAAGGGATTGCTGTTCGACATGGACGGCGTGCTGATAAGCTCCATTGGCTCGGTGGTGCGAAGCTGGCGAATCTGGGCGAAGAAGTATGACATTCCGAACGCCGATACTTATGAGATTCCGCACGGAATGCGCGCAATCGACATTATCAAGACCTTGCGGCCCGACATCGATCCGATAGAAGGTCTGCGCGTTATCGAAGACCTGGAGCTTGAAGATACGGAAGATCTAAAGGTGCTTCCGGGCGCGAAGGAGTTGCTGGAGAGTCTGCCGCCGGAGCGTTGGGCGATTGTGACTTCGGCGACTCGACGCCTGATGATTGGCCGACTCAAGGTCGCAGGCCTGCCGGTGCCGGAGCGAATCGTCAGTGCGGATGATGTGGAGCGGGGCAAGCCTGATCCGGAGCCGTATCGCCGTGGAGCCGAGCTTCTGGGATGCAGGCCGGAGGATTGTGTCGTCGTTGAAGATGCGCCCTCGGGCGTGGGGGCGGGAAGAGCCGCAGGATCGCGGGTTCTGGGAGTGATCGGGACCCACACGCTGGATGATCTGCACGATGCGAGCTGGGTCGTCCGGTCCCTGACGGATGTTTCAGCAACCAGCAACGGTGGACTGGAGCTGCGGTTTACTGCCGAGAAGCGCTAGCGCGGTTTCACAGATGGTGTAGAGGAATAGAAACAGCAAAGGAAAATACAGGGATTCTTCCCCTGCCAGGGTCAGAATGACGACCTTTGGGACGACCCACGCTAGGCCTTTGGGGCGACTCTACACTATCTGGACTCTCTCCCCTCAGGGAAGTCTCTCTAACGCGTCAGCAGCATTTCAACCTTACGCAGGTCTTCTTCGGTATCGACGCCGATGGTGTCGAATGGAGTGGGTTCGACGTAGAGGCTCACGCCGTTTTCGAGGAAGCGTAGCTGTTCGAGACGCTCGGTGTGTTCGAGTGTGCTGGATGGCAGGCTTGGAAAGCGTTGGAGAGCCTCTTTGCGGTAGGCATAGAGGCCGATGTGCTTCCAGTATTGCGTGACGCGACCGTCGCGGTTGTAAGGGATGGTGGCGCGGGAGAAGTAGAGGGCGCGTCCATCGGCTGCTGTTACGACCTTGACGGCATTGGGATTGTGGATATTCTCCGGTGTGCAGAGCACCTTCAGGGTAGAGACCTCGACCTGCGGTTTGGTGAAGGGCTGGAGAAGAGCGCTGAGGTGTTCCGGCTTCAGGAGGGGTTCATCGCCCTGGATGTTGACGTAGATATCGGCATCGACAAGCTGCGAGATGGCGTGGACTCGGTCGGTTCCACTGGGAAGCGAGGGAGAGGTGAGCTGGCAGGGCCAGTTGTTCTGCTGGCAGAGGTCTGCAATCTCATCGGAGTCGGTGGCGACGAGCAGATCGTCGAGCTGGGGGCAGGCCCGGGCTGCGTCCCAGACCCAGGCGAGCATAGGCCTGCCCGCGATGGTGCGGAGGATCTTGCGCGGAAGGCGTGTGGAGGCGAGGCGTGCCGGAATCACTCCTAGAACGCGTAAGGGACGCTCTCCGAAGGGCTTTTCCGCACGCGGGGAATCAAGTATGATTGAGTCTGGCTGTGCCGCGGGATTCTCCCCGAATCCGAATGAGTTTATAGCGCATAGTCTTCATACATCGGCGGTGTAGCTCAGATGGTTAGAGCGACGGACTCATAACCCGTAGGTCGACAGTTCGATTCTGTCCACCGCCACCAAAATGCATGTCTCCCGGCACTACTTTTCATTGCGAACTCAAATGTATTTTCTTCCGTTTTTCATTGTAAATGAAGAGGTTCCACCTCTTTTGGCAGGGCTGGGAAGGATTGAGCTACTCGGTGGTGTCTGTCAGAATTACCGAGAGTCTCTGTGCCTCGTTGAGGCTTATATCGAAGGACTGGGTTTTTCCGGCGTCGACGGTGGACAGGGCTGGGGAATAACGCTCGGAGGAGATTCCGACGGCATCCAGGTCTGCGGCAAACTCTTCCTTGCTTCTGAAACGCCGTACCATCCCACTGAAACCTCCGGTTTCGCCGACCATCGAGCAGGAGACGATATATGGTTCCGGACCGGCGTCACGTCGAATATTCAGCAAAAAAGACGGCAGAATTACAGTGGACGGGCTCATAGATCAACCTCCTGTATCGGTTGGATGCCATTGGCGATGCGGATGGGTGCGCGAGTCTAAATCCTGAACGATGTGGCAGGTACGTCCTGTTCGCCTCAAGGAGGCAATCCTCAGCCGTATCGCGGAGTCTGCGTACGGGAGTATCATTTCGCTAGTGTGGTTCGTCTAATGCCTGTTGGGTGACTTCCCGTCGCCCTGGAGAGTCCTTTATCTATGCCGAAGATTTCGAAGATCCTTCTACTGGCCGTTTCGGTAGCGCTGGTGCTGACCGTGTTTCTGGGCGTGAACTCGAGCGGCGTGAGCGCAGCGACAGACGATCAGGATGGAGCCTACCGGCAGATCAATGTGTACAGCGAAGTACTACGGCACATCCAGACGGACTATGTGGAAGAGCCGAATATCTCTTCGGTGACGAACGGCGCGCTGCGTGGATTGCTCGAGTCGCTCGATTCGGATTCAAGCTACCTGACGGCGGAGGACTACAAGACCTTCAAGGCCGACAAAGGCGGTAAGGCGCAGGTCGGCATCAATGTCTCGAAGCGATGGGGATATGCGACCGTGGTCTCGGTTGTGCCGGGAAGTCCGGCCGACAAGGCGAACCTGAACGACGGCGACATCATCGAGGCGATTGGAACCCAGGACACACGTGATATCTCTCTGGCGATGATCCGGATGATGCTTGAGGGCGCTCCGGGGAGCGAGTTGACGGTCTCGGTGGTTCGTCCGCGCAAAGCTACGCCTGAAAAGGTAACAATGACCCGGAGTCTGGTCTCGCTGCCTCCGGTAGCCGAGACGATGTACGAGAACTCTTCGATTCTGTATCTAAAGCCGGGCGTGCTGGATCACGAGCATGTGCAGCAGGTTGAGGCCAAGCTGAAGGGGATGTCGAAGGCAGGCAACAAGAAGATTCTGCTCGATCTGCGCGATGTGGCTGCGGGTGATATTCCCGAGGCGATGCGGTTGGCGAACTTCCTGCTGAAGTCAGGCACGATTGCGACGCTCGAAGGCCAGAAGGTAGAGAAGCAGACGTTTGCGGCCGAGGCATCGAAGTCGATCAATACGACCTCGCCTGTGGTGGTGCTGGTAAACCGGGGCACGGCGGGACCGGCTGAGATCGTTGCGGCGGCTCTGCTGGATAACAAGCGCGCGGATCTTGTCGGCGAGAAGACGTTTGGCGAGGGCTCGCAGCAGAAGACCTTTGAGTTGCCGGATGGCGCAGCTCTGATTCTGTCGGTGGCGAAGTACGAATCTCCTTCGGGCAAGAAGCTTGAGGACGAGGGAGTGACGCCGGGAGTTCTGGTGGCGTCGAACTTCGACGATAACGGGCCTGTGGATGAGGACGGAGACGCAGGCCAGTCGCAGCCTGCGGCGAAGAAGCCCAGCGTTTCGATCGATGAGCAGCTCAACAAGGCTCTGGATTTATTGAAGAGCAAGGCCGCTTAAGCCTCATCTCTTTCAAGGGTATACGTTCTGATTCAAGTGCCTGTCTTGCAGTAGTTATGGTCTGCCTTGTGGCGTGTCGATCATGCTATGGTGAGGTCAGTGCCGAGCTTATTCAGACGTGAAGAGAAGGAAACGGCGGAGGCATCCGAGCCCATCTGGCAGCAGCTTGTGCGGCGTCTGGCCGCAGGACCGGAGTACCCCAGCCGCAAGCGGGCACGTCTGGTCACCTTCTATGTCCTGCTGGGCCTGTCCTCTGTCTTTGGAGCGATGTGCGGGCTGATGCTCGTGTATTCGATCGATCTTCCAGAGATGGACGATCTTACACGCTACAGGCCGAATACGACGACGGAGCTGCTGGATGTGCATGGACGGCCGTTCGGGTCGTTCGCCCTGGAACGTCGCGTGGCCGTGCCCTACTCGGAGTTTCCCCCGGTACTGAAGCAGGCGATCCTCTCAATCGAAGACAAGAGCTTCGAGAGCAACTGGGGCGTAAACCTGGTGCGGGCGGTAGGTGCGGCTTACCGCGATCTTCACTCGCAGGGCAAGGCGCAGGGGGCGTCGACGCTGACGATGCAGCTTGCCCGCAATCTGTTTCTCTCGAGCGAGAAGACCTTTGGGCGGAAGTTTCAGGAGGTCATTCTCTCGATGCAGATCGAGAGGAGATTCACGAAGAATCAGATCTTCGAGCTGTATGCGAATCAGATTTACCTGGGACGTGGGACGTATGGGTTTGAGGCGGGGGCGGAGTATTACTTCAGCAAGCATGTGCGCGACCTGACGCTGCCTGAGGCTGCCCTGCTGGCTGCTCTGCCGAAGGGGCCGGAGTACTATTCGCCGGTGCGGTATCCGGAGCGCGCATTGAAGCGCCGCAATCTGGTGCTGGACGAGATGGCGCAGGACGACAAGATTACGGTTCAGCAGGCAGAGGATGCGAAGCTTGCACCGCTGGGGCTGCACGTCGAAACGCCACCGAACAGCGTGGCTCCTTACTTTGTGGAAGAGGTGCGGCGGCAGCTTGAGAAGGAGTACGGCGTCGAAGAGGTTCATGGCGCGGGGTTGCGGGTTTATACGACGCTGGACCTCGATCTGCAGGCGGTTGCGAATAAGGCCGTGCTGGATGGAGCTGCCTCTTACGAACGGCGCGAGGGGTGGAAGGGCAATCTGCAGAATATCGTGCTGTCGGGACAGGATGTGGAGAGCTATAAACATCCGGACTGGATTCAGCCGATCGCAAAAGACGTTTATGTTCACGGCGTAGTGACGATGGTAGAACCTAAGCGTGTGACGGTGAAGCTGGGAGCGCAGATTGCAGTGCTGACCCCGGAGGACTGGGCGTGGACACAGAACGCCGAGTCCGATAGCTTTCTACGGAATGGCGATGTGGTTTATCTGAGGATCGAAGGGCCGGGGCCGGAGAGTACATGGAAGGCCACCCTTCAGCAGGACTCCGGTGCGCAGGCAGCCTTGATGGCCCTGGACAATGCGAGCGGCGAGGTCGTAGCGATGGTGGGCGGGCGCGACTTTGCGCTGTCTCAGTTCAATCGTGCGACGCAGGCGAAGCGGCAGGTGGGGTCGTCGTTCAAGCCATACGTCTATACGACGGCGATCGAGGCGGGAGCGAAGCCGACGGATATCATCGTGGACGGTCCAACGACCTTTCCAACTCCAAGCGGACCTTATACCCCGCATAACTATGAAGGCGACTATCGGGGGGCGATGCAGCTGACCTATGCGTTTGCCGAGTCGAGGAATATACCGGCGCTGAAGCTGGCCTCGCATGTGGGGATACGCAAGGTGATCGATACGGCGCACCGGTTTGGCATCACGAGCAATATTCCGGCGTTCCTGCCGGTGGCGCTTGGGTCTGCAGATATTTCCCTCTACGAGCAGGTAGGGGCGTACAGCGTATTTCCGAACGACGGAATACGGATTGAGCCGCATTACATCCGCAAGGTTACGCAGGCGGATGGTCTGCCTTTGGATGAGAAGCCCACGGATGTGCGTGAGGTGATCTCGGTGGAGACGGCGCGCACCATGATGGAGTTGTTGCAGGCGGTGGTGCGGATGGGCACGGGAGCCACTGCTTCGCAGTTGAAGCATCCTCTGGGGGGCAAGACGGGAACGACGAACGATTACACGGATGCGTGGTTCATCGGATTTTCCCCGTCGGTTACATGTGGGACATGGATCGGCTTCGACAACCGGCAGTCGCTGGGAGAGAAGGAAACCGGAGCACGTGCGGCGCTGCCTATCTGGATGGACTTCATGCGGGCGGCGATTGCGAACAAGCCCAACGAGGTATTTCCGGCGGCGAATGCCCCGAAGAAGACACTCAGCGTTGCGGTAAACAAAGCAGCTGCGCCGGTGAAGGCGGTTGAGCCTAAGGACGACGAGGACGATCAGGATCCGGGTAAAGCTGGCGGTTCGGTAAAGCCCTCGTCTAGTGCACCGTCGCCGGGCCGCGCTCCTCTGGTGAAGCCAGCAGGCGGCACAAACTGAAGTAGCGTTGCGCCTGACGAACGTCGCGCCCAATCTGTTCGCGCAAGGCCTCGGGTGAGGGCCAGCGGATCTCGTCACGAAGGCGGTGGAGAAACGTGAGGTTGAGGGGCGTCTCTTCGTTCAGCTCAATGGGGTGGAAGTTGAGCAGGTGAGACTCGATGGTGAAGGAGTCTTCGCCGAAGGTGGGCCGGTTGCCTACGTTCGTAACGGCGTTGAAGCGTTCGCCGGCGACGGTGAGGGTGGTGATGTAGACGCCTATGGCGGGGATGAGTTCAGCGTAAGGCGCCAGGTTGATGGTAGGCACGGTGTATCGCGTACCGTAACCACGCCCTGAGGCCGGTGTGCTGGTTATAGAGAAGGGGCGTCCGAGGAGAGAGCGCGCGTGGCGAACATCGCCGGAGGCGATGAGCTGGCGGATGCGGCTGGAGGAGACGGCATGTCCGCGCAGCATGCGAGGGGAGTAAATGGAGGTGTGAAAGCCGAGCTCGCGGCCCAAGGCCTCAAGCGATTCGACCCCGGCCTCAGCGCGGTAGCCGAAGCGGAAGTTCTCGCCTTCATGCAACTCGATAATGCCAAGACGCTGCTTGAGGACTTCGTTTGCAAAGGTGCGTGCGGAGGTGTGTGACAGCTCGTGGGTGAAAGGAAGAACGAGCGTGGTATCGATACCAGTGGTGGCAAGAAGTTCGAGCTTCTGCGCGAGCGGCGTGATGAGCGGCTGGCTGGTTTCGGGACGAAGAACGCGTGCGGGATGAGGGTCGAAGGTGATGGCGAGCGAACGGGCGTTCAGCGCCTGAGCTCGGGCGATGACCTCGCCGATGACCCACTGGTGACCGCGATGGACGCCGTCGAAGTTGCCGATGGTGGCTACGGTGGGACCAAAGGAAGAAGGAAGCTCTGCGAGGGAACGGTAGATCTGCATGCGGTGGGTCGTGCTGGACATCAGGCAATCTCGAAGGTGAGCTGAAGACCGTCGTAGGCCAGCCGGACGTACGGAGGCAAATCTGCTTCCGTCGCGGCGTGGTCGAGGTCGTGGCTGATGTGTGTGAAGAAGGCTCGCCGGGGCTTGAGTTGTTCGACGAAGCCGAGCGAGCGCTCGAGGTGCGAGTGGCTGGGGTGCGGCTGGCGGCGCAGAGCGTCGAGGATGAGGATGTCGAGGTCCTGGAGCAGGGGAATGCTCTCAGGCGGGATATCGCTCATATCGGTGAGGTACGCGGCAGAGCCGAAGCGATAGCCGGTGATGGTCTGGGTGCCGTGCGTTACGGGGATTCTCTGGATGCAGGCGCCGAAGAGGTCGATACCGGCTCCGGGAACAGTTTCATCCAGAGGATGAAGCGTAACGCGGGCGGCAGTGGAGTAGCGGTCCTGAACGCGGAAGGTGTAATCGAAGATGCGCCTTAGAGTGTCGGCTGTCTCTGTATCGGCGTAGAGAGGAAGTCCGCCGGGTATCTGAAAGCTGAGAGGACGCAGGTCGTCGAAGCCGAGAATGTGGTCGGCGTGTCCGTGGGTATAAAGCACGGCATCGGCGTGGCGGATGTTTTCGCGGATGGCCTGCGCATGGAAGTCAGGGCCCGTGTCGACGAGGACGATGTGGTTGTTGTAGGCAAGACGCAGCGAAGGGCGCGTGCGGCGGTTGCGCGGGTCGCCATCGGGCGAGACCGCAGAGGCGCAGACCGCGCAGTCGCAGCCGAGTGTCGGCACACCCATCGATGTGCCGGTCCCGAGGAAGGTGAGCGTCGCCTCCATTCGTTAGCGGACGATGCTCGGCTTGCCTGGAGTGGGGGTGGGAGCCTTGGCCGCGGCAGAGCGGGCGAGGGCCTGCGTGATCTCGAGGAATGCCATGCGGACTTCGAAAAGTGCGCTGTCGAGAAGACGCTGTTCGGTATCGCTGAGATTGCCCTTGGTCTTTTCGGCGAGAATGCCGAGCATGTCAATGCTCTGGCGAGCTCCCATCAGATCCACCTGTGGCTGCTGGCCCTCGGGCGTAGCTCCGCCGAGCTGAACGATCGTCGTCATGTAGATGGACTGCACGAGCGTCTCGAAGTTCATGGCAGGCGGATGATCGGCACCCGGATTGGCGGCGCGAATGGCTGTTTCGAGGCGGTCGGAGGTGGCATCGTAGGCGGCGCGGGCCTGGTCTGCCTGCTCGGCGGTCGGTCCGGGAGGAATCTCCTCCGGGAGATCTTCGTCCGGAGCTTGCGCTTCGGCAACGGGAGGCGGGGCAGGGACTTCGAGTGGACCGGCGGTCTGTGTGGCCTCGCGCTCATCATTTTCCGGTGAGGGATCGGCGTCGGGCCGCGGCTCTCCATCCAGGTTGAACTTGCGGCGGTCGGTGATGACGAAGGGCTTATTTTGCTCTGACATGATCGGGCTTCTCTCTTTAGAAAATCAGATGCGCGGGATGACGGCTAGGTCTCCAGTGCAGAGATGGGGGATGTGACGGGATGGGCTGTTCCGCCGGGATACTGTAGCGCTTCCTGTCGGTCGAGCGCCTCGCGGCGAATATAACCGAGGGCGAGCTGGGCAGGGCCTTGACCTCCCGTAAGGGAGATCGACGTAACGCTGGTGAGTTCTCCAACCTGCTTACCGGCCGATTCAAGGGGGGTGCCGGGAGACGGGAGAGTTCCTTCGAGACGGAAGGAGGTAAAGGTGCGGTGGACATTGCCACGTGAGCGAATGCGCTCGACGATCTCCTGCCCGAGATAGCAGCCCTTATTGAAGTGCAGGGCGCGGGTCTGGTTAGTCTCCTGGGGCAGATCGCGGTCGCGGATGTCGACGCCGTAAAGGGGTGTCCCCTCAAGGATACGGAGCTGGTCGACGGCAGCGTCTTCGCAGGGAGCAGCGCCAGCGGCTTCCAGAGCCTGTCGAAGCTCTTGAGCCTGATCGGCTGTATCGGTCCAGAGCTCATAGCGAGGAACCACGGGACCGTTTGCGCGGATCAGAGTGACTGCCGCGTTGTTCCAGGGCAGTTTGCGGACTTCGAGCGCGTTGAGTCCTTCCGCAGATATACCGAGTTGTGAGAGGAGAGACGCTGCCTTTGGACCGATGAGAGTCAGACCGTGGCGGGTGCCGGTGAGATCGGCCAACTCGACGTCGTCCATGATGATGTAGTGGTCGAGATAGGGGATCAGCGTTGCGACCTGTCTCGAGCCGGTCTCGATAAGAAGCTCCTCGGCAAAGGCGAAGATGTTGCCGTCGGCCTGGATGCGTCCCTGCGCGTTGAGGAAGAAGTTGTAGGCCCCGCTGCCTTCTACAAGGTGCTGTACGGAGTTGGTTGCCATGCCGTTGAGCCAGCGGCCGCGGTCCGATCCGGTGACCCGGATCCAGCCCGTCTGGTCGAGTGAGGCGATGCCCGCTCCGTGCAGAAATGCCCCAAGCTGCGGGTCTAAGCTATCGGCCCGGACGCCGGAGTTGATGGTGGAAGGCGTATTGGATGTGGTGGCCGATGTCATAAGCGTCATGGCGCGACGGCGCAGGCAAACTCTGCGTACACTTGATTATAGCGGTCGGATCGAGAGGCGGGATTGCAGCGAAGGATACATGTCGGAATGATGGGGCGGGTGCGGTGGGCCGTCGGGATGGGGTTGCTAGCTGGTTGTGTCGTGACAGGGGCCGCCCAGGTGCCTGCGCAGAATCAAGGAGATGACAAAAAACCGCACGCTCCCATGACGAAGGATCAGGCGAGGGAGCTGTTTCGCTCGGTCGATGAGATTCTGAACTTTGTCAGTTCGGACACAAAGCTGCCGATCGAGCACAGCGTCAAGCGCAAGCTGATCTCCCGGGATGAGATCTCGAAGTATCTGACCAAAAAGTTCGATGAGGATGAGAGCGCACGCAGAATGGAGCGCTCGGAGCTGGTGCTGAAGAAGTTCGGCCTGCTGGATCGGGACTTCCGTCTGCGGCCTTTTCTGTTGTCTCTGCTGACCGAACAGATTGCGGGCTTTTATGACAACAAGACCAAGACGGTGAACATGCTGGATTGGATTGAGCCGGATGAGCAGAAGCCGGTGCTGGCCCACGAACTGACGCATGCGTTGCAGGACCAGAAGGTCGGCCTGACGAAGTGGTCGGACGTCAGCCTCGAAGACGTGTCGCACAATGTGCAGGACGATAACCGTCACATGCAGGTCGATGAAGCCAATACCGCGCGCGAGGCCGTGGCCGAAGGTCAGGCGATGGCGGTCTTTATCGACTACACGCTGAAGCCTTCGGGCAGGACGCTGGCCGACGCGGCTCCGGAGATGATGTCGCGATTGAAGGATCTGGCGACGGATACTACGGGATCTCCCGTGTTGGCACGCGCTCCACTGCTTTTGCAGGAGTCCCTGCTGTTTCCTTACAGCGATGGCCTGACCTTCGAGCATGCCGTGCTGGTGAAGGGAGGAAAGGAGGCCGCCTTCGCGGGCGTGCTGACGAATCCTCCTTCTTCAAGCTTTGAGATTCTTCATCCTGAGGAGTACATGGCGCATGTTCCGGTTCCTGTGTTGCGGATGCCGGACATTCACCCTCTGATCGACGCGCAGTATGAACCTTACGATCTGGGAGTGATGGGCGAGCTGGATGTGCGCATTCTGGCGGAGCTGTTCGGCGGCCACGAGCTTGCCGACGGTCTTGCTCCTGACTGGAACGGCGGTATCTACTATGCTGCCCAGCGTAAGAGCGCTACGCCCGCCGAAAAAGAGACGACCTCCTCGCTGGGATTGTTCTATTACTCGCGCTGGAAGAACGCCGACTCTGCGAGTACGTTCCTGCGGATCTATGGAGCGCAGATTCCCAGAAAGTACTCCAGGGTGGTAAGACGCCAGAAGGACGAAGTGGGAGATAACGAACAGGTCTATTCCACGAGTGAAGGCGATGTCCTGCTGTCGATCTCCGGATCGAATGTCTTCGTGAGCGAAGGGTTCGATCT
>Ga0255336_101250_pt1 | contig 20428 bp, 17 predicted proteins | sample MeOH1_35cm_T3_17_FD_189102 | JGI IMG/M metagenome (GOLD analysis project Ga0255336, IMG submission 189102) | Sandy soil microbial communities from University of British Columbia, Vancouver, Canada - MeOH1_35cm_T3_179 | ecosystem: Engineered > Artificial ecosystem > Sand microcosm > Unclassified ...
ACCTACTGGCCACCGGCGACGGAGGAGTACCTCATCCGCGGGATCGAACAGGTCTGGCTCGGAAAAATCTCGGTCAACCAGTATCTCCAGGCAATGCAGGATACCTTCGCCAAGGAACTTAAAGACGGCAAGGTGCCGCCCTTGCCGCCGCGCTGATCCGCTTCTCTGAGCGAGACTGTTATTGAGTGTTCCACGAATCGTTCTATTGTCAACGTGAGCTGTCGATATGTGGTTTCTCTTTCCCGCATTGCTGATCAATGTGCTGATTATCCTGATCCCAGCGTTGCTCACTGTCGCAATGGCGTTTGTCACGTGGGACGGGGTGTCGGACCCGACCTTCGCGGGGCTCGATAACTTCCGCGCGATCTTCGCCGACCAGGTGTTCTTTTCGGCGCTTCTGAACAACCTGAAGTGGACCGCCATATTCTTGACGATCCCGATCATCATGGGGCTGGTTGCCGCGTCGTTGCTGCTAATAGTGCGCCGTGGCCGCACGTTTTTTCAGATCGTCTATTTTCTTCCGGCCATCATTGCGACCGTGGTTACCGCACGGGTCTGGCAGGGGATGATCTACAACCCGGACACCGGACTCGTCGGCTGGCTGCGTATCTTCGGGCTTCACCTCGATGACCCGCTGGCACATCCGTCCACAGCGCTGTTCGCGGTTGCCTCAGTCGACCTCTGGCATTGGTGGGGGTTCCTGACCGTGATCTTTTTTGCGGCCTTGCGCCAGGTCGACGTCTCGCAGATCGAGGCAGCGAGACTAGACGGGGCAAGATATTTCCAGCTGATGCACTATATCCTGCTGCCGGCCATTCGCCCGACGATCGGCTTGATGATGATCATGACGGTGATCTGGTCGTTCCTCGCATTTGACTTCGTTTATATCCTCACACAAGGCGGTCCCGCTTTTTCAAGCGAGGTGCTGTCGACGCTTTCCTACCGTTACGCTTTCTATAACTTCACCGTAGGTCCAGCCGCGGCGGTTGCGCTCGTGATCAGCCTCTTCGGCCTCGTTGCGACGGTATTTTATATCCGCGTTCAACAGCGTGAAGTGCAATCATGAACCGCACTGTCGATCGTGGAACGTTGACGATTGCATACGTCGTGCTTGGGCTTGGGGCGCTCGTCGCGCTGCTTCCGCTCGCGCTCATGCTGGTCAGTGCGCTGAAGACGAGTGCGGAAATCGTCGCGAATCCTTTGGCCTTGCCCCAGATACCGCAATGGCAGAACTTTTTGAGAGCGTGGAAAGACGCCGAACTGGGCACTTCGCTGCTCAATAGTGTGAAGGTCACGGGTCTCACTGTTGTGCTGATCTGCGTGACGGGTTCCATGGCGGCTCATGCGCTGACCCGCCAGAGGGCACGTGGATCGCGATGGATTTCCGTCTATTTCCTCGCGACGACAACCCTGCCGATTCAGCTTTACTTGTTCCCGCTCTATTTTGGCTTTGCGAAATTGAATCTCGTAGACAGCGTGGTCGCGACCTCGTTGATATATACGGCGATCTACAGTCCTTTCTCCATCTTTCTGCTGCGTACGTACTTCCTCGCTATTCCGGTGGAGGTGGAGGAGGCTGCCCTCATGGATGGCGCGAAACCCTGGCAAGTTTTCAGCTTCATCACATTGCCTCTCGTTTCGCCTGGAGTATTGACGGTTGCGGTGATCGCCGGGCTGAACACCTGGAACGAATTCTTAATTTCGACGACGTTTTTGCAAGCACGTACCGCCCAGACAGCGGTTGTCCGTTTCTACATGCTGGGTGGGCAGTACAGCAGCGACTGGGGTGAAATCATGGCCGCTGCGCTCATTATCGTCGCACCAATGGTCGTGTTCTTTCTTCTGATGCAGCGGCGTTTCATTGAAGGCATGGCAAGCGGCTCGGTAAAGGGCTAAGCGCTGTGATCGTTCATCTCCGAACCCTTAACTTTATCGTACACAGAGGTGTCTTATGACTGTTCCGAATGACTATCTCGAGCGAGTTTACGCTGGCGTCCTCGGCAAGCTCATTGGCGTCTTCTTAGGCCGGCCCTTCGAGAACTGGACCTATCAACGCATCATGGAGCAGTTGGGCACGATTGAGTACTACGTCCACGATCGGCTGGGTGTACCGCTCGTGGTCACGGATGACGACGTTGCGGGCACGTTCACCTTCCTGCGTGCCTTCGACGAACATGGCGTCAAGCCCGATCTCAGCGCCGCGGAGATCGGCAAGACCTGGCTCAATAATATCGTTGAGAATCGCGCGATTCTTTGGTGGGGCGGGAGTGGCAATTCGAGCGAACACACGGCGTGGCTCAACTTGAAACGCGGCATTCCCGCACCCGCGAGCGGTTCGATCGCCGTGAACGGGCGGACCGTCGCGGAACAGATTGGCGCGCAGATCTTCATCGACGGCTGGGCCATGGTCGCGCCGGGCCAGCCCGCGCTCGCGGCACGCCTCGCCGAACAAGCTGCGAAAGTCAGCCACGATGGCGAGGCCGTGTACGCCGCGACCCTGCTCGCCGCGATGGAATCCGAAGCATTTGTTTCGAATGACGTCGAACACCTGATCGAGGTCGGGCTTTCGGTGATCCCAAAAGATAGCCTGATCGCCCGGTTGATCGCCGACGTGCGCCGGTGGCATGCGGAACTGGCGGACTGGCGCGATTGCCGGCAACGCATCCAGGACCACTACGGCTACGACAAGTTTCCGGGTAACTGTCACGTGGTGCCCAATCATGCGCTCATCATCATGAGCCTGTTATATGCCCCCGATGACTTGCAGCGAGCCCTGATGATCGTCAATACATCCGGGTGGGACACTGACTGCAATTCGGGGAACGTCGGCTGTCTGCTAGGCATAAAACTGGGCCTCGACGGGGTGAACGCGGGGCCGGACTGGCGAGGTCCGATCGCGGACCGGATGCTGATTTCATCGGCCGACGGTGGCAACGCGATTACCGACGCGGTGCGTGTCGCGTACCAGATCGCCGGCTTTGGCTTTCGGCTGGCGGGCGTGGGCGTGCCCGGGGCGCCAAAGAATGGCGCGACCTTCCATTTCTCTCTGCCGGGCAGCGTTCAGGGTTTCGAGGCGGATTCCGGACGCGGCTCTCCGGGAGCGCTCGTCGTGGAGAACAGCGGCGGCAAGCTCGCGCTGCGGATCAAAGGGCTTGTGCCTGGCCAACGCTTATCGGCAACGACGCCGACGTTTTCGCCCCCCAACGTGCCGCAGATGCCCGTGTATGAGCTCATGGCCACGCCGCTGGTCTACTCGGGACAATGGGTCGAAGCTAGTGTGACCGCAGAGTCCGACACTTGTGCGCCCGTGACAGTCGGTCTTTGCCTGAAAGCTTATGGAAGCGGCGACACGTTGAACGTAGTCGACGGGGACCGGCAAACGTTGTCCCCCGGGCAAAGCACGCTGCTGAGATGGCGGCTGCCGGATACCGGAGGGCAACCGATCCAGCAGATCGGTTTCAGTCTGGAGACCGAAGCTTCGCACGCGAGCGGTACGATCGTGGTCGACTACCTGCGCTGGGACGGTCCGCCGGAGCTTCGGCTGCGTCGCCCTGACGAAGCAGGAGATTTCTGGCGTCTCGCTTGGGTGAACAGCGTCAGCATCTTCAGCAAAAACTTTCCGGCAGCATTTCGCATTTCGCAAAGCGTAGGCGAGGGCATCATCATTCACGGCACGCGCCAATGGACCGACTATGCCGTGTCGGCGAGCGTGAGCATTCATCTCGCGCAGGAGGGCGGGCTAGCGGTTCGTGTCCAGGGGCTGCGCCGCTATTACGCAATGCTGCTGTCGCGCGATGGTTACGTGCGGCTGGTCAAGGTCAGGGATGACCAGCGAACTGTGCTAGCTGAACAATCATTTCCATGGGCGCTTGAACGGCCTTATTTCCTGAAGATTTCCGTGGTCGGTCCGGCCATCGAGTGTTCGATCGACAATCAACCGGTGTTCTCGGTTCGCGATGAGACTGCTACCTATCGCGATGGTGGAATCGGGCTCCTGATAAACGAAGGCGCGCTATCGACCTCCGAAATCAGGGTGAGTGGCGCGCCGTCTTGATCGGGACTAAAACTTTTGGGAATGGGGTGCAAGGCCGCTGGCGAGCGTGGCCTTTGCTGTCATCGTGACTAACCAGGAGCGTGGGTCGTTGCGGTCGCTTCGATATATGCGGGAGACCGCTATTTGCAAGCCGGATGCGCCCTTGAGTCGTCGGTTGCTTCAGCTTCCAGATAACCTCGGCCCATCTCCTTGGCAAAGCGCGCGGGATTACCTTCCCACACCACGCGGGCATGTTCGAGCACGTAGACACGATCGGCGTGGGGCAAGGCAAAGGTGACGTTCTGCTCGCCCAGCAGCACCGTGATGGGCGTTGTCTGTTGCAGCTTTTCCAGTGCCTTCGAGAGCTGTTCCAGAATGACCGGTGCGAGACCCAGAGTGGGCTCGTCCAGGATCAGGAGCTTGGGTTGCATCATCAGCGCACGCGCGATGGCCAGCATCTGTTGCTCGCCGCCGGAGAGCGTGCGCGCCGTCTGGCTCTGCCGGGACTTCAGGATCGGGAATAACTCGAAGAGCCAGGTCAGTTGTTGCGATCGTACGGTGGAGAAGAGGTGATAACCGCCGAGATCGAGGTTCTCGCGTACGGTCATGTCGCCGAACAACTCGCGGGTCTCGGGACATTGGACTACACCGGCGCGGGCGATCGCCGCGCCGGTCATGCCTTTCAGATCGCGCCCGCCGAAGCGGATGGTGCCCTGATAGGGCAGCAGCCCGGAAATGGCGTTAAAGAGGGTTGTCTTGCCTGCACCGTTGAGCCCGACCACCGATACGAATTCACCCTCGCGCACGTGGATGCTCACCTTGTCGAGTGCACGTGCCTTGCCGCAAAAGACACTGACGTCCTCAACTTCAAGGGCTGACACTTTGCTTCCAGCTTCGACAGGCGAGCGTTCCCTCGTCTCGATCTTGCCGCCGATATAAACCCGCCGGACCGTTTCGTTCTGCATCACTTCTTCGGCGGTACCCTCTGCAACATGTTCGCCTAGATACATGGCGAGCACGCGATCAACCAACGCCGCCAGGCTCTTGACGTTGTGGTCGACCAGCAGCACAGCGCGTCCCTCGGCGCGAAAGCCCCGGATCAGCGCTGAGAAGGACTCCGACTCAACCGCGTTGAGCCCGGCAAATGGTTCATCGACGAGAACCACTTTCGGATCGCGCGCTATCGCCTTGGCCATCTCCATGCGGCGAAGATCGGCGAAGGGAAGGCTGGACGGGTGCCGGTGCATCACCGCGCCGAGCTCGACACGCTCTGCGATTTCGCGGGCGCGACGGTCAACATCGGGATCGGCGAAAAGCTTGATCAGCGAGTCAGGCAGAAGGGCGAGCTTGATATGTTCGAGCACTGTTTGCCGATGCAGTGGGCGCGAGTGCTGGAAGACGATGCCGACCCCGGCCCGGGCGATGCGATGCGGCGCCCAGCCAGCCATTTCCACGCCGTCAACTTTGACTGAACCGGCATTGGGCCTTTCTATGCCCATGATCAGCTTCATCACGGTCGACTTGCCCGATCCGTTCGGACCGATGAGGCCAAGTATCTCGCCGGCCTGGATATCGAAGCCGATATCCTTGACGGCAACCAGCCCGCCGAAGCGCTTGGTCAGGCCGCGTACTTCGAGGCGAGGCGCGCCGCTCATTCCCGCTCCCTGACACGCAATAGATTGCCGAGAAGGCCGTCCGGAAAGAACAGGATGACCGCTAGCGCGACGGCCGCGACCACGAAGGTATTGATCTGGCCGAGAGGACGCAGGAACTCGCCGGCCACGATGAGAAACACCGAGCCGAGCACGGCGCCGAGTATGGTGCGGCGCCCGCCGAGCACCGCCGCGATAATGATCTGGACACCCACGCCCAGGTCGACCACGGTGCTGACCGACGCGGTTCCCTGATAGAAGATCAGCATGGCCCCGGCCACACCCGAGAACAGCGCGCTGATACAAAAGGCCGCGATCTTGTGCTTGGTCACGTTGAAACCCAGGGCCTGCGCACCGATGGCGTCCTGACCGCTCGCCTGCAGAATGAGTCCAATCGCCGAGCGGGACAAGCCGAAGAGAATGATCGCGCAGACAACGAGAAAACCAAGCGCATACCAGTAGTTGTCTTCTGCACGGACGGACAGCACATCAGGTACCGTCATGCCGATCTCGCCACCGGTGACACCCGCGAAGATCACGATGGAGTTCTGCAGCAACAGCACGGCGACCAGCGTGACGAGACCGAAATAGGGGCCGCGCAAGCGCATTGCCGGCACGGCCAGCAGCAGGCCTCCGATCAGCGCGACCAGCCCTCCGGCGATGATGCAGACGGGAATTGGCGGTCCCCACTTGGCATCGAGTATGGCGGCTGTGTAGGCGCCCAGGCCGATCAGGAAAGTGGGCCCGAAGTTGACCTCGCCGGCAAAGCCGAACAGCAGGTCCCAGGCCATCGAGAAGACGCCGAAGTAATAAGCGACCGTCAGGATGCCAAGGATGTAGCCGGACAACCACCAGGGCAGGGTTGCCGCCGCTGCTGCCAGCAGCAGCGCGGCCCACAGCATCGGGGAGCGAAGAAGGTTCGTCATGGTGGCTCTCAAGCTAGCGCCGGCCCAGGAAGCCCTGCGGCCGTACATAGACCACCAGCACCAGCAGCAGAAGTGCAGGCAGGGGGCGCAGCGTCGGCGCGATGAGATACGCGGTAACGGTCTCCAGATACCCCACGACGTAAGCGGCCATCAGCGAGCCCGACACACTGCCCAGGCCCCCGAGGACCACGATCGAGAAGGCGCTCGCTGTGAGCTGCCCCGTGTTGTTGGAGCTGACGCCTAGGAACGAGGCGAGCAGCACGCCGGCGACTCCGGCGAGCACGCCATAAATGCTCCACGCCAGCAAATAGACGCGAGAGAGTTCGAAGCCGAGCAGGGTCAGTCCGCGTGGATTGATCGATGCGGCGAGCAGCGCCTTGCCGGCGCGCGTACGGTTGACGAACACCCAGAGCAAGCCGATCACGACCCAGCAGATCACCGCGATCATGATCTCGTTGAGCGGCGTACGAACGCCGGCAATGCTCACGACGCCCGAGATCAGTGGACGCATTGTCACCGGGTTGTCGGTGAAGAGATAGGCCATGCCCTGCTGGATCATGATGCCCCACAGCAGGGTGCCGGTCAGGACGAAGATCTCTTTCTCCTCGCGCGGAATCGCGGCGGAGCGCTGGATCGGGCGCACCACCATGAGATAGGTCACATAGGCACAGGCCAATCCTGACAGCACGCCCAGCAAGGTGCCGAGATAGGTGCCGAGACGGGCTTCGCCAGCCAGCATCCAGCCCATTAGCGCCGCCACCAGCATGACGCCGCCGTGCGCGAGATTGAGGACGCCCGATACGCCGAAAATGAGGGTGAAACCGATCGCGCCCAGCGCGTACAGCGAGCTGATCGCAAAGCCGTCGATCAAGATTTGCAGCCAGACCATTCGCGCCCCTTTGGCCCGGCAAGCTGCCGGAATTGCTTGGATGAACGACTTGAACGACTTGCTTGAATGAGTTGCTGGAACGATAAGCGGCCGTGATCCGTACCCATACCGGAGCGCGGCCGTTTTTGGCTAGTTCGCCGCGGCTTGCTGCAGCTTGATGAACGATGGGAACCTGAGCTTCGCGTTAGCCACGCTCTTCGGCCAGATCGCAACTTGCTTGCCGTCCTGCCACTGGAGGTTGATACCGGTAATGAAACCCGGGCCGTACTTCAGCGCATGGGTGAACTGGTCATTTTTCCCATAGAACTGCCAGCGGCCGATCGTGCCGACGTAGTCGGTCTTCTCTAGTGCGTCCACCATCTTGTCCGGATCGGTCGCGCCGTGGTTTCGCTTGATGGCGTCCGCGAGAATGTAGACCAGGTCGTAGCTCGTGAACCCGCAGTAGGCCGGGGAGACTCCGAACTGCTTGGTGTAGGCATCGACGAACGGCACGGTCTTCGGCGTAATGGCAATGCCCGGAGCCGCCGCGCTTGCCGTGATGACACCTTCGGTGGCGCCGTTCGTGTCCTTCCAGAAACTGCTGGTCGTTGCCTGCGAACTTTGGCCGCTCATCGGGATCGGCACCTGCTGGTCATGCCATTGCACGGTCGGCTGAACACCGACGTGGCTGATGCCCGTGGTGATCGTATCCGGGTGCTTGCTTTCGATCTGATTGAAGATCGGCGTGAAGTCCGATGTGTCAGGGTTGAAGCGGATGTGGTCGAGCACCTTGAGTCCGGCCTTCGGCAGGCAATCGAGGTAACGCTCGTCCAGCGGTTTGGTCCAGGCGGCATCCTCGCTCATCACCACAGTCGTTTTCATGTGGAGCTGGCCGACCAGGATGTCGTGCGAGAAGTCGCAGATCGACTGGGCGATGAAGGCCGAGGTCATCCAGCCGTGAAACGTGTATTTGTAGTTGTCGTAGTCGTCGTGGACATGCTTCGAGATGTCGTTGCTTGCTGCGCCGGGCGTGATGAATGGCATCTTCAGGCGTGCCGACCAGGGTTCCATTGCCAGCGCCACCTCGCTGATGTAGCTACCGATCACGGCGACGACCTTGTCCTGGGTGGCCGCGCGCTGGAAAGCGCGAACCCCGTCCGACGCCGAGGAGTGGTCATCGTAGGCAATGATCTCGATCATCCTGCCGTCGACACCGCCGTGAGCGTTGATCTCGTCGGCCGCGAGCTTGGCCGCTTTGGTGATCGACGCGCCGGCCACGGCCGACTCCTCACCGATAACCCCGATCTTGATGGGTTCTCCTGCCGCTTGTGCCGAGACGGCAAAGCCGAACGCTGCTAGCAGGGCGCCTGCCCGAACAAGGCTGAGGCTGCACAAGTGGCGCCACGATGAATTCTTGGACATCGTCGGTTCTCCGATTCTTTTGTCGCGGAGTTAGCACCTGTCAGAAAACAAAGCAGCAGATATGTAGGTGCACAAATAACAATAACATTCGCACAAGCAGTCCCAAATCGGTAGTAACGATTATCGGGTCCGCTGGCAGACAGGGTGCTTGGACAAATGGGGCGGCAAGCGCCTGGAGTGCTCAGAACAATCGAATTGAGGACAAGTAATCAGCGAGCCGGAGTGTTCGAAGCGCATGCTTTCAGCCGGTCATCCGGTGAGTGAAGTAATAGGTGGACGTAGCCTATCGATACCAATGTTACTTAGTCATCCTGTGTTAAGCGAAGGCTAGTCGAACCGCGCGCGTTAAGGTTCAGCCGCCGCGGGCGCTCCGCCCAAAATACTCATTGAATCTCCCTCAACATGTCGACAAACGCTTTGAGCCCGGACGGCACATGGCGATGACCGGGGTAGTAGAGGAACAATCCAGGGATCAACGGACACCAGTCGTCCAGGACCGTGACGAGTTTTCCCGTCGCGAGAAATGGCTGCGCGCATCGGTCCGGCACGTAGGCGATCCCCATTCCGTCCGCCGCCGCTTCGGCCATTAACCCCGGATGGTCGAGAGTTAGCGGGCCCGGAACATCGACAGTGAGTTCCTGGCCGTGCTTGGCGAATTCCCATCTGTAAAGCTTGCCGCTTGGCAGGCGAACGCGGATGCAGGCGTGGTCCTTGAGGTCGTCCGGCGTGAGCGGAGGTTTGTGCCCGGCGAGATAGGCGGGCGACGCAACGGCAAGAAAGCGGAGTTCGCCACCGAAGCGCACGGCGATCATGTCCTGTGGCACCGCCTCGCCGAGCCTCACGCCGGCATCGAAACCACCCGCGACGATATCGACCAGTCTCCCTTCCGTGACGAGGTCGACCGACATGTCCGGATAACGCGTCAGGAAGGCAGGGACAACCGATTGCATGAGAAGCCGGGCCGCGGGCTCGCTGGCATTGACGCGAAGCGATCCACTGGGACGATTGCGCAGCGCATCGACTTCTTCCAAAGCAAGGTCGAGATCCCTGAGCACAGGTTGCAAGCGCGATACGAGACGTTCGCCGGCCTCCGTAGGCGAGACGCTTCGTGTTGTCCGGTTCAGCAGGCGCAGGCCCATCTTCAACTCGAGCGTTCGCATCATATGGCTGAGCGTGGAGGGCGATACCCCGAGTTCGTCTGCTGCTTTCCTGAAGCTGCGATGCGTGACGATCGCGGCCAACGCAGTCAAGTCGCCAAGGGCGGGCCGGTCATTCATGGCTGATTTTCACCAAGTCATCCAACATCGTGCGGATAGTATCAGGAATCAGGGACGTCTAGCATTGTCTCCAAGACGCGCCGCAATCCAGCGGCAGCGATCTTTTTTGGGGGCAATTCACATGACAAAAACCTGGTTCATCACCGGCAGTTCTTCCGGATTCGGGCGCTTGTTGACTGAGAAACTGCTGGCGCGCGGCGAGCGCGTGGCGGCGACGTTGCGCAAGGTGCACGCCCTCGACGACTTGAAGGCGCAATTTGGCGAGCGCCTCTGGGTGGCGTCGCTGGATGTGACGCATACCGAGGCTGTGCGCCGCGTGACCAACCGCGCTTTCGACGAGATGGGGCGTATCGATGTCGTCGTTAGCAACGCCGGTTACGGACTGGTTGGCGCAGCGGAAGAACTGAGCGACGAGCAGATCCGGCAGCAGGTCGACACCAATCTGATCGGCTCGATTCAGGTGATACGCGCTGCGTTGCCGCATTTACGGGCGCAAGGCGGCGGCCGGATTCTGCAAGTGTCGTCGGAAGGCGGACAGATCACCTATCCGAACTTCAGCCTGTATCACGCTACGAAATGGGGCATTGAAGGGTTTGTCGAGACAGTCGCCACGGAAGTCGCACCGTTCGGGATCGAATTGACGATCGTGGAGCCGGGTCCCGCAAAAACGAGTTTCGGCGGGGGCATTGTCAGGTCGACTCCCATGTCCCTCTACGACAACACGCCCGCCGGCGATGTCCGGCGCGCGCTCGAAGCAGGTTCGTTTGTGGTGAAGGGCGATCCGGTCAAGATGGTCCAGGCAATGATCGATTGCGCGGATCGTAGCCCTGCGCCTCGGCGGCTGACCTTGGGCAGCGACGCCTATGACAGGGTTCGCGCCGGCCTGGCGAAACGGCTTGCTGAACTCGACGCGCAACAGAGCATCGCGCGCTCGACGGAACTGGACGATTGACCGCCGCGCTGTGACGCCGCGAGCGGCGATGGAATCTGCACCGTCGGCACTTTGCTCAATGTTTTGCGTAGATGTCGCTCTCGTTCGCAAACATCTGCGATTCGCGTCGGACCTTATGTCTTTCTGGCGATCGTCGATGCGTCGCTATCGCGGGATCGGCCCGTTCGTTCGTGTCTACGGCGGCGACCTGGTTTACGCCCGACTGCGTCACGGCGCGTAACAGCATGTCGCGCGCTTCGGAATTGGATACGTCGCTCGCCAGAGCGTCGCCTGCCGATCGCAAGACACATGGCATGTCGCGAGCTTTCTCGCAGGCCCGCGCAAGGCCCAACGCCGAGTCTCTTTCATGTTCACGCTGGTTCAGTTCATCGGCAATTCGCCGGACATCACTGCGTTGATCCTGATTGGAAGGAAGCATCGCCAACTGTCTGCGCGCGGTGTTTAGTTCGCCCCGCACCATGGCCGAACGCGCAGCATCGATCGTTCCCATCACATCGAGCGATGTGTTTTTCGCGCTGACGGGCGAATTGATCTTGCCTGGCAGAGCAGGGTCAGGAAGGCCGTTCGCAAGCGCTGCGGCCACGGGCTTCGTTTCCTGGTTGTAGGGCGACGATCCGTGATTGAGATACGACGCACCCGCGACCAGTCCGATCAAGGCTATCAGGGCGACCCCGACAAGCTTGAGGCGTCGACCCGCTGGGCCTTTAGAGGCCGGAGCTGTCATTTCCGGTTCTGAGAAATTTGGATAGGGCGAATCCACCGGGGTCCGCTTTCCTGCGAACCGGTCGGAGAACGTGTCTTCCGGCGCTGCTTCCGGCGCGGGAGGTTCTGCGGCAATCGGGGTTGCAGCGGCAGTTGCAGGTTTTGCGTTGCAGCGCGGACACGCCACATCAGGCGATGCGAGCGGATTGCCGCATACGGGACAATCATCGGCGTTTTCAGTGGTGGGCACAGTGAAGTCGGTCATCAAAAGCCAGGGCAAGTCGTTTGGAAAAGCATTATGCGGGCCATAGTGTACGGATTATCGCGCTGCCGCACGGCCAATGCTGAAGCGGTCACCCCAAGTTGAGAAGTATAGGTGCGCAACCCGGTTTCGATCATCAGTCATTGACCCGACCCGATTTGTTCCGCGAGAGACGCTCGAGTGAATTGGTACAGAAACCATGATCTGAAAGACAGCAATTTTCCCGAAGAGGGGCACTCGCATTTCCTTCGATGTTCTCGACACCGAGCTACGATAAGGCATTTCTGCAAGTATTGAAAAATTTGCAAGGCATACGCCTGCGCGCCGGGTGGTGCCGCCAGATCTCCATCCGCTCCGGCCTGACAGCATCGTCGCCCGGGACTATGCGAGATTCCATGTCGCTTCATCGGCCCGTGAAGCGTGCCCGCTAGCGTATGCGTTACAGTACGCGATACCAGACTTGTCCACCAATGCTGACCATGTCAAAGGTGATATCGCATGCTTTATGTGAACCTTCCCTGCTGGTCGAACGTTCGGTCGGAAATCCGAAAGACTGCTTATGAATGTTCGAAAGGAGGTGTGGGCGATGACTGCGAGAACGATACGCAAAGCGGCAGTTGAAGACGTGCCGGCTCTCACACACATCCTGAACGATGCAATCGCGTACAAGCTCAGTCACGGCGATTTCGCTTGGGGCAAAGTAGGATGGACCGAGATAGGCGTGCAGCAGAGTCTGAATCGAAGCGAGGTCTATGTTATCGAGCAGGACGACATGCCTGTTGCGACGATGTCACTCTCATGGCAAGACGAAAAGTACTGGGGGACTCAAGAGCCGATCGCCGGTTATGTGCACCGGGTTGCCGTGCGCAATGGCTTTCACGGCCTCGGACTTGGCCGCTTCTCGATCGATTGGTGCGCAAATCAGGTGTGTGCCCGGAATCGACGTTATCTCAGACTTGATTGTGACCACAGGAATACAAAGCTATCTGCCTACTTTGAGACGCTCGGTTTCACACGAGTGGCAACCAAACCGATGCCGGAACTTGGCGACTATGTGGCGTCTTTATACGAGAGATCGGCGCGCTAGAACACCTGGGGTGTTGCGGGAAGTGACCCGGGTACGATCAAATATGTTGTTGACCCGGACCTTGGGGTCGCCCTCATGCTGACTGCACTCGGTCAACAACAAAGAGGTGACTCATGAGTTTTTCTCCTTCGTGTTTGAACGCTTCAGAAGCAGCCAGGCGTCTCGGCGTGTCGATCAAAGCCTTGCGGCTCTATGAGCGGCAAGGGCTGATAACCCCAGGCAGAACCGCTGCGGGATATCGAGTGTATGGTTCCGGAGATATGGTCCGCGCTGCCGAGATTGTGGCCCTGCGCGCGCTCGGTCTCAGTCTCGTCCAGGTTGCGAGAGTGTTGGACGGTGACGCTCAAAGTTTGGGAGCAGCTTTAGCTGCCCACGAAACAGCACTGGACGGTGAAGTTCACGAGTTCATCCGTAAGATGGACAAGGTTCGAGGTCTCCGAACTGATCTTGCCCGAGGTCAGATGCCCGCCGACGGGGAACTGACGCGCCTGCTCAATCGCTCTACGGAAGTCAGTGTGGCGTTTGAGCTTCCGTGGCCTTGGGACGGTGAATGGTTCGAACTTCGCGACATTCGCCCGCTGAACTACATCATCGGACCGCTGGGCAGCGGAAAGACCCGACTGGCCCGTCGTCTGGCAGAGACTTTGCCCGACGTGGCCTTCCTGGGTTTGAACCGTCTGGAAAACAGGGGCGCCGCGGCAATGGACCTGCTGACCGCGGATCCGGCGCTCAAGTCTCGGGTCGATCAAGCGCTCAGGTGGCTCGTCGACGAAGGTGCAACAGAATCTGAAGCCTTAATCGCCTTGCTTGTCGGTCTTGAAACTGAAGGCCCTGCCGTCCTGGTCGTGGATATGGTCGAACAGGATCTCACACACGCTACGCAGGAGGCATTGATCGCCGATCTTCGCCAACGCGCGAAAGCCGGGGGACGGACTCTCTTCCTGATGACACGCTCTTCAGCCATCCTGGACCTGGCGGCAGTCGGACCTGATGAGGCAATCATTCTTTGCCCGGCCAATCACAGTCCGCCCGCTCGCGTTGCGCCTTACCCTTGTGCCCCAGGCTACGAGGCAGTTGCCATATGCCAGGCATCACCCGAGGTACGAGCGCGCATCGCACGTTGCCCCGAAACAGCGTAATCGCTCGTCTTAAACGGACCCCTCAAGACACTGGAACATGCGCCTGCAATGCGATCAGAACTGGTAGTTAATCGACACGTCGCACACGCCGTCCGTCTTCGTCTGGGTGATTGGGCTGCGCGCCGCGCTGCCGAGCAGGCGTTTGAGCGCCCCGTCTGCGGTGACGAACCAATGCTTGTCGACGAACCAGATCATCGTAATACCGAAGCCGGCAGACTTGAGTCCGGCGCTTGCATCATATTGCCGGTATCCAGACGCGGCTGCCTGCGCCGCATTGACACCGAACCAGCTGTTCATATAGGTGGAATCGGCGAAGGTCACCGACGGACCTGCGAACCAGAAGAACTTCTCCGAACTGCCGGGCATCGGCATGTACGTGCCCAGGTCTGCAGTCCAGCCATTGGAACCACCGAAGCTGCGCGTGACGGCCGCGCGGAAAACAAGCGGAAATTCCTTGGACACGACGTATTCGCCGGCCATTTTCAGCTCTGGCGCGGGATTGATATTACCGAGGCCGTTCAAACGCGAAGGGTCGTCGTGTCCACGCCGGCCAAGGTCGTAGGCGGCAGAAATACTGGCGCGCCAGTTCGGCCCTTGAATTACGTTCACACCGACGCCTTCGCCAGTCGACGCAAAGGCCAGATCGCGGTAACGGACGTCGACGCTTGGGCCCACGAGCATGTGATAGCGATCCGAGCCGTCATAGCGCGGCTCGAACGTGGACCCTATGCCAACCCGCACTTGCCAGTCCGGAACTTTCGGCTGATAAAGTTTTTCGAGCGGAATACCCGCCGAGTATTGCCATTCGCCGAGCGGCGACGGAGTTTGAGCGAGGACAGCCTGCGCGGCGAAGACGGTAATTGCGGCAGTCGCCCTCGCCAGCAAGGTTGGCATGCCGGTTACGGCGACGCCGCGTGCTTTACAAATTTGCCCTGCGCAGGTCGTTGATGCCACAACGCCTCCATTTCCTTTGTTGGACAGCATCGACCGCAGTTGGCAGTAACCCGCGGCCATCCAATTGCTAGCAACATGACAAACCCTTGCGGACCGAGCGCAGCACCCGCGAGTATTTGCCAGCGCGCTTTCCCGTCGTTACAACGGGTCAATCCGGTGCGAACAAGCCCCCACAGCCCCACTACGGGGCGGCAACGGTATGTAACCACCATCATTTAGCGTCGCGATTCACCGTCTGAACTTTTGTCCGATGTGTTATCTCGGTCGGAAGGCCTTAGCAAAAGCCGTTCCACTCATTAATGCCGCTTCGGTCCTAAAGTTTAGCGATGAACCGCCGGCGGCGCAGACGCGCTTGTTTTGCGCTGAGTTAATCCCGGGTCGTGCGTGCCAGCCTCTCAAGAACCGGGCGCGATCCATGGCAACACGGCAACGAAAGCCAAGGCGTCGCCAGCGCTCAATCAAAGAGCGAATGCCGATATCGCAATGCTCGATCCGGGTCTATAACTCTTAGGGAGCGACCACACCATCCAACATCGGTTCACGACGTCTCGGTCGTCAACACGCCATGCGCCGATGCATGGCGGAGAGAGCCATGAAACAACTCCTTAAATACCTGACTGCTGCGGCAGCCATGCTGATCGCGCTGTGTCTCCCGGCAGCCGGGACTCACGCGCAAGCGGCACCCTCGATCGTGGGTTCCTGGTCACTGGTCTCGTTGACCGTTCAAAGGAGTGGTAATCAGTTGAATCTTCTCGGACCCCAGCCCCAGGGCCAACTCATATTCGGGAGCGACGGCCGCTACGTGTTAATGGGGATTCGCGCCGACCTGCCAAAGCTCGCAGAAGGCAGCAGGTTGGCTGGCAGTACTGAAGAGAACAAGTTGATAGCAGAGGGTACCGTGGCACATTTCGGGACCTATATCGTCGACGAAGCGAGAAGCGCTATTGTTTTCCACATCCAGAAGAGCAGCTTTCCGAACTGGGACGGTGATGTTCAAACACGACCGTTCACGCTCGTCGGGGACAGGCTCACCTATGTCACGCCCGGTTCATTTGGCTATGGAGCCGCGACCGTGGTTTGGCAACGGGCAAAATAGGGATCTTGTCGCTGCGTTGGCGTAGCGGATGGCCTTCCCGCGCAATACAGTCCAACGAACCGGAGGTTGATCGTTAATTGAACGACGGAAACGACTGAAGCGAATCACCTGACTACAACCCCGGGCAGCCGGGGGCCGTCGCTTCGGCTGCGGCGGTAGTACCTTGACGCACCCACCCCATGGAGAATGACATGTCGATTCGATTAGGAGAAGAAGCTCCCGATTTCACTGCCGAAACAACCGAAGGGACGATCCGTTTTCACGAATGGATCGGCGATCATTGGGTGATCCTGTTCTCGCATCCGAAGGACTTCACGCCCGTTTGCACCACCGAGCTAGGTTACATGGCCGGGCTCAAGCCGGAATTCGACAAACGCAACACAAAGGTTATCGGACTCAGCGTGGATCCTGTCAGCGACCACCAGAGATGGCTGAAGGATATTGAAGAAACGCAGGGACACGCGATCAACTACCCGCTGATCGGCGACGCGGACCTGACTGTCGCGAAGCTCTACGACATGATTCATCCGAACGCAAGCGGTGGGGCGCGCACTGCAGTCGACAATGCGACGGTGCGCTCAGTGTTCCTCATCGGGCCCGACAAGAAGGTCAAGGCCAGCCTCGTGTATCCGATGAGTGCCGGCCGCAACTTCGACGAGGTGCTGCGCCTGCTCGATTCACTGCAACTTAATGCGAAATACACGGTGGCGACACCCGTAAACTGGAAACCGGGTGAAGACGTCATCATTCCGACGTCTGTTTCGGACGATGACGCGAAGCGGAAATATCCGCAGGGTTTCAAGACCGTGAAGCCGTACCTGCGCTACGTGGCGCAACCGAGGTAACGCCCTCGTCAAGCAGAGCGGCGGACGCCGGCACCTTGGGGCCGGCGTCCGCCGTGACTCGCATCGACCAGGTCAGCGGCGCCGGTTTTTCCCGCTATCTTCAAGCGTTCGCAGAGGCGGACGACGGAGCGCAATCGTGCTGATCTTCAGGCAATTATTCGACCAGCAATCGTCCACCTACACGTATCTTCTCGCCGACAGCGCGACGGGAGATTGTGTGCTGATCGATCCGGTCTTTGAACAGGTACGACGGGACACGGCCTTGATCGAAGAGCTTGGATTGCGCCTGCTTTATACAGTCGATACCCACGTTCATGCCGATCACGTGACCGGCGCGTGGATGCTCAAGCGGCGCACGGGCAGTCAGATCGCGATATCGGCTACAAGCGGCGCTGACGGTGCGGACCGCTACCTGAGCGATGGCGACAGGTGCGGGTTCGGCGCTCGACATCTGACGGTGCGTGCGACGCCTGGTCATACGAATGGCTGCATCAGCCTCGTGCTCGACGATGAGACCATGGCGTTTACCGGCGATTGCCTGTTGATCAGGGGCACCGGCCGGACGGATTTCCAGCAGGGTGACCCGCGCGCGATGTTCCGGGCGGTCCACGACCAGATTTTCACGCTGCCCGACACTTGCCTGCTTTACCCGGCGCACGATTATCGCGGTCTGAGCGTCACGAGCGTAGGCGAGGAGCGCCGCTTCAATCCGCGCCTCGGTGGTGAACTCTGCGAGGACGATTTCGCCGTCTACATGACGAACCTGCGCTTGCCGCATCCCAGGCAGATCGACATAGCGGTGCCGGCAAATCTGAAATGCGGCGTCGCCGCAAGCGACCCCACGCAGATAGCCGAGCCCGACTGGGCGCCGCTGGCGTACACCTTTGCGGGCATCTGGGAAATCAATCCGCAATGGCTCGAGGAGAACCTCGATTCGGTGCAGATCGTCGATGTGCGCGAGGCTGCGGAGTTTGAGGGGCCGCTGGGGCGAATTCCCAGAGCCAGACTCATTCCGCTCGGCGAGTTGGCCCAGCGAACCAGGGAGTTCGCACAGGAACGCCCGATCGTAACGGTCTGCCGGGCCGGCGGACGTTCAGCGCAGGCCACGGTCATCCTGCGGCAGGCAGGATTCGAGGCCATCGCCAACCTCGCCGGCGGCATGCTCCGCTGGCGAGCGGAAGGCCGCGTGGTCGAGAACGGTAGCGTGTAGCGGGCTCTTCGCGAGTCCTGTGTTACCCGATTTGCTGTCGCGGAACCCGTTGGTCGGTCGCAGGCCGATACCAGATTATTCTTAGCTATAAGTAATGCTAATCATCTTGGTATCGTCTGATCTGTTTATTTAATGCAACAAAACCGTTGAGCGAGCGAGGTTCCGCAGCGCAATCCTAAACCTAAAGTTATTCCTGCCGCGGCCGATAAACCGATAACCGTCCTGCGGTACGGCTGATACTATCTCGTCGGACTTTTAGCTTCTATCCATGAACCTTAGGCCGGAGGGCAGGTGTTAAGTGCCCGCCGACTTTACCCCTGCGCTGCACGCCGAGCATGCCAAAATCCTATTCGCCGGCTTGGATCAACTCATTGCGGCGCGTCATCAGCGATACGTCTATCCAACTGAGGCCGAGCTTGCGCCACGCGTCATTCATCGGCATTTCACTGTGGCTAACGAAGCCGTGGGGCTGCAGTTGCCTGCGTGGAGAGAATACGTAGGGAGAACCCTCGATGTACCTATATCGCGCACACAATTGGCGACCGGGTTTCGAGGCGAAATCGATACCTATGTGCTCAAGGACATGGTTTTCCTGGACACCCGAACTGATCCGGTGGCCCAGGCGCGAACCGCGGCGCGCATTTCGACCGATAACGTGCGCGACTTCGTGTTCCACGTGGCTGTCGATGGAATCGTTGAAACCGTGACAGGTACGCACCAGCCACGAAAATCGGCGCAATTCGTACCGGGTGTCCTGGCGTTGGACATGAATCAGCAGATGCGCATGAACCGTCCCAGTTCCGCGCGCGTGCTAGCTTTCTTTTTGCCGCGCGCAATGGTGGAGTCGGCAATCCCGGACGCGGAATCGATCCACGGCCAAGTGCTGACTTATACCTCGCCGTTGACACACTTGCTGCGCGGGCATCTGCTCACGCTTGGCCAGAGCCTGTCCTCGACGAATGCCGCAGACGCGGAACACACGTTGCGAACCTGTGCGAATCTGCTCATTGCGGCGTTTGGCAAACAGGCTCGCCTGAGTGAAGGCTCGCGGGCGGCGACCCGTGCCGCGATGCTTGAGCAGGTGAAGCGCTATGTTCAAGCGAATCTCCATCACGAGAAGCTCTCGCCTGACGGAATTCTTCAGATATTCCAGTTGGCACGCCCGACGCTGTATCGAATGTTCGAACCGGAGGGCGGGTTAAGTGCCTATATCCGCAACTGCAGGCTACGTGAGGCAGCCGACGATCTGCTTCGATTCCCGCACGTGAGCGTAGCGGAGATTGCCTATGGACTGGACTTCAACAGCCACTCCGACTTTACGCGCGCTTTTCACCGGGCTTATGGCATGTCGCCGCAGGATTTTCGGGGCCTCGAACTCGACCTGTTGCGCGAATAGCTGATCGGTAGAAATCTTTTCGAAGGTGAGGAACATGCCGACGGCAAGAGCGCTTGTAAGAGCGGTATTGAAGCTCAATCAAAGCGATTACCTCGATTCACCATGCCGGCCTTCACCCGAAGCAAAGCGGCCTGCGCCGGCGAGACCTTCTGCAAGCACCGCCGCATAACCTCCCGCGCCTTCGCGGCGCAGCGCGCCGGTTAAATCGTCGGAGAATGCGTTGTTGTAGACCGAGCGCCGGTCGGCGCGCATCGCAGCTTGCGGCAACGCGGCCAGTTCGCACGCAAGCGCTTCCGCTGCCGCACGTGCACCGCCACGCTCGACCACGCGATTCGCGAGACCGATCGCCAGCGCCTCGCCGGCATCGACGGGCCGCCCGGTAAGAATCAGATCCAGCGCGCGCGACATGCCGATCAATCCAGGCAACCGCAATGTCCCGCCGTCGATCAGCGGCACGCCGAAACGCCGACAGAAAACACCGAGCACCGCATCCTCTTCGACGATCCGCAAATCGCACCACGCGGCGAGCTCCAGCCCGCCCGCCACCGCATGTCCCGCGATGGCCGCAATCACGGGCTTGCCGAGCATCAGGCGCGTGGGTCCCATT
>Ga0255336_101251_pt1 | contig 20414 bp, 19 predicted proteins | sample MeOH1_35cm_T3_17_FD_189102 | JGI IMG/M metagenome (GOLD analysis project Ga0255336, IMG submission 189102) | Sandy soil microbial communities from University of British Columbia, Vancouver, Canada - MeOH1_35cm_T3_179 | ecosystem: Engineered > Artificial ecosystem > Sand microcosm > Unclassified ...
CTCTGTCTTCAAGAAAGAAAAGCAACGACAACGACAAAAACAACCCCACTGCTGCGCAGAGTTGACACGGTCACTCCATATCAGGCCAACTCGCTCATCGACGTTCGATCGAGGAGCGACTCGGCGATTTGGCATCAATCCATATCCATCGCTTGCGCAAAGTGCATACACCAGGAAAGCCATAGACGATTCTATGATTTCTTCGTTGCCAACCTCAGTGACCATCTCACCTACGGCCTTCGGTTACGGCCTTTCATCGTACGGAGTGAGCTTTCTATCCGAGGTCCACGGGCGGCCAGCTCATCCGCTCGGAGCAGAAATCTCTTGAGCAACGGAGAGGTATTCGACTTGTTGTACCCCATCACGAGATCAATGGTCGGAACGTCGCCGTGCAACGGCCGGGCGACCACCGAAGGAATCAGCGCATTTTGCACATAGATTGGCAGTAATGTGAAGCCGCTCGTGGATGCCACCAGCGACATTCCTCCAGAGAGAGTTTCGGCATCGTAAATCTGCTTCAGTTTGATGCCAATCTTCGCCGCGTACTCCTCGATTACGGTCTTGAGCACGGGCGCGGCACGTGCTGTGCTGATGAAGTCCTCGCGGCAGATGTCCTCCGGCCGTACTGTCTTGTGCCGCGCTAAGCGATGGCGAGCCGGCAGTATCGCAACGAGAGGCTCCTTGATGAGGAACTTGAAGTCCAGGCCAGCGGTCCGCGTCTCGCGCCTCAGCAGGGCCATATCGATCTCTCCCTGCATCAATGCATTGGCGAGTTCGGGTGAGGATTTCGTCGTGATCGTAACGTCGACATCAGGCGCCTCCTCACGCAGGATTCGCAGTGCCTCTGCCAACCAGATAACTTCCTGTCCAGGCAAGAAGCCCAGTCCAAAACCCGGCTTGTGGGGTCGTTCCGTGTTTCGTGCAGCTTCGCACGCTACCTCTATCTGCATCAGCGCCAGCCGTGCATGATCGAGGAATACTCGTCCAGCCGCAGTGAGCTCAATGCCCCGTGCCTTTCGCTCCAGCAGCTTCACGCCCAGCTCCATTTCGAGATCGCGAACCTGGCGGCTCAGTGACGGCTGTGCAATATGGAGTCGCCGCTCAGCGGCCTGCAGAAGGCTGCCTTCCTCAGCGACCGCAATAAAGTACCGGAGATGGCGAAGTTCCATGCAGCCCTCCAGTTATGCTTCATAAGCATAACTCAAGCATACAAAGTATTTGTGGTAGCACCTGCTGCAGAGGAACCTATAGCCAACGGATAGCACTCGTGTTGTCCGAAATCCAAATCGCAGGAGTATCTCTATGTCACAACGCAAACCAACCATCGTGTTCTGCCACGGCATCTGGGCCGATGGCTCGTGCTTCAGCAAGGTCATCCCCGCGTTGCAGGCGGACGGGCATGAGGTGATCGCAGTTCAATATGGCCTGGACTCGTTCGAAGAGGACGTGGCTACGGTGAAGCGCACGCTCAACCGCGTCGGCAGCCCCGTCCTCCTCGTGGGCCACTCCTACGGCGGCGCTACCATCACGGCGGCGGGCGTCGATGATCGTGTGACCGGCCTCGTCTACATCGGAGCGGTCGCCCCGGATGTCGGTGAGACCGTACAAGAGCAACTCGACAAATATCCATCGGATATCTTCTCTCGCGTCGAGGTCGCGGACGGACGCGCCTGGATGCTTCCGAACGGCACTGAGTTCTTCGCCGGAGACCTTTCCGAAGAAGAGCAGAAGCTTGTCTGGGCCACCCACTATGCTCCTGTCTATGACCTGTTCCACCAACAGAAGATCGCCAGCACCCCGTGGAAGTCGAAGCCGAGCTGGTACATCTTGACCACGCAGGACCACACCGTGCATCCCGATCTCCAACGGTGGGTCTCTAAGCGCATGGGAGCGACTATCGTCGAGGTGGAGAGCAGCCATGTTCCCATGCTCTCCCAGCCCGACGTTGTCATCGACGTGATCCGCAAAGCTGCAAAAGCAATCCAAGAAAATACGACAACGTAGTGCGTTACGAAAACTCTCATCTTAGACAGACCGTCGCCAGGCGGTCTGTCCTTTTTATAAGCGGCCCGTGCTGATTTCAGGTGCGCTCCCGAATGACTGTCGGCAATCAGGAATGTCGAATCTGAAATGTCACGTACACGCCGGGTCGCTCACATTGAGGTGGCGGCAACATCAATACCCACTTGATAGTTGGCGATTATGCTCCACAAGACGAGAAATATCGGAACTCAACTTGCCGTATTGTGACAGTGCCACGAGGCGATATAGATGAGCTCTGAAATTTAAGATGAAGTTTTCCGGTGGCCACCAAAACGGAGGTATACTCACTAACTACAGAGAGTTCCAACTCTCTACTTCTGGTTGAATAGATCCCCGGCCCCTAACAAATAGACACTGGCGCCTTGATAGGACGCTCGTACAAGTTAGCCGCAGCCCTATTGGTGGCTCCGTTGGCCCAGGTTAGTACTTCTTGATGAGGGAGGACCTTGCCTCACTCAACTCTGGACCTCCTAGGGACGCTCTTCGTGCGATTTAGCCGATTGCGTTCATCCTGGCGGTTGACCTCTGCGAGAAACATCAGGATCTAAGTATGGAAAGCAAAAGGACGGTCATCGTAACGGGCGCCTCGCAGGGCATCGGGGCGGCTATTGTCCAAACCTTTCTGGATCGGGGCTATAACGTCATTGCAACCTCGCGTAGTGTTTCCGAGGCTGGCTTCGCGCCATCACCGAATCTCGTGTTGCTCGACGGTGACATTAGTCAGGCAACGACGGCCGAGAAGATCGCACACGCCGCGGTAGAGAAGTTCGGCTCGATCGATCACGTTGTCAATAATGCAGGCATCTTCTCGGTGAAGCCTTTTACGGAGTACACTGCCGAAGAGTTCCGCAGCTTCGTGTCGGTCAACCTGGAAGGGTTCATCTTTGTTACGCAGCTTGCAGTCAGGCAGATGTTGTCGCAGGGCAACGGCGGCAGCGTGACAACCATCACGGCGGCCTTGGCTGATAACCCCATCGCGGGCATTCCGGCATCGATCCCGATGATGACAAAGGGCGGACTCAATGCGATTACTCTCAGTCTTGCGAGCGAGTACGCGAAGGACCATATACGCTTCAATGCGGTCGCACCGGGTGTCGTCGAGACGCCTCTCCATAAGGAGACACCGACGGACCTTCTGAAGACCCGAACCCCTATGGGCACGATCTCAAGCTCGAAGGACATTGCCAATGCCGTCATTTATTTGGCGGAGGCCAATCATATTACTGGGGAAGTGCTGCATGTGGACGATGGTGCGCACGTGGGCCGATGGTAGCCGGTAAGGGTTCGCAGCCGAACGGTGCAGAACGCCGGTTGCAGGACCTTGGCATTCAGCTCCCAATACCCTCGACGCCGTTTGGCACTTATGCCGAAACGGTGCAGACGGGCAATCTGCTTTTCTTTAGCGGAATGCTTCCGGCTGTTGACCACAAGCCGAAGTATGTTGGCCGACTCGGGAAAGAGCTCGATGTCGAGGCTGGCCGCGATGCAGCCTACATCGCGGCCTTGAATGTCCTTGCTTCGGCGAAAGAGCATCTGGGCTCACTCGATAGAGTGTCTCGCGTTGTTCGGCTTGGAGTCTTTATAGCAACATCAGGGGACTTCTTCGACCAGCCCAGGATCGCGGACGCTGTCTCTGACCTGTTTCGAGATGTCTTTGGCATCGAGAAAACATCGGTTCGGTTGGTAATCGGCGTTGCCAGCCTTCCTTTGGGAATGCCAATCGAACTCGATGTCATCTTCGAAGTCGAAGACTAGTCCGGAGGATGCATGAATATGGCGAAATTGATCCCGCTGACGCTTGCTATTCTCGTGTTTGCTTTTGCCACGACTTCGAGCGTGGGAACACAGAAAAAGGACGGAGCAATGGACGAACAGGTGTTCTATCGCACGGTGAAAGTCGATGGGCTCTCCATCTTCTACAGAGAAGCGGGGCCGAAAGACGCTCCCACCATTCTTTTCCTGCACGGTCTTCCCTCGTCGTCGCGGATGTTTCAATCGCTGCTGACACGGCTTGCAGACAACTACCATCTGGTCGCGCCAGACTATCCAGGCTACGGACATAGCGACTGGCCAGACCCGAAGCAATTCGATTACACATTCGACCACATCTCTTCCGTGATGAATGACTTCACGCAGACACTTGGTCTGTCGCACTACACGCTTTATATGCAGGATTACGGCGGGCCTGTTGGCTTTCGCATGGCATTGGCACACCCTGAGCGGGTGCAGGCACTCATCGTCCAGGATGCGGTCGCTCACAACGAAGGCCTTGGGGCGAACTGGACAACTCGGCGGGCATTCTGGGCGGACAGGCCTGCCAACGAAGAAGCGTTGCGCAAGAACCTGCTATCTCTTGCAGTCACGAAGACCCGCCATGTCGGAGACGATCCGCAGGTTGAGCTCTATGACCCGGATCTTTGGACCGATGAGTACGCATTCCTCAACACGGCAGGGCAGGCGCAGATTCAAAGCGATCTCTTCTACGACTACCGCACCAACGTCGATGCTTACCCAAAATGGCAGGCGTGGCTACAGAAGACGCAGCCAAAGTTGCTGGTCCTCTGGGGCAAGCATGATCTCTCGTTCGATCCCGGCGAGCCGGAACGGTATCGCAAAGACGTGCCGAATGCAGAGGTTCACATACTTGATGCCGGCCACTTTGCACTTGATACCAAGGCTTCTGAGATTGCCGTGCTGGTACGTGAGTTCATGAAGACACAAAAGTAAACACCGTAATCTTTACCTTCGTCCACACGGAAACTTAATGCTGCAAGAGTTTTTAGAGATCCGTAGGTGATGAAGTCCGCGCTTCTGCTTATGTTGGCAAACATCTTCGTCTGAGAATCATAGGTCTAAATCAACTTCTGATTCCGGTGTGGAACAGCAGATCAATGCATTGCCCGTGGCGGGTTGGTCCAGCGGCTCCGGAGAATAGTGGAGCTTGCCGCTCAGGAGTCCGCACTCGCACATGTGGCAGACTCCGCTCCGACAGGACCATCTCACGGGGACATCGCAAGCCTCGGCCAGCTCCAGCAAGCTCTTGAACTTGTTATCCCATGGCACAGCCAGGCCGCTGCGAGTAAACGATATGATCGGTCCATTCCCGGAAGATCGAAGCGGAAGATGCGGGATCCTTGCCTCGGCTTTCACCACACCGGGTTCGATAGAACTCTCTGGGCCAAATACTTCCTGATGTATCCCATCTGGCGGAACACCCAAAGAGATCAGGAAGCGATTCATGTCGCCGAGAAATCCCGTGGGGCCGCATATGTAGAAGTCAGCCTCCACAGGGATGCCAAGTCCTTGTAAGCCCGCAAGATTCAAATGCCCCTGAATATCAAAGTCTTTCCCAGGTCGATCCGTTGGATCTGGTTTGCTATATACGATGATCGAGCGACTTTCGGGAATAGTGTCCAATAGCTGCCGGGATTCCTGAATGAAAACGTGCTCCTTTGCATTGCGCGCGGCATGAATCCACCACACTTTCCGAGTAGACCCTGTGCTCTCAGCCGCAAGAGCATGCAACATACACAGAACAGGAGTAACGCCGATCCCGGCACTTAACAGCACGACCGGACGAAGTCCTGATCGCAATACGAATTCGCCGCGTGGCGCGCTGGTCTCGAACATATCGCCCGCCTGCGTCGCGTCTACAACATACCGGCTGCCCGGACCGGTCTCTCTCTTTACGCTGATGCGATACGCGCCACTATCCGAAGCGCCCGAAATCGAATAGCTGCGGACAACAGGCCTTGAGTTTTTCTCAGGGTAAAGCCGCAATACGAGGTACTGACCCGGCAGCGCAGCTGGGAGTGGTGAACCATCCACGGACTCAAGCACGATTGAAGTTACTTCACTTGTCTCCCGATGAACCTCCCGAACTCGCAGCATTCGGAAGCCGCTCCACAAAGGTGGAGATGGTATGAATGATGCAAGTCCGGCATTTCCATTGTGGGATCCCCTCTCATCCGCTTTAAGTAATTCATCCAGAGAACCTTTCCATCCACGGCTTAGCGCAGGAATGCCTACCGCGATCGCGATGCGCTTAGGGTCGTGGTTGGGGAGGTATAACAAGGAGTCGACCTCGGCCACCGTAATCCTTCCGGGGCCATCCGCGACCTTCTGGATTTCGTCTCCCGAGCCGACCTCACCCTCGGTGATCACGCGGAAATAGAATCCTGGCCTTCGATGCGAGACGAGCAGAGCGGGCATCTGAGGATTGCTCATTCGAATGCCGAGCCGGTAGCAGGTGACGCGAGGTTGCGTTACTTCAAAAATCGCGCCGCCGATACAGTAGCGATCTCCGATACAGACCTCATCATCCAGAAGGCCTTCGACGGTGAAGTTCTCCCCAAACTGTCCGTATTCAAAATCGTTCCTGCCCAGCACTTTTTCCCAGTAACGATACGCGTCGATCTGATAGACCATCACCGCACGGTGCTCACCACCATGGCCTTCAAGGTCTCCCTGACCATCACCATCCAGATTCAATCGTCGAGCAAAGACGCGGTTGGGCACAGGGAACTTCCAAATTCCAGTGCGGACCAGCTTGCCCTGCCATTCAATCTCGCGGGGTAGGCCGACATTGACCGAGAGAAGTTTGGGCATGCGCCCTCCATTTGCGGTTGGTGCTTCGCACTGCGGAGCCAGTGGTTTCTACTACATTACCCGACTTGTGGGATGAAACCCGGAACGCCTGTCTGAACCACCGCATTGAGTCTCTGCCTTGTCTCAATGCGATTGATTTCGTCAAACGCGTCTTCGGGAAGAGTCGAGATGTCGAAATTCTCCTGCGCGCGAGCCGCAGTTTTAGGTGTGGTGAGCACAGCGGTGCCACGTTGAATCGCCCACGCCAGCAGAACCTGTGCCGGTGTCTTTCCAACTTGTGCTGCGATTGCCGAAATGACGGGATCCTCGAGCAGCCCCGGCCTCATTCCGTGTCCCAATGGAGCGAAAGCCAGCAATACAACACCGTTATGGTTACAGAATTCCAGAAGCTCCGTCTCCGGTAGATATGGATGCGATTCGACCTGGACAACCGCCGGCTTGATTCTTGCGGATTCATAGATTGGCAGGAGTCCTTCCAGGGTGATGTCCAACAGTCCGATCGCTCGGCACCTACCGCGATCCGCGAGGTTTTCCATTGCTTTCCAGGTATCAAGCAAAGTCACCCCCTCGTCGTAGATCACGTGGCCGTCTTGATCCCGTGGATCTTGCTCGTCCCCTGGCTGAAACGCAAATGGAGTGTGAATAAGGTAAAGGTCCAGATAGTCGAGGCCGAGTCTTTCCAGACTCGCCTCGAAAGCGGGTTCGACGCGCTCGGGCCGATGATTCGTGTTCCACAACTTTGTGGTAGCAAAGATGTCTTCGCATGCGATCCGTCCAGAGGCAAGTTCTGCCTGCAACGCCTCTCCCACTTCGCGCTCGTTCCGGTATCGCTCAGCGCAATCGAAATGCCGAAATCCAGCCGCCACCGCATTCCTCGTTGCGGTTATTGTCATGGCCGGATCGGAAATCAAGGTACCAAAACCGAGCGCCGGCATCTGGCTACTTCCGTTGCTGAGTGGCATTTTTGTCCGCCGAAGATCAGAAGATTTGATCAAGAAGACACCTCTTGGGCCTTTCATCACCGCGAGCTCCCGGAAGAGCACGTTTCGAAGATCACTGAGGCAACGGCTTAGCTTATGTAAGAGAAGAACAGGAATGGTCTACTCATGCCGCTTTCACCTATGTCCGTAATCCGTGAAAACGTAATCTTTATTCTTCACACTTGTGTGGCACGTGAATCCGCACCTAGCGTCATTTCCCTGAGGCGGCTTGTCAGTTAAGTTGGCGAGCCTGAACTTACCGGATGTGGCTTCATACTCGAAGGCACCGTAACCCCATCCACTGCTGTCCGCAAACCTCTTGCTGTCCTTCAGCATGAAGTCAACATCATGCTGTGTACCGGGCACCGTAGGCGCACCTGGTTCACTGGCGTCCACTTTCGCGTTCCAATGGACCTTTGCCATCTTGGCACCATCCGGAAAGGGCTTGCCGTTACCGGGAATGCCCGTCTTATAGGCATCGATCATCACTGGATTCCCGAGGATCGCCGCGAGCTTATCTCCGTTATGGCTAAGGGATATCACAGACCAACCTTCGTAGCCTTTGAACTCAGAGAACGCGAGACCATTCGGTATTTTCAAAGTGTACTTATCCTGCGCGGATACGGCGGTTTGTGTCTGTGATGGGGCTGCTGTAGAGGCGGAGGCAGCGCCGGCGCGGGGAAGGCTGTGGATGTAACGCGCAAGCTTCCAGGTGTCGTTATCGGCGATGCTCGACTTCCAGGCAGGCATGCCTGTGTGGCTAACTCCGTTCTGTATGATCCAAAACAGTTCTGCGTCGTTCCAATGCTGCACATGGGATGAGCTCAGGTCCATGGCAGGAGGAGCCATGTTGCGGCCCACGGTGGTGTCTCCGCGCGCTTCCACACCATGGCATTGGGCGCAAGACCCAAGAAACACTTCCTGGCCCTGGCTCACGACTTCATCCGTCTCAGGCAATGGATTCTTCATCTTCCCCGCCGCCAATGGGATAGTGACGTCTTTAGCCGCATTGGCCAAGCCGGTTTCCCCCTGGGAAGGTTGTTTGTTCGCTGAGCAACCTTGCAGGAACGCGCTCAGCATTGCGCTGGTCACGCCAAGTATCAGCTTGTGTCTTAGCGCCACGTTGCGGTCACCTGCGCGCAACCCACCGATCCACGATAGTCCCACAGTAGCCCTCACGGGTTCAGGCATTGAGTGTTCTCCTCGATCAAAGAAAGTTTCTAGGCCCGATTCAGCGTGCGTCGCCCTTTTAAACTTTTGATGTCCTTGAAACTGGAGTGCGGAGGGTGGCCCTACTTTTCCCGTCAAGATGCTAACGCGGGGTGTTCTATTTGTACTCCCGCGTTAGCATTTTGGGAAGACGACCTTGCCTGGTGGCTGGAGAAAGGTATCTCGAAAGTTCTGGGTCAACGAATCTGCGGCTTCACTATGGCGAACAATCGCAAGCGATTATCTGCTCAACTGCCGACTTTCTTCCCCAGTCGAACCGTCTGTCGATAATTCCTTTTACGATCAAGTGGTCGGTTCCAGCGGCAGGCCCTACACCGACGCCAATATTGATCTCCCACTACGAGAGACATTCAAGTCCGTTACCGCAAATTGAGTTCAATGAAAAGCGAGTGCAGTTAGGACGGAATCGTCCTATTACCAGTGCGCAAACAGGATGGTTAGTTAATTAGAAACCTGGCCTACGAGATTAAGATCAATCGCAACGTCATTCTCAGCTTTCCAGAACATGAAACTCGGGTTCTTGAGACCCCACTGAACATAGGGAACGATGAATTGCGCTCTCGCCGTCGCCTTCGATCCATCCATGTGAATCTGCATCGGAATCGTCAGGTCGTAAGGATTGCCGAGTAAGGTGAACACTCCGCTCACCTGAATGGTTGAGTCGCCAGAGGGCGCGATTGTACCTGTGTAGGTTTTGGGCGCAAAGGAGACGGTCGTGTACTGATCCACCTTAAGGATGTCTTTATTCATCTTCTTATCTCGGCTACCGTTACCGGTTTTTCCGCTACCGGCCAGTACAGCCACCGAACCCGACATCTTAGGATTGCTTCGGTCAAACTCAATCGATCCGGATTGAATGTGAAATGTGCCGTTGACAACCTCGTGGGTCGTGTTGAGCTTTATCTTGACGTCGCTGGCATCGGGGTTAATGGCGAAGGTCTGATGCTGGGCGAGTGCGGCTGGAGCGAGTATGACTGTGAGAGCTAAGACTGCGAAAGACTTCATTGCATCTCCCCTGGAAGCTTTTGACTACCGAGTATTGGTTCCCGCGAAGCTCGATTCAGCTGGCGAAGGCCTGTGGCACGACAGCATCCGGCTGGGTGACACGTGTGAGCCTAGCCGTCACACGCATCGCTCCGGGCCAGACCCTGAGGCAGAACGGCAGTACCGCGCGCGCGAGTGAGTTGTTCAAGCCATTGGCCGCGAACTCGGCAAGACACATCTGGGGCAGCATTGCGGAGCGCAGTTTTGGCTGAAAGACCGGCGCCGACTCCGCGGCAAGATAGGCAGCGGCAGCACGGCGGGCAGTATGCAGGGCGATGGATATGCCATCGCCGGTGAACGAGGGGATTACGGCTGCCTGATCGCCGATACAGTAGAGCCCATCCTCGGTTGTGCGGCGAAGGTAACCATACGGGATGTGAGTGATGGTGATCGGTTTGTTGAGCAGCGGCTCCGCACCGTCAAGCCGCATCGCGAGGTGGGGACAGTCCTCTCGCATCTTCGCAAGGAGGCCCTCCCAGCGAAGACCTGCACGTGCAAAATACCGCCGTTGCACCACACAGCAGAAGTTCGTAATGCCGTCTTCTACGGGTTGGATACCGCCGTAGCCTCCTGAATAGAGTGTCAACTCGGAGGCGTCCGCCAGGTCAGCGGTCTGGGCAGCAGACAGTCGGTAATACATCTTGAAGGCGACCCATTGATGAGGGTCCTTCGGGCGAACGTGGCCGCGCAGATCGTGCTTGCCCGTGGCGAGAAAGGCGGTTGGAGCTTCGTATGTACTGCCGTCATCGAGCGTAGCCTGCCATACGTTGGCTGTCGTACGGCTGAGCGACTGCACAGTGCGACCGCGCTCTACGCGGACTCCAGCCGCGATGGCCTCGGCGATAAGCGCGGTGTCAAGTGTTTTGCGCGTGAGCGACTTAGCGGGGAATGGCAGCGGAGCCTCCGCGGCGCGTTGGGCTGCGGCAAGGCGAACATAATCGATGGGCACCGCGCCAAGAGAGGCCACGTCGATACCAAGTGCATGCAGGTCTTCAAGCGCCTCGCCGCTGAGGAATTCTCCGCAAACCTTATGGCGAGGTGTAGGCTCGCGTTCAATCAGCGTGACGCTTCGTCCTTTCCGAGCGAGTGCGATCGAAGCGGCACAGCCTGCCACTCCACCACCGATGATCAGTACTTCGTCTTGCAAAGCATTGCTCCCGATTCGCTTGGATATTCATAGCCGGATTCCATATTTCTAGTAGACCTCCAAAAAACAATTTGGCACGTCATTCTGTACAAATCGTCATCTTGGAGCTGGCAGGAATCTCATAAAGTTGAACTTTAGAATGAGGTATTTGCTGGTGCGAAGCGATTTCTTTGTAGCCGCTTTCCTGGTAATAGCGTTGGGCACAGCAGCGCCGGCTGAACCAATTCCAGTAAGACATATTCAACACCCGATGCATCGATTTATGGTGGCCCGCTCCGAGGATGGAAAAACTATTGCCAGCGGTGAGTTTTTGCAGATTGTGGAGGGCAATGAAGTGACAATGCGCATGACTTATAGATTTGTCGATGGGTCGATTGATGATGAGGCGGCGACATACAGGCAACAGGGGATCTTTCGATTAATACGCAATCACCATATACAGAAGGGGCCGTTCTTTACAAAGCCCATCGACTTTACGGTAGAAGCCGCTACCGGCATAGTGACCAACCGCACAATAGACAAGAATGGCACGATACACGTGGAGAGCAAGCACATGGATCTGCCGGATGACCTTGCGAATGGCATCGTTGGGACATTGCTGCTGAACGTGCCGCACAATACGACGCCGTTTCGCGTGGGGATGCTGGCACCAGTCGGCGGCGGGCGGTTGATTAGGCTCCTGATCTCGCCGGATGACGAACAGACAGTTCACTTGGCGGGACAAACATTCCAGGCGACAGTTTTCCGCATTCATCCGGAACTGGGCGGTTTTGTGAGTCTAATTGCGCGACTGATCGGCCTTAAGCCGAAAGATGTGATGGTGTGGATACTGGAGGGCGAGGAGCCTGCGGTAGCAGTAATTGTTGGACAGCTCGGTGGTTACGGGCCTGTAGTCAGCTCGGATCTGGTTGAGACCAGCTTGGGGAAATAGGACATTTTGCAAACCTACACGAAATCTCATGGGCTTCCAGCTCAACGATCAGTCACGACGTGTAGTGAGTTCATGCCAGTTGAGGCCGAGGTCCACAATCAGCAACGAGGCAAGCGTGAAAGCAATCACGCCGACCGCGGATAAAACGTCCCCCAGATGGCTCCAGTAACGCGGCCAGAGGTTGAGGATGCGACTGGAGACGAAGGTAAAGGTAATGGCATAGGAGCGCGCCATCCATTGGCGGTGCGGTGTGATTTGGCGGTTGCGCGCGGCAATGAAGGCGGCGGTGGTGCAGACCATCCAGGCGGCGGCCTGCATCGAGGTTCCGGGAAGACCTGGGCGACCAGCTGCAAGAGCGATCCCCGTGAAGGAACCAACAAACACAGAGATGACGTAGATGCGGCCGAGGATGCGATGGAGTTGGAGGTGGCGCTGCCGAATCCGCGAGGAGAAATTGATGGGGCCAATCAGAAGAGCAAAGATTCCGGCGAGTGTATGCGGGATGAGGAGATGGCGGTCGGCGATGACCTGCAAGCGGTAGGCGTGGTACATCGGATAGTCGGTGATGAGGAGCAGCTCTGAGGTAATGAATACGAAGAGTACGACGAGACCAAGCGAGCCCCAGAGAATGATTTTGAATCGGTAACGGGCGGAACTGGACGCTGGTAGAGCGGAAATTGGCATTATTCGCTTCTCAAATAGCTAGACATGATGAGGTGCGCCATGAGGACGACGGGGGCGAGAGGCTTCATGTCCTTACGTCTCACAAGACGCTTGAGAGTCTCCGACCTCACTTCCACCGCCCCACGCACAACCGTCCTGGCCGCCACTGCTCCACCGTCACCGCCTCTTGCGGGACCTCAGCCGCAACCAGCAGGCGCACCCAATCCTCCTTCCGGAAGGCCCGCCGGAACGACACCGGCCCATCATGCCGCACAAGCCAGTGCCAACGCACCCACCCAAACATCCGACTACTCCACTCCGACCGCTCCAAATCATTGATAAACCACCCTACCTGCACGGTTGCTTCCATCCATCTCAACAGCGCGACGATCTCCTCGTCCTCCAGATGATGTGCCAGCAGCGAGCTCACGACGATATCGACCGGCTTCTTCGGTTGATACTCCAGAGCATCGCCGGTCACCCATTCGATTCCAAGCTCCTTTGGCGTGGACTCCGCTGCTGCACGCGCAGCATAAGGATTCAAGTCGATCCCCGTTAACTGCACAGCAATGTCCCGCCTCCGTGCCCAGTCTGCAATCCTACGAAGTAGATCACCGCCGCCGCTGCCCACATCGACGATATGCACCGGATCACGCAGCCCACGCGATAGCCGTTCCAGCCAAGTCAGCGTCGGTCGATAACCCAGCAGCCAGCGATTGACTGTTTCCAGACTGCGCAGGCAGTCACGGAAATCCTCATAACTGCAGTCACCATCCATCAGCTCCGGTAACTCCCGTGGAGAGACCCGCCGACTGAAGTCGATCTGTGCACTAGACCCCATGGAAGCGCATCGTCTCCGCTGTTAACCCCGGCCCAAACGACATCGCGCACCCACGCTGCCCCGGGCGCGCTTGCTGCATGATTCGCTGTAGCACAAACATCACCGTCGCCGACGACATATTGCCGAAGCTCGATAGCACTTCGCGCGACGCTGCCAGCGCATCTGTTGACAATTCCAGTCCCTTCTCTACCGCATCCAGGATCGACCGTCCGCCGGGATGCACCGCCCACAGGTCGATACCGTCGCGCTCCACCATCAGTTCGCCCTCGTGCAGTGCGCGGCCGAGCACTCCCGGCACCTGCCCAGAGAGCAGCATGTCGAACCCGAGTTCGCGAATCTTCCAGGTAATCAGCTCACGCGTCTCCGGCACCATTACGGCCCTGAAACTGTCCAGCGCGAGACCCTGCTCGCGACCAGTAATCAGGCTCGCCGCCGCGCCGTCGGCAAAGACCAGGAAGGAGAGAACCTGCTCCAGCTCCTGTGTCTCCTGGAAATGCAGCGTACACAGCTCCAGATTGACCATCAGAACACCTGCCTTCGGATCTGAGCGCACAATGTGCCGCGCCATTTTCAGCGCATTGATCGCGGCATAGCATCCCATGAATCCAACCATCGTGCGTTCCACACCCGCCGAAAGTCCGAGGTGATCGACGATCTCAAAGTCCAGCCCGGGCGCATAGAGCCCCGTACAGCAGGTCACCAGCACGTGCGTAATATCGGAGCGTTCCTCCTCACTCAGCGCAAGCTGGTCCACGGCCTTCCGCATCAGCACCGGAGCGCCTTGTTCAAACAACTCCATACGCCGCGCCGTGTTAGGAAAGTTACCTAGCCGATAAAACTCATTTGCGTCATACGACGAGATTTGTCCGGGGCCTTTCTGCGGATCGAGGAATGAATAGCGATGCGCGATGTCGGCGCGACTCACCATGCGGCGGAAGACCGTGCGTAGCCGTGAGTCAGCGAGCATCTTCTCGGCGAAAACGACGAAGGTGTCATGCACGTCGTGCTCTGGTACGGCGGTGCCGATGCGGTTCAGGTAAGCCGTAGTCACGTGCAATAGATCCTTAGCCCGGATTATGAAGATTAGATGTCACGCTGGTCTTGGGAAAGCTGGACCGCCAAGAGACGACGATCTGCCGACAGTCGACTTTCTGAGAGAACAGGTTCCGTATTCTCAATGCCCTGCTACTTGTTGAGACGAGATCTCTGTTCTTTTGATAGCACTTTGCAGGAGGAGAATGGGATGACGATTTGTTCATGAAGGACGCAATCTCCGAAGCGACCACAGAAATTCGTCCGTCCACATGCTAAGTTACGGAACAGCAAAGCAGGATCGCGACCACGAGTGTTCTTCGGAATCGGCATTCAACGCTCTGCCAACACCTAAAATTTACGAGGTTGATACTCCGAGATGACATCCGCAGCAACACTCAAATCTGTCCGCTCGATACACCGCTACATTGGACTGTTCTTCTCGCCGACGATTCTCTTTTTCGCGATCACAGGTGGTTTACAGATGTTCGGACTGCACGAGAGCGCTCGTGGCAGTTCCTACGTACCTCCAAACATCCTCGTGCATCTCTCACAATTGCATAAGAAAGGGACGCTTTACCTTCCTCCACGAAAGGTTGCTCTACCCAATTCGGCCAAGTCTGATGGGGCAAAGCCAGATGGTCCAAAACCTGAGACCCCAAAGCCAACGCAAGCATCTCCGGCCACGCCACCACCTACCCCCCTTCCCATGAAGATATTCTTTGCCTCCACAGCACTTGCACTTGTGATATCGACGGGTACGGGCCTCATCATGGGTTGGAAGTATGCGCGCCGCAAATCTATTGTTCTGCTCACGCTCGTGGCAGGAGTCGTTATTCCGGCTATCCTGTCCTTTGTCTAACCCTTTCCAAGTCGTCCATCACTGAGTGACGTAGATGACCGAATTGTCATCTTGCCGCCTCTCCTGGAGTATGCGAGCCGTGAACCAAATGTCTTACCATGATTTATGCGGCTTCTGCTGGTCGAAGATGAACCCGAGATTCAGAGCTTCGTTAGGCAGTCTTTGGTTGAATCAGGATACGAAGTGCATACAGCGGAAGACGGGCACGCCGCAACTCAGTTGGCGTCCAAGCACACCTACGACGGTCTCATTGTCGACTTAGGACTTCCTGATCAAGATGGAATTGACCTGATTCTTCAGCTCCGGCGTTCTGGCATTAGCAGCCCCGTATTGATACTTTCAGCCAGAAGATCGGTCGACGATCGGGTCAAGGGTCTGGAACAAGGTGGTGACGATTACCTGACAAAACCATTCGCACTCGCAGAATTACTCGCAAGGTTGCGTAACCTCTTGCGGCGTAATCCTGCTATAAGCGAGGAGGGGACCCGCCTCCGCGTACTGGACCTTGAGCTGGATTTCATCAGCCGTAGAGCCTCTCGCGGTGGAGAGGTCTTAAATCTAAGTCCGCAAGAATTCGCTCTTCTGGCGTATCTATGTCGACACGCCGGGCGTGTTGTTACTCGATCGATGCTTCTCTCCGAAGTGTGGGGGATGCGATTTCAACCTAACACTAATATTGTTGATGTACATGTCTACCGCCTGCGTGGCAAGGTTGATACGGAAGGCCGGGAGCCGCTGATTAAGACCTTACGAGGTATTGGCTATGTCCTCAAAGACCGCTAATCCACTCATGCATAGCGCCGCATGGCGTATCTCTCTGTGGGCAACTCTGGCATTTGCTATTGGAACCATGTTGGTTTTTGCGATGCTCCACCGTTTCGTCGCAAACGACATTCAGCGGCGGAGTGACGCTTGGCTCTCTGGAGAGGTCGCGGTCCTCGGCGATGTTGCCGGTCGAACGCCGAAAGACCGCCTCTACGGTAGGGTCGTGAGAGAAGTAGCAGAACTTGCAAGCAGAGAGGTACCTGACAAACTTCGCTCCAACAGCAATGAAAATGACTCTGTCTTTTTTCTTCAGGCGGGGGATGACGGGACTCTGAAGCTTTGGGTAGGTGCTGGTGATGGGATGCCGAACTTAGCTGCGATTCGCGCGCGCAAGTTCATTTCTGACGTCCCCTACGACTTAAATGTCAAAGGATTCAACCATCCTTTTCGAGTAGCATCGGTACGGCTCGATGATGGGAGCCACATCTATCTCGGACTTTCGGAACGAGATGAATTGCGTGTTCTGAGGAACCTCCGGCTCCGCTTCTTTGGTCTCTGGTTGCTCATCGTGTTGTTCGGCTCTGCGATTGTCTTCTACGTGACTAGGCGCATGCTCGGCCATGTTCGCGAGATCACCGAAGCCGCATCCAGGATCGGGCAATCTGATTTGAGTAGCAGGGTTCCGACCGGCAAACGGAACGACGAAGTAGGGCACTTGGCGCTAACACTCAACCGCATGCTGGATCGCATCGAAAACTCTATGCACCAACTGCATACCATCACGGGTTCCGTTGCCCACGATCTTCGCAGTCCTCTGACAGCGATTCGGGGAAAACTGGAGATTGTTCTGTCAAGCGATCTAAGAGCCGATCAAAGTGAGCCAATCGTCTCGGTCATCGATGAACTGGATCGGCTAACGGAATTTCTGAATACTTCGCTCGATGTTGCTGAAGCGAAGGCCGACGCTCTTAGGCTTTCGCGTACTAACGTCGATCTCGATGAGTTGGTTCGAATCATGATTGATCTGTATGAGCCCTCCATGTCGGAGAAAGGACTTCGAGTGAATTTGCGTAGCGTTGGTCCTGTCACGGTACTGGCAGACGCTGCTCTTCTTCACCGGGTAATCGCAAATCTCCTCGATAACGAGCTCAATCACCTCCCCGCATCATGTACGGTTTCCATAACACTTGGCGCAAGCGAGAATGCTGCGACCCTGATTGTGGAGGATGATGGTCCGGGATTTGCTTCGGAGATCGGCCTCCAAATGTTCAAGCAGAGAGTGAAAGGAAAAGACTCCAAGGGGCATGGCCTTGGTCTTGCATTCGTTGAAGCCGTGGTGCGCGCTCACGGAGGAAGTGTGACGGCGTCGAACCGTCCAGAAGGAGGGGCTTTGCTGTCGATTTCCTGGCTTCGCGTAGCAGGAGAAAATGTCGAGGCTCCCCACTCTCTGACACTGGTCAACAGGTAGGCGTATGCGAGTTCTCAGATTCTGCCGTGTGCCTTCCCAGTAGACAGTTGTTTGTACCCCCGGAATTTCACTCGGAATATTGAGCCCGCCCCCAAGGTACTTTCGACACTCAGATTTGCTTCGTGGACGTCTACGATCCACTGTGCGATTGCCAAACCGAGTCCAGATCCCGTATCGGTGGCCAGCCGTGCATTCTCCGCCCGGAAAAACCGGTCGAATATGCTAGGAAGATCGTCTGCATCGATGCCGATACCGGTGTCCGCAATCTCACAAACTGGTGCTCCTGTTGTGTCCGTGCAAGTGCGAACTGAAATTTTTCCGCCGCGCGGCGTGTACTTGATCGCGTTGTCAAGCAGCAGAGACCAGAGACGGTTTAGGTGCGCTATATCAGCCCATAGGTATACCTCTTCTCCCTCTTCACAGAGAACCTCGATGTTTTTGGTCTCGGCAAGGTGACGGCAACCAGCTAACGGTTGACGAATACTCCTGGAAAGAGAGACGTTGGCAAACTGAAGAGTCTGGGCACCAGAGTCCGTGCGGGCCAGCATCAACATATGGTCCAGCAGGCGTGTGTTCTTCTCAGCCTCAGAGGATATTTGCAGAAGAGCCTGGCGGTGCGACTCCACAGTAGGCCGTGCATTCAGCAGGGCAATCTCCGCAGATGTACGGATAATTGAGACGGGGGTCCGAAGTTCATGCGAGGCATTCGCGGTAAGCTCTCTCACTTGTCGAAATGCGCTTTCCACCCGGGTGAGCATGCCGTTCAATGTCTCCGACAAGACCTGAATATCATCCCCCGTTTCTGGAACCTGTAGACGCATACTTAGACTATGCTCACCGATTGCGTGAACCCCTTTTATGATTCCCTGGACTGGTTCGAGAGCTCGTCCGCTCAACCAATACCCACCCAGAGTGGAAGCGAGAAGAGCTAAAGGTGCTATTAACAATAGCCAGAAGAAAAAATTGCGAAGAATGGCGATCTCAAAACCGAGATCGCTGGCCACGAGAATGCGGTAAGGCGCTCCTTTGATGATACGGGTTGCGATCAGGCTCCGCTGGTCTTTTGTATTTGTAAAGATGGAAGAGCCGCGCATGGGGAGAGGATCGCAGAAGGTTTTTACGGATGGGCCACAGTATAGGAAATCGCTGGATGGGCCCTGAATGACCAACAATGCAGGCTTGAGAGCGGCATGGACAGAAACGTCCTGCTGAATTCTGGCAGCGGGAAGACGGCCAACATGTTCGGCAAGAAAGTTGTCGACACCATCCAACCGGGAGCTAAGCTCAGTATCGACGACCTTTATGATCGTGGAGCGCAGGCCAACATAGGCACTTGTGCTCAATAGGATGAATCCGAGCAGGAAGACAAGATCAAACAAAATGGTGAGACGAGCGCGAATAGAGAGCTTTACATTCATTGCCGCCCCATGAGTTTGTAACCGAAACCACGGACGGTATAGATCAACTTCCTGTCTGGGTTGACGTCGATCTTCGCTCGCAATGCCTTGACGTAGACGTCCAGGCTGCTTTGTTCAATCGAGTCCTTTGCTCCCCAGACTTTTTTGATGATTTCCTCGCGTAATACTACATGGCCTACCTCCTGCATAAGCACTTCCAGGAGGGCATACTCGGTCTTCGTGAGCGCAGCGGCCACTCCTCCGCGTGAGACCTCACGTGACCTTGTATTGAGGACAAGATCGTCCACGAGCAGAATGGGAGGAAGAGGTTTTGCGCCTCTCCTGACGAGTGCTCGCAGCCTTGCAAGAAGCTCCACGAAGGAGAACGGTTTGGTGAGATAGTCTTCGGCTCCAGCATCGAGACCGCCGATAATATCGTTGAGCGCATCCCGCGCCGTTAGCATAATGATAGGCGTCTGGTTGCCAGTAGACCTCAGCCGCTGAGCTACAGCGTGGCCGTCCATGCCCGGTAAGATGACATCGAGAATGATGGCTGAGAAATCGCCCTTGTCCGCGAGCTCCAACCCATCTAAACCGTTGCGGGCTACCGCTACCCCATAGTGTTGGTCTTCGAGTCCCTGGCGGAGAAGCTCTGCCATGCTCCGCTCGTCTTCTATGACGAGCACACGTGCCCGGGTGTAGTCCACGTTGGCGAATTCCTCACCTTCCAGAAATAAGCTCATTGTGTTTCGACTGCGTAAACGTCATCCGCAAGGGTGACTGAAGAAACAGTCTGGACCATTGGCCTCGGTCTCTGGCGAAAGACTCGCCGCCACCAGAGCGTTATACCTGTGATGAAGAACAAAGGAAGTGTGAGGCTTGTTAGGACTGCGAAGATGCGCGTCGAGATACCTCCGTATTGTCCGTAATGTATGGCCGTCGCAGCCTCAATCACACGAGAGGACGGGGCCATGTCGCGGCCGATTTGAACGTCCAGTAATCTGGCGGAGCTGCCGTCTATCAGCACCCGGTTATCGCCTTCATCGCGCCAGTCATTTGGCAGGTGCATCCACACCAGATAGCCACCGTATTTACCGTCCGGCGCCTGGATACGAGTGGGTATCGCCCCTGGAACCTGTCTTATTGCTGTTTGAAGAACCGCGTCGAGGCTGGCAGTGATGTGCCGGGCATCGTCAACTTTGCCGCTCTTTGCCCGGAGAAGCTCGTTTCTCGGTCCGAGAACAACGCTCACCGCGCTCGCTGCCACTTGGGGAAAGGCGAGGCTGACGCCGGTGATCGCAGCAACAGATAAAGGAAGGATGACAAGCACGCCCACCAGCCGGTGGAGATCAAACGAAAGACGGTGCCAGCCTTTATGTGTTGCGACCCGAAACGTGTTTGCC
>Ga0255336_101252_pt1 | contig 20338 bp, 16 predicted proteins | sample MeOH1_35cm_T3_17_FD_189102 | JGI IMG/M metagenome (GOLD analysis project Ga0255336, IMG submission 189102) | Sandy soil microbial communities from University of British Columbia, Vancouver, Canada - MeOH1_35cm_T3_179 | ecosystem: Engineered > Artificial ecosystem > Sand microcosm > Unclassified ...
ATGATCAAGAAGGGGCAAATGAAAGGCATCAGCCAAACTCCCGCCGAGCAGTTTTACTCGTTAACCAAATAAGCATTACTTATAATATCGCCTTTGCTCGCCTAACCATCCTTATCGCGACAGAACCCTTCGCGTTGCCCAGACATCAGATGAACGCGGCATATCATCGGGCCGTACTCCAGGAACGCTTTGCCACATGGCATGGTTGGACTGTCACTGCCGAATTCGAGAAAGCTATCTAATAGGGATAACTACGCTTGAGCCACACAGGCAGTCTACGCCCGTCAACTTGACAGAGCCCGCATCGCTTGTCCACTATCCAGAACGCCGACACGATTCTTGTCATGGATGCCGGATGGGTAATCGAGGCGGGCCCATGCTGAGTTGCTGGCTGCCCGTGGCGTCTACGCCCGGTTCGTTGCGCATCAGTCCGGCATGCTTGCCGCGTAGCGATGACGGGATTGAGCGGACGTCTCGCACAGTAAGCGTTTTTAGTCGAATCAAAACGGCTGGCTTGAGTGCCGGATTTAAGCGCGACCCTTCGACAGACTTTGCGGACGAGCACAGGGGCAGCTGAAGCCTTAACGAGCACCACCTGAGCGCTGATTTCAGGCTTCGATCACGGTTTTTGGCTCCAGATAACTCTCCAGGCCGAACACACCGAACTCGCGACCGAGGCCGGATTGCTTGACACCGCCGAACGGCGCGAGCGGCTCCTGCTTGAGGCCCTTGATCATCACGCTCCCGACCTCGAGTTGCGATGCGACCGCGCGCGCTCGCTCCGGATCGGACGAAAACACATAGCCCTGCAGGCCGTAGTCGGAATCGTTGGCGATGTTGATAGCTTCGTTTTCGTCTTCATAGGCCATGACGCAGAGCACTGGGCCGAAGATTTCTTCGCGTGCAATCGTCATGTCGTTTCTGACGCCAGAAAATATCGTCGGTCGTACGAAGTAACCACGCTGTAGTCCGTCGGGACGACCTTCGCCGCCAACAATGAGCGTCGCCCCTTCGTCGATGCCACTGCGAATGTAGCGCTGCACACGCTCGTACTGCTGGCGGCTCGCCATAGGCCCGATGTTCGTCGTGGGGTCACGCGGGTTACCTGTCCGGATCGCCGCCACGGCCGTTTTTATTCGCGCGAGGACATCCGCGAGCCGGTGCGCGGGCACAAGGATGCGCGTGCCCGCGATGCAGGCCTGACCGCTGTTCAGGAAACCGGCCGAAAGCACTAGCGGTACGACGTCATCCAGATCAGCGTCGTCGAGAATCAGCGTCGGCGATTTGCCGGTAAGGCCGAGGCTCACGCGCTTCATGGTGTCGGCGCTGGCACGGAGGATCGCTTTGCCGGTGGGAGTGGATCCGGTGAATGAAATTTTGGCGATACCCGGGTGGACGCTCAGTTCCGTGCCCACCACATCGCCGCGACCGTTGACGAAATTGACTACCCCAGGGGGGAGGTCTGCGTCGGCAATAGCTTCGGCCACGACGTGCGCCTGGATCGCGCTCATCTCGCTGGGCTTGACAATTGCGGTGCAGCCCGCAGCGATCGCCATTGAGAGCTTGCTGCAAATCGTTCCCGCCGTGCTGTTCCACGGGGCGATCAGTGCCGCCACGCCGACCGGTTCCATGAGCACTTGGGCCGAGCCGATCGAGCGCGTCAACGGATACGATTCCAGCGTCTGCGCGGCATACAAGAAGCACTGTGCCGCATATTGAGCAACCCAGGCCGAGCGGCTGACCGGACCGCCATATTCATCGATCGTGGCATCGCGGATGTCGTCCGCACGCGCCTCTATCGCCTTTTGAAGCCGCATCAGCATCGCGATCCGTTCCGCCTTGCTGGTCCGGCCGTGGCTGGGCAATGCGCGTTGGGCCGCCGAGACGGCGCGCTGCACGTCGTCCCGGTCGCCGAGCACCGTGGTGCCGATGACCTCTTCGGTTACCGGACTGATCAACTCGAACAGGTCCGAGCCATGTGGGCGAATGAAGGCGCCGTCTATGTAGAAATGATCGATGTGTTGCATGATTTTCTCCGCTATACACGCCGGCTTGTCCGGCTTTCGATGCAGTATAGGGAGGCACATTGATCCGATAAACCACTATAATAGGGATGTTATATCCAGATAAACGGGATAATGTACAAATCCGGACTGATTGAGCTCGACGCAGTTTTGGCGGTTGCGCGCACGCGCAGTTTCAAGGCCGCGGCCGCCGAACTCGACATGTCAACAACGACGCTGAGCAACGCGGTAGCCGCCCTGGAAGCGCGGCTTGGCGTGCGCCTGTTCCATCGCACCACGCGCAGCGTCGCGTTGACGGAAACCGGCGAAAAATTCATCTCGCAGATTGCACCTTCGCTGTCGAATATTCACTCCGCCATGGCCGACGCGAGCAGCCGGCAGCAGACCATGACTGGCACGCTGCGCATCAATGCGGCTCTGGGCGCGGCACGCCGCGTCTTTAAGCCGATCCTCGTCGAGTACCTGCGCCGGCACCCGCAAATGAGCATCGATCTGGTCACCGAAGGGCGCATGACCGACATCGTGGGCGAGGGCTTCGATGCCGGCATTCGCCTCGCTGATCTCGTCCCCCGCGACATGATCGCGATACCGCTGGGGCGTCCGTTCCAGATGATCGTCGTGGGCTCGAAGGCGTATTTCGCCGACCGGGAAAAACCGCAGTCGCCAGGCGACCTTGCTGACCATCGTTGTATCCGCGGGCGGTTGCCGAGCGGCTCGGCAACGGGCTGGGAATTCGCGCGCCATGGCGAGCCGCTAACCCTGAACGTCGCCGGCCCGCTGGTGCTGGACGAAGCCACGCTGATGCGCACCGCCGCGCTAGAGGGACTCGGCCTCGCGATGCTGGCCGACTGGTACGTAAAGGACGATCTCATGCGCGGCACGCTGATCCGTGTATTGCACGACTGGTCACCCACATGCCCGGAGCTTTGCCTCTACTATTCGGGGCGCAAGAATTTGCCGTTGCCATTGCGCGCACTCGTCGATCTGATACATGAGATTGGCGGGGCGTTGTAGCCGCGAGTTTCGACGGAGTTTGAAACGTTCGCGTTGCCCTGGCTTGACGGCTCCTACTGCAGCATGAAGGTTTCGTATTCCAGCGATTCGAGTTTGCGATCAAGCAGATAGAGACTTGCGAGGACGACGACCAGGAGTGACCCTGCAAAACCATAACCGTAGTAAGCGGGATTCAATGAGAGCGTGAGTGCTGTAAACGCAACATTGAGCACGACAAAACCGGCCACCAGCGACAGGACGATCCTGCGTTTGTCGAGATAGAAGAATACGTTGATCGTGCCCATGAACACGACCTGCATGCTCGCGGCGATGACGTCGATATACAGCAGCGGCAGATACAGCGTCGAAATCCGCAGCCACGCGAGCAACACGGTTCCCGCGGCGAACAGGATCATTGCCGCGATCGCCTGGACCTTGATGATTTCCCAGATGCCGTTACGCAATGCTTCAACCATCGCGTTGCGCATCCGTTCGATATGTTGAAGCGACGCCCCTTCGCGCACGGCGTCGTAGAACGCGTCGTAATACTCGACGAAGTCCGTTTCGATGCGCATCAAGAACACGGCCATGCCGGGAATGATCGCCAGATACGCGAGGAACACTGGAATGTCGTAGATGATGGAAGCGTGCAGCGGACCGATCACCTGTTGTCCCGTGCCCGATGAATACCAGAACATGAACTTGTCGACCCAGATGCCCAGGTTGTAGAGCAGGCCGGTCAACATCAGCGACGGGTAACGGTATTGCTTCCAGAACACCTCGAAGGAGATGAAGTGGTCGCTGCGATAGTCGCGGTAGATCAACGAGAGGAGGCCTGCGAGCAGCACCGTTTGGCCGGTCACGAAGCCGGACAGCAAGCCGGTCAGGCCGAAGATGTTGAGTGTCAACGCGGCGCCCGTGGTGATCGTATAACCTATGAAGAACACCACGATGATCGACACGTACCGCTTCATGCCCGATAGAAAAATCGTCGCGATCCATATGTTGCTTATCACGACAAAACCGGCCAGCATCAATAGTCGATAGGCTGCGGTTTGCTGCGGAAAAAGAAAGATCACCGCAAGCCCGCCGAGCAGCGTCGAGGCCGCCGTTACAACGAACGAGACTGCATGGAAATTCGGCAGCACGAGATCGTCGCGCCGCTCGAATAGGCGGTCGGACGTGAACCGCGTGTAGGCCAGTTGCAGTGGCCCGGTCAGAACCAGCGACAATGAAATCAGATAGGTCACTGACACCTGGAACTGCGTGATCAGACCGGTCGGCAGGACGAACGGCAGACTCAGCACGCCAATCAGCAGGATGCCGACGATAGACAACACCCATGGCCCCGCGCCGATCAGCCCGGCATAGGTATATGCCTGCATCAACCCCAACAACGTGTTGCGGCGGAGCATCTTGCGTAGTTCGAAACCGATTCCGGCCATGGCGAGACTCTCTGTCAGTGCGAGAAGGGGGCTACGTCGGACGAAAGGGCCGGTGGATCGGCCACGTCCGCTTGCGTTGTTAGCCGCGTATACAGTTCCCGGTATGCACCCACCATCAGTTCCTGTGTGTAATAGCGTTCGACGCGCGCAATGCCCGCCTGCTGGGCAGCGTGCCAGTTGGTCTCGTCGAGCAGGTCGAGCGCGGCCTCGGCAAGCGCACGCGGGTCGGCGATCTGCACGACGCGACCGGCAGCACCCAGCGCCGCATCTTCGCCCTCCAGACCGTAGATCAATTGACGGCACGAACCAACATCTGTCGTGACCGACGGCACACCGGCTGCAAAGCCTTCGAGCACCACCAGGGGCAAGGCTTCCGAGATCGAGCTGAGCACCAGCACGCCGCACTTCGGTAGTAGTTCGTCGATCTTCTGGAAACCCAGGAACTTGACCTTGTCTTGCAAGCCAAGGCTATCGACGAGCGCCCGGCATTCGTTCGCATACGATTCGTCCTCGTCTTCCGGACCCGCGATCCACGCCTGTGCCTCTGGCATGCGGCGTACCACGGTCAGCATCGCGCGAATGAAGGTCTTGATGTCCTTGATGGGTACGACCCGGCCGATCAGGCAGAGCGTCTTCGGCACACTGGCGCCGCGCTGTTCGCGTAGCGGTTTCAGCCGCGGCAGGTTGACGCCGTTAGGAATGTTCGCGGTCTTGTGCTCGGGGGCGCCGTCGATGATCTGGCGGCGGCGGTTGCCCTCGTAGAGCGCGATGATGTCCTGCGCCGCGTCGTAGCAGACGTACCCGAGCGTCTCGAAGAAACGTACCCACAGATCGCGGAAATAGCCGATCTGCGACACGTCACGCTCGAAGATGCTGCGGTTGTCGCGGATCCACTGGCTCTGGAACAGGTCGATCTTGCGTTCCTTCGTATAGATGCCGTGTTCGGACACCAGCAAAGGCCGTGCATGGCGATAGCGCAGCAATGCACCAAGAAAGCCGGCGTAGCCGGTCGACACGGTGTGGAACATCCTGACCTGGGGTAACCCTTCAGCAATCCGCGCAAGCTGCCAGAGGGGTTTGTGCATGATGCGCACGGTCCAGAAATAATCGACAAACGATGGGTCGGTGCAAAACTGCTTGTACTGGTCGGTCAGATAATTCCACGCCTCCTTCGAATAGAGGAAGGCGTCTTCGCTGAGCGCGCCGCCGGGGCGCAGATCGCCGAGCATGTCTTTCAGCATCCGGCCGGCCGCCTGGCGCATGGCCGGATTGCGCAGGCTGTCGTGCAGTTGGGCGGAACGCCTGAAGGCGGACGGATCGCCGCGCTGCCGCTGGACTTGGGGCGGCGGAGCGAAGTCGTACAGGTAGTGATTCTCCAGATGCACGACATTGTCCGGCAGTGCGTACGACATCTTCGGATAGTCCTGTGGACGGCTGCCCAAAAAACACAGTGCGAAGGTGTACTCCGGAAACGCGCGGACTATCTGGTTGACCCAGCTCGAGACGCCGCCGCTCACATAAGGAAACGTGCCTTCGAGCAACAGAGCGATATCGGCGGATGCCGCACGGGGCAAGACAGCAGTATTCGCATGGGTGCTGGAAGTAGTCATGGTCGGGCATCTTGAGGAGAGGCGGTGCGCTCGCGCTGTTGCCAGAAATCGAGTACCGCATGCAGCGTTGGTGTGGTCGCGCGGTTGTCCATCTCGCCGAGAAGACTGCGTACCCGCACTAAATCACGGCGCAGATAGGCGCCCTCGGCGAGATACGGCAGCATCCGGTCGCGCGGGAAACCGCAATCGATCGCACGCTGCAGCATCGCGTCGGCAGCGTCGAGATCGTACCGGTCGAGCGCGAGCCGGCCGCGCAGCCGCCACAGCGACGCGTCGTTGAGGTCGAGGGCGAGCGCTGCCGATGCGAAACCGTCGGCCTGATCGGCGGCATTACGGTAGACGTCGCCGGTCACCAGATGCTGGTAGATCAGTTCGCTATAGAGTTCTGCGAGCGTTTTGTTGACTTGCCGGCGTTCGTCATCGCTGATGTCTGGATGAAGTGTCTCGTCAAGCTTCGGGCGTTCTACCAGAATTTGCTGGGTCAGCACTTTTTCGTGGTTGTCGAGAATACCGTAGGCAAGCAATCGAATGTCATCCAGTGGATCGGCTAGCATGCCTTGCAGCACCGGCGACACGGTTCGAGCCGGCATCGACTGCATGGCGAGCAACGCGGTCATACGAAACTCGGTACCGGCGTCGACATTCTGCAACTCGGCCTTCAGCCGCGCGCCGCGTCCATACGACACATTGCCGATCAGATTCGCGGCGAACTCAGGTTCTTCAACGTGTGTGACCGGCAGTTTGGCTCGCGTGCGGGGAAGCATCGCGGCGACGGCCAGCGCGCCGATCGTGCACACCACGCCGCCGACCGGTACCGCGAAATTCAGGAACCACAGAGCGCTCAGAAGACCCGCGCGAGGCAGCCGGTAGCGTGCCGGCATCATGCGTGCAATGCCGAGTGAGATCAACAACGCGGCCACCGCCTGCAAGGGCAGACAGATCAGCAATGTCTGCGTGTTCTGGTGCACGGCGGCAAGTGCCGCCCGGTCGATCGCACCGCTCAACCGTTGCGCCGACATGTCCGGCGCGCTATGTGCCGCGATCGCGAAGACGCCGAGTTGCAGCGCGCAGCCGCACAGTCCTGCAAGTCCTGCGATAAGCGCGCTGCCCCGTGCGGGTCCGGTATCGGCCGACGCAGGCGAGCGGCGTTCGTCAACTACCGACATTGCATCGCTCCAGCAGGCGCCGCAGCGCGGCGACCGGTTCCTGCGCCGGGACCGGTATCGAATGCTCCGCGACCCGTGCAGACTCGAAATCGACGCCGAACTGAGCGCGCAGGTTGGTTTCGATGCGCAGCAAATAACCGTCGACGGCGTTCTCCCCGGACAGCGGCATCAAGGTCAGGATCACACGATGCCGTTCGTCATGAAACGGCCATTGCACATCGAGCGCCCGGCGCGTGCGCAGCACGTGTTCGTACCATGTCGTGCTGCGTTCGCTGGTATCGAACACCAGCGCGACCAGTGACGATTCGACCCGCGTATCGCGATACAGATGCACGAGCCGCGCGTAGTCAAGGGCGAATGCATAGGGACAGTCGGGAAACGCCCGCAGCGTGTCGCGTGTGACCTCTGCGTGCTGCACGCCGTCCGCGTAGTAGTTGCACAGCACGAGCAGGAACTGCAGGTTGTCGCGGGTCAGCGCGAGGAACGGCATGCGCTCGACTACCAGAATGCCGATCGGCTCCTTCAGTGCGTCGACGAGCGGCACGCAAACAATGTAGCGGCTGTGTGCGGCCTGTTGCTGCGTCGTCGATTCGACGTGGACGAGGGTGCGAGATTCCAGTGCCTCTCGCAGCAGAGGATCGTGGGTATCGAGTTCGAACGGTGAGCCAATCGACGCCGATGCTTCGTCGTGTGGCTCGCCGCCGCACCAGGTATAGAGACGTGTACCTTCCAGCTGGCAGGCCTGCGCGGCGGCTTCGAGAAACGGCTGCGCACCATGTAGCGTGAACCTGCCGACTTGGGCGTCGCTTGGCTCCTGCGTGAGCGTGACCATGCGCAGGCGCTCGAGCGAGTCGCGCAGCGTCGCGGGCCGGCCGAGTAGATCCTGTTCGAGACGCTCGTGCGAGAGCCGCAACATAAATTGATTGCGCGTCAGGATGGACAGCCGCTCGGCGAGATAGTCGTTCGCAATGCGGCCCTGACCTAGCCGGGTGATCCACACGTCACCGAACTGTCCGCACAGCAGGGTCAACACGAAGCCGCCGAAAAAGAAGCTGACCGGAAAGGGCGTGGCGGACGAAGACTCGTTGAGCGTGTGCGCTATCGACCCGAGACTCGATGGATCCGCACCCGGATACAGCATGTACCAGGAGGCCAGCAAGATCAGCCCGGAGAACGAGCCGGCGATGGAGCCGTAACGCAACGCCAGCACGACGGGCACGATCCAGATCCAGCCGAAGCCGACATTGGTCAACAGCGGGTCATGCTGCGAAAATGCCCAGCACACGCCGACGGCGAGCAATGTCGCGACACACGTTTCGAGCGCGGTAATCGCGCGGCGATGCGCCGAGCCCCGTGGCGGTGCGATCATGCGCGCCCACCACGAGCCCCCCCCGACGCTTTGCGCCTGGCGCCGCTTCAGCCGGCTGCGCGGTGCAGGTTGATCCGGTGCATGCGTATTCATGGCGTTTGCTTACCTGATGTCGGGTTCTATATCGATGACGGACGCGTGGTGCTTCGTGCGTTTGATCACCGGGCCAACGGCGCGAGCAATTCACGCTCGAGCTTCTGCGCGACGCCCGACACGGCGTCGCGGCTCCAGCCGGTGCGGCTGCCGCTAGTGCTCCAGACCACCTTGCCGGTCTGTACATCGAGTACGTCGAAGGTGAGACCCACCGCCGGCTCGCCGTCCACGCCAACCTTATAGCGCCATTCGTTGACCGCGCCGCTCAGCGCGTAGCGGGCATTCTGCTGGCGCGCCCAGTTGAGCGCGGTCTGCTGCGCGTCGGCCTTGGCGGGGTCGAACAGCGTTTCGTCGTCGGCGCTCGCCGGATAGCGCGCGAGGCTGCCATAACCGTAGGAGGTCATGAGACTCTGCGCAATCGAGGCGGCGCGCAAACCGGCCTGCGGCGTCTCGGTGTTGTTCGCGATGGGCAGGATGGCCCAGTTGTCCGTCTTCGAGAATGCCGGCGTGGCGCTGCGATCGACGACTGCGCATCCGGCGAGCGTCGCTGCCGCCACGGCGATCGACACCATGGCCGCGGTACTCCATCTGGCCGCCCGCATGCGCCGCCGCATGATCTGACGTTGATTAGCTTGATCCATCTTGCTCTCCAGTAAAACAGCCTTAAAACAGCCATCGATAACGTATTCCGACTTCCTTGACCGAGGTCGAGTGGTTCGACGACACGCCCTGGTACAGGCCATAGACCAGCGCCTGGTCGTGGCCGTTGACGCTGCCCGCAAGGCCCAGTTCAACCTGTTCCGACCAGCCGGCGCGCGAATCGCGCAATGGGCCGACGGAAAACATCGGGCGCCATCCTTTCGAATAGGCGTCGGGCAGGTCGTCGCCAACCGAGAACAGGATGCCGCCCTGCGTGAACGTCTGCGGCATGAACGACTGCGCGGTAAACGGCACGCCTGCGGGCAGCAGGGCGCGCAGCCGCTCGCCGGGCGAGCCGCCGGCACTGTATTGACCGTGCGAGAACACCGCGCGGATCGTGTAGTCCGGATAGTCGGCCTTGATCTTGTAGCCCGCGTTCAGTTCGACCAGGTGGCCGTCGCCGAGCGACGAGCGGTCCTGGCCGTGAAAGCGCGCGTATTCATAGCGGCCGCCGCCGAACCAGTGTGAATCGAACCGGTAGTTAAAGCCGACCGACGCAATGTCCTTGGTGCCGCCAACCAGCAGTTGCGTCGTTTCTGTCGCACTCTGGTTATAGCCGAGTGCATAGGTAAGCGACAGGCTCGGCGAGATCCTGTAGATACCGTCCAGGCGTGCGGTCGTGAAGTCATCGAGCGCGTCGCGGCGGCCGAGCGTCACGTGCTCGTCGTCGTACTGACCCTGGTGCGAATAGATCGCCTCGATGAGCCGGTCGTGTTTGGGCGCATAGGGTAGCGATGCAGGGTCGGTTGTCTGGTCGCGCTGCATGTAGCGAAATTGCAGTGCTTGCGAAAAGCTCGCACGAAAACCGCCTCTCAGCGATTCTTCCGTAAAGCGCAGCGGCCCCTGATCGGCATACCGGAACGCGGACGCGAGCGACTGTGCATTGCGCAGCAACTGCTCGCTCAGTTGGGCCTGCATCACTTCGTCGTCCGGCAGGCGCGTCAACGAGTCGAATGCGGAGGTTTGTGCCGCGGCGTAGCGGCCCGTCAACACCTGTGCGTCGACCTTGTTCTGACGAGGAATCAGATCGGGCAGGTCGTCGAGCAAGCGTGACAGTTCGTTGACGTCGCCCTCGTTGATGGCCAGTTGAGCTTCGGCGTAGACCGGGCGCGTGCTGCGTTCGATGTACTGTTTTTCGAGCCATGCGCGTTCGAGCTCCGGCTCGTCTTGTGCTTGCGCCCACGAAATCGCGGCCTCGCGTGCGATCGCTGTGTTGACGCGCCGCTCGCGGCTGATGACTTGCTCCGTAGCCGGCGGCAGCTTGCCGATGTCGCCCAGTTCGGACTGCGCGGGTTGCGCGTCGGTGTCGTGGCCGGCGTCGGCACGCAGCATCTCGATCAGCACCGCACGCGAGCGGTCGCCGCTGCCGAACAGGGTTGTGAGCGCAACGTAGCGACCGCGCAGATCGTCTTCCTCGGCTGTGGGAAGCGACGCCGCGTGGGTTGGATCGCGCCGGCGTCGCGCCAGTTCGAGCCAGACGTTTCTGCGAAGACGCCATGCGTCGTCGATACGGCCGTTCAGCTCCAGCGCATCCGCATAAGTCAGCCTCCAAAGCGGACTGACTGCTGCATTGGCCACTTGCTTGTGCAGATAATGCAAGGCCGCCCGGCCGTCGCCGAGCCGCAGTGCTGCTGCGCCATAGGGAGCCCAGAGTTGTGGATTGCCTTGCGCGTCGCGAGCGAAGCGTCGCAGCGCGTCGCGTAATTCGGCATCGGTGCCGCGATCAATCAGCGACCACAGATACGCAGCACGCGCTTCCATGTTCTCCGGCGCGACCTTCGCGGCGCGTTTGATGTCGCGCGCTTGGGGCGCGGTCGCGCCGGTCTGGCGTTCGTATTCGGCGCGCGCGAGCAGGAAAGTCGCGGATTGCTCGGCCACGGCTAGTTCCTGCGGCGACAACGAGGCGAGCAACGCCTGAATGCGGCCCCAGGCCCGCGCCCGCTGATAGTCGTATAACGCCTGAGAAAGCATGCGCGGCGGGCCGCCATGCCGGTACGCATATTCGGCGAGGCGTCCGGCGTCGAGCGTGGAATTGCTGTAGAACCCGGCCATGATCTCGTAGTCGCCGGCGCTTGTACCGCCGCCGGCAAGCAGCGCCCGATATCCTTCGTTGACTGCGTTCGGATGTTGAGTCGTCGTTGCCAGCAACGCGTAGAAACGCCAGAAGTCGTCGTTGCCGGAGGCCGCAGCGCACTTGGCCTCATCCAAGGCCCCCAGTGCGGCGTCGAACTGCGTGCGGGCGTAGAGCATGGTCGCGATCTTCAGGCCGTATGCGGCGCTTGGCCCGTATTCGTGCTCAAGGTCGCGATACGTGCGCAGCGCCAGATCGTCGTCGCCTTTGCGCTCGGCGATCAACGCATAGCGTTCGGCCACTGTGCGGCGTAGCGCGCCGTGCATCCGCGCCTGAAGAAACCGCAAGGCGCTGTCCGGATCGCCAATGCGTTCGTACGAGAAAACGACTGCGTCGAGCAGCTTCAGATTGTCTGGCTGCTGGTTCGATTGATATAACGTGACCGCCAGCATCGCCGCATCGTCATTCAATCCCGGGGCGAGGCGCGCGACCTGTTGCCAAGCGGAGTTGTCACCGTGCGCCTGGGCGAGGGCGAGATAGTTGTGCAGCGCTACCTGTGGCTGATGATTCCACTCTGCAACCTGCGCGAGCCGCGCACGCCAGAGCGTCGACGACGGATCGTGGTCGAGTGCGGTTTGCGCGATGCGCTGGGCGTCTGCAACATTGCCGTTCGCGAGGAACACGCGATAGGCGAGGTCATAGTCGCTGGTACCGCCGGCCGGGGCCGACGCGGAAGACACGGCTGATGCCGGCATAACGGCGCCGGTTGATGCGGCGGGCACCGCGGGTGCGACGGACGACGCCACGCGTAACAGCCCGCTACCATCCCCCCCAGCGGTGTTGACGACTCCGCGGGCGGTGAAACGTGTGCCGACCGGACCGCGCGACCAGATCGCACTGCGCATGCCGGTTGCCTTGCGCCCCGGACGATACCACGTGGCGCGAAGCCACATGCCTTGCGCGCCATAGTGCTCGACGACCGTGTTTTGCCGTGCCGGGAATGGGCCATTGCCGGCACGATGCATCGGTGGGGTCGGAGGAATAGACGACGGTGCGCGCAGGGCCGCGCGTCGAACATGCAGCGCGATGTACCCGTCATTGCCCGGACGCCGCGCGGACATCTTCAGCAGGCGCTTTACATACTGCTCGGCGAGATCCGGCCGGCCTGCGGCGAGCGCGAGGTTCGCGAGATACCGCAACGTCTCGGGGTCGTCGGCGAGCGTGCCGAGGTGCGTGGCCGCAGCCTGTATCGCCGCGACCGGATCGTTACCCGCCTGCAGCGCGTGCAGCCCGGCCAAGAACAGCGTGCGACGTTGATCGAGGCTCGTCGCGCGCGCTTGAGCCTTGAACAACGCATTGGCCGCCGCCACATACTGGCCGCTTCCAAGTTGTGTCTGGGCGAGGGCGACAAGCCAGTCGCCTGAGTGTGACGGGTCGCTGTCAGCCAGTTGCGCGTAGTAATGGGCTGCCAGCTCGTTATCGTTGAGCGCACGGGCTTGTCGAGCGAGTAGCCCGAGTTGCTCGTTGTCCCAGTGATATACAAGGGCTTCATGCAACACAGCGTCGAGTTCGCGAAGCCGCGCGCCGCGTGCTAGGTCGTCGCTCTTCAACGCGTAGAGACGCTGCTCGGCAAGCGAGATGCGGATAGCGAGCGCGCTTTGCCGGGCCACGGGGTCGCGCGACTGCGACAGGCGCGCGAGAATCCGGCCGGCGTCCACGACACGCTGGCCCTTCAGGTATTCGCGTGTCAGCTCGGACAGTACCTCTGCATTGCCCGGATCGACCCGCAGCCAGGCTTCGAGGTAGGCGATCGTCAGGCCGTCCGCGTTCGCCCCTCCGAGCAGCCGCTCCTCGAGTTTTTCACGGGGAAAGGCGAGCACCAGCATCAACGCCACCAGTGCGCCGAGAACGAGGATGACGGCCGGCGAAAACAGCCGCTGCCGCTCAGGTGTCGCAGGCGACATCGACATGCAGTAGGTGAGCGTCGGTGGAAAGAGCGTGCCGCGTGACGCGGCAAGCACCTGTGTTAGCGAGACGAAACTGCGGCGCGACTCGCGCGCGCAGATCGAACGAGAAACCGCTGTGCGTGCGCGCGAAGTTGTCTATCACGCCATTCGCATCCGCCAGATACGGCATGCGGGGTGCCTTGGACTGGTCGATGACGGCGAAGCTCGCCTCGCCTCCCGTCAGATGAACATAGGTGCCACCCGGACCGGGCAGATAACCGGCCACACCCGTCGCACTGGTGAGATCCGGCGCCCGGCCGGGCGGCAGCCGCACGGTGCGCAGCTGTCCGCCGTCGCGTACGATCCAGCGCTCCCCGTCGCGCGTAATGCTGGCGTCGAGGAAGTCGAGCACCTTGCGTGCATACTCGGACGTGAACACGGGCGTCACGGGCTGTTGCAGGACGGTGTCGAACACCTCGCGCAACGCTTTCATCGACGCATACTTGGTGCCAGAGAACATGTGGTAGTAGATGTCCATCGGCTTGAAGCGAATCGGCTGGTCGGTCATCGCGAAGGTTTCCAGCACGCGCGTAAAACCGTAGAACGGACCCTGCCACAACGCGGTATATAGCTCTTCGTTCTGGTTGGGCGCAAACACCTGGTAGTAGCCACCCTTCATCACGCCGAGCGGCGCGATCGCGGTCCAGCTCGGGTAGCTTTTCGTGATCAGCGTGTCGCCGCCGTTCAGGTTGAGTACGCCGGCGTCGTAGGCGGCCTTCAGCACGGGTGCCGGCACCTGGCAATCGCCGCTCCACAGCACCATGCTTACCGGCTTGTTGGCGGGCGCGATCTGCCTGTCGATGAAACCGATCGACCCTTCTATCTCCAGATCGATACGGAAGCGATACCCCGGGATATCGATCGATAACCCGTCGCTGTTGACCCGACTGCCGCCCTCGGTTTGCACATCCTTCGTGTCCGATACGCCCAGCCCCGTGACGCGCATCCATTGCAGGGGGTGCGTGTAGGTGTGAGTCGCCACCTCGACATTCGGCAACTGGAAGATCCGCGTGCCCAGTGCGCGCAGATGCGCGGCGAAAGCCTTGTACGGGCCGTCGTCACTCACTTCGCCTTCGATCAGCGACACCGTGGTCGGCATGCCGGAATCGCGCAGCAACCGGTAAAGCACGTCGCCGGAATATTGCGGAGACGCATCGGTGTTCGGCGCGCTGCCGTCGTTGAACTCGGCGCGCGACGCGAAACCGTCGCCATCGATGTGTGACATCAGCAGGCGCCGGCCGTTTTCGGTGGTCGTGTCCGGCACCGGCATATCGGCGGGCAGGCGCAACGCGGCTCGCAGGAACGCCAGCGGTTGCGTGACCCAGCGCGCCTGGTTGACCGCGCCGAGATCGTAGACGCCGAACGGGCGCATTGCGTAGCCGCCCCACGGCGTGAGTGCCGCGCCGTCGATCACGAAGTCTCCCGAGCGCAGGCGCAGTAGCGAGCGGCTTTGGGCACCGACCCGGATAGCCGTGTAATCGTGCGGATCGGGACGTGGCTTCATTTCGAAGCCCATCAGTTTCGAGTCGTACGACTCGACCTCGAGCTTGCCGTTCGCGGGTTGTCCCGGCACGATCTGCAGATCGAGCTTCTGCGCGAGCGCCGGATCGAGCTGGATACCGAACGAGGTGAACACCGCGACCGGCAGACCTGCGTCGATCTGCTCGGCAAGCCACGCGCGATAGTCCGCTGAACGCGGCACATCGTTGTTCATCCATAGCACGATGCCGGCGTAGCGGTTACGCAGATCGCCCTGCGGCAAGGGCTCGCTTGCATCGCGGTATTCGATCCGGTAGCCGAGGTAATTGAGCGGCATTGCGAGGAAGCGCACGCCCGGCGACACGTTCAAATCTGTTCTCGCCGGCGGGTCCTGGACGACGAGAATGCGTCGCCGCAGCGGTTCCAGCGCACCGATACCCATTGTCAAGAGTGCGCCGTCAGTCACATACGGCACAATTCCGAGCGCGCGGATCTTTGTCGCCGTGTCGCGCGCACAAGCGCGGTCGGCCGGCGGGCAGTAATCGATCGAGACGACGGGCAGATGGTATTGCGTACGGATGGTGGCCGCTTGCGCCAGCAGCCAGTCGCGATCGGCTTGCGATACTTCCACATAGCGCTGCTGCGCCTGATCCCAGCCTCGATAAAGCGACTCGAAGGCCACCGCGTAAGCGAGGTCGTGCACCTGCGGCAGAATTTCGAAGCCGCGATTGAAGATCAGCTTCGCGTCCGGATAACGAGCCTTGATGGCACGTATCACGGCCGCCAGGCCAGCTTGCTGGCGTGCACGTTCGGCGTCGGTCTTCGCGACCAGTTGCCAGGAATCGAGCGTGTCGAGGAAAAAGCCGCGATAACCCTTGTCCCACAGCGGGGCGATCACATGATCGACGTAGAACGCTGGCCAGCCCGGCTGGCTCTGGTCGACCACGCGAGACGCCCACGATTCGTTATGCCCCGCGAGCCACGCTTTCGGCAGGTCGGCATAGTAACTGCGCGACGGCAGCACTTCACCCACGCTCGCATACGCGAACCAGGTCGTGTGGGGCAGTCGATGGGCGAGGGGATTGAAGCCGCTATCCGGTTCAACGACTGCCCCGTCGTAGCCGGATAGCAATTCAACAGGTGGATCGCTTCCGTAGTAGAAGGCCACCGATGGCTGCAGTTGAGAGGATGGCTCAGGCGTACCGGTTGCGGTCGCAACTGACGGAAGCCACAGCGCGGATGTAGCGACGAGGGCGGCGGTGATCACCGGCCGTGCGGCGTACCACAACCGCGTAGCGAGCGGTATAGGCGACAGAGAACCAGATATTTGCGCTAGTCGACGCAAAAATATCGTGATTCTATAAAGCAGATTACCTGTCGTCATTTATACGTGGCATTTCGCAGAAATGACCGGTCCGCTTTCTTGTTTGCGCATCGATACCGTCCCCTTTTATTATTTGAGACCGTGACTATCATAATAAGGAATTGGACTTTGGCGCAAATAAAAGTTGAAGTCGTTTAATGTTGGTGTTTCAACGAGCACGGCAGTCAGATGCGTAAGCTAAGGAACATCGACAAACCATTCAACGGCCCACATTTTAATTGTGAAGTCTTCTTGGTGCATGTTTTTTCTGGATAATAAAATCGTTGCGGGCTTGCGAAGTGTTTTGTCAAGAAAAACCGTTTGATAAGCCTCCGATATCGAACCGAATCGCCCGCCAGAGAAACAAGGGATATCGACAAGCGCGCTCTGGACCGGTTGTCAATCTTGCGCTTCAGGCATATTTCTCCGTATCGCCTATGTTCACGTGGCGCGTTATGCATCGCATTCAGGGGAAAATGCGATGGAATAACCGAACAACATGCCTTCAAAATCCAGAGAAAATGACAACGCATTTCCCGCTGCTGTTCGATGCAGGTGGCAGACTATGTGCCTCGATCACGTCGACCTTCGAAATCATCAGTCGAGACGGCTTGAGCCGGGCATAAGATAGTTTGATCGGGTGTAGCTCATAGGCAGCGGTTGTTACGAAGAAGCAAAGGAGAACGTATTTGCTGCAAGTTTCTCAGTCAGACGGTCCCAACGTGTCCCGAATCTACGTTGACACGGTAATAACCGCGGGAGGAAATACACTGCATTTCTGACGGTTCAGCGCAGGCTGAACGAGTCAGGCGACGGTTCCTTGGCCTGCCCGCAGAGGATGCGTGTGGGCTGAATAACGTTCAATTGGTACTGGTCAGTGATGATGCTGTGGCAGTGCGAGCAGTGCGAGCAGGGCGGCAGAAGCGAGCTTGAAGATCAGGATCGCCGCCGTTACTGCGCCCGCGGCCGGGAACACCGACCATTCAGCGGGTACAAAGGGCGCGGTGACGACTGTAGAGCACACGCCAAGCGCCACGGCAAGCCAGCGTGCCCAACCGTAGCCGCGCGCGAGGGACAACAGCAACACCCCAACGAGCAGCCGTGATGCGAGGGAACCTGCGAGCGAATTGGCTGTGCCGGAATCTGGCACAACCAGTCTCATTGAGAGCCATAGTTCTATCCATGACAGGACGTATGCGGTCCCTAGACACGCGAACGCGACGCCGAACCGTTTGTTCGATTGGTCGTTAAGTGCAGCCGGGCCGTTTGCAAGCTTGCGAGACGACGGATGGGTTAGCTGCATGATGACTCCACTGACAGGGGTTGCCGGAACACGTTGGGAAGCGTGAGTTACCTATTCCCGATCGAACGATGTCCATGTTCGGTGCTGATACTTCGTCATCGTACCGGGGCAATATGTCCGCGCAAGATCGAAGGCGCAGCTTTGACAATGCTTAACATTCCAACGAAGCTTATGTTCGACTGGAACGTGCTGATGTCCGCTATCGCTGTGTGATCGGCATGGCGTCGCTTGGGTCGGCTGAGGCGGCTTGAGATTGCATGAGCAATGCGTCAAACGACTTTGCGATGGAGTGGAATCGTATCGCGCCTGTTTTTGTTGATGGTTGAAGCCACGAACGCAGCGCCGTTACCGCTTCGCAAGGCTTGTCTCCATCCCCCGTGCGCATGATGCTCTCTCCTTTGAACAGGACTCGACACGCTGATTTTACGTATCAGTTCGTCGACGCCCCCTGCTCATAGGATCTGATATCAAGTGTTAGCTGAACAGCAAACACGGCGTCGTTAGCTGCGGGGCGCGGTGTGATGACGGGCTGGTACGTCACGAAGGGTTTTTCTGAGCACGCGATGAACGAAAAGTGCTACTGGACCAGCCGGGGCGTGGTTGTGCCGGAGCGTATGCCAATCGATCGCATCCTGTCCGACGATGCAGTGCAGGCGCTCAAGATTGCGTTTGCCGCCGCAAAACGGGTGGGTGGGAGGCTCGACCGGTGCCAGACGTTCGGGGGGCAGGAACTGGGGTGCTTTTGGCTGTCTACCCGGGAATCGTTATCCAGTACACCCTAAGTTTGCTTAGAGGATACTTGATGTTTACTTTAAGATAATTTATAGTCGAGCCATGTCTTCATGGAGGAAGTCATGGAAACCGTCTCGCTAACGATCAGCGCCGAAACGTTCGCGCGCCTACAGCGATATGCGGTGCCGCTCGTTGATACCAACGACTCTATTCTGGAGCGGTTATGTGATCACTGGGATGCGTCGCCGCCGCTCAAGGCAGGTTTTCGGCGTAATGTCATCGATACTCCGCTGGTTGGGCCTGAACCGACTTGTTTTAAGACGTCGCGGGGCGTCGAACTGCCAATTCCGCTGTCTCTTTACGCCGAATACGCCGGCAAGCGGATCGACGTGAACGTTACCAAGGACGGCTTCGAATATAACGGCCGGTATTTCAATGATCCGTCTCCGGTTGCGGTGGCCGTCAAGAAGGACTTGGGCGCGAGCGATACAACAGCGTCTACCAACGGGTGGACGTTCTGGATGTTAGCGGGCCGGACCGGAGTGCCGCAGAGCCTCGAAACTATCCGTCAAGCGTGGATCAGTGAGCAAGACCGCAGACGGAAAGTGCGTGTCAGTCGCTTGGCTTGAGGGGGCGTGGTTGCGCGCATTGATCACCTATGTGCTTGGTGCGTTGTCCTAATAGTGGCCTTCGATCGTATTGTGCTGTGGCATTGGCGTGTTGCTGGGTGGCGACGGCGAACGCGATCTGAGCGAATGCTATACTTTTTGCGTGTACCAATAGCCTGAATGGGGTGATGTGATGGCTGCGACTCATGACGCGCTTTATGAGCGGGATTTTTATGGCTGGGCGAACGAGCAAGCTGCGTTGTTGCGCGAGGGCCGGTTGGCCGACGCCGATCTTGGTCATATTGCAGAGGAAATCGAGAGCATGGGGCGCAGTGAAAAACGCGAGCTGGTAAATCGCCTGACGGTTCTGTTGACGCATTTGCTGAAATGGCAGTTTCAATCTGCGTTTCGGGGGCGTAGTTGGCAACTGACGGTGATTGAGCAGCGGCGTAAGGCTGCGGCGCATTTGGACGACAATCCAAGTTTGGCGTCGGTGTTGCCTGCTGCGTTTGTGACGGCGTATAGCTATGCGCAGATCGAAGCTGAGCGGGAAACGGGCTTGCCTGAGAGCACGTTTTCGGATGTGTGTCCGTATACGATTGAACAGACGTTGGATGAACGCTTTTGGCCCGGGGCGTGACGCTGTGGCGCTGCCAATATGAAACCCGCTGCTGGCGGGTTTTTTTACGCTCGGGCGAGGCCGGTGCATGTTCGTGAATCACGTATGCGTCTGCGTTTGCTGCGGGTTCGCGTCGGTGGTCTTCGGTAGCGGGTTCGTCCAGGTCGCGTATGACACCCATTTGATCGAGCTTCAGTTCGTGCTCTACGCGTTGCAAACGCAATACGGTGATAGCCCACGGCGGTATCGTGGCTTCTCCAGCGAGCCATGTTTTGATGGTGCGTTCGCAGCGTGCGGCATAGGTGGCGCATCGGGATGCCGGTCGCGTAGTACTGAAGTTCGGTGATTGGGGCTGCGTTGTGCCGGGTCAGGATTCTTTTTGTATCCGGTGTCATGGTTGAACACTCTCGGCTGCTCAGTCTCTTGAGACAAAAAGCCGCTTCAGATGAGCGGCTTTTCGTAGCGTTTTGCGAAGTGAGTTCGTATCTTTCATATAAATTACAATCACGATTCAATCAATCATGCAATGTCGAGGCCAGGTACAGATGTCGGGGTTCTGGCTAATTAGAGATGTCGGGTTGTAGGGCGGGTTTTCGGGTGGGTTTTAGCTTTGGTTTTAGCCTTGTCAATCGGTTCTGTCGCGATAAGGATGGTTAGGCGAGCAAAGGCGATATTATAAGTAATGCTTATTTGGTTAACGAGTAAAACTGCTCGGCGGGAGTTTGGCTGATGCCTTTCATTTGCCCCTTCTTGATCAT
>Ga0255336_101253_pt1 | contig 20320 bp, 17 predicted proteins | sample MeOH1_35cm_T3_17_FD_189102 | JGI IMG/M metagenome (GOLD analysis project Ga0255336, IMG submission 189102) | Sandy soil microbial communities from University of British Columbia, Vancouver, Canada - MeOH1_35cm_T3_179 | ecosystem: Engineered > Artificial ecosystem > Sand microcosm > Unclassified ...
TCCGGGCTGCCGATCAGATAGCCGCTCACGGAGACCATCGCCTTGCAGCGCTCCGGCCAGAGGGCGCCAATGATGTTGGCCGTCCTGGCACCCCAGTCAAAGCCGGCGAGGACGGCCTTCTCGATCTTGAGCGCATCCATCAGGTCGATGATATCGACGGCGACGGCCCCCTGCTGGCCGTTCCGGACCGTATCGCTGGAGAGAAAGCGCGTCGTGCCATAGCTGCGGAGATAAGGGACGATCCCCCGGTAGCCCGCGTCGGCCAGCAGGGGCGCGACATCGACGAAGCTGTGGATGTCGTAGGGCCAGCCGTGCAGCAGGATGACCACAGGGCCATCGGCCGGGCCGGCCTCGGCATAGCCGACGTTCAGTGCCCCGGCATTGATCTGCTTCAGAGGGCCGAAGGTCGTGTTCGTACCCAGCTTGATCGGGGGCGAAGCTGCCGACTTCGCCATGCTGGTTTGTGCGACCGCAGAGCCGATCGTGGCGAACTGGGCGGCGGCAATCGTCATCGCCGCCGTCCCAAAGAAGCGGCGGCGGGGGAGGTTGATCGCTTCTGACATGGGGGGTATCATTGATATTCACCAGGCAATTGATGGGCCTATGCGGTTAGACGCTGCGCCGTTGTCCGTATTCCGCAGGACGCGAAAAAAAATCCGGTCAGCGCTTTCAACGATGAGATCCGGCCCGAGCCTCCGGGAGTGCACAAGTGTTTCATGGCGCTAGAGGGGCCTTGAGCTGGTTGAGCCCCTGCCGGCCCCGCGGCGAAACACGGCATAGAACCAAGCCAAAACCAGGAAAAAGGCGGTATGCGCTGCGCCGAAGCAGAGCAGTCCGAGTAGGGAGAGAACCCTCGAGCCGGCAAAGCCTTGCCCCAGCAACGGCAAGACCTTTGTGCATTGTCTGACGACCGATCATCCTGACCGCAAGTGGCGGCCTCACATCGAAGCCTTCTTCGACGAAGTCTCTGTTGAGGCCATTCATGATCTCGTGTTGGCAGACATCGTCAGCTTTGAGGATCTATACCGGGCGGCCCGCAACTGGAGAGTGACAAATGGCAGAAGCGTCGGCTGGATCAAAGAAATGGCAGACCTCCGATTGGCAAAGCTTGCTGCGTGATGCCATCAAGTTCCTCGATACGCTGAAGGAGCAACCAAAATGGACATTCGGTGGTGGCACCGCGCTGGCAGTCTTCTATGGCCACCGCATCAGCTATGACATCGATATCTTCCTCTCGGATTCAGATGCCATCACTGCTTTGTCGCCGACCAAGAATGCGGCTACGAAGGCCCTTCTTGCCGGTCACGGCTACCAATTCCCCGGCAACTATCTGAAGCTCGAATTGGATCAGGGTGAGATCGATTTTATCTCCGGCGGGCGGCGTACTGATGATCCGACCGAGCCATGGGGGTGAATAAGCACCGAAGGTTGACCCCGTGCCAAACGCTCCTTTAGGCATTGCTTTAACGAGATGAAGTGGAGATTGAGTGGGGTCACGATCGGCGCCGACAGAGACCCCGCCCGCGTTGCGAGTTTGCAAGCAAAGTCATGCGCTTGTTGCCTTTCAGAAGGGGGCAACCTTCGGTGCTTATTCACACTTAATGCACGCCCGATTGATATCGCGTGCAAATCCCAAGTGGCAGAGGGGTCACTGCAGAAGATCATGTCACGATTGTCGACAGTAAAAGCGCCGCGCGAAAAAAAAGTCATAGCGCGCCTCACGATCCGTCGAAAAACCAAGCGGCAGAAAATACCAGATCAAACAAATAGCCCACCCGCATTCCTGTCACGCTGAAGCCGTGGTCTCGACCCTGACCCTCGGCGCACCGGCCTCAATGTGGCCAATCAGGCGCGCCGCTTTGCAGCCAGCGGCGACGATGCCCCTCACGAGCCGATCCGCCTCCGCCTTCCTACAGGAAACGAGAAGCCCGCCGGAGGTTTGCGGGTCGGTGAGAAGCTGGCGCCGCCATTCGGGAAAGTCTGCGGGCAGGTCGATCGCCGCACCATAGCTGGCCCAATTGCGGCTTGAAGCACCGGTGATGAAACCCTCGCGAATGAGCGCCTCTACGTGCTGGAATAGCGGCAGTTTATCGGCATCGAGCTGCACCGTGACGCCGGAGCCGCACGCCATTTCCAAAGCATGGCCGAGCAGGCCGAAGCCAGTCACGTCCGTGACGGCATGCACGGCATCATCCTGCGCGAGCGCAATGCCGACGCGATTCAAGAAGGTCGTCGAGGCGATCATTTCATCATAAGCCTCAGGGGAGAGCGCCTCCTTCTTGAAGGCGGCCGAATAGGCGCCAACACCTAGCGCCTTGGTGAGGATGAGCGCATCGCCCGGCTTTGCATCGGCGTTGCGTCGAATTTGCGCCTTAGGAGCGATACCGATGACAGCGAGCCCATAGATCGGCTCGACGCTGTCGATCGAATGCCCGCCCGCCACGGGAATGCCGGCTTCGGCACAGATGGCGGCGCCGCCCTGGAGAATGGCACGCACAATGGCGGTGTCGATCTTGCCGAGGGGCATGCCGAGAATGGCGAGCGCCATGATGGGCGTGCCACCCATTGCATAGATATCGGAGATGGCATTGGTGGCGGCGATGCGGCCGAAATGGTCGGGATCGTCCACCACAGGCATGAAGAAGTCGGTGGTGGCGATGACACAGGTTTTGCCATCGAGATCCCATACCGCAGCGTCGTCACCGGTTTCGGTCCCGACCAGCAGATGGGCAAAAGGTTGTGTCGCGATCTGCCCGGCCAAAAGCTCCTGCAGGACGGAAGGAGCGAGCTTGCAACCGCATCCGCCGCCATGAGCGAGGCTGGTGAGGCGGAACGAAGATCCGTCGGTCATATCGTTACCTCGGTCGAGTTGACTGTATATCTGAAATTGTCTGGGTCGAGACAATCGGACTCGCCGGCGGTGGTTTCCGCCTGGGGATAAAGCCCAGTTTTGGGCTCCTGGCGTCGGGCAGTGGTGTCGGACGATCGGCTCTCGACGCCGCAGCAGGTGCGCTGCGGCATGCATCATTGACAAACTGTCCGCCCCGCCACGCGGGAGCCTGGAGCAAGAGCACATGACATTGTCGGACGGTATCAGGGGGAACGTCAACAGGTAGACGTCGGCCGGAAATCCGTCCTCGATCCATCCGAGCGTTAACAAAAGCTTTGCCGCAGGACGCCGGTGACGAAAGTCGTATTGATATCCGGAACTTGGTTATTGCCCTGCAAGATCAGGCGTTTTTTGACGATTGGTCCGACTTGGATTGTTTGACAGGGGTCGAGCTCAAGAATACGCTTTGTAAGGTAGATAGTGCTTTGGTTTGGCCAGCTCCCGACTTGGGGGTAAAATCCAAAGAGAGGAGGTCTCCATGAATATGGAGCTCTCGCGGCGCCAGTTCCTGGGAACGGCGGGTGCGGGCCTCGCGGGTACCACGCTCGCCGCTCTTGGCTTTGGCGGGGTGGAGGCGGCCTATGCGGAAGCGATCCGGCCGTTTAAGCTCGCCAATACCACCGAAACCCGCAACACCTGCCCATACTGCTCCGTGGCATGTGGCATCATCATGTATTCGAAAGGCGATCTGAAGAAGGGCGAAAAGGCGGAGATCATCCATATCGAGGGTGACACCGACCATCCCACCAATCGTGGCACATTGTGCCCGAAGGGTGCAGCCCTGCTCGATTTCGTCAAGGCGGAAACCCGCCTGAAGTATCCCATGCTCCGCAAGCCGGGTTCCGACAAGTTCGAGCGGATCAGCTGGGGCGATGCTTTCGACCGCATCGCACGGGTTCTCAAGGACGATCGCGACAAGAACTTCATCGTCAAGAACAATGACGGCGTGACGGTCAATCGGTGGATCACCACAGGCTTTCTCGCCGCCTCGGCAACGACGAATGAAACGGCGTTCTGCACCTATAAGGTGGTGCGGAGCACCGGCATGGTGGTGTTCGACAACCAAGCGCGGGTTTGACACGGCCCAACGGTGTCCAGTTTGGGCCCAACTTTTGGCCGTGGCGCGATGACCAACGCGTGGACCGACATTCGGAACACCGACCTTGTCGTCATCATGGGCGGGAATGCGGCGGAAGCGCATCCCTGTGGTTTCAAATGGGTCACGGAGGCGAAGGCCAACCGTGGCGCGAAGCTGATCGTCGTCGATCCGCGTTTCACGCGCTCGGCATCGGTGGCTGATTTCTACGCGCCCATCCGGCAGGGGACGGATATCGCCTTCCTGCTCGGTGTTATCAATCACTGCATCCAGAACGACAAGGTGCAGTGGGGCTATGTAAAGGCATTCACCAACGCCACCTATATCGTCAAGGACGGGTTCACCTATCAGGATGGGCTATTCACCGGCTATGACGAAAGCAAGCGGCAGTATGACCGCTCCAGCTGGGAATATGAGATCGGTGCCGACGGCTTCGCCGTGGTGGATGACACGCTGCAAAATCCCCGCTGTGTCTGGAACCTGCTGAAGCAACACGTCTTGACCTATACCCCGGAACTGGTCGAGCGCATTTGCGGCACGCCGAAGGATAAGTTCCTCAAAGTCGCGCAGATGATCGCCGAATGCGCGTCGCCGACCAAGACCATGACCTCCATGTATGCGCTTGGCTGGACCCAGCATTCGAAGGGATCGCAGAACATCCGCACCATGGCGATGGTCCAGCTCATCCTGGGCAATATCGGCGTGCGCGGCGGCGGCATGAACGCGTTGCGCGGTCATTCCAATATTCAGGGCCTGACCGATATCGGGCTCATGTCCAATATGCTGCCCGGCTATATGAACTTGCCAACCGACAAGGAACCGGACTTCGCTACCTATATGTCGACCCGCGCTTTCAAGCCGTTGCGGCCGAACCAAGTCAGCTATTGGCAGAACTACAAAAAGTTCATCGTGAGCTTCCTGAAGGCGATGTGGGGACCGGCGGCGACGGCGGAAAACAACTTCGCTTTCGACTATCTGCCGAAGCTCGATGTTCCCACCTACGATATCTTGCGCGCGTTCGAAATCATGAACCAGGGCAAGATGACGGCCTATTTCTGCCAGGGCTTTAATCCCCTGCAGGCTTTCCCGAATAAGGGCAAGATCGCCTCGGCTTTATCCAAGCTGAAGCTGCTGGTCGTCATGGACCCGCTGGATACCGAAACGGCTCGTTTCTGGGAGAATCACGGCATCTATAACAATGCCGATCCCGCCAAGATCGAGACCGAAGTCATTCAGCTTCCGTCGACCTGCTTTGCCGAGGATGAAGGCGCGCTGGTGAATTCGGGTCGCTGGTTGCAATGGCACTGGCGTGGCGGCACCCCGCCGGGCGAGGCCAAGAGTGACGTCTGGATCATGACGCAGATCTTCCGGCGCCTGAAAGCGCTTTACCAGAAGGAAGGCGGAGCGTTCCCGGATCCGATCGTCAATCTCACCTGGGCCTATAAGAATCCCGACGAGCCCACGCCCGAGGAACTCGCCAAGGAAATGAACGGCTATGCTGTGGCGGATGTTCTGGATCCGAACGATTCGACGAAGAAGATCCTGGAACAGGGCAAGCAGCTTCCCGGCTTCGCGGCGTTGCGCGACGATGGCACCACCGCCTGCGGCAACTGGATCTTTTCCGGCTGCTTTACCGAAGCGGGCAATATGATGGCCCGGCGGGATAATAGCGACCCCGACAATGTTGGTACCTATCCTAAATGGACGTTCTCGTGGCCGGCGAATCGTCGCATCCTCTATAACCGCGCCTCATGCGATCTGGATGGCAATCCCTGGGATCCTTCCCGCAAGCTCATCGCCTGGGATGGCAGCAAATGGGCCGGCTATGACGTGCCGGACATTCCACCCGCCTCGAAGCCGCGGGATGTCGGGCCGTTCATTATGAACGCGGAGGGCGTGTCGCGGCTGTTTGCCCGCGGCCTGATGCGGGATGGGCCGTTCCCGGTCCATTACGAGCCGTTCGAATCGCCGGTGACGAATGTCATTGCGCCGAACATACGCGGCAATCCGGCGGCTCGGGTATTTAAGGACGACCTGGCGCAATTCGCCGAACCGGCCTCGGCTGAGTTCCCCTATGCGGCGACATCCTATCGGCTGACCGAGCACTTCCACTATTGGACCAAACATGTCTGGGTGAATGCTGTCCTGCAGCCGGAATTTTTCGTGGAGATCTCCGAGGAGTTGGCCAAGGAGAAGGGCATCGAGAAAGGCGGCTGGGTCAGGGTGTGGTCGAAACGGGGCGAGGTGATCGCCAAAGCCGTGGTGACCAAGCGCATCAAACCGCTACTCTGCGACGGCAAGACCGTCCATGTCGTCGGCATCCCGCTGCATTGGGGCTTCACGGGTGTCGCCAAGAAGGGCTTCGGCCCCAATGTGCTCGCCCCCTTCGTCGGCGATGCCAATATCGAGACGCCGGAATTCAAGGCGTTCCTGGTCAATATCGAGCCCACCACCGGGCCGGTGGCATGAGGGGGTGAGATAGATGTTTCCGCCAATCCCCAATCCCACCGTCCAGCCGGTACCGCCGAAATTCGGCGAACACGACCTGATCCGCCGCTCGGCCTCCAGCATCACACCGCCGGCCCAACGGCAGACGGAGGTCGCCAAACTGATCGATGTCTCGAAATGCATCGGTTGCAAGGCCTGCCAGGCGGCCTGCCTCGAATGGAACGATAAACGCGAAGAGGTCGGCGTGAATACCGGGGTCTATGAGAACCCGCATGACCTGACGCCGAACATGTTCACCTTGATGCGCTTCACCGAATGGGTGAATCCGGAGACGGAGAATCTCGAATGGCTGATCCGCAAGGACGGCTGCATGCATTGCGAGGACCCCGGCTGCCTGAAGGCCTGCCCCGCGCCCGGTGCCATCGTGCAGTATTCCAACGGTATCGTCGATTTCGTCCACGAAAACTGCATCGGTTGCGGTTATTGCGTCAAGGGCTGTCCATTTAACATTCCCCGCATCTCCCAGGTCGACCACAGGGCCTATAAGTGCACTTTGTGTTCAGACCGGGTCGCCGTTGGCCAGGGCCCTGCTTGTGCCAAAGCCTGTCCGACCCAGGCCATCGTCTTCGGCACCAAGGATGAGATGAAGGGGTGGGCGGAGTTCCGCATCAAGGACCTGAAATCCCGTGGCTATGCGAATGCAGGACTCTATGATCCGCCCGGCGTCGGCGGCACGCATGTGATGTATGTGCTGCATCATGCGGACAAGCCGGAGATCTATGCCGACTTGCCGAAAGACCCCAAGATCAGCCCGCTCATCGAGCTTTGGAAAGGCTTCACCAAAGTTGCCGGTTTCACTGCGATCGGATTTGCCGCGACCTTTGGCCTTGTCCATCACCTCGTCATGGGACCCAACCAGGTAACAATCGAGGATGAAGCGAATGCGGAGAAGCTGACGGGGAGCGACCGGTCATGACGGCCTATGATGTCGAGCCGGGCGACAAGGTGCATAAGGGCCCGCCGGTGACGGTCGATCGCTACACCGCCGGCGCCCGGGTCAACCATTGGATCACCGCCATCAGCCTGATCCTGCTGGCTTTGTCCGGGCTGTCGATGTTTCATCCCAGCCTGTTCTTCCTGACGGCGCTGTTCGGCGGCGGGCAATGGACGCGCACCATCCATCCCTGGATCGGCGTCGTGCTGTTCTTTTCCTTCGCCGGCTTGTTCCTGCGGTTCTGGCGCGCCAATCTCTGGAAGCGCGAGGATGGCACCTGGCTGGCGCGGATCCGCGATGTGCTGGCCAGTCACGAGGAGAAACTGCCGGAAGTCGGCAAGTACAATGCCGGCCAGAAATTCGTCTTCTGGGGCATGTCCTGCCTGATCATCATCCTGATCGCCAGCGGCTTTGCGATCTGGGACCAGTATTTCTATGATTATACCTCGATCCCGCAGAAGCGTGTCGCGGTGCTGGTGCATGCCATCGCGGCTGTCGTCATCATCTGCGTCTGGATCATCCACGTCTATGCGGCCATCTGGGTCCGTGGTACCATCAGCGCCATGACCCGCGGCCAGGTCACCGGTGGATGGGCCTGGCGCCACCATCGCAAGTGGCTGCGGGAATTGGTGACGGGCAAGCGCGGTGGCCCGTCCAAGGGCAGCCCGGCGGAATAGACGCGGCGTTCCCTTTCTATCTGGCGCATGATCATCAGGGCGACCGCCCTGCCGCAAAGGAACCGGTGAGGCCGCCGCCATCCGGCGAGTGACCGGCATAAGAGAAGTGAATGGTGGATCAACCAGCCACGTGACCCGTGAGGTTCGTGAGGAAAGATGTCCAGCACACCCGGCGCTCCTGGCGCAGTTCAGCCCGATCCCAATGCCATCGGCGGTGTTCAACAGCCGCCCTTCGTGCAACTTCCCGATCCCGCTTCGTTGTTCGATCTTCGTGCCCGGCGCCTGGCGGCGCTGGCCGAGGCAAATGCGCTGAAGCCCTATCTGCTGTTTCTCGCCAACCTTGCCCGGATACAGCATGCGCTCCTGGCGGAGCTGCCGGAACCGGTTCTGCTGGCGGCCACCGATATCGAGCGGGCGCGCAGCTTCAATATGCCGCCCCTCAATCGAAGCGACTTTGTCGCCGATGCCGTCTTCGCGGCGACGGTGCAGCGATTGCTTGCCGGCATGGACAATATCGACATGCCGCCGGATGCGACAGCCGCGCTGGAGAATGTAAGGCAGACCGGCGCGACAGCGCAGACCGAGATGACTCGTAATGTGCTCGCGGACGCCATTCCGATGGAGGCGCTTGCCGAACATGTCTTTATCGCGCTCGCCCTGCAGCTTCATTTTTGCCGTCTGGCGGCGCGGCTTGACCCGAAGCGGCTCGTCCCAGTCGGCGACGGCGCCTGTCCGTGTTGCGGCGGACCGCCGGTTTCAAGCCTTGTCGTCGGCTGGCCCACGGCCCATGGTGCGCGCTATTGCGCCTGCTCGCTCTGCGGCACGCTGTGGAACTATGTCCGCATTCGCTGCACGCAATGCGGTTCGACCAAAGGTATCGCCTATCAGGAAGTCGAAGGTGGCGCCGGCACGGTGAAGGCGGAGACCTGTGATAGCTGCCATGCTTACGTGAAGGTCCTGTATCAAGACCGGGACCCGTCGCTGGAGCCGGTCGCGGACGACGTCGCCTCGCTGGGGCTCGACCTCCTGATGCGGGAGGGGCCTTACCGGCGCGGCGCCCGCAATCTCTTCCTGCTTGGCTACTGAGGCGCGGAACGTGACCGCTTTCTCTGCCATGCTGCGTCAATTGCCCTCGGTCGACCAGGTCCTCAGGACCGAGACGGCTCGCGTCACAATCGCACGCCATGGCAGGCCGGCAGCGGTCGAGGCCGTTCGCGGCCTGCTTGACGAGGTGCGCGCCGCGATTCAGGCCGGCGATCCCGCGATCATCGCCGCCGAGCATCTGGCGGTCCTTGTGCAGGCGCGTCTCGATGCCGCTTCGGTTTCCAGTTTGCGGCCGGTGTTCAACCTCACCGGCACCGTGCTGCACACCAATCTCGGACGGGCCATCCTGGCAGAGGAGGCGGTCGCGGCTGCATGCCAGGCCATGCGCCATGCCGCCGCTTTGGAATACGACCTCGAAACCGGAAAGCGCGGCGAGCGCGACGACCATCTGCGTGAATTGATCTGCGACCTCACCGGCGCGGAGGACGCGACAATCGTCAACAACAATGCCGCCGCCGTGCTTCTGGTGTTGAATACCCTGTCGCTGGGTAAAGATGCCATCGTCTCGCGCGGCGAGTTGATTGAGATCGGCGGTGCTTTCCGGATGCCGGAGATCATGTCGCGCGCCGGCGCCCGCCTGGTCGAGGTCGGTACGACGAACCGCACGCATCGGAAGGACTATCTCGCCGCCCTCGGCCCGAAAACCGGGGTGATCTTGAAGGTGCATACCTCCAATTACCGCATCCAGGGCTTTACGTCGGAGGTTTCGCCGCGCGACCTTGCGGCACTCGCCCATGAAGTTGGCGTGAAGCTGTTTCATGATCTCGGCTCGGGCACCCTGGTCGATCTCGCGCGCTATGGCCTCGCCCATGAGCCGACCGTGCGCGAGGCCATGCAGGAAGGCGCCGATCTTGTCACCTTTTCTGGCGACAAGCTGCTTGGCGGGCCGCAAGCTGGCTTCATCCTCGGCCGCCGCGACCTGATCGCTGCGATCAACCGGAATCCGATGAAGCGGGCGCTGCGCCTCGACAAGATCCGCTTGGCGGCGCTCGAAGCGACGCTGAAGCTTTATCGCGATCCGGATCGGCTTGCCGAGCGCCTGCCAAGCTTGCGCCTGATTTCCCGCCAGCTGCCGGAACTCGAAGCGCAGGCTTCGCGGTTGACGGCGGCTTTCGGCGATCGCCTCGGTTCGGCCTTCACCGTCGAAGCAGTCGCTTGCAAGAGCCAGATCGGCTCCGGCGCCTTGCCCTTGGAGACCATCCCGAGCATCGGCCTGGCTTTGCGCCCACGCGACTCATCGGATCAGAGCCTGGCGGGGCTGGCGGACGCCTTGCGCCGCCTGCCCATGCCGGTTATCGGTCGCATCGCCGAGGGCGCATTGGTGCTCGATCTGCGCTGCCTGGAGGACGAAGCGGGCTTCCTCACGGCCCTCGATTCCCTCAAGCCGCCTGCCGGGAACCGGCCAGATGCAATGGCTTGAGCGCTTCATCCGCACCAGCCTGCGGCGCCTGCCCGACGAGCAGATGGCAGCGGCGCGCGCCGCCGCGGCATGTCATGACTACGCGACGGCACTCGCCCTTTGGGAGCCGCTGGCCCGCCAGGGCGTCGCGCGGGCGCAGAACAATATCGGGGCCTGTTTTGCCGAGGGGCTTGGCGTGGAACGCGATGCCGGTCTGGCCCAACGCTGGCTGAGCCTGTCTGCCGCGGCCGGCGATCCGGTCGGGCAGCGCAACCTTGCTGCACTCTATTTCAAGGGCGAGGGCGTTTCGCAGGATTACGATCGCGCGGCGCAGCTCTATCGCGCTGCCGCCGAGCAGGGCGACGGTCCGGCGCAGGATATGCTGAGCTGGATGCTGCTCGAGGGCGCGGTGATTGCGACGGATCCGGCCGAAGCGCGCCGCTGGGCGCTTGAAGCGGCGGCGCAGGGCATCGCCGCGTCGATGACTCGCCTCGGCATGCTGTATCACCATGCGCTGGGCGTGGAACGCGATGCCGCAGAGGCCGTGCGCTGGTGGCGGCAGGGCGCCGAAGCGGGCGACCCGGACGGCCAGGCCATGCTGGGAGCCGCCTGTCACCTGGGTGCAGGAACGCCCCGCGACCCGCTCATGGCCTATGTCTGGCTGTTGCGGGCACGCGACGGCGGCAGTTCGCTGGCGATGCCTTATTTCGCCGTGGCGCGGGCCGATCTGTCGCCCCACCAGATCACCGAGGCCGAAGCCCGTGCCGCTGCGCCCTTGTCGGGGCCGCAGCCATGATCATCGGCACGGCCGGGCATATCGATCACGGCAAGACGGCGCTGGTGCGGGCGTTGACCGGTGTCGATACCGACCGGCTGAAGGAGGAGAAGGCGCGGGGCATTTCGATCGATCTCGGTTTCGCCTATATGGCGGCGGATGGCGAGATGCTGGGTTTCGTCGATGTGCCTGGCCATGAGCGTTTCGTTCACACCATGCTGGCAGGGGCGGGCGGCATCGATTTCGTGCTGCTGGCGGTCGCCGCCGACGACGGCGTGATGCCGCAGACCCGCGAGCATCTCGCCATCATCGACCTGCTCGGCATTGCCCATGGCGCGGTCGTCCTGACCAAGACGGATCTGGCGGACAAGGTGCGCTGCGACGAGGTCGCTGCCGAGATCGTGCATGCATTGCTGGGAACCGCTCTCCAGGGCGCGCCGATCCTGCCGGTGTCCGTTCTCACCGGCGCCGGTATCGCGGATCTGCGGCGGCATCTGATCGAGGCCGCCCGCGCCATGGCCGGGTGCCCGGCAACGGGCCGCTTTCGCCTGGCCGTCGATCGCAGCTTCACCCTGGCCGGTGTCGGCACGGTGGTGACCGGGGCGGTTCTGTCGGGGCAGGTGGCCGTTGGTGATCGTGTCGTTGTCAGTCCGTCGGGATTGCCGGCGCGGGTGCGTTCGATCCGTACCCAGGACAGGCCGGCCGAAATCGGCAAGGCCGGCGATCGCTGCGGCGTCAATCTGGCGGGCGAGGGCATTGCCAAGGATGCCTTGTCGCGCGGCGATGTGGTGCTCGATCCGACGCTGCATGCGCCGGCCGACCATATCGACGCAACCCTGCGCGTCCTCACCGCCGAGCCGAAGTCGATCGGCCAATGGTTCCCCGTGCGCCTGCACCATGCTGCCCGCGAGGTCGGCGCGCGCATCGTCCTGCTCGGTGATCCCATCGCTCCCGGCGCGTCGGGCAAGGTGCAACTGGTTCTGGAGCAGCCGATCGCCGCGGCAAATGGTGACCGCTACGTGATACGGGATACTTCTGCGCGCCGGACCATCGGTGGCGGCAAGTTCCTTGACGTGAGAGGCCCCGCGCGCAAGCGCCGCACGCCGGAACGGCTCGCCCAACTCGACGCATATGGACTGCCGGATCCCGCCGCGGCCGCGGCGGCGCTGCTCGAGATCCCGCCTTTCTATCTTGACCTGACCGCCTTCGCCCGCGACCGGGCCCTGGCGACCGTGGATGCGACCCTGCTCGCGGAGCGGCTAGGCCTTGTCCGGCTTGCGGTCGGCGAAACCGTGCTCGCGGTCTCCGCGACGCGCTGGGTCTCTTTGCGGCAGGCGCTTCTGGCGACACTCGAGGCCTTTCATGTGGATAATCCGGATCTGCCCGGCCTCGGCCGCGAGCGGCTGCGCCTGCAGCTTCAGCCGCGCCTGCCGTCGCCGGCCTTTGCCGTGGCGCTGCTTTCCCTGGCCCGCGCCAGTGAGGTGGCACTTGAGGGCGCCTGGGTGCGGCTTGCCGGCTTCAAGGTGCGGCTGACACCGCTAGAAGAAGCTCTTTGGGCGAAGGTGCATCCCTTGCTGACGGATGCCGGGCGCTTCCGGCCGCCGCGAGTGAGGGACATTGCCGAGATCCTGGATATCGCCGAGACGGAGGTGCGGCACCTGCTCAAACTGATGGGCCGCCTGGGCCGGGTCGATGAGGTGGCGCATGACCATTTCTTCGCGCGCGCCACGGTGGCGGAGATGGTGAACATCGTCTGTGACCTGTCGCGACAGGCCAGGGATGCCCAGTTTACCGCCGCCCAGTTCCGCGACCGGGTGGAGAACGGGCGCAAAGTCGCCATCCAGGTTCTCGAATTTTTCGACCGTCACGGCGTCACGTTGCGTCGCGGGGATCTGCGCCGGGTCAACCGGTACAGGCTGGACCTTTTCCGCGATCCTGCGGAAGATGGCCAGGCCAAGGCGGCGGTTGATGCGCCGGCGCGTGGAAGAGAGGTGTCCCTGGTGGGGCGCCCGGACTTCAAATCCGGGAAGGGCCGCGAGCCGGTCCTTGGTGGGTTCGACTCCCACTCTCTTCCGCCATTCTCTGGAGAGAGCGGATGAGCAGCCTTGCCGCTTATCTGGCCTCTCTTCGTCTTGCTGCCGAAGCGGCCGATAGCGCGGAGAGCGTCTTTCGCCGGGAAGTGGCGGAACGCTCGGCCATGCTTGCAGCAGCTCGTGCGACTGCCTATCGCAGGGTCAATTTCATCCAGGCCATCGCCGAGCTGATGAGCACGCTGGAAAACGAGGAGATAGCAGTGGCCACCGCCCAGGCCCATCTCCGCACCCAGCTGGGTTGGACAACGGATAGCGAGGCATGTGACGAGGTGCTCTCGCGTATTGCGCCCCTAGCACAGGCGCTCTTCGGTGCCGCGCGGAATGAGCAGAACTCACAATCGGAAGATCCGGGGACTGCTCTCGCTACCTTCGAAACCTGGTACAGTGAAACACGCGGCAGCTCGTTCTGGCATCTGTTCGAACATGACATGCCGGAGACGCCGCGTGTTGACTTCTAGCGCCATTAGCTGTGAATCGGCTTCGAAGTGAAACCCTGCCCCTAATTGCGCTTAAAGAATTGTGAAAGCAGCAAGAATGTCATTTTGAGTGGGGTCCCACCCGGTGCCGATCGGGACCCCAGTAATCCTGCGATTTCGAGCGACAAATCCGTTAGATAGCTGAGGTCGCACGAGGGGTCATCATTCGGTTCCGAATAACACACGATCGTTCATAAGTGGCGAGCCAAACCCCAAGATACCGGCTGGTTGCACAGGGATTCCGATGGAATCCGGCAGCATGCTGTGATTCAGAGCCGAAAGTTGCCCCCTGAGATTGTAGCTAAGACAGCGAATTAGCGTGCCGATCGGCGCGATAACCCCGCGCCGGTTCACACAGTAGCAACACCTGCCATATGAGAGCGTAGTTGTTGGACGTCACCGACTTTTCCAGACGGACCCGGCAGATACCCGACAATCGTCCGATTTTCTCGGACGCTAAGTTGGCGTTTCACTAACTTCTCAACAGCCTAGCCTTCGTTAGATTCCCTCTGTCGTTGCCAGGCGATCGCCTTGGCGCGCGGCACAGTACAAGACCGAGGGGATTGAGATGGAAAGATGAGAATTTGCTCAGGCGGCGCTGTTCGCTGATATTGCAACCTCAGCCACTCCCGTTGTAGCCGCCATTGCCCAGTCTATATCTGGCAATCAAGGCGCAGGGTCGAACCTTTCCTGCACTTACGGGCCGCAGATATCCAAAGCCCTGCACTCGCTTTGGGCGACCATAGAGCCGACCTCATCTCGGGCCTTCGTGACTAGTCGATCGCTGTAACCCACCGACTGATGTGGCTCGGCGACCTGGCGTGATGAGCGGATGACGAACGCTCCCGCAAATCAGTCTGATGGTGAATGGAAATATCGACATCGACATCATTGAAAGGGAAGCTAACATGAACATCAAAGCGACAGCAAAACCCGCAAAAACACTTCTCAGTCCTGACGATCACGCGCTGGTCTTGATTGACCATCAGTCGCAGATGGCTTTCAACACCAAGTCGATCGACATTACCAACCTCCGGAGCAATGTGGCTATTCTGGCGGAAGCGGCCAAGGGCTTCGGTGTCCCGACGCTTCTCACAACGATTTCCAAAGACAGCTTCGCGGGTCCACTTTTCAGAGAGATCACTGCGGCCTTCCCAGAAGCAGACATTCTCGACCGCACCACATCAAATGCCTGGGAAGATGAAAGCTTCATCAAGCGAATCAACGCGATGAGCAAGGGTCGCCTGGTAATGGCTGGCCTTTGGACTTCGGTATGCCTGAACGGGCCCGTAGTCTCCGCCCTGGAACAGGGGTTCGAGGTATATATCGTGACCGATGCCTCTGGCGACGCCTCAGCGGAGGCTCATGAACGCGCTGTTCAGCGGATGATCCAGGCCGGAGCCCGTCCGATCACAGCCCTGACTTATCTGCTCGAACTCCAGCGCGATTGGGCTCGCACTGAGACTTATGGCCTTACCACCACTGTCGCGATGGAATTCGGCGGCGCCTTCGGGGTCGGCATCCAGTATGCCAAGGAGATGCTTGGCGGCCACGGCGGTTGATCTCTGATCAGTAGAGGATACGGCTTGGCCAGGAACCTTTAAAGCAGCTGCCCACAGGCAGGAGCAATGCTTAGCAGGGCGATCTTCTGGCCGAGCCAACCTTTTTCTAACTGTTCCGGCCCCTTCTTCTTACAGAGCCAACGCCAATCAGGTATCCTGTCTATCCAGACAGGATCGCTTCTGCCCCAATCGCTCATTGTCATTTCCTCTCTGATTTCGGCGAACGGGCCACCGCATCTTCGCTGACTATTTGCCGAAGAATTTCCGGAGGCGGCAGCCGTCGAACCGGGGCGCTTAGATGTGTGTTCGGCCCTGTTTGTCCTGGTTCGAAATGGTGAGGCGTGTCAGGCCGCGGGTAAGGAGTGAGATGGCGTGCTCTGGAGCAGGCGCTCCATCTCCAATGCTATTTTCAACAATGCGCCATCACTGCCAGGGCGGCCGACAACCTGCATTGCAGCGGGCAGCACGCCATTACCGGCAGGCAAGGGGAGCGAGATGGCAGGAAAGCCAGAAAGGTTGAAAGGAGCGGTATAGCTCATGAGTGCCTGCCGTATCGTACCGGACCAGTTCTCGATCGCGATTGAATGTGCCCCCAAAGGTGGTGCGAAGCACGGGCAGGTGGGCAATACGAGATAGTCCATAGTTGACATTTCTGTCTGCAGCTTTTTGATCAACCTGTGGCGGGTTTCCTGTGCCGCGGCGTAATCCCGGATGGCCATGTCCTTTGCCAGACTGAGCCGGTCCCGGGTTTCCTGGCTGTAATATTTGGCGATACGGGTTTCGTCATTTCTCCTGAAATGCTCGATGCTGCCCTCGGTCAGGACGATGGAGGCGAAGGCATCATAGGTGCCCTCGAACAGGTTATCGGGGTCAACGCCCTGGCAGGTGAAGACCTCACCAAGCCGGTCGATGGCGCGGGCGAATGCCGTGGAAACTGCAGGTGCGGCCGGCACCGGGGGAATGCCAAGCATGACGCCGAGCCTAGCTGACAGCCAAGCGTCGCTTTCGGGAATGGAGATATCATAGGCTTCCGCAAGGATAACGATATCGTCGACGCTCTGGCCGACAATCCCCGGATGGTCAAGCGTAGGCGCTAGTGGGAAGATGCCGCGCGATGGAAGCACGCCCAATGTCGGCTTGAATCCTGTCACGCCGCAAAGGGCTGCAGGAATCCTGACCGACCCACCTGTATCCGTGCCCAGTCCTGCTGCCACAACACCCGCAGCAATCGCGGCGGCGGCGCCACCACTGGAGCCGCCGGGAATGAGGCGCCTGTCCAGTGGATTGAGAGTGTCGCCGAAAGCGGTGCTGGACGTCGTGACGCCCCAGGCAAATTCATGTGTCGTCGTCTTGCCGATAAGGATTGCTCCCTTATCCACAAGAGCCTTCACAACATCCGCATCGGAATCCGGTACGTGCCCCAGGTATGCCTGCGACCCGTATCTGGTCTCAATGCCCCGGGTGTCCATTATATCCTTGATCGCGACTGGCAGACCTTCAAGTTGTCTTGGGCATCCCGCCGCGTAGCGTCTGTCACTCTCCGTCGCTGCTTCGAGGGCGCGGTCCCAGTCGATAATCGAAAAGGCATTGAAGCACGTCTTACAAGCCTCGGCACGACTGAGTGCCAACTTTGTCGATGCGTAGGCCGTTGTGCCGCCGCTGCGAAGAGACGCAAGCGCATCGCGCAGGCGGGGAGCGCGAGCGATGGCCACACGGGATAGTCCGATATCGGAAGTATTCACCATAGGCTCACCAGCAGACTGTCGAGGGCGGCATCATTTCCATCGCCGAGATCGCAAACCTCGGCGGGATAGTGCTGCCGCAGCAGAGCGGCGATGTGAGGGAGTTGCGAGCGGTCGAGACCTAGCATGCGAAGCCGGGTAGGGAGGTCCAGCTGCTTCACTGCGTTGGCAATCCTCGCGGCCAGCAGCTCAGCGGCGTATCCTGGCGCACGGCCGCGACAGAAGACCTCCAGCTTGGCGCCGTAGCGTGCTCCACAGGCGAGAAGGACCGGGGCGAGGGTAACACACGAGGTGACGCTGTGCGCCAGACCGAAGGTTCCCCCAAGGATGTGTCCGATGCGGTGGCTCAGGCCATAGATCACTGACGCAGGAAAGAAGTAGCACTGCCATGCGGCAAGCTGCAGCTGTAGCAGGTCCTCGGTGGTCACATGCCCTGCGGCTAGAGCCTGTTGCGTGTCAATCTCGCCCGGCCATTTCTCCAGCACGCCAAAAAACCGCTCCACACCCGAGGCTGCGAGCATAGCATGCGGATGATCAACGTCGACTTGGCGCATGCCTTCGATGGCATGATCGATGCCCTTGATGGCAGAGGAAAGCAGCAATTCACGCGGGGTATTGAGCAGTAGTTTCGGGTCGAGGGCGACCACCCTCGGCACCGTCTCACGTACGGCGTAGCTGCGCTTGAACGCTTGAGGTTCGGTTGTCTCGGTAATTCCGAAATAGTGAGAGAACTCCGAGCCTGATAACGTGGTCGGAAAGGCGGCGATGGCGAGGTAACGGCCGGTCTCCTGGTGGTGCAGGTAAGAAACGGCTTTCGCAGCGTCGATGACTGAGCCACCACCCAAAGCGATGATTGAATCTGCGCCCGCTCGCATGCAGATGTCCAGCGCACGGCGCACGCCGAAATCAGGCACATGCGCCGGCAAGTCGGTAACGATCCCGAGTCCGCCCTTTACATGCGGCTGCAGGTTCTGCGCATGGAAATCTCGCAAACGCTCGACAGTAAAGGTCAGCGGATGCCTGACACCGTACTGATCGAGGGACGCGCCTGCAGTCGGAAGTATGTCATGGCCCCACAAGATCGCTTCCTGTGGCAGGCAGTTCAACTGGCTCATCGAATTCCCTCTGGACGACGCTTCGGTCAGCTCGTCTTTGGAAGGAAACGATAGTCGATCGGTATGGCGTTGGAAGCTGGCCGGCACCAAACGCTGCGTCCATGAAAGCCGAACGCTCGGCCTGGCTGGCGCGGGTAAGACGGGAGGCGGTAACTCAGAAAGGGTCGAATGCTGTGATCCTGGGTAGTTCTGCGGCCAGAAAATCGACGAGCGACCGCACAGCGGGAAGCAGCCCAGTCCGATAAGGGACAAGCGCAGAGAATCGCGCATCCGCAGCAATCCAGCCCGGCAACACCCGCCGCAGGATGCCGGACCGCAGTTCTGCCCGGCAAATGTAACCGGGCAGGGTTGCAACGCCGACATTGGCGCAGGCCGCTTCCTTCAGTGACATCATGCTGGTGCTCTGAAATCTTGGCTCGATGGGGAGGGTGACGAGCCTGTCGCTGGGACCTTGGAGCTGCCACTGCAGGGGCCCTTTGCGTACCATCGTGACGATGTCATGGGACGCCAGGTGTTCCGGTTCGTCCAGCGCCGGCATCCGTTCAAGGTATTCTGCGCCCGCGAATAGGCACCATGGCGCCTTGGCAAGCGGCCGTTGAATCAGGTTCGAATCCTGCAGAGCCGAGCTGTGCCCGCGGATCACAAAGTCGAAGCCTTCGCCGACGACATCGACGAGTCTGTCCGTGGCGATTTCTACGATGCCGACTTTTGGATTACTGCACAGAAATTTTGGCAGGATCTGAGGCAAGGCGAACTGTGCGAGTTCGGCCGATGCCGACAGGCGAATAGTCCCGCTGGGTTCAATAACCCGCTGGCGCATTGCCTGCTCGGCGACATCAGCACTCTGCAGCAATGCTACCGCGTACTGGTAGAATTCGGCACCCACGTCGGTCACAGCGAATTGGCGCGAGGTGCGGTTGATGAGATGAACACCCAGCGAAGCTTCCAGATCCTTGACCCTGTGACTCAATGTCGACTTGGGCAGCCCTAAAGTGTCGCCGGCAGACGTAAAGCCGCCGCGGTCGACCACCTGGACAAAGTAAAAAACGTCTTTCAGGTCCAGCATCGGATTGCCTTGAAAAAGAGGCCAATAAAGGCGGGTTGCACCGCATGGTACTGCAAGGAGTGAGCGCAGCGCTATGGCTGATCGCTGCACTCGCCTGCCGCATGCGAACTATGGCGCCAGCAGCCGATTGTTCACGTCTCTCAAACTCAGCGTTCAAGAGTTCAGCCTTTTCAACTGGATTGGAACGAATAAGCTCCTTCTCATCCGGAGAGGCGATATGCAGATGGATGAAGCTGCTGTTGTCGACATATGGATTGGCGGGCTTCAAACCAAGAACGGGTATTCGATCATGCCTTCTTGCTTGCCCGCTGACACAACACGCATTCTTTAATGAAGCATATTTACCAAGTTGAAGGAATGGACGGCCTTGGAAATGACCCATCGGCGAGGGCGGGAGCGTATAGCGATCAGGCATCCTGCGCTCGGTCTGACATTATCGATATAAAAGCAGCGGTAAACAGCGTCCTTCAGATTTCCTCAACTTTTCTTAGGAGACACGGATGTCAATTATAAAAGGATTTCATCACCTGACTGCTGGCGTCAGCGGCGCACAGGAAGATGTGGATTTCTACGTGAAGCTGCTCGGGCAGAGTCTTGTGAAAAAGACCGTGCTGCTGGATGGCGACGAGCCGATTTACCACCTCTATTACGGCAATGCCAATGGTGATCCTGGCACTCTGGTAACCTCATTTCCTTTCCGGCAAAAGGGCGTCAAAGCCAGACCAGGATCGGGGCAGGTCCGCGTAATCAACTATTCTGTGCCGCGCGACTCCCTGGAGTTCTGGAGAGATCGCTTTCGCGCAAAGGGCGTGCGATTTGCACAGGGCATGACAGAGCGCTTTGGCGAACGCAGGCTACGGTTCTACCACCCCTGTGGCATCGA
>Ga0255336_101254_pt1 | contig 20276 bp, 26 predicted proteins | sample MeOH1_35cm_T3_17_FD_189102 | JGI IMG/M metagenome (GOLD analysis project Ga0255336, IMG submission 189102) | Sandy soil microbial communities from University of British Columbia, Vancouver, Canada - MeOH1_35cm_T3_179 | ecosystem: Engineered > Artificial ecosystem > Sand microcosm > Unclassified ...
ACCGCAAACGGTTCTCGCCTTTTTGTTTTTTCGGCCTCCCGCCACCTCGTCATTTCGCCGATAATTCCTCCCCATGAACGCACCGTCGAAAGATCCCCAACTGGATGCGCTGAAAGTCCCGCCGCATTCCATCGAAGCTGAGCAGTCCGTCATTGGCGGCCTGCTGCTGGACAACGCCGCATGGGACCGTATTGCGGACGTGATGTCGCACGGCGATTTCTATCGCTACGACCATCGGATCATTTATGAGGCGATCGGCAAGCTGATCGCGACCACGCGTCCAGCCGACGTGATCACCGTCTATGAGGCGCTGACGAACACCGGCAAGGCCGAGGAAGTCGGCGGGCTGGCCTATCTGAATGCGCTCGCGCAGAACACGCCGAGCGCCGCGAACATTCGCCGTTATGCGGAAATCGTGCGGGATCGGGCGGTGCTGCGCCGGCTGGTTTCAGTCGCCGATGAAATTTCCGCCGATGCCTTTAACCCGCAAGGCAAGGAAGTGCGCCAGTTGCTTGACGAGGCCGAGGCGAAGGTGTTCTCGATCGCGGAAAGCGGCGCGCGCGGGACGCAGGGTTTTCTCGAGATCGGGCCGCTGCTCACGCAGGTGGTCGAGCGTATCGACACGCTTTATCACACCGCTAATCCGAGCGACGTGACCGGCACGCCGACAGGTTTCGTCGATCTCGACCGGATGACCTCGGGCATGCATGGCGGCGAATTGATCATCGTGGCCGGTCGGCCGTCGATGGGTAAAACCGCGTTTTCGATGAATATCGGTGAGTATGTGGCTGTGGAATATGGCCTGCCGGTGGCCGTGTTTTCCATGGAAATGCCGGGCACGCAGCTCACGATGCGTATGCTCGGCTCGGTCGGCCGTCTGGACCAGCACAGAATGCGCACCGGCCGACTCACCGACGAAGACTGGCCAAAACTCACGCACGCGGTGCAGAAAATGAGCGAGGCGCAAATCTTTATCGATGAAACAGGTGGGCTGAACACCATGGAATTGCGCTCGCGCTCGCGTCGTCTAGCCAGGCAATGCGGCAAGCTGGGCCTGATCATCGTCGATTATTTGCAGCTCATGTCCGGCTCCGGTTCGGGCGGTGAAAACCGCGCGACGGAAATTTCGGAAATCTCGCGTTCGCTCAAAAGTCTCGCCAAGGAACTCGATGTTCCCGTGGTGGCGCTCTCGCAGTTGAATCGAGGGCTCGAACAACGCCCGAACAAACGCCCGATCATGTCGGACTTGCGCGAATCCGGCGCTATCGAACAGGACGCGGACGTGATTCTGTTTATTTATCGCGACGAAGTCTACAACCCGGACAGCCCGGACAAAGGCACGGCCGAGATCATCATCGGTAAGCAGCGTAACGGTCCGATCGGTCCTGTTCGGCTCACGTTCCAAGGGCAATACACGAAGTTCGAGAATTTTGCCGGGGCGCAGAATTTCTACGGCGACTAGGGAACTGATCCGCCGCCTGCGCTAGATTCGACGCTTGTCAGGGTGCGACAGCGGTCCCGCGAAGGTACAATGTGGCACTTTTATGTCAGCGCCATTTTGGGCCATTTTCCGGGATTTTCATGTTCGGTCGCTTCATGCCCACCGAGGGCAATATTTAGATGCCGATACGAAGTAGGGAATACCTCGCAGACCGTTATCCAGTAAGGCACGGTCTAAAATAGGTCACTCGAAACTTTCCGCCACTCGAAACACGCTCGAAACACGCGCGCAAATCGTAGACGAAAAAAATGCCCGCGTTGGCCCTCGCGTGCGCGTCATGGCATCGTTTCAAAACTCGGGCTATTGAACATTTCTCACGCGCGGATGACCCGTCCATAAATGCCCGCCGCTTTCGGCATGGGCGAAACCAAAATAGCCTCTAGCTGGTCTCTGCGCAGCTTCGCAATCTCAGCCTCATGCGCAACGATGCCAGCCTGCAACACGGCCACGTCTGCCCCTGGTTCTATCATTTGCGAATTCAGCGCCTTAATTTTCCTGCGTACACGCTCTATCTTTAACTTCCAACTTGGATTAGCTACCGGTGCTGTCATGTTCGTATCTCTGTGATGTTGCGCAGGGAACAGCCAAATTCAGTTTGACTGTTCCCGCCGTGTTCCATGAAAAAGGGCGGGCCGTTTCCGGTTCCGCCCTTATGAATGTTGTGCTGTTTCGCTTAACGTTAAATTGCCTCGCGAGTGGTACTGTCACGGCTACCCTACCGAGCAATCACGAAAGAGATAATAAATGACCCTCGCTCGTCCTTACCGCCGCACTTGCCGTCAGCTAGCCGATGGAAGCTACGCGAACGGCGGCAATGGGCGCTACGTGACTCACCCGGCCTACGCCAAGTCGCCAGAACACTATGTTCGAGCGTTCCAAATCATTCAAAGGGACTTGGAAGAACTGTTCGACTACGTTGAGCCATCCGACCAAAATCTATCGTGCCACTCGTTTCGCATCCACGAGCTATTGATGCGGGCTTGTATCGAGGTAGAAGCGAATTGCAAGGCGATCTTGACTGCGAACGAAGCCGCCTTGGGAAACAGCCCAGATATGCGAGATTTCAGAAAGGTTGAAGCATCGCACAAGCTATCCGGCTATGAGATCATCGCACCTACATGGCACGGCGAGAGAGCGAAACGAAAACCTTTCGCGAGTTGGGCGAACCCGCCCGGCGAACAGACGTTGCCTTGGTATGACGCATACAACAATACAAAACACAATCGAGCAACACGCTTCCACGAAGCCACGTTCGAACACATGTTAGATGCTGTGTGTGGGCTGGTTGTTTTGTTGTCGGCTCAGTTTCGCAACGAGGACTTTTCAAATACCAACCTTGTCTCGTTCGCGGCGGCCCCGCGCGTTGGTGAGCTTGCGATTGGCGGGTATTTCCTCGTTTCATTCCCCGAATGGCCAGAGGCAGAGCGATACGAATTCGATTGGCGCGAGTTGGGCAACGAGGTTGACCCATTCATCAACTTCCCCTATCCGTAGTCGAGCGTACCGCATGCCGTTCGTGCGATGCATATTCAAGCTTTCCGGTTCGAGATAAGGAGCAGCCATGCAAATGTGGTGGGGCAAGCCAGTTGAGTTTTGGGATGCCGCGTCTGTAGTTCTAATGTGGATCGCGGGGGTTGCCACGGCAGTCGCGGCTGTCACCGGTTTTACGGGAAGTCTGATCAGCAGAGAAGTAAGCGTGCGGACTCAGCGCGATTCTGATGAAAAAATATCATCTACTAACGCAGTGGCAGCAGAAGCAAATTTAAAACTCGAACAACTGCGCCGAACTGTAGCGCCCAGAACGCTAGACGGAGACGCCTTTCTGGCGCACTTGGACGGCGTACCTCCGCGTCCTGTTGAAATCATGTATTTGCGGGACGATCCCGAAACTTACAATCTGGCATTTTCCATATTTTTTCTATTGTCTCAAGCGAAATGGCCGGTCGAATACCCGAAGCCAATACCGGACACGACGAGCAATAATTCCTTCGCGGATGCACTTCCTAAATCAATCGCGGATGAAAGTCCGAAAGCAATGGGCGTCGGAGGTCAACCCTGGGGAGTGACGGTGGTCGCTGCCGCTATTCCGCCGCCAGGCTATAAACCAGGAGACAATGCCGAAACCGATAGTCGGATTCGACCGATTGCCGCTCTTGGGGAGGCGCTTCTCCAAGGTCTAGGGCGGCTCGCATATGTGTACGCTGCGGGACTGCCAGAGGGCCGCATAAGGATTGTTGTCGCGCCGCGCTGAGTGTCGGGCCGCACGAATTTCATAGCCTTTTCATCGCGTCATGCGCCTTGCGTGCTTCGGCTCTCATAGCATCCAGAAAGCTCGCCACGTCGCGAGCATCCGCGAACCATTTGTTTCCCTGCTTGCGCATCGGTACAGGGAATTCCCCTTTTGCGATTTTGCTATGCGCCGTGCTGACCTCGTAACCGATTACGTTTGCGGTTTCCTCAAGGTTCAACAGCAGACGGCCACCCACTTGGCCCATGACGAAGAAAAGCGCGTTCATATATATGCTCATGCCTCGATAGGTGCGATCAACATCTCTATGACTCCGACACTCACGTCATATCGCCGCGCTAGAGCCCTTGCGCCGAACTGCTGCGAGCGCGGCTGATAGATTGCCCGCACACTGGCTCCAATGTCCCTCTCGTGCTCGCGCATTTCGCGGCTTTCGTGCGAGTGAACGTATGTGAGGCGTCGAGGCCATTGCGCGGCCACGGACGGATGACGATGCTCTACGGCCAGCACGAACGAGTCTGCCGGGGGCGTCGTGTGCGATGAACCAGCGAGCGCCGACAGATCGAACGCCAACCGGTCCCACGCTGTTCCTGTCGTGCTCTGCATGGCGTTATCCGATTGATTTAAAGTAGGCTTGCTTCATCCGTTCGTATTCGGCGGGCGTCGCGGTCACTGCGCTTGTCGGCGAGTTCGCGGCGGTACTGCTGACGGCGGGTGCAACTTGCAGCGCATCACGTGCGATTCGGGCCGTGTCTTGCGGCGGGATAGCGTTGCGGTACGCCTTCGCCGCATCAGCCAGAATCGCGGCCTTCTTAGCGGCGTAGTCGGTATCGGAAAGCGCCTTCGTGGCGTCCCGGTTCGTTCTGTAGTCGGTCATTCGATTGGTCAAAAGAAAAGCGCCGCCGAGCGGTTAGCAGGGCGGCGCATATTGATTGTGGGAGCGGTCTACATCGCGCGTCAGACGGCGGGTTTTTCACCTGTGCGATGCCGTGTTTTACGGGCCAACTACGCCCAAGTGATAGCCTGAACAGCCGCGACCGATGTTGCGGCGCGAACTTCAGTTTTGTAGCCTTGCAGCTTCGTGAAAGCTACTTGGCCCTGCGCGAGCATCACCGATGCAAGCCCTTGCAGTTGAACGAACGTCATTGCGACTTCCACGTTATTGGCATCGAGCCAATAGAATCCAGCCGGGACGGTGCCAGCAACAAGGCTTTTCGTGAGCTTGTCCTGACTACCGCTATCCGCCTGAAAAGTCGTGCCCATGTACGAAATGGGCAACTGGATGGCCGCGTTGTACGCCGCCGTCAGTGTTGCGATTTGCGCGGCTTGCGCTTCGGCCAAGGTGAGGACTACAGCAGGTGCAGCGGGCGCGGTGAACACGCCGTTAGCGTATGTGTAGCCGATGCCGGGCGTGCCCGTAGCGGCCGTTACGAGAACCGGCGTAGCGCCTGCGTCGGGCGTCCAATCTGCGTCACCGTCCCACATGACAACATTCGAGACAACGCCGTTTTGAACCAGTGCATATGTTTGCATTCGATTTACCATTCAAGAATTACGATACCGGGCGCACCAGCCCCGCCCGCCGCGCCAGAGCCGCCACTGAGATAGCACGGACCACCAGCACCACCGCCACCGCCAAAGCCAATTGCAGGCGTTCCAATGACGCCTGCACCTTGACCGGAGCGCCCGCCCGATCCGCCGCCGCCGAACGGGCAAGACGCGCCGTTCCCGCCGTTGCCCGCAAAAGCGCCGCCCGTTTGCGCGGGCATGCTGTTAGCGCCAGTCTGACCCTGCGGGAATCCAAGCCCACTACCTACGCCGCCAGCGGAAACTGCGCCACCTTGAGGTCCGCCCGAGGGAGCGCCAGCGCCGGTAAGCGTTAGAAGTGATCCGATTACCGTGTTGCCGCCCGGAGTGCCGCCAGCAGCATCGTTATTTCCCTGCGTGCCACCCGCACCGCCTACACCGGCCGCGCCGATGGTGATTGGAATTACTTGGCCGGGGGTGACTGCGAAAGCCTGTCGAATCACGTTTTGACCAGCGCCGCCGCCACCGCCGCCACCGCCAGAGGCGTTAGAGGTGTTATTGCTTCCGCCGCCGCCACCGCCAGCACCGCCAGCGCACCCGCTCACATAAAGCGTTGTTACGCCAGCCGGGACGGGAAATGAACCGCTGGACGTAAACCGGGCAATGCCCTTTAGCCCGCCGTAAAGCTGGCCCATTGCAACGGCGTGTTGAGATTGCGTAGCATTGCCAACTTGCGACGCGCCTCCGGTCGAGTCGAGCATCACATACGATCCGCCGCCGATTGAGCTATTCCACTGCACCCACACGTCACCATTCGGGGCCGTTTCGCCGCCCTGCAACGCGCTATGAGCCGCGCCGACTACAGATGCCGCGCTAATGCCGTCATTGAGCGTCAGTGCGCCCGTGTTCGCGGCGGCGGCTTTGTAGCGAATCACCATGCCGTCAACGCGCGCCGTTAGAGCGGGATTCAGCGCGACCACATGTGCGTTAGCCGTGCCTGTAGCGACCCCATACGACAGGTTGCCGCTTTGGATCGACGCGAGCACAGACGAAGGCAGGATCGGAGCGCCCGAGACGGTCGAGATATTTCCCGCAACAATGGTCGTTGCACCGAACGCCACAGTGACGACGTACAGCGCAATCGTTCCTACCGGCGTGGCCGGGGTCGTTTGCGTGCCAGTGGTCGCAGCAGCGCCAGCGGTAAGCGTCAGTTGGATCGTGTCTTTGCGGAAAGTGTTTTGAGCGACGCCCGACGAAACGCCGTTGACTGGCGGCCCGCTGAATGCCGTGCCGGGGTTCGACGCGTTGTAGTACCCCAGAACTACAGGGACGGAATCGGCTTCAACCAGAGCCGCCGACACAAGGTAGTTGACCGAAAAGCCCGAGGTCAGAGGCGCAGGGCATGCGAGCGTCTGAGCGCTCAACATGATTCCCTGTTTCATGATTGGCGTTGCGACGGCAGGAAGCGACGAATACGGAAGCGTATCCATTGCGGCCTGTGCGTATGCGTTGCCTAGGTTGATGTTGACGCTAAGCGATGCCGGAATAGTAGGAACGCAACCGAGCCCGCTAAACTGCGCGGCGGTGCCGAACAGGTCGTTAATCAGCGCGCCGATGGCTGTCAGCGTATTGCGGTTTGTGTTGAGAACGTCGGTTTCGAGGGGTATCGATGATGGGTACACTAAAATTCGGTCGATTTTGATTCTCCAAATAAAAAGCCCCGCACAGTGGCGGGGCATAGGTAGGGTGTTTTTGTTGCGGGTGCTGGTATGGGGCGCGGCTTAAGGTGTCAGTCGCCTGCTTTCAGGGCGGCGTCATCGGAATCAGCCGAGGCGTTCGCACCGTCCGGTGTGTCTGCATAGTCGGCTAGCCGTGCGTATCCGCTACCAGACCCATAACCGTAGGTCGGTATGAACCCGGTCGGGTGTGCGGGGCCATCGAGATCACGGGCAGTAGTGCCGGTATCTCGTTTCGGTTGTTCGATCATGTCTTGTTCCAATCAAGGCGCGTGACGCGCGGATAAGTTTGTAAGGCTGCGTACAGTGGCGCGAAACCGATCGCTTTCGTTCATGCTGATTTAGATAGAACTAAAGCAAGGGTTAGATAGTTTCGTGCACCCTGGAACAATCGTGCGGTGATTTCGTGCAGGTCAGGCGGCGCGGAATGTTACGAGAGGTCAACCGGCAGACCGCCGACCATCGGCGCGTCGAAGTCGCACACGAACGAGTTGTGTTCGGCGGTCGAATCCCGTCCGCAACGGATGACCGCTGCTTTCAGGCGACGCGCTGCGCTCTCGTTCGCTTTCACGATGGCGACCCATGCGGCCAGCGCCTGGGCATACTCGCTGTCTCGATAGTCCGATTCCGCGTGCGACATGGCGTTACCGAGCGCGCCGACACGGATAATCATGTCCTGTAGCGAACCCTCGATTCGGGTCTTTTCTATCCGGCTGTCCGCTTCCAATGCCTTCAGGCGTCCAATCTCCTCGTTAAGCGCGTCGATGACTTCGCGCGGTCGCTCGTTAGACTTTGCAAGCGCCATTTCGACAGACTTGCTTTGAGCTTTCGCGGGTACATCCTTCAGGATTTGCTCAAGCGCTACGATGCGATGGCGGGCCATAAGTAATGCATGGTTGGCAGCTTCCACCTTTGCGGTCAGTTCGTGATAAGCGGAGACGGGGTTGTTTTCGTTGGTCATGGCGTGTTTGATGTTTGGGTGTTGTACTCGTTATGAGCCGGATATTCGGGAAGGGCGGGTTAGAGCCCGCCGTGAGTCAGGCGCGCCGCGAGTTGCGCAAGGGCGTCCTCAACGTTCTTAGCGGGGAACAGACCCGCGTAATTGTTGTTCGCGGTGAAGTTGCCCGCTGCGTCGTAAACCGGAACGTTGCGGGCTAGCGGCACGATTGCGGCCATTTGCGTCATGGTCAGCGCATCCCGCCAGCCAGCAGCGCCCAGCACAACAGCGTCTTCGTCGCGAACGTTAAGCACGGGCAAACCCGGCGCGGTCGTTTGGTAAGTGGCGAATTTGCCAACAATCGGGGTAGTGTCAGGCGAAACCATTGTTTTCATGGGGTGATTCCTTTTGTGATGTTGTTAGTATTACTACCGAATCGGTAGCAAAGATTAAGGGGATGAAACGAAAGAGCCTATCAGCGGCGTTTTGACGGTTTACTGACTCGTTAAGCCACCACCCTAGCGGGAGTGTCTAACGGGAGGCGTGGCGGTATACGAGAGCGTGCGGGCGCGGTATTCGCGGGGTAGGGAAGGGATTGCGACACGAGGCACTTACGCAACTTTCTTGCTATCGACCCAGGCCAGCACTTCGGAATATTTAAAAACGATCCGGTGTGGACTGAGCCGGTAACGCGGGGCGAAGTCATTGGCGATAATCTGTCGGCACACTGTGGCGCGGCTTATGCCTAGATTCTTGATTACCTGTTCTTCGCTAACGAAGTCTCCAAGTACGTGAGTCATTGTTCGGTCCTGTTAAGGGTGAAGTGAATACCTGTAGTTTGCGGCGGGCGTCTCTGAGGTTTCGAAGGCAAAAAAGAAAGCGGCGCGAACCCCGAAAGGAACGCGCCGCTCAATCCCTGCGAAGGGAAACTAACCAACGAACACAGCATTTCACGCCACCACAGCGAGAACGATAAGCCGCCGTCATGCGGTGCCTATCGTTCGCGCCCTGCGATTACGCAAGACGAAAAAAATGCCCGGAGTCTCGCGACTTGCGGGCTTGGCTTCAATGCCGATCAGCATTGCCGTGCGGTCTTGCTAGACGCAGAAACCACATGGTAAGACGAATTTTATAGAAGCCCGCCAAACACCGCAATCACTATTTTCGAGAAAAACGAAAATAAATTTGCTATCCTACCTAATAGGTAGTAAAAAACTAAGCATTCCTTATTTTAATCATGCACTTGGCGTGATGCAAATAATTTGAAGAAAAGTCGAAGTTTTTTCGCATATGCCATCGGTAGGCAAGCATTTCAGCCGTCCGCACCTTGCTGGACATAGCGCGGGGGGCTCACTCTAAGCACGATTCGAAAACTATCACCTAGGCGTGCGCGCTCCCGGCAAGTCCCTGAACGTTTGGCCCATTACAGCCCTGTGCACCGTGCTCGCATCCACGCCGTACCGTTTCGCCAATGCGGACGCGCTATGCTCGGGATGGAACGGGGCGAATATTCGCCTCGCTTCGATCACCTGATCGTCGGTCAACAGGGACGGGGCTACTTGTCGCCCTAACGCCATCATGTCGGCAACGTTCTCTTGAATCGTACCGGCGCGGATATGTTTGAAGTTATGGCAGGTCGGGTCTGAGCATCGGCCGTGCCGAATAACGAGCCCGTCAATCGCGGAAATCGGAACGTTACGGGTTAGGCAGTAGATGACGCGGAGCATGCGGACTTTCTTTCCGTGCCATCGCCCCATTGGATACCCGTCTTTGTCGAGATTCGCTCGCCAAGGGATGCACGGCTCGCTTTCATCGAACATTTCGGGATCGGCGTCGATTGCGCGCAGCTTTTCAAGCCATACGGCTTTATCGGTGGTGTTGGTCATGTTGTATTCGTGAGGATGCGCCCGGTCGAATGCCGAGTCGTGGGATAGTGGAAGGATTGCGTGTAAGCCCCGTGGCGGGCTTGGTGACTAGCTGGATAAGCGCGAGCGGGAAGGGCTTAGGAACGGCGTAGCGGTTCGTCAACGACTGGTGCACGAACCGTGCACGATGCGTTCGCAATGCGCTGGCAATGCGTTCGCATCGGAAACCCAGGGCTAACCCAGGACTAACCAGGGAAACCCGGTTGGTTCTTTCGGGTTATTGCGTGCGGTCGGTCGGGCCGATGAAAAGCTATAGGTTATCTGTAGCTTAGCTGCGGCTTACCATGCGCCGCCGATGACGGTATCGAACCATCAAGGGCGGCTTGCAGGGAAGGGCGTTAGGCTTCGATGCCAAGTATCCTGCTTGCGGTCTTGTGCAGCTTAGCCATGCTCGCCTTGCCGAACGGGTCTACCCCTTCCGGTACGTAGTCGCAAAGGTGCCGTTCCCAAATCTCCGTCGCGGCTTTTGAATCAGCGCCACCGCTCACTGCCCAGGTCTCAAAGTTTTTAGGGACATTGGGAATGTATTTTTTGGGCGAACAGGACTCGGGAGCGGAGCGGAGAGGTACGGGTGCGTCAGCGCCTGTACATTCTTTGACTTTGCCTTTGTTTTTTACTTCGTTGTTACCTTCGTTGTTAGTGTGCAGAATCTGCACTCGGTTTATGTCGTTTTCTGCACTCTGTTTGCCTTCTGTAATAGTCAAACTGCGTGCAGAATCCGCACTCGGTTTAGCGTCAGGCACTTGGATTGTGTACACGTTATGAACGTACTTTTTCCCAACTCCGCGTGCCTTCGTGACTTCCAGCCAACCGGATGCGACCGCAAGCTTTACGTTTTCCTTCGCGGCCCTAACGCTACTCCCCGCCTTCCTCGCGATAGTCTCGTAATCAGGGAAAGCCGGTCGGCCTTGCGTGTGATTCTGGCAGGATCCAATTACGGTGATAATCCACCTAACAGGGGGCGGTAAATCCGACTCCATTACAGCATCTAGAATTTCCCACGTCTTAAGCACGCTTGGCCCCCTTGGGAATCGTCACTGCGTACTCTGCAACGTTCCGGTTAATGGGGTTGATATGGAGCCATCCGGCCTTTTCAGCGATGGCTAGATTCTTTTTGACGACACGCGGGCTAAGGCCGGTGTCTTTCGCTATCTGCTCGACGGTCAATCGAACCGGGCCGGGCGCAATCGTCACCAGCGGCGCGGCGTTCGTTTTCTCGCTCATGTGATGTTTGCCTATGTTGGGCGTGTGATATGCGAGCGACGCCCGCGCCGAGTAAGGGCGGGGCGTCGTCAATTTGACCACGCTCGAAATTCAGTGCGCCGTGCGGAGATAACCTTTCGCGTAGAACGCGGCTTGCAGCGCCGCCGTAGACTGTTCGGCTATGCCCGCGAGTGCGGCGCGCACCTTGCTACAAACCCGCTCAGTGGTGCGCAAACTCGCACCGGTCTGCTTTGCGATGGTCGGCAAACTCTGCGCGTAGGTTTCGCCTAGCTCTAGCTCGCGCTCGATAACGTCGCGCAGCATGTCGCGGTTATTGTGAAGCTTGCCGAGCGCCGTTATCAGCGTGTCAATGGCGTCATGGCGGGCTTCCCCGCGTCCATCGTGCGCGCACACTGCCCAGGCCCATTGGTCGGCGCTTAGCGCCTTCCGTGCGGTCTGTTGCGTCCACGCGGCCATTGCGTGGCGGTCGTGCTGCGAGAGCTTGTTCGTTACCGTGCTCGCGCTTGTCGGTTGCTCATAGCCCGCGCCTTTGATGCCTTCGCTAGCCAGCGTCTCAAACATGAATTGCAGACCCTTTGCCACGCTCTTGTATACGAAGTCATTCAGGACCGGCTTAGCGGTCGGGGTGTTCTGTGCTGCGTTTATCGGTTCGTTCATTGGTTAGTTATCCTACCTTTATGGTAGTAATTGAGCTCCTGTATCGGGACTTCAGTTCGTTGCTTCCAACAGCGGGAATACGCTTGACTGTTGGGGGTGTTAAACGGAAAAAAGCGCCGACCCCTTGTTAGGGTCATGCGCTTTCTTTTTCGGTCGTGCTCGTCTTTTTAGGCTTTCGCAGTTGGACAAATCACCAACATAGCGACAATGTACCTGCACCCCGCCACATCTGCAACATCATGTTTTGATCGTTTTGTCAATACCATTTAGGTAGTATCGTTTACAATCAACGACTTACGAATACATCGATAGTAAAAACTCTATCGTGATTGTAGTAGCGATTTAAATATTCAATAGAAAACACGGCGTTTTCGGCAAAAAGGGCGCAAAAAAGCCCCGTGTAGCGGGGCTTGGTCCTGTTCGTCGGCTAACGCGTCAGTCGTCGGTCGGCGTCTAACGCAGAGGTTTTCACCGCCTCGTTAATCCGCTCAAGCAGAGTTTGTCGCTCATCATCAATCAACATCGAATAGACCGCCAGCGCTAGCGAAACGAAAGATCGCTCCGTCATTCCCTGAAGCTCCGGCATCAAATTGTCCGAGCGCCAATCTGTTTTCAACGATGCGGCCTTGGGTCCGCCTCTTGCCTCGGCTCTCAGCTTGTCGATGTAATCTGCTATGTCCCTAGCGTCCGAGAACCATCTATTACCATTTTTACGCATAGGGACTGGAAACGAGCCATTGCATATCGCGTTGTAGATGGTCTTCACCCCCATCCCCAGGGCGTCCGCCGTTTCCTCAATGTTCAAAACAAGTCTGCCATCAACGCGGGCCATGACCCAAAGCAGCGCGCTCGTCTCAGAATTGGTCATTTCGCGCGCACTCGCATCTTTTTCTGGATAACTTCGTGCGCTTGACGCGCCTGCGCCCTCATCAAGTCTAGGTGCTCGGCCACGTCGCGGGCATCCGCAAACCATTTGTTCCCCTGCCGCCGCATCGGAACAGGGAATATCCCCTTAGCGATCTTGCTATGCGCCGTGTTGACCCCGTAACCGATCAGATATGCCGTTTCTTCCAGGGTCAACAACAGGCGACCATCTACGCTTCCCATTACGAAGAAAAGGGCGCTCATTTGCGGCTCCGTACGCGACGAATAGCCTCAGTGTAGGACAGGCTTAGTCAGACAGCAAAATGCTAAATCAATTATTTAGATATGCTACCTTTTTGCGCTTAGATCTAATTGACTTACAGCTAAATAGAAAAAAGCCCGCTCAATGGCGGGCTTGGCGTAACGGTTCCGCGAGCGAGCTAGGCGGGAACGCACTACCCCATTCGCAGTGCCGCAAGAGCCCGTCGCTCAGCTAAAACAAACAATCGCTGCTCATTTGCTGAGAGCGTGGCGAACAGACGCAAATACTCTCGCTCTTCATCGTCTCGCACGATCAGATTGATATGCATCAGCGTGTCGTAGTCGAGACATGCTTTCGCGGTCTTGATAGCACGTGCGGACTGAGGTTTGATTTGGCTCGTATGATTGGTCATGACTTTTCTCTATGGTGTTGTCGAGGGTTCGCCCCGGCGCGGTTCTACTAGGATTTGCTACCTAAATTAAAAAGGAGTACTGAAAAATACAGTCGTAATCGATACCCGGCGTACCGGGAGGATTATTAGGAAGTAGCGGACTTTTCTCGAAGACGCATGATGGTCGTGCGGCTCGTCTTGTAATCTCGTGCTAACTGCGCCACGGCTTCACCCGCCGCAAGGCGTTTCAGGGCATCGGCTTGCTGCGCATCGGTCAGTGCGGACGGACGGCCCATTGCCTTGCCTTCTGCTTTTGCGCGAGCTATACCCGCCTGGGTGCGCTCAATCAGCAAATCTCGCTCGAACTCAGCGACGGCGCAAAGAACCTGCATCGTCATTTTTCCCGCCGAACTTGTCAGGTCTACGCCGCCGAGCGCTAGGCAATGAACGCGCACGCCCATTGCCTCCAAGCGTTCCACCGTCGCGCGCACGTCCATCGCATTGCGGCCGAGTCGGTCAAGCTTCGTCACTATGAGCACGTCGCCCGCTTCCAACCTGTCTAGCAGCTTGGCGAACTGCGGGCGTTCGCTCGCGGCTACGGAGCCGCTAATCGATTCTTCAACGATACGGTGCTTGTCGATAGCAAAGCCCGCCGCTTGAATCTCGCGAACTTGATTTTCGGTGTTCTGGTCGATGGTGCTGACCCGTGCGTAAATAAAGCTGCGTGACATTTCTTGCTCTCCCTTGTTCGCTGCACGAAATCCATGAACGAATCATAACCTATGCACGAAACACGTCAAGGCTTATTTTCGTTCATGTGTTGCAGGGGAGCACGGAACCGTTCGTTTTCGTTCAACTTGGAGCGTGCGGGGGAGGGTCTATATGTGGCGAGGCCAATGGGTTCGTCGCGAGCATATAATGCGGACGGTTCAACCTAACATGGTAGGAAGCATGGCTCTCAAGCGAGGTATCGTACTTGGCCCGAACGTCAGCGTAAACGTGGCGGAGAACCGAATCTCGACGGGAGAAGGTGGCAGCTCGTCTTCGTTGCTGCGTCATAGCCTCTTGTACTTCGATAAGATCGAATGGCCTACGAACAATCTGATCCAGATAGGGGATCCTGAGATCGACCAACTGATTAGCTTGGGTGTTGCGCAAAGCACCAAAGCACGCCTTGATTTGAACGGCAATTGGGCCGAACTTTACGTTCGCGCGCAATTCCAAACTTACCAAGCCCTAGCCTCCGACAAAGACTACGTTTGGACCATAGGGCAACAGGCAAATATCTTGAACGGTCCTCAGGAGTTGTTAGAAGATACGCAAGCCTTTGAGATCGAGTTGAACGGACTCTTGCCAACGCCGCCAAGTGATATTGCACTGGATGAGTTGCTCGAATTCAAAGCTAAGCGATACGACGAATACGCCGATCTACGGATCAAAATAGACGAGATCGCGGACGCGGTTAATGCATCTGGAAATTTTCCGAGGGCAAAAGACGCGGCAGTCCATCGCCTCACCCAAGCCATCGAAGCTGTTCAAAAAGTGAGCGCCGAAACCTGGGTGAACCGTGTTTCATCATCTATGAAATATAGCTTCAACCTGAAAAATGCCATGGTCGAGTATTTGAAGGGTGCGGGTTTTGCTTCGACATTCGCGGCTGCGTTTCATATGCCTGCTCTCGCAATTGTTGCGGGCGCTGCGAACGCCGCTCGAAGCGTCGTAAGTGTTGATCTTAAAACGCTAGTAAAGCCGAAGGGTCTGCCTGACGCTCTAACGCCATACGCCTACTTGCTTGAAGTGGAGCGTGAATTCCCGGGGACCTTGAAAAAGAAGTAACGAGCTAGGGCTCGTATTTTGGCTGTTTTTTACGGACACGACCACGGCCCGAGAAGCGATTGTGGCGGTCTTCCTAATAGGCATCCGTTTCCGATGCTGAACTTGCCCTCGCGTGCGCGCGCGTCATGGGCTAATTCCAAAATGCGCCATTGAACTTTTCTCGCGGCGCATTTTGGCTCGCGCCACCCGCCCATAGATACCCGCAACGGTCGGCATGGGGCTGGCTAGAACATTTCCAGCGCATTCAATTTGCGCTCTAGTTCGTCGGGCACGTACTCGCCATAGTTCGATTCGATCATCGCAACTGATGTCCCGGTCAACTTCGCCACGGTGAACACGTCGATTCCCTGCGAAATCATTTCGCTGATCGCGGAATGGCGGAACGAGTAGCACACAGCTTCGGGCATAGCCGTTGTCGTGCGCACTTCGCGCATTGCGTCGCCCCATGCCTGCGCATACCAGCGTTCACCGTCCGCCATCGTCAGCAGCGGGGCGCTAGGCAACTTGTCGGCGGCTTGGGCTCCGAAGAATTCACGGGCGGTTGCCGACAGGCGCACGGGCCTATGTCCGGTTTTGCCGTCCAGATACAGGATATTCGTTGCCTTATCGAAGTCGCGCGCGGAAGCCTTCGCTATTTCGCCGGGGCGCGCGCCAGTGTGTTGAATGGCCGTGCAGAACGTTCGCAGCGCGGCGGGCATGGCATCGAGCAGGGTCTTGCGTTCCTCGCGGGATAGAAAGCCTTGACGCTTCTTACCCGTGTTCTCAAATTTATTAACCTCTTTCCATGCCCGGTTGCTGGAAACGAGATTGCGCGACAACGCGAGATTGAGAGCGGCTTTTAAACTAGCAAGGTTCCGGTTGGACGTGTCTTTCGCCCGGCGCATTTCGTCGCCTGGGTCGGCATCTTGGATTTGTTCGTCGCGCCACGTCTCGACGTTTACGAACGACAGCTTGGCAAGCTTGATACTTCCAATACGGGCGTCGTAAATCAGGCGCTTGAACCGGCCGTCAGCATCCTTAGAACTGGACGCCGTGGGCTTGTCTTTCAGCAGGCGAGAGACGTAGTAGCGGCATGCCTCTGCGACCGTAGTGGGCGTGTCGTCTAACCCTTCCGATATTCCCTTGGCCCATGCGCGCACCGCGTCCGCTGCGGCGTCGTATGAACCCAGCTTGTCACCCATTGTATTGAATAGCTGTTTGCCGTCATCGCCCCGATAACGACCGTTCCATGAGCCAGATCCGTCACGAAACTTTCGATAACCCACGTAGAGCCCGATAGCGAGCTTTGACCAATACGCTTCGTCTCGCGGTGCGAGCTTATCCCGTCCGCCCTTAGTGGCGATGTTGGGCGTGGCCACTTTCTTAGCGGCTGGTTTGCCGGTAGACTTCGCGGCGGGTTCGTGACGTTTTTGTGTCGGTGCGTTCGATTCTTCGTTTTCTCGCTTCTCGCGGATCATCGCCGCGTAGTCGAAGGCGGGTTCGTCGTCATTGTCGGTGGGCATGGCAGGGCTGTACTGAGGTGTGAGAGCCTTCATTATGCCTGCTTGCTGGCTGACTCGAAAATTAATCGAAAATTGCATCGGTAAAAAACAGTAAATCGATACCAACAGAAGTAAAGTTAGAACGTACCAAATCGGTACAAAATCAAGAAGTTAGGGTGGAATAAGCCCAAATAAGGATGATTTATGTTCGGTCGCTTTATGCCCACCGAGGGCAAATTTTTCGACATCTTCAATGCGCACGCAAAGTGCATCGTCGACGCAAGTCACGAACTCGAACTGCTGATCGACAACATGGACCAGATGGAGGTCCACAAGCAGAACGTCCAGATCAACGAAAAACGTGCGGACAAGCTCACGCACGAAACTATAGATCTGCTGCACAAGACCTTCATCACGCCGCTCGATCGCGACGAAATCCATAAGCTCATCACGACGATGGACGACATCCTCGACCTGATGGAAGACGTCGCCACCGCTATTTCGCTCTACGACCTGCGCGAATCGACGGCGGAAATGAGCCAGCTTGCGCATATCTGTACAGCGACCTCCGAACGTGTGCAGCAAGCCGTCATGCTGCTGGCCGACATGAAACGCGCCAGCGAAATCCTCAAGATCTGCGAAGAAATCGACCGCCTGGAATCGGATGCGGACCGCGTGCTGCGCTCGGCGATGTCGAAACTCTTCCGCGAAGAGGACAACGTCAAGACGCTGATCAAGCTGAAGGCAATCTATGAGCTGCTCGAGACGATCACCGACAAATGCGAGGATGTCGCGAACATCATCGAAGGCATCGTGCTGGAAAACGCCTGATTTCAGCCGCGCCACTCACTCGATAAACGATGCATTCGATTCAACTCGCCCTCTGGGCTGTCATTACGCTCGTCGTGGTCGCACTGGTTTTCGACTTCATGAACGGCTTTCACGACGCCGCCAACTCCATCGCAACTGTCGTGTCCACCGGCGTGCTGAAACCCCAGCAAGCCGTGGCGTTCGCCGCTGCGTTCAACGTCATTGCGTATTTCATCTTCCATTTGAAGGTTGCCGCAACCGTCGGCAAAGGGACGATCGATCCGGCTATCGTCGATCAATATGTGATCTTCGGTGCGCTCGTCGGGGCGATCGGCTGGAATATCATCACCTGGCACTACGGCATTCCGTCGAGTTCGTCGCACGCGTTGATCGGCGGATTGATCGGTTCGGCGTGGGCGAAGTCAGGGTGGGGCTCATTGAACATGGACGGCTTGCTCAAGACCGTCTCGTTTATTTTTATCTCGCCGCTGCTCGGTTTCGTGCTCGGGTCGCTCTTTATGCTGGTGGTGTCGTGGATGTATTTCCGGACGCCGCCCTCCAAGGTGGACCGGCGGTTCAGGCGGTGGCAACTGATATCGGCGGGTTTGTACAGCCTCGGGCACGGCGGCAACGACGCGCAGAAAACCATCGGCATTATCTGGATGCTGCTGATCGCGGCCGGTTATGCATCTGCCACGGCCGATGCGCCGCCGGTTTGGGTGATCGGCGGATGTTATCTGTCGATGGGGCTCGGTACGCTCTTCGGCGGCTGGCGCATCGTTCGCACGATGGGTCAGAAGATCACGAAGCTGAAGCCGGTCGGCGGGTTTTGTGCGGAGGCGGGCGGGGCGATCACGCTGTTCGTTGCGTCGTTTCTCGGCATTCCTGTGTCCACCACGCATACGATCACCGGTTCGATCGTCGGGGTCGGCGCGACGCAGAAGTTCAGCGCGGTGCGCTGGGGCGTGGCAGGCAATATCGTCTGGGCCTGGATCCTGACGATTCCCGCATCGGCCGTGATGTCCGCTGCCGCCTGGTGGCTTGGGCATCGCTTTCTTTGAAGTGGGTGGTTGTCGGCGAGCGACTTGGATGTCGCTCACCCATCAATCTTTCGGCCACGTAGCATCTCCCGCTTCGCGTATCAGATCAACGGTGCGCCCACGCCGTCCATTGGAATGATGGCACCTGATACGTAGCTCGCCCGGCGGCTCGCTAAAAAGAGCGCGACGTCGGCGATCTCCTCGGGGTTCGCGTATCGGCCGAGTGGTACTTTTGCCTGACTGCGGGCGAGCGCTTCATCGCGCGTGATCCCTTGTCTTTGCGCCTCGAGCGCGAGCGATTCCTCAACGCGTTCCGTCAGTGTCGCGCCCGGATTGATCGCGTTGATGCGAATGCCCAGCTTTGCGTAATGATGCGCGAGTCCAACCGTTGCCAGCATCAGCGCTGCGTTCGCCGCGCCCCCCGCGATGTGAATATCGCTCGCAATCTTCCCACCCATCCCGATGATGTTCACCACTGCACCCGGCTCGGCTTTCGGGTTCGCCTTCAGCCGTTCGGCCATTTGCTTGAGCACGGCTTGCTGCGGGTAGATGCAGGGGAAATATTTCGCTTCCATTGCGGCTTTGTAGGCGTCGGCATCGAGGAGATCGGGGTCGTACCGTTTCGCGGCGCCCGCGCAGTTCACGAGAATATCGATCGGGCCGAGCGCGGCCGTAGCTTCTTCCACGACGTCTTGCGCGCTGTGCGCTTCATGAAGATCGGCGCGCGCGAGATGCACGTGGAAGCCATCTTGCGCGAGTTGTTCGCGAGCGCGTGCGAGGTTTGCTGCATCGCGCGAAACGATCGCGACGCGCGCGCCTTCCGCTGCAAACGCCCGCGCGCACGCGAAGCCGATACCTTTGCTGCCGCCCGTGATGAGCACGACTTTGCCGGCGAGTCCCAAGTCCATGAGGTTCACTCCTATCGAGGCCGATGGTCGATTCGTTGATGCGTGGAATCGTTATCGAGACACGATAGCAGACGCTGCCGGGGTGTGTGCGGTTCCGGAATAGCGCTGTAAGAAGCGGCTTAAGCGACGGCTCAGTAGCTGCCGTTAGCGAACTTCGCGATGGGGTCGTCGGTCGCAGTGGGGCGCGTGGGCACGAACGAATTCGTCGATGCGCGCATCACGTGGACGGCGGAGTCCGATGCAGGAATGCGAGCAACCGATGACGGTTGTTGCTCTTGCACCGAGCGTGCCTGCTGGGCCGCCAGCCGGGCGGTGGGCGGCGGCGGTTCGAACGCATCGGCGGCGGCTGCGATCGGATCGGGGGAATTCGATGCCGCAGCAACCGCGTTCGATTCAGCCTGCGACTCGCGTGGCGGCGACATCGCGTCTGCTGCCTGCGATTGACGCTGCGCCGCGGAAAGCGAAGGTGGCGGCGGTTCGAACGGATCGGAACCGGATCGGGCCGCAGCGATGGTCGGCGACACAGCGCCCGCCGATTGCGCCTGCCGCTGCGCGGCGGACAACGCGGACGGCGGCGGTTCGAACTGATCGGTGGCAGGGCGGTATGAACTTGCCGCGGCCGTCGTAGTTGCTATCGACTGAGGACCCGCAGCCGGCCGTTGTGCAGCAGCTATAACGGGTGGCGGTTCATAGCGATCCGCGACGGTAGCTTTGCTGCTCGACGCCGCAACCTGTGCCCCCTGCGAACGGCCCGATGCGCTATCGGCTGGCACGGGGACCGGCGATGCCAGATACGTCGGGGTATCGAATGGTGTGGGTGCGGATTTCGGTGGCGCGACGCGTCTGATGCCATCGAAACGCTTGGCCCAATACGGGTTCGTGAGGTAATCAAGCCGTACGGTTCCGCCTGTCGACGGGGCGTTCACGAA
>Ga0255336_101255_pt1 | contig 20261 bp, 24 predicted proteins | sample MeOH1_35cm_T3_17_FD_189102 | JGI IMG/M metagenome (GOLD analysis project Ga0255336, IMG submission 189102) | Sandy soil microbial communities from University of British Columbia, Vancouver, Canada - MeOH1_35cm_T3_179 | ecosystem: Engineered > Artificial ecosystem > Sand microcosm > Unclassified ...
GCAGCCATAGGGGTGCCGCGTGATTGTCGCTGTCGTCGGCGCGAAAGCTCAGCGGCGTCGCCCGCTGAGCCAGTGCGCGCCAGCAGGGTATCAGCCACGCGCGCGCGGCAGATTCGCCCAACAACCGTACTGCAGCAGGCTCGACGTCATCGCTCAAAGCCCGGCGCGCCGAATCAAGGGCTCGATGATCGGCGAAATATGCAGTCGCGTCGCGCTCGAGTTCACCGATCAGGATGGCTAGTGCAATGAGGGTGTCGTCCTCAGGATATTCATCAGCCATCCTTTGCCACGCTTGTCGAGCCATAGACGCATGACGCCGCTGCAGCGCGTCCAGTACATCGTTGCGAAGCATGACATCACGGCTATCGGCGAAAATGTCGAGTTGCATGGCGGAGGTTCAGAAAAGTGGGTCGCTCAGATCCGTCAGATTAGCCCATTTGACGGCGCTTCTGAACCTCCGGCCACGAGCGTCGAGCGATTCGATCAACGCCCGCTGACCGCTAGACTCGCCCACAACGCACGCCCCAAAAATACCCCCAGCAGACGACCTTCAGCAACCTGCCGGCCAGCGCGAGATTGCCCAGCGACTGACGCAAGGCCACGAGCGCAAGATGGTTTTCCAGCGAACACGCCCGCGCAGTCGCTGCTGACATGGGCAGCAGCGACACGCGCGTTAGCGGCGGGGTCGCACGTCGAGACGCCGGTTGGCGTTTTCTGGGTTGATTCGCCATATGCGTCGAACAAGAACTGGAAATAAGACACCAACATCGGATACGGACGTGAGGCAATCAAGATTGTCGCGTGCGCGGCGATTTGCGTACCGGCGCACTGCCCTCGCGCGGGCCTGCTGTCGGCTTCGTCGCCGGCGCCCGCTGCTCGGCACCCGCATTCGTCAGTGACAACGCCAGTTGGTCTCGCTGCTCACGCGCCTGCGCCACTTCATCGATGTAACGCGCGTTCGCGGTGCGCAGCGCATCCAGATTACCCTCCAGAACGCCGACCTGCTGACGCAGATTGCCGAGTTGGGCCTGTAGCTTCTGCACGTCATCGCGATGCCGGCTAAAGCCCTGCTCCACTTTACGGGTAGCGGCATCCAATTCCTTCTGCAAGCGTGCGGCCGCCTGCCGCTCCCGGTCGATTTCCAGCAGCGCCCGAGTTTCGGCGGCTTTGAGCCGCTCCTGCGCCAGCGCGCCGTCGGCACGCAGCTTATCCAGTTCAGAAGCGAACTCATGTCGGGTGGTTTCGAGCGCCCGCTGCAACTGCTGCTCGCCCTGTTGCGCGAGCCGTACCTGCTCCTGCAGCGTCGACGCCGCGGCTATGGAGATAGCCAGCGCCTGCTCCAGTTGTGTGATGCGGGTCTGCGCGCCGTCCAGCGCGGCCGCACTACCCGTCAGTTCCTGACGCAGTTGGTCGCGATCGGCCTCGGCCCGCATTTGCCGAGCCTGCGCATCAGCGACCGCGAGTTGCGCCTCGTGCCGCACTGCGGCCAGCTATTCTTGCGACATATCGACCGCCCGCGTCCACAACATCGCGGCCAGCTCGCCGGTCGCGGACTGCAGCTCTGCTGGCAGATCCGGGTGCTCGATGCGCACCCGGCTCTTTTCACGAAGAGTGGCCCAGAAGCGTCGAACAAAATAGGCGATATCTGTAACTCGCACCGTCGCATTTAATATCCGAATTCGCGTAGCCGATCGAAACACAGTTGTACCTTTTCGGCACTGAGAGGCCGACTACCTCCCTCCCTTCCGACTCATTCGCCAATCCACACGACCAGACCTCCGCGGCAACAGGACAACCTTTAGCAGACTTCCTCGGTCTGGCGCACGCGCGGCAGCATCCGGTCGAACTCGCGCTTGACGATGCCGTAGCATTCGCACGCACGGGCTTCCAGACCTGCGCGATCGAGCACCTTGATACAACCACGGCTGTGATGGATCAGGCCAGCGTCATGCAGTTTTCCGGCCGCCTCCGTCACCCCTTCGCGACGCACGCCCAGCATGTCGGCGATCATCTGCTGCGTCACCTGAAACTCGTTCGACGGCGTACGGTCAATCTCGATCAGCAGCCAGCGGCACAGTTGCTTGCTCAGCGAGTGGTGACGATTGCACGCGGCAGTCTGCGCAACCTGCGTCAGCAGGGCTTGCATGTACAGGAGCATCAGGCGGCGCAGGAAATCCGAGCGGCCGAACTGCTCGCGCAAGGCGCTTGCGCTCATGCGATAAGCAAAGCCCGGGCATTGAACCTGAACGCGCGTCGGCATGGTATCGCCGCCGGTCAGGATAGGAACGCCGGTCATGCCTTCACGGCCGATCGCTGCGATTTCGGCCGAGCTGCCGTCTTCCATCGAATGAAGGAGAGAGATGATGGCCGTCGTCGGGAAATACACGTGATGGATCCGTTGTCCTGAATCGCAAAGCAATTGGCCTGTACGAAGCTGAACGAGTTCCAGGTGAGGCGTAAGAGCTTGCCATTCGTGCGCCGGAAGCGCACCCAACAAATGATTGCCGTGCAGGTCGGACTGAAGGGTCAACATGTTTTTCTTCTCTGATTCATGCGCTGTGCGCAGTATTTTTTATTCCGGTCCACTCCGCGTCTTGTGATGCATCTGACGGCATCCATCGAAGACGTGTTGCGACCAGCCCCGTAAGCAGCTCTGCCAAAGTCGTTTGCTTGATTTCGAATGTCGACATCGGCTAGTGCTGCACCACACATACAGCGAGGATCGTGCCAGCAGGCAAAACCCCAATGCCATCATGGGGCGCCCTAGGATAGGCAGCAGCGCACAGTGGAGATGAGAACGTTTTTGATTCAGTCTTGAACAGGCCATGATCGAACCGGAGCTATCCGTCCGATCAATCGCGCAAACGCTTTCGTCTGTTCAATGCCTTACTGGAGGGGCATCCGATTTTTATAACGCCATTTGCAACCGCGGTTTTGAGACCTTCAAACCGTGATCGCACAAGCATTCGTAGGGCGTTTTAAAAGTGATACAGAAATGTCCTTTCGATTTAGCGCAGCCCGGGCGAAGTTTGCTTCTTGAATGGTCCGCAATCGGCGGAGCAGCGTCGTCGCGGCCTTAAGGTCGTTCACACCACGATGGCAGAGCGGAGTTGTCAGCCTTTGATGGTGATCAAAAACGGTTGCGTGAATTGCGCGAGGTTCACCGACGGCCGTCTTCAGTAAAGGACAGGGTGGCGATCCGAGACATGCTCACCTGCGTCGCATCAACCATTTACCGTCGCACGTTACGATCCGGCTTGGCGCTCCGTCTGCCCTCACAAAGAGCGCCAGCTCGGCGAGCTCGCCAACATGCTGGCGGCAATCGTATTGGCGATCGCCGCGTCGTTGCCGCCTACCCTTTCGGAAAATTCCGTTGGCAACGTGCAACCTCGAATCGTCTGCGGCCTACGGGACGTAGTGATTAATACGGTTTACATCCTATCCGGTACAAACGCCTTATGCGGTGGGCATTTCGCCGTTTGCCGACGCAAATATTGCCGTTGAAATTGCATCGAGCCCAAAGAAGTTTCGCGGAAGCGTGAAACATTATTGCGCTTAATGCTTCCGATCCATGCTGGATATGGCTTTTGCGTCGTTGTATTTCAATGTCAATTGTTTCACGGCCGTGGTTGCGAATGTTAAAGCAAGAGCCGACACCACCACTCGCTTCGGCGCTCGGTCCGGGCGAGCGGCTCAGGAAACTTCAATGTGCCCCATCGAAAACTGCGGCCGTTGGCAGACGGCGGAGAGCCCGTCGAAGCCCGTTGATCCCTCGGCTGGCCAGCGATCTACTGAACATTACCCCCATAATGTCTAATAGTTAATAGGGCTCGTACCGATCGCGCGAACACGCAACCGTCGAACGGCACCGGAGTGTCGCGGCACGATCCGCCGAGATGAGAAAGCCGAATGGGGTTCGCCTGCCCCAGTAAGATCCAGTGGGACGTGCGGCGCACTGCAGTGCTCCACGCACGCTGCATCTAGTGCTTTACGGTGACCCGAGAGCAAACGCCATACTTAGTGGTAGTCGTCCTCGCGTTGATGCCGTATGGCGAGAATCGTCACGGTCTCCTCGCCTTCGATTTCGAACAGCGCGACGTAGCCCGTATTGCCGAACGGCACGACGAGTTCTCGCAGATAGGGATTGCCAGAGTCGACCTTGCGGCAGGTGAAAGGGAACGATGCGAGCATGTCTGCACCCTTGCGGATCGTTTCCAGAGCTCGTCCGGCAGCCGCAGGGTCCTGTTCTAGTAGAAATTGGTAAAGTCGGATCAAGTCAGCACGCGCTTCACCCGTGTAGCGGACCCGATAACTCAACGAGCACCCTTCCCTTTCTTGGCCGCAGCAAGCATCACTTCGAGTTCTGCGTGCACTTCATCCGCGGCGTAATATTCGCCGGTGCGATGGGCCTCATTCCGGGACGCGAGCCCTCGCGCGACGAAATCCCGCTGTAATTGACGGCGTATGACGCTTGATCTCAGTGACGACTCCATCAGCGACGAGAGGCTCTCACCGTCGTTTAAGACACCTTCAGCGGCCTGACGCAGTTCGGGGTCGACACGAAGCGAAGGGAGGGAGGCAGTTTTCATGACGACTCCAATGCGTTGCATTTGCAACGCAAATGTTAGCACGAACTGTCGGATAACAGGCTGTCCTGGCGGTCACCATGCTTTGCGACTTAGTACGGCGACTTGATTCCGAAAAATCAGTGTCCGTTGACGGACGGACGTCGAGCGCATCGATTCACAGCCCCGTTCGAGGATGGGTGCGTGGGCACTGCAGGATGTGGTAGATCACTTGGAGGTGCTGTTCGCCTGCCTCGCCGGGGTGAGAACGCTGGGTTGAAAGTCGCGGAACTGACACCCCTAGCTGCCGACACACGGTCGATAAGTAGGGTTTGGCGTCACCCCTTGCGCACGCGTGTGCAGCCTTGACAATCGCCGCCTCGCCGATGGTCTCTATGAGCCACTTTAACAACTGACGATCCTGCTCGTTCCGCACTCGTACCCACTGTTCCATGGCTTCCTCGCAGACTGTATGTTTATACAGTGCTTGAATCCGACGGATTACTGATGACAAGTAGTAGGCCTTTTCCGCCATTGAACGTTGAGCGTGGCTTTGTTTATTGGATACGCCTTCGGGGGAGACCGTTAGTTGCGCGACAGCCCACGCATCGTCATTGCGAGGCATGGCGGTACTGAATATCGTTGTGCACATGCCGTCTGCTCGCTATATCAATTACGGCTCGCCGGGCAGCGTAACAATGTGATGGTGGTGTTGGACTTGCAACGCACAGCCTTTAGACTATGCGCAAAGCTTCCGTCAAACGTGTCGCATCAGCGACGGGACTCTCGTTGCCACCAATCTCGCCACGCTCGAAAAGCAACTCGTCAATGCCGACCAGCTTCAGCTGATACCGAAGATAGCAACGCAGCGCAATGGGGACATGGAACGAAAAACGGGTGTCCGTGATACGGCGATTCGATTTCGTCAGATTAGAATCTCACGCGAGGGTTCAACAACATTGCAGAGCCTCGCCACTCATACGCGGGCGGAAAACCGGAGGCTCTTTGAGCGCGGGATGGGCACGACGCTAGCGGGACGATGCGTGTCTAGAGTCTAGACACATACGGGAAGAAGGCTGTCGCCACGTGGTGATTGGTCCAGCGTCTCAGTCGGACACGCTGGACGGAGGGCGACAATGGCGCTCGGTGAAGTCCTGGGGTACGGGACTCAGCGCCGGCACAATTTCCTAAGCGACTAGAACAGGCGAAGGGCAGGTTCACGGAAGCTCTTCGTGCCGAACTTGAGGCCCGCGACAGGCATTTGTCGACCGGAAATAGACGCTTCTGTTCATCCTATGGTCGCTCGGAAAACCCCTGAATCCCCCAGCAAAGCCGGCTCTCACGAGCTTGCGTGGGTACCTCAATGTCCTTTGATTTACCTCCACGGCCTCGATGGTCCATATAATCCCGAAGCAAGCGACGGGAAAAAGCGGCATCGCTGAAGATGTCCGATCGCGAGCATCGGCGACCAACCCGACTGCTGTCCACACCAGGGCAACGACTGGCGCGCGGTATCCCGGCATCTTCTCGATGAAGTCTCCGGTGTTGTGGTCCACTGTTGTTGGCACGCCAACCGCTCTGGTGCTTTTCTGGGCCATGGCATTTGCTCTTACCAATGTGACCCGGTCTTTTGTGGACCAGACGAACGTGATTTTCACGCCCGCATAGAGACATTTGTAGCCCTACATGTCTCCCGCGCAGAAAATCGGCAGCCAACAGCGCTGGTATCGCTTCCCGCACCAACGCGTCCTAGCGAGCGCCTCTACACTCGCTCTCAACACACGGCTAATCCGCCGCCGTCCTTGGTCAGACTGGGTGTACCGCCGTGTGTTAATACCGTCGCTCGATCGAGATCTACCCACACGTGTGTCTAGACTCTAGACACGACCCTCGCTGCGAAATCGATCAGAAACGCGTCTGGTTCTGTCTAGACTCTAGACACGCTGGAAAACAGCACAAAAAAACCCGCACATGGCGGGCTTTGAGCTCAGAGTTCCTCAGCTCGTTCTCGGCTGAGCGTGGAACATCTGACTTATAAGCTCCCTAATCTGTGTCTCTTGCGCGTTGGTCAGCACGCCAGACTTGATTTTCACCGTGATCCCGCTGATATCCTTGGTAATGGAGCCCGCGTGTTCCCTGCCAGAAAAGAACTTGTCGATGCTACGTTCGCTCGCTGAGTTAGCCGTCGTTGCTTGGCGGGTTGCCAACGCCTTAATCGCCGCTGCGACCTTCCCCTGGTCCATATCGCCCTTCACAACGAGGGGCCAAAGTTCCACTGCAGCCTTCATTCCGCTCTCTCCATGCTTCTTGATCGCCGTAACAATCGCCTGAGCCGCAGTCCCACCAAGCAGCCGTGGCTGGATATCCAGGTCCTTCCTGATAAAGTCCGGCAGATTCTCGAACGAGAGAAACTGATAGAGCCCGCTGCGAGACATACCTAGTGCCTCGGCCATTCGCTTTCGATCAGGAAACTCCTTTTCCGTTTGCCTCATGGACGTGGCAACTTCATAGTCCGACAAATCGTCACGGCTGACATTTTCCACGAGGGCCAGCACCGCCATGTCCGCGTCGGAACACTCCACGACAACTGCCTTTATCGTGGCAAGCTCGATCATTTTGTGCGAGCGCCACCTACGTTCGCCCGCCACAATCTGATAAATATCCCCCGAGCGGCGCACCACGATAGGCTGCATAAGCCCGACTTCTCGAATAGATTCGGCCAGTTCCGACAGCTTCGCCTCGTTGAATACTCGCCGCGGCTGCCAGGGGTTTGCCACAATATCTGACACCGCCAATTGCGAGGCAGCGCCAGTGGACTCCAGCTCTTGCACGCGGAGCTGCGCAACCGCCAACGCCCCTGCAAGGCCAGGCGCCGTTTGCGTTCGAGTGCTACGTTTCACCTCGTCTTCATTGATAGACGAAGTCGCTCGTATGCCCGCCGTCTTGGCCAGTAATTGTTCACGCATGTTGCTCATTGCGCGTTCCTCCATTTTTCCGCATAGATTTCATCTATCCAACGACAGTAATCGACAAGAGGCTGTCTAACCCGCTGCAACGACTTGGACGCGCTATGGGTACTGCTGACGTCGAACACCGTTGAGAACGCAAGCGCTCCCGTGCTCATTACAGAACTCGCGGGCACTTCAATCGAGTGCAACCAACTCTCGTAGGCGCTTTGTGCCCATGCACGCACGATAGGTGCTGAAGAGTTACGGCCATAATCGACTCTCGAAAGCAGCAGCGAAATAAAGTCGTATTTCTTGTCCGTCTCGTACTTCATGAAGCTCTTGGACACGTCAGAAAACAGGCGCCAGAACGACAGCGAGCTAATGAAGTCGAGATTCTCCGGGACCATCGGCATAACCATCGCGTCTGCTGCAAGCAGCGCGTTCAGATTGAGGTACGACAGAGAGGGCGACGTGTCCATGAGAATGTAGTCATATCGCTTGCGGAGCGGCTCTAAACCTTGTCGCAACACAGTCCAAAACCGAAATCCAGGTCTCATCTTCTGCATCGCGGGCAGATGGAACTCTGCACCAATTAATTCAGTGTGAGCCGGGATCACATCAAGGCCATCCCAGTACGTCGACTGAACTCTCGCCTCCAGTCCGCCTTCGATGTCCTGGTCATAAATGTAAGGCAAAATCGTGTCGTCCGGCGTCACATCCTTTTCCGCGTAAAGACCGCAAAGTTCGGAAAGCGAGGCTTGCGGATCCAGGTCGATAACCAGCACCTTGCGTCCGCGCAAGGTCAATCCCTGCGCCAAGCACATGGTTGTGGTTGTTTTTGCCGATCCCCCCTTTAATTGGGCCGTGATGATGATTTTCCCCTCAGGCTCACGTGTCCCGGTAACAAGCGGAGTCTGATAGATGTCAGAGACTTTTTGCACCCAGACGCGCGCCTCCTCCAGAGTGAAGGTCCGGGTACGACCAGTGCCTGCTGCCGTGCCCGAGGGCAACTCTCCGTCACTCTTGGTGGCGAGGTATTGAACCTGAGAATGGGCGATATTGCACATCTCGGCAATCTCCCCTGTCTTAAAGACAGGGGCAGCCTTTCTCGGCCGTGGCGCGAGGATAGTGTCGCGCAGTTCATCTGTGAAAATTGAGACCTTTTCAGCAAACTGGCTAATCTGCTCAAGATGAACAGTTCTGTCTACAGCAGGAAGTTGGCTTGTTTTCACCATTCTGAGGTTTTTCCGGAAATTTTAATTAACCTCAGAATACAGGAAAGACTTGGCAATTGCGCTATAAATTGCTGTTTACTATAGCGATATCGTCTGAACACGCCCCGTCGATGTGTCCTTCGCAATGTTAGAGAGTGCCTTCGCCAGGCGTGAAACCCCGACCTCCTCTTCCGAACCATCGCACTCCATTCCGCAATCGTTAGCTGCATACCGTTATATCGACCTTCAATCATTACTCAGGCTTCAAGGTGAGGTCGATTGTGCTGATATTACACCCGCGGCGTTTAACCATATCCAAATTGCACAATGGACCTCACCTTCATAGCCAGGTATCAGGAAAGACCTCACGGAAAAAGGTGTGGAAAGATCCTCACAAGTAAATCTGCACAATCAACCTCACCATAAATTTTGCTCACCAGTCCGCGCACCGTCTGTTTTTTGAGCATTGCACAATTAACCTCACCGTCGACGGCAGTTCACATATCAACGTATTGGAGACTAGTTGGTTTGTTTTTTTAAAGAATTAAACCAACCCACTTACCAACAGGGACCCACGACTACGTTTAGTTTCAACAGCTTAACCTTGGGAAAGTGAGGTTTCTTGTGTCAGGGGTGAGGTTAGCTGTGCACAGAGGTGAGGTTCGTTGTGTGCGGAGGGTGAGGTTCGTTCCGCACCAAGGTTAGGTTTGATGTGCGGAAAAAAACTGCTCTACCAAAGGTGAGGTTGGCTGTGCGGTACCGGGTAGGCGTCGCTGCCAGCGGCACGAGATAAGGCGTGCCTGCTGGGCGCAGGTTCAACGTGGTGAGGTTGATTGTGCCCAGGTGAGGTTAATTGTGCGTAACTGGCAAAGGTAATGCCGACAGCCCAGTCTGGCTGGAGGAGGGTGAGGTTGTATGTGTTGACAGCTCACCCACGCATGCTACATTCGCAAACAATTCAAACGATCAGCTGATGAGCTTATGGCGGCGGAAAATCCTGAAGCAGGCAAGTCGAGGGTAACACCTCGCCAAATGGCGCTCGCGCTGTTCGAGGACCTGTTCGACCTAGGCATGCCCATCAGTGAAGCCACCCGTGAAATCGGCTACCAGCGGAACAACTTCTTCACCCAAATCGTCAACATGGGCCTGCCGGCGCGGCGATTTCTTGACGCCGCGTATTTCATCGTCGCACAGGAACAAGAAGCACGAGATCAGTATGACGTTGAACTGAACTACTTCAAGTGGCTGATGCGCTATGACAGCCGCAATCTCAAGCACCTGCGCACAATCGCAGAGGAAGCACAGGACGCGAAAATCCAGGTGACGGATACGCCGCTCGACCGCGACCCCAATGAAGACGACCTATGGGTCTCGGTCCAACTGCTGGGGATGGTGGGGTTCCACAGAGGGCGGGTCCGATTCGACGTGCATCCGAGATTAGTCCCGCACATCCGTGACCCAAAAAAGTCACACTGGCTGAGCCTGCGCATTTCGACGGCTTTTACGCGCAGTCTGGCGCGCGCGATTTATGACCAGATATTGCCGAGTGTCCCCGATGGCCGAACGGAATGGATACCGCTTGAAGACATGCGAAATTGGCCCGGGAAAATGGGTGCAAACGCGGCCATCTTCAAATACTTCAAACGCGACTGGCTTGAGCCGGCAGTGCGTGAAATCAATGAGGTATCGGACATCGATCTGACTTATGAAACTAGGACCGAGTCCAGCACATCGAAAAAAATCGACCGGATAAGGTTTCTGCTCAAGCGCAAGGATACCGCCGACGCTGTTTTGGCCAGCTTGGCTGACGCCAGCCACCTGTACAAGATTCTCAAGGATGAATTCAACTTGTCTACCCAACAGTTCACCGAGATTTCCGAGAACCGTGAGGTCTGGACCGATACACACATTCAGCAAGCTGTCGAATACACTCGATTCAAGATTAATCGCGGACAGGTGAAAAGGAGTCCAGCTGGCTACTTGATGAGAGCTCTCCGCGATAACTGGAAAATGTCCGAAGCCGAACGGACGATGGTCGACGTTCAGGCCAAGCTGCTTAGCAACGAAACAGAAGCAGAGGTCGCAAAGAATGAAACCCGGAGTTCGGTCGCACGCACCATGGCGTCGCGTGAGGAAGAAGTCCGTGCACGCATGAATGAAGAATCGCTTAAAGGACGTGAACACTTCAATTCTGCGGACTTAAAAACCCGCAAAGATTTGGTGCGCTCATGGATCACGTCGAGCCAAGGCAAACTCATGCTCCGCCGTATGAAACTTGAGGCCTCAACAGTAACGGAAGAGGACATCCTCGCGAACGCAGACCTAGTTTGGTACCTAGGACAATTTGTGTTTGGGCGCATGAATTCGTCTCGTACATCGCCCTGATGTGCCTGTAGGGCTCTGATAATCATGTCGCTATCCTGAGCTTCGCAGTGAGAGGGGCAAGCGTGGGCGGCGACAATGGTTAAGTCCGGTCGTGTTGCTTGACGTTATCCACAAGCGATACGAAGGACTGAAATACAGCGAAATGCGGGCGGTGCACCGTATCTGGCTCGACCGCTACTCTTGGGGTTCGTGCACGAAAGTTATATTTATCTCCGTGAGCAACCGGCCGCACGTGATCTGGCACGCAAACCGATCCAGCTCGTGCAATGCCGCACGAGCCCAGGTAGCGTCGATCGAGAACCTTATCGACCGTTACACCAGGGTGCGGCCAACCGTAGTCGCGCTCAAGGCAGTGGCCCTCAGACTTGTCAAAGAGGGGCCGGCCCTCATTTGATCTGGAGTCGTAGTGCCTCGCACACACATTTTCTGATTCCGAAAGGCCAGTTGCTAATCTGTGCTTCCGGTGCTGGCTCTTAGGCCTTGCTCAACGACGACGTGCATTACTTTGGCGAACTCGTCGGGTGCTTCGACGCACGCCGTATGGCCCGTTTCAAGCACCACAAGTCTCGAGCCCGGAATGCCGTCGCTCAGGCTTTCTGCATGGGACAAGGTGCGAGCCGGGTCACGATTTCCATGGACCACCGCCGTCGGAACGGATGATAGTTCACCGAGTATGCTTGTAAGGTCAGTCTGTTGCAAGCTGCGTAAGCTCTCGGCAATCGCCTCTGCAGTAATACGGCGTGGATATGTCATAAACGAGTCTACAAGCTCGGCCGGGCAGGCGCTTCCAAGCGAGCGTTCGGTCATGGCTTTCCACAGCGGCGGCCCCCATGTCTGAAGGACGCGCTCGATGACTGATTCGACATCGTCATGCCCCTTTGTATTCGCTCCGCTATTGCTCAGCACGAGACCAACCACGTTGCTTTTTGTCGAGCGTAAATCGATCGCAGCGGCGAGCGCCGCGATCGGTGTGCCTACCGAATGCCCTATCAACACGGTTGGTCCGAGCTCTCTTAGTAGCATGGCTACACGTGCTGCAACCGAGTGAAGGTCGTGCGGGCCCGCACCCTCGAGCCAGCCCACGCCAATCGCGCGAAGCTTGACGATTCTTGTGACGGGCGCGATGGCGTTTGGCGGAATGAGGGCGCCGGGCAAGAAGACGAGGGTCGGTCGGTTTTTTGGCCCATGACTAAGATGGAACTTGGCTAAAGCCTGCGTCATTTGTCTACGTCTGTTTTGTTATTCGATGGGAGCGGGCAGCGCCTTCGCGATGCGCATTCTGGCGGTTCCGCGATTTCCAAAATGATACGCTGAACGCTTTTTTTGAAGCACTGCAGTTGTCACCCGGGCGATAAGCACGTCCGGCGTCGGGTCGCGTAATTGAATCAGTCAATTGCACCTTTTGATTCGACAAGCTGGCACCCATATGGATAAGCTTGCATGCTGTCGCTTTAGTGATGGTCGTGCGCCAATTCACGGACTTCGCGCTGTCTACGGAAGCTCTGATCCGACGAATCGTCGGGGGACGCTGAGCGGAGCAGTCTATAAAAAAGCCGCCGCGACGTAACGCATTAGTGGCCGCTGTGGTTGAATAAACGGCGGTCTTAGCCAGTGCCTTTCAGTGTTTAATTGCAAAAGTGGATGTATGAAAACTCGTGAAATGAGCCTCCTGCCTGACGCGCGTGCTGATCTGCTGTGTTATCTCGTTGCCACGGCCGCGGCAACTTACGCGCTGACCAGTGATTGGCGAGTGGACCACGTGGTGATCTCCTGCCGGTCATGGCTTTCGAGCAACCGGCTGAGTCTGCCGTGGCTCGATCGAGTTCGCCTCGGGCAGTTAGCGTTGCAAATTGCACGGCGCGATCTGCGCGGCGTGGGCATTGCATTAAAACAAGCTGACGTTCAGGGTCTCTTCACGGGTGACATGAAGTTGAACCTGGCCAGTACGGTCGTTCAGCGAATGTTGCAGGTATGTCGCCATGCGTTAGAGGATCATCGGTTCGCATGAGGATAGCAATGGATGCAACCAATTCGACGGAAGCTATCGTCGCTGATGACGGACTCGCGGTCGCCTTCGAAGTCATCGCTGCGGGTCGCGTCGTGAAATGCACGGTTTCATGTGAATCGTTGCAACGTTACTTTTGGCTTCAGCCTGGTGCGGACGATGCCCGCGTGCTCAAGATCTTCAATGACGGACGCCACCGAATCGTTGCTATCGCCGAGCGCAAGGCGCTTCGACTCGCGTCCGCTTCTATTCACCTGGAGGTGACAGACTTTCAGCGGTAAGCGAAAGCGTGACGCGCGGCAGTCTCAATCCGGAACGGCAATATGAAAGCTGAAAATTCGAATTCACGCGAGGCAGCGGCGCTGGCAAGAGTGGCCGAGGCTGCTCGCGAAGTGCAAGCCGCGTCTGTTGCGATTGAGGCGCATTTTACGGCTGTGGGCGAGCGGCAGGCTTCCGCGCTGGAGCTCGCCCGACTGACTGCTGCAGTCCAGGAACTCGAAGACGCTCGGTTAGCTCTGGCTGTCGTTATCGATGACGGCAATCGGTGAGGGCGCAAGCGAGCATCCGTTGTATGCCGAGGCAGGTATGCAAAAACAAGTTCGTCGCGAACGTTAGAATGGGTTGAAAATTTCTCCGTCGGATTTCTAGGCGGGAGACCCTGTGTCGCATTGATTAACAGCCAGGAGAGATGTGGATATTTTTTATCACTGGAGGGACTTCGCGCTCGATATGAAGGAAGGTCGCATTGGCACGCTCGGGTCTAACAGAGCTCTGCTGGAACAACTGAAGGAACGTCTCCCTCGCAAGGTCTGGACGTTTGTAACCCCGAAGGGGAAGAAGGATCGGCTACAACTCATCGGCTCGTTTCTAATCACTGAGTCGAAGCCTGTCTCGTTCGTACCCAAATGGAAATACAACCTGTTCTACGACGCCGCGTCTCCTCGATCGGTCCTTTACACCGACTCGGACAGCCCTGAAAAAATTGATGAGGTGAGCGACTATTTCAATCGCCAATTCAACGCTACGGGCAAATCCAATTTGCATGGGGAGAAGGGCGTCCGTGAAATGGAAGCGGATGTCGTCCGCGGTTTCGAAAAACTAGTGCAAGACTACGCGACACTCCAGTTATTGGATGGACTGTACGGGATGCGCTAAACCGAGATTGATGTATAGAGGCAGGAGCTAGACTCCGCCCTGTTCGTCGACCCGCCACGCCTGATCAGGCGTCCTGGCCAGGCGATTCCAGCGCTAGACGAAGTCCGATGCGACGCGTTTGACCCCGCAGCAAAATCGTCGTGCGTGCCACCAACAGGTCGCGCTCGGGAGATCGACTAGGTACCGGAAACTGGGCTTGCAACGCTGGGACCAACGCACGCAAAGGACGGTGACTTCGACATCAAGTTGGCACGGTCGAGCAACCTGTGAATGCCTTTCATCGTTGTCATCGCACGCCCGTGCTTGTCAAATTCAAGCCTAGCGCACTGCGTATCCAAATTGGACCATCGCCCGAGCAGGTGCCTGCCTGCCAGCCATAGACGAAAAAAAGCCCGCTCATGATGGCGGGCACAATCCATATCAGTGGAGACATGGAGGAGACGAAATGAGTATAAACCCTTAGAAGATGCTGCGCAACCGAATTCTGCTTCTTGTAAAACACTTAGTTAGGTCCCGTCTGGCGATGAGCCGTGACGTACTCCATACGGAAAAAATGTCGCAAGAGGGAGCTTGGCCGCTGGACGACTACCGTTTTGGTATCATTTGATCTATGATGACGGATCAAATGGTTTTTGGAGATATTCTGTGATTTTCGTCTCGCCGGAAAAGATCGCCGCCGTGATGGCGCTCACCCCTGTGCCGCACTCGGTCGCGGAACTCGACGATCGCGTTCGCGAGGGATTGCCTAAATCGGCGCTGCGCGAAGGGGTTGAGCACGCGACGCGCAGTCCTGAAGAACGCAGGGCGTTGCTCGCGCGCATCGTCCCGGAAGCGACTTTTAAGCGTCGACGCGAGCGGCTGAGTCCAGACGAGTCGGAGAAGACTGAGCGGCTCGCACGTATTTTTGCGACAGCCAACTACGTATGGGACGACGAAGACGACGCTCGCGCGTTTTTAAACACGATGCATCCGTTGCTCGATGGTCGCACGCCGCTCGACGTGGCCATGACGGAGCTTGGCGCGCGACGGGTCGAAGAGCTGCTTTGGAAACTGTTCTATGGGGTACCGGCGTGAGCTCTTGCATGACAGAAGTTGAGGCGCTGGCCTGATGCAGATTTATAGAATTGCGGATAGCCGGCATCCGGTGTGGAGCGGCACCGGGGCGATGCTGGTCGGGGGCCGTTTTAATAGTCCCGGTCGTCCTGTTATCTATGGTGCCCTGAGCTTTGCAGGCGCGATGCTCGAAGTGCTGGTGCACGCTCGTATTGGCAAGGTGCCGCGTCATCACGTGTGGGTGCAAGCTGAGGTTCCCAAAACCGTTTCGATCGAGTGGATTGACGTGGACGATCTGCTCAGGGGCTGGGATGGGCCGGACCCGAAGATCGCCCGAGCCGTAGGTGATAGCTGGATAGAGGAGGGCAGAACCGCGGTGTTGATTGTTCCATCAGTGGTCGCGCGCGCTGAATTCAGTGCATTGGTCAATCCGGCGCATCCTGATGCGAAGCACTTGTCGATCACAGAGCCGCAACCAGTGGTATGGGATGAGCGTCTTTTTACGAAACCTCGATAACTTTCATTATTGTCGACGGGGCGTGTGATTCACCACAATTAAACGATCTTCGGATGAGCCGACGGAACCACGTGGACTGCAAGCGCGCAGAAACGCCGCACCCGCGCAGTCCGATCACAGCAGGCCCAGTTGCTCGATGCGCGGCCCTTCGTGACATATATCGAGTCTGCCGACAATGCATCGGCAAAGAATAAAGCGCCAGGCGCTCGATGTCCTGATTGCCTCGATATTTTTGCAAGAACGCACGTGGTTCCTCGAGGCTCAATGGCGCGAACGCCAGCAAAGGCTTCGCCATGATCTGTCGTTACAGTCTACGAGGCGATCGTCGCAAGCGGCGATGCATGCCTGCGGCGACGCGAGTTACCAGAGCTAGTGAAGAACGCTAGGATCTCCCTGAAAGTATGTCCGCGACGTCTCGTCTTTCTTGCTGAATGCTGGAGGGGTGGTGAAGAAAGTCGGGTTCATCGCCCGCATTTCTTTAAGCATGTGTTGGTTTTCCTTAAGAACAGCATCATAAATGGCTTGCAATTCATTGTCCGCCAGCATACGCGCAAGGCCTGTCGCTACCTTGCCGGGATCAATCCCTCCGTTTGGATTAGCGAAAATGGTATAGCGCTGCGGGCTTATAAGATCACTCCCTCCTTCAACAATCATTTTCCCGCACTGCCCGAACACATTGATTGCACGAGGTGTTAGCGCCTCTACCAGGCGCTTGTCGAGTGACATGCTTTTCCCATTTGCAAATTGTTGCATCGCAATCCATGGATCATTTGTTATTAAGTGAGGATAACTGCAGGCGGTGAGTAGCGGCTTGTAGTTAGGTTGACTGAGAGGCGTGGCATCGTAAACAATGTGGACGGCACTGCTGGTCACTAATGACCAGCACGGTTTGCTGTACTCCTGCTGAAACTGCCGGTAGGTTTTTGTAGAACGCACTTTCCCGGCGGCATGCGTGACCAGTGAAAAAATTTCAGCATCCAATTGAGGCTCGAAGTCCTTAATCGAAGCGGCCACCAGTGCTTTGGTATCAATCAAGCTTGCAGGGGCCGTCCCAAACTGAAAGCCTTCGAGTCTCGACGCCACAGAGTCGACTAACTCGTATTTTTTGGAACTTGAATGCATGATAACTCCTAAAAAAACATCGGAATCGTCAAAACCGTCGAGTCAGTTTCGGCGACTGCGCGACTGCTAGAAACGCGCGTTAAATAGAAGGGTAATCTGAGCGAATCGAAGAAGAGTTGAAACTAAGATACCTGGGTAAGTAGTACATAGTGTTTGTCGAATATTGGCACTACAAATGTTTGCATGGTAAGTCAAGAAGGCCCCTCCAGAAGTAGAGGGAGGGACCATCGGGGTGGTTACTTCTTAGTCTTCCTTTCCCACGGTCCGTACAGATCGTGATCGATGAGGCCCCGCCGCACGTGTGCGCGGGATATTTGGATCCCGGTATCGCGTTTGACCCGGCGCGTACACGCCTCCAGCGAAGTGGCTGCGGGATTTTTCCCCGAGATCCGTTCCTGGTGACACTGAATCAATATCGCGCGTATTTCAGGGCGATCGTACGCTCTGTTGCGGTTACGACGACCCTTCTGACATGCCTTGACCATCTACAGCTCCTTTAGTCTGTTCAACCCCACTTCCATTGGAAGCGCACGGAAAAACGCTCTCGTTTTTGAATTGAGAGGTAACGCGTTTCTGGTTGATGACAAGACTGACAAACGAGGCTTGCAGGTTGGTAGAACACCCAAAGACTTTTACGATGACTATCAGCGAGGCGCGCAGATCGCTGTGCCGACTGGCACACGATTACGTTTATAGGGAGAAGCCGAGGCGCACGACAGGCCACGAAGCTGGTTCTAGGCCAGATGTACCACTCACGGCAAGTCGGCTGGATGATTCATGCAGTCCGCCATGGGCAAGGTTATTCCCAAGCAACAGCGTGCTTTTTCCGACTCGCCGCAAAGCCAAGGCGATGCCACCATATTTGAATGCGATATTATTTCAATAGCGCCAAGCAGAGACAGACCAAAGGCGCGACGTAGCGGACCGTTAATGCGTGGCGTGGATATGGGCATGCGGTCGACCCGCAGATCACAACGATTTGCGTCTTGCACGTTTTCTAGTAGGACGATCAAGGTCGCGATTGAGCCAAACCTTCATCCACTCGGCCAGCACGCTAGGCAGCCAATTCATCGCTCATACACGGATCTAAGTCGGGCGACCAGATTCGAAACAGCTTACAACATCATTCCGGAATTTGCGATGGGCAGATTGCTTGCTCAGCGCAACGGCGATCCCATTTTGGCAGGGACTGGACTCAATGTCAAAAAGTTGTTGCCCGATGGGGACGTCATTTGTTTCATTTAACGACAGACAGGACCCAAGGACACGGAAGCATCGAATCAGTTACGCCGCGCGAGTCGTGCGTAGGGCGCAGACGCTCGTTCAGCAGGGGGTCTGCGACGTCCTTTGGGAAAGTGCGTTTCGCCTCAAAATGATTTGGTCCTTGTTGATACAAACGACCCGCCGCACATCACCTGTTAAACATGTGAGCCTCGCTTGACCGCGAAGAGTTGACGGCGAAGCGTTGACTGCGGGCCGCGCTTCTTCATCACGGCTTGTTTCATTTAGCGCCGGACGTGAAGCAGCCAGATGGCTTCAAACCCGCGTCTGTCTAGGGGTCCTGGTAGCTTTTAGATGTGACACAGCCGTAACTTTGGAAAAAGGCTCGATCCAATTCTCACAGTAGAAGTGAGCTAGTCGGGGACTTTAGTCTCGACCTGTGATTTCGCTGAAATGGGGGAGGTAGTGCAAAGGGGCTCATTGAGTTAAGTCCAGCCATCGCTGACAACCCGGGCAGACGCAGAGCTCGCGTTCGTAACCGATGAGCTTTGTTGCGTTGAGTCAGGCAATCCGAACGTAGAGCGGCGGCCTGCACTGAGGCGCAGCGGAGCAATGCCAAACGAGTCGGACCGAAGTGCCACTTTCAACACAGTTTTCGTACTAAACCGATTCCCTCGGACAAAAAGTTGGGCCACAGTGCCACCTGTGGACGACTTCAACCGGCTCCTTCTGCGACGGCCGAGGGCCTGACACAAGGAGAAGTCGCCGTTCAAGTCGTATAAAGGCCGCCCCCGGCGGCCGGTTTGCAAGGTGTTATTGGACGACATTGACGACGGGGAAATATCGGCGTGGCGTGGCCCAAAAATTTCTCGCTCAACGGCTTCAGATCACGAAGATTGCCGTCAACCAGCACCGGGTTCAGACGCGCGGCCACCAGAGCGTCGACGCCATTTATAGCGGCGAGCTCAAGCAACCAGACCATGGTCTTGCAAGCCTCGCGTTGTGCCAGCTGTACCTCCAGCTGTTCCCATGTTCAGCGATAGGCTTCACGTGGGAACAGCTCATGAAACGCAAGCCCCTAAAGGCCCGTGGCTTGCGTTTTAGGGTCTCAATGAAGTGTCAGTATTCCAGTGAACGACGGTTGTCGGCGGCACGCGAAGTCCCGATGACCGCGCGACATCAACGCCGGCTCGACGGCCCCCTTCAGATGGCGGTGCGACGACTCAACGCTGCCATTCTCGTGAATTAGGCTCCGATTGTTGCGTGTGCCTTGCATGCTATATTGCTCTAGCGACGCCGCATAGCGCACCGTGAAGCCGTCTTCGTCCACGAGCTTTCCTGACGAATCTGAACTGCTTGCGCGGCGTCGCCGCCACAACGATCCTGGATTTCCCGCCGGCCAATGTCGCGCAGATCGACTTCGGTGCCGGCCCGGACCTCGTGCATGAGTCCGGGCGGTCTCTCAAGACATGGTTTTTCGTCATGACCTTGTGCTGGTCGCGCCATCAATACGCCGAGCTCATGTTAGACCAGTCTGTCGAGACGTGGCTGGTCCGCCACCGCCGCGCCTTCGAATGGTTCGGTGACTGCCCCGGCCGGATCATCATCGACAACGCTGAGCGCGCAATCCTGAGGACCGGCACGTACCAACCTTAGTCCAGCGCTCCTACGCGGGCCTCGCTGAAGGAAACAGTTTCAGGGATCGACGCTTGTCCGCTGCACGATTCACAGGATAAGCGAGTAGTTGAGTCGGGCGTTGGATAAGTTAAGAAATCCTTTGCACCGCTGCGTACGTTTAGCGATCTGCCGGATGCCAAACGCCAGTTGCGCGAGTGGATCGTGCAGGAAGCGAGCGTCCGCGAACATGGCACAACACGCGAACAACCGCTGAAGCGCTTTGCCATCGAGAAGCCGCTGCTGGCCGCTCTGCCCGATGTGGCGCTGACCCTGGCCGCATGGCCCACGGTCCCATCGCGACGCACATATCCAGTATCACGAGGTCCTGTACTCGGTGCCATTCGCCCTGGTTGGCAAGGCGCTGTAACTGAAGGCGACCGATACGGTCGTGCAACTGTT
>Ga0255336_101256_pt1 | contig 20256 bp, 26 predicted proteins | sample MeOH1_35cm_T3_17_FD_189102 | JGI IMG/M metagenome (GOLD analysis project Ga0255336, IMG submission 189102) | Sandy soil microbial communities from University of British Columbia, Vancouver, Canada - MeOH1_35cm_T3_179 | ecosystem: Engineered > Artificial ecosystem > Sand microcosm > Unclassified ...
TTAGGGCATTTTTATTTTATACCAAGATAAGCCTTTAATACTTCTTCAAGAATGTCGTCTCTCTCTAATTTCCTAACTAGTGCTCTTGCACCATTATAGTTAGTAATATAAGTTGGATCGCCAGAAATGAGATATCCTACTAACTGATTAACTGGATTATACCCTTTTTTAATTAATGCATTATAAACTTCATCAAGGATTTCTTTTGTTAAATCCTTTTTATCTTTAGAAAAATCGAATTGGATAGTATTTTCATTATTATATCCCATTAAAGTTTCACCTCTCAATTTATCATTTAATAATGATAATAGGTATCTATTAAGAACATTATATACTATTTCTTTTTAAAAGTACACTATTTTACTAGTGTATCCAATATTTCTTGTACTTTATTAATTGAAGCCTCAAGTTTTTCTGGAAGCTTACCGCCTGCCTGAGCCATGTCAGGTCTTCCACCACCGCCACCTCCAGCAATAGCAGAAATTTCTTTTACTATCTTTCCTGAGTGTACTCCCTTACTAACTGCAGCTTTAGTAGCCATAGCAAGAAATTGAACCTTGCCTTGAACGTTGCTACCTAGAACTACTACTCCTTCTCCTATTTTATCTCTTAATTTATCCCCTAAATTTCTTAAGGAATCAGCGTCAACATCTGTAAGTGCTGCAGCTATATATTTAATTCCTTTTACTTCTTTAACATTATTTAAAAGCTCATCTTCTACATTACTTGTAAGTTTATGCCTTAATTCTATTATTTCCTTTTCTTTCTCTTTTAATTCCATAGCTTGTAAATGGATTTTATTTAATACATCTTTCTCAGAACACTTTAAACTTAGTGCTGCAACCTTAATTACATTTTCTTTTTCTTCCATAAAGTTTAATGCGTTGAAACCTGTAACTGCTTCTATTCTTCTTATACCTGCAGCTACCCCTGCCTCCGAAATAATTTTAATAAGTCCAATTTCACCAGAATTCTTAACATGGGTACCTCCGCAGAGCTCTTTGCTAAAATCACCTACAGAGACCACTCTAACTTCATCTTTGTACTTTTCATCAAATAGTGCCATAGCTCCGCTTTCTTTAGCTTCTTCTAAATTCATAATATCTGTATTAACATTATAGACCTTCATAATATTTTCATTCACTATAGCTTCTATTTTCTTTAATTCTTCAGGTGTTACAGCGGTGAAATGAGTAAAGTCAAATCTTAATCTATTCTTATCTACAAAGGAACCAGCTTGATTTACATGGCTTCCTAGTACTAGCTTCAATGCACTATGAAGCATATGAGTTGCTGTATGGTTTTTTCTAATGCTGTTTCTTCTTTCTTCATTTACCGAAAGAATTACCTTGTTTCCTTCTTCTATATATCCTTCTGTAACTTCAACAAAATGAAGTATTTTTCCTGATATATTTTTCTTGCAGTCATAAACTACTGCACTAAAATTATCGTTATAAATAGTACCCTTATCTCCAATTTGTCCTCCCATTTCGGCATAGAAAGGAGTTTCAGAAGTTAAAATTATTCCCTTGTCACCTTTTTTAAGGATTGATACAAACTCTTCATCTTTGATAATTAATACAGCATTTGAATTGAAAATTAAGTAGTCATAGCCTGTAAAGCTCGTATTAATATCTGTTGGAATCTTATTTAATATATTGTCGTCATTACCTAAATAATTTGATTCCCCTCTAGCAGCTCTAGCTCTTTCTCTTTGGTTTTTCATTTCAGCATTAAAGTCTTCTATAGAAACATTCATAGCTTTTTCTTCTAATATTTCTAAAGTAAGTTCTAATGGAAAACCATAGGTATCATAAAGCTTAAATGCTTTGTCTCCAGGTAAAGTTTTCTCTCCTGACTTTTCAAGCTCTATAATATACTGCTTTAAAATTTCTATACCGCTGTCTATTGTTTCTTCGAATCTCTCTTCTTCTAGTTTAACTACCTTTTTAATAAAGTCTCGTCTTTCCATTAATTCCGGATAAGCTTCCTTAGAGTTTTCAATAACTATATCACAAATTTCATTCAAGAATATATTACTAATGCCAAGCAGCCTGCCATGTCTAGCGGCTCTTCTTAATATTCTTCTTAGCACGTAACCTCTGCCTTCATTTGAAGGTAGTACCCCGTCACTAATCATAAAGGTCATGCTTCTTATATGATCTGTAATTATTCTTATAGAAACATCATTTTTGTCATCAGCTCCATAGGTAACCTTAGCTATTTTACAAACTTCATCTAAAATATTTTTTATTGTATCAACCTCAAATATATTATTTACACCCTGCATAATAGTTGCAATTCTTTCAAGTCCCATACCAGTATCAATATTAGGGTTTGGAAGCAAATTATATACTCCATTTCCATCTTTATCAAACTGTGTAAATACTAAGTTCCAAAATTCTACTATTCTATCTTCATCAGCTGCTTTTACAAAATCCTCTACGGTTGTAATTGGTCCAATTCCTCTATCAAAGTGAATTTCAGAACATGGTCCACAAGGTCCCTGACCAATTTCCCAAAAGTTATCTTCCTTACCCAGTCTAAAAATACGTGATGGATCAACATCTGTTTTGTTACACCAAATTTCGTAAGCTTCATCATCTTCAAGATATATAGTTACAAATAATTTATCTTTTGGAAGACCTAAAGTTACTGTTACAAACTCCCATGCCCATGGAATAACTTCATTTTTAAAATAATCTCCAAAGGAAAAATTGCCTAGCATTTCAAAAAAAGTACCGTGTCTTGATGTTTTTCCTACATTATCTATATCTCCTGTTCTAATGCACTTTTGACAGGTTGTTACTCTTTTACTTGGTGGAACTTCGAGGCCTGTAAAATAAGGCTTTAAAGGTGCCATACCAGCATTAATAAGCAGTAAGCTTTTATCGTTTTGAGGTATAAGTGGAAAGCTTTTAAGTTTTAGATGATCTTTGCTTTCAAAAAAGCTTAAATATTTTTCTCTTATTTCATTTAGTCCCATAGTTTTCATAAAAATTCCTCCTTTTAGTCGGAAACACTGAGCAATTAAGCTCTCTCGCTCCCGCTCGATAATTACTCGTAAATGTCCATTTAGGACATTTACCTCCGTTAAAATAAAATAAAAACAACCTTCAAATCCCAAAGGGACGAAAGTTGTTCGCGGTACCACCCTAATTATACAATTCTAATAATTGTATCACTTAATAAACATAGTTCAAAGACAGCTTCATAATATCTCCTAAGAAGTTTGCACCATCCACTTCCTCTCTAAATACCTCAATATTACTACTCCTTCTTGTCATTACCATATATTGATTTTATAAAAATTATAAGTTAAATTGTACCACATGTCAATATTTGATTTTGTTAATTTATAATCATTTTTTTTTAATATATAATAGTTATTTTTGCTAAATTTATTTAATTGGAAAATTATGAATTTCATAAAAACACAAAAGGTCTATTATGATTTTATTAAAAAAGGTAATAATTTAAATCTTCATAAATTATTTTTATTACAACTCCTATAGGCACAGCAAGCACCATGCCAATAAAGCCGCCTATTTCCCCTCCAATAATAAGAAGGATTATTATTGTTAACGGATGCATGCTTACACTATCGCCTGTAATCTTAGGAGAGATAATATTACCTTCAATTGTTTGTATAATATTTAAACATATAAAAGTCCAAATACCTATCTTAGTAGATCCTAAAAAAGCAACCAGCACTGCGGGAATACCACCTAAAAGTGGTCCAAAATAAGGAATTATATTAAATAATGCATTTAATACTGATAAAAGCAGTGGATAATCTACATGCAATACAATAAGTACAACAAAAGTTAGAATACCAACTATAATACACAAAATAAATTGACTTACTATATACCTTCCTAGAATTTTATCGATATCTCCAAATATCTTTTTAACCATAGCTCTAATTTTAACTGGAAAGAAAACAAGTATTTTATTGAAAATTATTTCACTATCAGCTAAAAAGTAATAAACAATTATAGGAACTAAAGATAATGTTAAAAGATCTTCTCCAATATTCAGTACACCTTTAAAAATATTGTTAAGCATATCAGAGAGCATCTTATTGATATTTGAATATATGCCCTCAAATAAAACAAACATTGTCTTGTTATTCCTAAGAGGTTTTAAATTATTATAAATTCCTTCCACATAGTTTTGGATTTTATATAGTGTATCGTTTATATTTAAGCTTTCTTTGAATAAGGATGGAATAATAATAACAATGAATAGTAGAGTAAGTATTATTGATAATAAAATAATACTGAGGGCTGAAAATCTTCTATTTATTCCTTTTTCTATCATTAGGTTTATTATTGGTTTCAAGGAATATGCAGCTATAAAGGACATTACAAATAAATACACCAATTCCTTAAGAAGGGCACTATTAAAGAAAACATAAATTATTAGAAATATGACTATCAGTATTAACAAAACTTTAAATACTTTCTTCATGGCACTCTTCTTCCGTAAATATTCTGTGTGAAACGCTTAAGAAACTTATTTCATTATCTAATGAAGTAAATAGTATACTTTCATTTCCGAGTATTACACTATTCATTAAAAGTATTCTCTTACCCTTAATAATATTTTTTAGAAATCCAGTGGATACTACAAGCCCATTTATTTTAAAGGTAAACTCATGAAATAAAATGTCCTCAACCATTCCAATAATATCACCATATCTATTTACTATATCCATATTTTTAATATCTGAAAACTTAAGGCTGCTTTCTTTTCTATAATTTGAAATAACCATAGTTTTATTAAAGGAAATAATATCTTCTTTTAATATAGTGATTGTCTGCTGCATAAGTTTATATGTTGAAACAACAAAGCCCCTTACCTCTCCCCTATGGAAGTCAATTATTATATCTCTTACAAAGCCAACCTTTTTTCCGTTAATGTCAATAACATCCATCATTATAAAATCTTTTGTTCTAAACATAATACCTCTATAATTGTTATTTACTACATAATAAGTTAATATTATTTTTTCCAAAAAAATAAAAAATATAACTAAAAAAGAAGAACTTTTTGAGTCTAAAATTAAACTCTAAAGTTCTTCTTTTTTTATTCATTAAATCTAATAATTTATAATCTTTAATTACTCTCCATGAACCTCATCATGTATATCATCATGTTCCTTATAGTCCCATGCTTCTAATCCTTTACTTGTTCTGTAATTGTTTATTGCTTTATGAATTGCTTCTTCAGCAAGAACTGAACAGTGCATCTTTACTGGTGGAAGACCATCTAAGGCTTCAGCAACAGCTTTATTAGTAAGCTGCCATGCATCAGCAACAGACTTTCCTTTAATAAGCTCAGTAGCCATACTTGAGGAAGCTATTGCAGAACCGCATCCAAAGGTTTTAAATTTTGCATCTTCAACTATGTCATTTTTTATTTTAAGATAAACCTTCATTATATCTCCGCATTTTGCATTTCCAACTTCTCCAACACCATTTGCATCTGGAATTTCTCCAACGTTTCTAGGGTTCATAAAATGATCCATTACTTTTTCACTGTACATAATTATTTTTCCCCTTTCTTTAAAAAGTCATCCCATAGCGGTGACATCTCTCTTAGTCTAGTTACTACCTTGCCTACAGTTTCTATTGCATAATCTATTTCTTCCTCAGTATTGCCAGCACCTAAGCTTAATCTTAAGGAGCCATGAGCTATTTCATGTGGGAGCCCTATTGCTAATAATACATGTGAAGGATCTAAAGAACCAGAAGTACATGCACTTCCACTAGAAGCACAAATACCCATACTATCAAGTAAAAGTAATATAGCTTCTCCTTCAATGAATCTAAAACATATATTTGAATTTCCAGGTAATCTATTTACTTTAAACGGACCATTTAATTTACTGTATGGTATTTTTAATAAACCTCCAACTAATCTATCTCTTAATGCTGAAAGTTTCTTAGAGTTTTCCTCTAAATTTGATGTTGCAAGTTCAATTGCCTTTCCTAGGCCAACTATTCCTGCAATATTTTCAGTTCCAGCTCTTTTAGCTCTTTCTTGTCCGCCTCCATGAACCAGATTGTCTATTTTAACACCTTTTCTAATATATAGTGCTCCTGTTCCCTTTGGTCCATATATCTTATGTGCAGCCATAGATAATAAATCTATATTCATATCTTTAACATCAATAGGAACACTTCCAACTGCTTGAACTGCATCAGTATGGAATATTATTTTCTTCTCTTTGCAAAGCTTACCAATTTCTTTAATTGGCTCAATTGTACCAATTTCATTGTTAGCAAACATTACTGATACTAATATTGTTCTATCAGTAATAGCTTCTTCTAAATCCTTTAAGGATATAAAGCCATATTCATCTACTGGTAAATATGTAACTTCAAAACCATGCTTTTCTAGATACTCACAAGTATGTAAAATAGCATGATGTTCAATTTTAGTTGTTATAATGTGATTTCCCTTATTAAAATTAGCAAAGGCTGTGCCTTTTAATGCCCAATTGTCAGCTTCTGATCCGCCAGCAGTAAAATATATTTCATTAGAATCAGCATTTATCGCCTGAGATACTCTATCACGAGCTTTATCAATAGCCTTTTTTGTTTCTCTTGATAAAGAGTAAATTGAAGATGGGTTACCAAACTTCTCTGTAAAATATGGCAGCATTTCTTCTAATACCTCTGGTTTTACATAGGTAGTAGCTGCATAATCCATATAAATTGGTTTATTCATTTTTGTTCACTCCTTCTAAGCCTAATGTATTAATATTCTTATAATCATTTATTATATCCTGAAGTGTAGTAGATTTAGTTACACTATCAATACTATTTTTTATCTTTGCCCATAAAAGCCTAGTGGCACAGCAGTCAGCATTGTCACAACTGTTTTCATCAAGGCAATTTGATATTTCAATGGGTCCTTCAAGCACTTCCATAATTTCATCTATAAAAATATCTTTTGGTGCCCTGCTCAAAGTATAACCACCTTTAGCTCCACGAATACTATTAATTAAGCCTGCCTTTCTCAGAGGTGAAAAAAGCTGCTCCAAATAATATTCAGAAATATGCTGTCTGTCGGATACATTTTTAATTGAAACTGGATCGCCACCATAATGCAGGGCTAAGTCCACCATGGCTTTAACTCCATAACGACCTTTTGTAGAAAGCTTCATGTATTTCACTTCCTTAAGTTCATTGTTAGTATTCATACACATAATAGCAAATCAGAGTGAAATTGTCAACAATAGTTCAAACTATTGAATGATCTATTTAAAGCAAATAATTATTCTCTTCATTTGCTAATTCAAGCGTTCTGATTTCAAAAGATTTGCACCCTGACGCAATAAATGGATCAGATTTTGCAATGTTTGTAGCCTCAATAAAATCTTCTGCAGAAATTATGACCATTCCTCCAGGATAATCTTTAAAAGGTCCACAGAGCACAAGTTCATAAATCAAAAACGCCCCAAGCTTTTATTGCTTGCGGCGTTTAAAAAAATATTGTAAATTAACACAAAAAAAAATTATACTCAATATCATAATCTGAAATAAGTTATAATCTGACTATAGTAATTTTTCATATAACCTAAACCAGTTCAACCCGTAATTTCCAAGTCCTAAGTCAACAGTATCAATATATTTAAAACCACATTTTTCGTAAAGCTTAATGGCAGGTATATTACCTTCGTAAACATCCAACCTAATTGATTTCGCCTGTGACTTAATACTGTGTTCAATAGAAAATTCTATTAATGCTTCACCTATGCCACATTTCAAAAATTTTGGGTGTACTACAAATGTATATACAACAAAAACATCTGAATAGTCAGACTCAAAATCCCATTTAGCTTTATAATATGCAGGTTCTGGATTATGGCTCAAAATAACAGACCCAATGATTTTTCCATTATGTTTTGCTACATAGAGATTACCATGTTTAACTCCATCAATTGCATTTTGTCTAACAGGATATATCCCTTTTTTCCATCCAGGATAGTTTACTCCTTTTGCCAAGTGGTCATTCAAATCGTTATAAAGCTGCTCTAATTCATCAATATCAACTGCTTTCCCTAATTCAAAAATAATATTCATAGGTGTATTCCTCCAATCATCTAAGAATTCTTTCATCAATTCTTCTAACAAAGCTATATGTATAACTGTCAAAGTATTTTCCCCAAAATCTTAATGCGGTGGGATTAATGATTTCACAATCTACCCCTAATCGTTTTATACCTTCATTCTTTAATGTTTCGAGAATAAATGAAAGTAGACTCTGAAATATATTTTCTCCACGATAGTTTTCTTTCAAATATGCTCCACATATGTTCAACATATCTGGTTCCTCTGTAATAAAGGTTTCTCCATCACTCATAATTTCTATATACCCTATTATATCTGAATTATCCTTTACAACAAAAAAGCGTGATTTCCGATTATTGCACATTGCAACAAAACTCTCTTCTGAGAACTCTTCATTGGGAAAATATGTAGGACTCTTTCTTAAGTGCCTCATCAAACTATTTTTTAAAGATAACAAACAAACTGCTTCGCTATAATGTATTTCCTCATAGGTATACTCTGTATTAATTTGGATATTGAGCGGCTTGTTAACATTTCTTATGGCATCACTACATCTGATGCCAAATCCATTCATTGTTAATGTTGACATAACTTCAGTATCATGGCCATATATGCAAATCGCATAACTCAATATCTCTTCCTTTATCATTTCTTCTGATACATGTTGAAATAGAAGGGACGCTATTTTATCTCTATTCTCTCCACCATAAGCGTTAGCAAACAATGGAGAATATGAACCCTTCACATTTCCAAAATGACCATTCCTGCCATTCCAAAAGCCTAAATAACCTAATACTTTTCCTTTTTCAATAGCTACTAATCCTTTATTAATTTTAAAGATGTCATTCAACAAATCAGTTAAGACATCATAATAATCCTTCTCGTATAAGGCTTCTATATGCTTCTGCTCCATATTATATTGTGCCTTGGCCAGCTTAACTGCTTCGTCTAAATACTTTTCATTAAACTTTTCAAATATCATACTCTTCCCCCAATTAATAATTTATAAATCACTGTGCATTACCATAAATAGCTACTCCGTCTTGGTTAGGCTAAAAAGTTTCTTTTGTTTCATATAATCAATAGCCTTAGTTTTATTTTTTTTATTACTAATAATTAATCTTTACCTAAAATTTGCATTGGCTTCAAAATGATTTCATAAAAGGTCACGTATTACGAAATAACTCAAGCCTATCGCGACGTTCTTGGTGAAGGAATGTACCCGGTAGTTATGTAATAATAGAAATGAATGTATTAATCTAAATACTAACTAATGCTGTTCATTAAATATCTCCATATATCTTTCTGGGTTATTTAGACTTTTAAACCCAAAATTTTTATAAAATTTATGAGCATCTCTTGTAATAAGACACCATCTCCTTAAATTTTCTAAGCCTGGATATTTAAAAACACAATCAAGGTACCATTTACCTAATCCATTATGTCTATACTCTTCGTCTATGATAACATCGCATAGATAAGCAAAAGTAGCATAGTCCGTGATAACTCTTACTAATCCAATTTGTTTATTCTTATGAAACATTGAAAAGCACAAAGAATTTTGTAGAGACTTAATAATTACTTCTTTTTTACGAGAATTTGCCCAGTAAGATTTTGAAAGAAGAGTATAAACACTTTCAATGTCTATCTTACTATAATCCGTGGTAATAATGAAATCTGCTTTCTCATAATTTACTATTTGATGCATAGTTCTCCCCCTTAACTTTACATGTTTCCACTTTAAAAAAGCCCCCAACCAAGGTACACGTCAGCATTTTATATTAAAACATACTATTTTCATTAGGAGAATTCTCAGGAACCTCTTGGGATATATCCCACATTTCAGCAATCTTTTCTCCCTCAAAACGATAGATATGTATCACAGCTACTTCTTTACCCTCTGTGATTTGAACATGAGAAAGCAAAGTCACGTATGGTGGCTCTTCAACAGCTAATTTTATTGTTACCTTTTTATTTGGAAATACTGTATTACTATCGATCATTCCTTCTAAAAGTGATTCTCTATCGCCATTATAAAATCCATTGTGATGCTTAAAATTAGGTAATGTATATAAATCATAAACCTCTCGAACTTTATCTGTTACAACTCCTTGAAGAAAAGCCTTTGCTATGCCTTTTTGCTTATTTTTCATATATTTTTCTCCTTTAACTAGTGAATTTCTTTAATAATATTTTTATCACATACTTAAGATAAAATCCTTAAACAAAAACACCTCTTACTTCAATGTAAGATTAGTCTATTTTACTCGCTGAAATATTGGATGATCTTCTTTAAATTGAACTAAATCCCATAAGTTCCCGTATAAATCTTTGAAAACTGCAACAACGCCATATAATTGTTCCTTTGGTTCTCTAATGAATTCAATTCCCTTTACTATCATATCATTATAGTCTCTCCAAAAGTCATCTGTTCCAAGGAATAGAAAAACTCTTCCTCCTGCTTGATTTCCAATAAAAGATATTTGTTCTGGTTTTGAAGCCTTTGCAAGTAATATTGAAGATCCAGACGAACCTGGAGGTGCTACTACTACCCAGCGTTTATCTTGTTCTGGTTGATATGTATCTTCAATTAACGTAAAATGAAGTTTTTTTGTATAAAACTCAATAGCTTCATCATAATCTTTAACAACCAAAGCAATGTGAACAATAGATTGTATCATTATATTAATCCTTCTTTCTTTAAAAAATATAAGCCTTACACCACAATATATTACTAATTTAGTTCTGCTTTCATATCTATATAAAAAAGTCCACCTACCAAGGCGGACGGCAAAATTTTGTTATGTAATGTTTTAGAGCTTTTACTATCTATTAGCTTAGGTTTGCCCTATAAATATAATATTGAGCCTGTACACAGGTTATTGCGACGACTCCAACAATGTCCTCTGCACTGCAGCCTCTTGATAAATCATTTACAGGTTTTGCGAGGCCCTGGGTAATTGGTCCGTACGCCTCTGCCTTTGCAAGCCTTTGTGTAAGCTTATATGCAATGTTCCCTGCATTCAGATCAGGAAACACTAAAACATTTGCTTCTCCTGCCACGCTGCTGCCAGGAGCTTTTGATAAACCAACTGACGGTACAAGCGCAGCATCTGCCTGCAATTCTCCCTCAAGTCTTAGGTTCGGAACTTTTCTTTTGGCAATAAGAGCAGCTTTAATTACTTTATTAGTAAGCTCGCTTTTTGCGCTGCCATAGGTCGAATAAGACAACATTGCAACAATAGGTTCCTGCTGTGCGAGCATTTCGAAAGATTTTGCAGCTTGAGTGGCAATTTCCGCTAATTCTTCCGATGATGGATTTTCCACAAGGCCGCAATCAGAATACACAAAAGTACCATTAGAACCATATTTGCAATCTGGGACAACCATAACAAAGAATGAAGAAACAACCTTTGTTCCTGGTGCTGTTTTTAAAATTTGAAGTGCAGGCCTTAAAGTATCAGCAGTAGAGTGGATTGCTCCTGACACCATTCCGTCTGCCTCTCCCATCCTTACAAGCATCACGCCAAAATAGAGTGGGTCTTTTATCATTTCTTTTGAAGTTTCTAAGGTTATACCTTTTGATTCGCGTATCTTTACGAATTCCACCGCAAACTCATCAAACTTATCATAGCACAGAGGATCCATAATTTTTGCCTTACTTATATCAAGACCTTCAGCTTTTTTCCTGATGGCAGCTTCATTTCCAACAAGAATAATATTTGCAATTCCTTGTTTCTGAATCATTTCTGCAGCTTTTAAAGTTCTAATATCTTCACTTTCAGGCAAAACAATTGTTTTAATATCTTCTTTTGCTCTTTTGATTATATTTTCTAAAAACATCTACTTTAAACCCCAATCGAACATTCAATATTTAAGTCATTAATTTCTTAAAGTGCCTGCTTCTGTATCTATAGTATCTATAATTCCAGCTATACAAACATCTATGGGTGCTAAAGCACTTAAAGCTTTAGTGACCTGACGTGCAGAACCACCTTCAGCAATTGCAATCACAAGATCGCCTATACCAGCACCTATTCCATCGACGGCTAAAACTTCTAAGCCATATGGCTTTCCTAAAGTATCAACAGGTTGAAGTAATAAAAGCTTTTTGCCTACATAATTAATATTTTTTTGGGTTGCTACCACATTTCCTACTACCCTTGCCATAAGCATTTTTGCTGCCTCCTATAAATATGATAAAATCTCTTAAGGCCTATATACATGATCTATGATTCCTGTTATCCCAGCATCTGCACAGGCATTTGGATTCGGAAGTGCCATTGCACCCTCCTTGCTCTTAGCAAAAATGATGAGCTCACCGGAGCCTGCTCCTACTGTATCAACAGCAACTAAAGGTAATCCATCATTATTGCCTTTTGAATCTACAGGTTGAATAATGAGTAATTTCACACCTGTTAAAAGTTCATCTTTGCGGGTAGCTACTACGGAACCAATAACCCTTGCTATCTGCATTTCATTTCACCCGAGCCTCGTTTAATCTTCTCTCAAATTCAATAATTTTGTCTACTCTTCTTATATTACGCTCACCTTCAAACTTAGTTGAAAGCCAAAGCTTTACAATTTCTTTTGCAACCCCTTCACCGATAATGAAGCTGCCAAGGCAAAGGACATTTGCATCATTATGAGCTCTGCTGTTTCGTGCAGTATATATCTCGTTGGCTACTGCAGCTCTTACTCCAGGAATCTTGTTTGCCATAATAGAAGATCCTACTCCTGCAGCATCTATCATTATTCCAAAATCACAGCGTTTATTGCTGACAGCTTCGCCAACAAGTAATGCAAAATCAGGATAATCACATCTTTGATCACTGAAAGTACCTAAATCTAAATACTCAACCTTTAATTCATCTTTCAAGTATTTTTTTAAGGTTTCTTTTAATGCATATCCGCCATGATCACTACCTATCGCTACTTTCATGCTTCCATTTCTCCCTTATTAAATTTGTTGAATACCTGTTTACCTTCTATGTCAATATAGTCAACTATAGCCATAATTGTAGCATCTACTGGCATATTAGTGGTAATGGAAGTCTGCCTTGCAGAGCTTCCTCCAACTACCAGCACAATCTCAGATATACCTGCTCCAACAGCATCTATAGCCACAACAGGCTTGCCCTCTTCTTGAAGACTTATAAGGTTTACAGGTTGAACAACCTGCAGTTTTAAACCATTCATTTTCTCTTCCTTCTGAGTGCAAACAACAGTACCAATTACTCTTGCTGCATACATAATAAGCCCCCCTTATTATTAATAGCAATTCTTAACAATAGTTGCATTGCCTGTAGGACACTTTTGGCTGCATCGTCCGCAGTTTATACATTCATGTCCCTCATCTCCTCTTTGTACTCCTGTCTTTTCGCTTTGTACAATTTGAACTCCAGAACTAGTACCTATTCTTGTAGCACCAGCCTTTATCATTGCTAAGGCAGTCTTATAATCTTTAACCCCGCCAGATGCCTTGACGCCTAAGGTTGGTCCTACTGTCTGTCTCATAAGTATAATATCATCAACTGTTGCTCCTCCAGTGCTAAAACCAGTAGAGGTCTTTACAAAATCTGCCCCAGCTATTTTTGAAAGTGTACATGCTTTAACTTTTTCTTCATCGGTGAGTAGACAAGCTTCAATGATTACTTTTAAAATTGCTTTTCCTCTAACTGCATTTACTAATGCTTCAATATCCTTCATTACGTAATCATAATCATCTGACTTAAGTGCTCCTACATTGATGACCATATCTATTTCATTTGCTCCATTTTCAATAGCGTCCTTTGTTTCCTCCACTTTTCCTCTGGTAGACATTGCTCCTAAAGGAAAACCTACAACACAGCAAGTCTTTACACCACTTCCTGAAAGCAATTTTGAAACAAAGGGAACATAATATGTATTTACACAAACAGATGCAAATTTATATTCTCTTGCTTCCATGCATAGCTTTTTAACCTGCTCAGCAGTTGCATCTGCCTTTAAAAGAGTATGGTCAATCATGGATGCAATGCTGCTATTTGAGTTACCAATGCTAAAATTGCTTACTGGCGTAAACCCGTTTGGGACATTCATTTCTGATGCAATTTTGCGATACACCTCTTCTGCAATTTTCTCTACTAACTTATCTATTTCCAAATACTTCACCTTCTTATGTTTTATTTATTTACTTCAAAAAGCACTTCTTATTTTTCTTCACTAGCACATCCATTGTTTGGAAGTATATTTTCAACATCACTATGTGGTCTTGGAATAACATGTACTGAAACAAGTTCTCCAACCTTTTTAGCTGCTGAAGCACCCGCTTCAGTTGCAGCCTTTACAGCTCCAACATCACCTCTTACCATAACTGTTACAAGTCCGCTTCCTATTTGTTCCTTGCCTACAAGTTTTACATTTGCAGCTTTTACCATTGCATCTGCTGCCTCTATTGCACCAATTAACCCTCTAGTTTCTACCATTCCTAATGCTTCTTTTTCCATTATTAATACTCTCCTTTACAATTCATCTTTAATAATTTTTCTTTATGGTTATTTTACTAATATACCTTCAACATCTTCATGAGGTCTTGGTATAACATGTACAGCAATAACGTCTCCTACTCTTTTAGCTGCTGAAGCACCCGCTTCAGTTGCAGCCTTTACAGCTCCAACATCGCCTCTTACCATAACCGTTACAAGTCCGCTTCCTATAAGCTCTTTACCTATAAGCTTTACATTTGCAGCTTTTACCATTGCATCTGCTGCTTCTATAGCAGCAATTAAACCTCTTGTTTCTACCATTCCTAATGCTTCTTTTTCCATAACTAAAAATCTCCTTTCAGTGTATAAATTATTTATAATAATGCTTTCATTATATCTGGATGCGGTGAAGGTATTACCACTGTTTTTGCTATAGTACCTTCATTCTCATGTTTTTTTACTGCAGATTCAACTGCAAATCTCACTGAGCTTACATCTCCTGTTAATAATACAAATGCTTTTCCTCCAAGTCCTCTCCCGAGCCTTATTTCAATCAGATCAACTTCAGCTGCTTTAACTGATGCATCTGCAGCGTAAATTGCAGTTGCCAGAGAAAATGTTTCAATTACTCCTACTGCATTTCTCTTCTCTATATCTGAAGAACCATTTAATGCTGCAAAAACCTGAGGATGAAGACTTGGTATCACTAACATATCAATTAATGCTTCTTTTGCTACAGCCTTTCCAGCCTCTACTGAACTTTTTACTGCAGCAACATCTCCCTGAATCAATATAATAAACTTTCCTGGACAAACAGGTTGTGCAGTTACTAATGTAACATTGGCTGTTTTCAGCATTGCATCTCCTGCTTCTATACCAACTGCTATACTATTTACTTCCAACATTCCTAGTGAATCCATTATTTCACCTCGCTTAAAGCACTTATTGTGATACTTTCCTCTGATACACTTGTAATCACACCATTAATACTGGCATGAACATTTGCTCCCAGCTTTCCTTCCTGAGTAGAGCCAATCAAATCACCTTTATTTACTGAAGCTCCAACACTAACCACTGGTATAGCTTGTACACCAATATGTTGCTTTAAAGGAATTTTCACTTCATTTACCTTAATGGGTAGAGCATTAATTGGTGCAGCAAAATCGTATTTACTGACCCCCAATCTTTCCATAAATCTTTTTGTAGGAACCTTTCTGTAGTTTCGCATGTCACTTGTCTCAAAAGGAACTTTCTTATCAGGTTTTATTCCTTTCGCTGCAAGTCCTGTTTTTATTGCAGTAACCATTTTACTAGGTGATAGGCCCATACTGCATGCATAATAAGTACAAAGACCACAATCACAGCAGCCAAAAACTGTATCAGCATTTCCAATTGCTAAAGCTTCGCCAGATGCTACTGCTCTCATTACCTTGTGCGGCTGTACTCCAAGTCCCAGCGTATTTCTTGGACACATCTGCGTACAATAATTACACTGGCAGCAAACCGATTTTGCAAGCTTAATATCCCTTTCCAGTGGTGTGGTCTTCTTTTTAATTAATGGGTGGTCACTTGGAAGGATTATCACACCTCCAAGTGTTTTTGTTACAGGCGTACTCCAATCAGTCTCTACCCTGCCCATTGCAGGTCCGCCAAGTATCATTGAATACCCATCCTTACTTTTAGGGCCTCCTGCAATTTCTAAAAGCTTTGTAATTGGTGTTCCAATTGGAACATTAAGTGTTATTGGGTTTTGAAGCTCGCCTGTTATTGTTACAAATTTAGTTGTAACGGGTATTTCATTACTAGCCTCGGCTATGTTTAACAATGTGCTTACATTGCATACAATGGCACCAACATCTACAGGTATACCGCCTAAAGGCACTACTTTTCCTGTAAATTCATAAATAATCTGCTGTTCATCTCCTGCAGGATAGTAATTTCCAATAAGTTGTACCGATATATTTTTATTATTGCTTCTAGCTAATGCCTCATTTAGCTTTTCTACAGCCTTATGATATTTTTCCTTTAAACATATTACGCCCTTATGAGCATTTGATATTTTCATTACTATGCGTAAACCTTCAATAATTTTGTCAGGATAAAGCTCCATTATCTGTTGGTCTACTTTAAGCAATGGTTCACATTCTGCCCCATTTGCAATGACCATATCTGCCCTGTTGTTCACTTTTACATGTGTAGGAAACCCTGCACCGCCTGCTCCTACAACTCCAGCATCCTTTATTCGCTCCAAATATGACTTAAACATGTATAAGCTCCTCACATTAAATAATTCTAAATGATCCTGAAAGTGTACACCTTCTTAGCCTAACAAAGCTTTTTGCAGAAGTAAGTCCTTCTCCTGTTGGAGTTGCTATGGTAAGAGTTGTATATCCTTCTCCATCAATTCCCAGGCCAGCATAGGATGGAGCATTTTTTACAAATATAGTTGTGTCAAGTGCTTTTGCAGCAGACGTTAGATTGTAAACATTGGTAGAATGCATTATAGCTGTATGCCTGCAATTGTTTTCTGCTGCTACTGCCTTGTCTATTGCTTCATTAAGGCTTTCTACTCTTGAAATTGCAAGCACAGGCATCAAAAGTTCAGTTGTTACAAAGGGATGATCATAATCAACTTCTGCAAGTACAAGTTTATAATCTTCCTTTGCTTTTATATCACAAGCATTAAGAATATAGCTTGCACTTTTACCAACAAATTTTCTATTAATTACGTATTTACCGTTCTTATCCTTTTCAAGTATTACTGACTGTATTTTTTCTATTTCATCTTTATTAACCCTGTAGCAGTTGTTTTTTACCATTTCGTTTATAAGTTCATCTGCTACATCTCTAAAAACAAAAACTTCCTTTTCAGCTATACAAAGTATATTGTTATCAAAGCTTGCACCTTTTGTAATTTCAGCTGCAGCTTTTTTTATATCAGCTGTATCATCAACTATTACAGGTGGATTACCTGGTCCTGCTGCAATAACTTTTTTACCACTTCTCATAGCAACATCTACTACTGCTTCTCCGCCGGTTACTGCTAATATTCTGATATCTTTATGCTCCATTATTGCTTTGCTTGTTTCCATTGTTGGTTCAAAAACGGAACATAATAGTGACTCAGGTCCACCTGCACTTTTTATAGCTTCATTTAATATGGAAATAGCTTCAATAGTTGCCTTTTTTGCACTTGGATGTGGATTAAATACGACTCCGTTTCCTGCTGCCACCATGCTGATACTGTTATTTATAACAGTGGCAGTTGGGTTAGTTGAAGGTGTGATTGCCCCAATAACACCGTAAGGTGCTTCTTCAATCAATGTCATTCCATTATCTCCGGTATATGCAACTGTATGAAGATCTTCAGTACCAGGTGTTTTTTCTGCAGCTAACAGATTCTTTATCACTTTATCTTCTACCCTGCCGAAACCTGTTTCTTCATTTGCCATAACTGCTAAGTTTCTTGCATTATCTATAGCAGCTTTTCTCATTGAAGCTATTATTTTTGCACGTTGCTCCATGCTCTGTGCTACAAGCTGCTTTTGTGAAATCTTTGCAGCTTCTATTGCATCATCAATGTAAGTGTATATGCCTAAAGAGTTCAACTTACAAACTACAGATTCATGAGCATTACCCCCATTAAATTTTCTTGTCATTTCTTGAGCAATTTCATCTATTCTTGATTTTTCTAAACTCATACTACACCTCCAATTGTATAAAGTTTACCCCCATTTCCCGAGAAGCGTCTTTTGCAAGCGGTGTTATAATACATCCTTTTTCGCATAATATTTCTTTTTTTCCGCTTTTATAAAAATCCTCAACTTCTCTTTGAGTTATAAGCTGTTTACTAGAAATGGTCATAGCATCAGATTTTTTCTCTTTGTCATGCAAAATAACCTCAATTAATACACCCATTTCAGAAATGGAACCTAATAAATCTTTAATCTTCTTACCAATACTATTTGCAGGTAAAGCTTGTACCTCATAATCAAATAGAAAAACTGTTTTTTTCTTATGAAGCAATGAATAAATCACTAAGTTTTCAATGAATCCAGAATCATCACCATAAGCCAATGCTCGCATTTGTTTCAATTCTGGAGATAGGAATAGGATTTCCTCATATTTATTAATGTTATTTGCCAGATTATCTCTTGCAAGCTCACCATTTAAATCATAAATTTCTTTTACAGACTCAAATTTTATGGCATCAGTCTTTTTGAAGGAAGCAATACTAAGCTTGCAATCACAGTATCTCAATTCTATTTGCTTCACCCATTCCTCCAGATTAATGACATTTGCAGGGATTATTAAGAGCAGCTGCTTTAGCTTCGGTATAGAAATATCTTGAAAAGTCACTGTTTGTGATTGCTGCATAATTCTATTTACAACTTCAGCAGTGGCTTTTTTTATGAGCGCTTCCAATTCTATTTCACTTAATTCCATTGCCAGCCTCCTTACTTACCTAGTTTTGTCATTATTTCTTTAAATTCGTTTATGCAAAGGCTTGCACCACCAATGAGAAATCCCGATACATTTTGTGCAATTGCAAGTTCAGATGCATTAGAGGCTTTAACGCTGCCACCATAAAGTATTGGTATTTTTTCTGCAGAAGCTACACCATATAGTGAATCTAGTGTGTACCTTATATATCCGTGGGTATCTTCTACCTGAGCAGGCGTTGCATTCATCCCCGTACCAATCGCCCACACAGGTTCATATGCAATAATCACATTAGCAAGGTTTTCAGTATTCAGTTTTGCAAGACCTTTAACTAACTGATTTTTGAGTTTCTCCTCATAACGCTTTGATTGACGTTCTTCAAGGTTTTCTCCAATACAAAGAACTGGCTTTAAGCCATGTTTTATACAGGCTTCTACCTTTCTTAAAGCCATCTCATCTGTTTCCTTAAAAATGTTCCTTCTTTCAGAATGACCAATTAAGGCATATTTGCACTGAAAATCTTTTGCCATGGCAGGTGAAATTTCTCCAGTAAAAGCTCCTGAATTTTCCCAGAACATATTTTGCACTCCATATAATACTTTGCTATATCTCAGCTTATCTCTCATTAGATACAGATAGGGATAAGGAGGAAATAACACAAAAGTATTCTTCTCAGTAAGTAGCGAGTTATTTAGAAAATCCAAAAATTCAATAACTTCTTTTGTATTTTTGTTCATTTTCCAATTTGCGGCAATTATGAAGTTTTTAGTTTTAATAATTTCTGAATATGCCGCTTGCTTAACAAGTTTATATATATATTGCTTTTCTATCACTTCATCAACCCATCTCATATATTTATTACTTGAAGTATGCTTGTCCTATTTATTATCCTTATATAGTATGTACCAATTTCATTAGGACAATAGGTTATTATATCTCGGCGGTTACATTTAATATTGTGTACTCCTCTGAATAGATATGAGTCTTCTGCATGAATGAATCTGCGTCTGCCAAAAGCTGAGCACCAGCATTTGATGCTAAGTCCTTTTTCATTTCATTTATAGAATCCCAGCATAGTTCAGCAGTACCATCATATGTCAATTCGCCTGCCTTATCTTGATATTCATCAATTGCAATGTTAATTCTATAACCCTTTAGTTTCCTTAGTTTCAGAACTAAAGGTGAATATTCCTCTAAACAGTGTTTTTTGAATTCTTCCCTACTTACTCCTGGTTTTACCTTCAATAAAGTTGTTAATTTTA
>Ga0255336_101257_pt1 | contig 20210 bp, 19 predicted proteins | sample MeOH1_35cm_T3_17_FD_189102 | JGI IMG/M metagenome (GOLD analysis project Ga0255336, IMG submission 189102) | Sandy soil microbial communities from University of British Columbia, Vancouver, Canada - MeOH1_35cm_T3_179 | ecosystem: Engineered > Artificial ecosystem > Sand microcosm > Unclassified ...
AAACTCGCCGGAAGCGATGGAAGCCGTCACCGGCGTGCCGGCGCAAGCGGTACGCGACGCCGCGCGCATCTACGCGAACGCCGGCAACGGTGCAATCTACTACGGCCTTGGCGTGACGGAACATGCGCAAGGCTCAACGACAGTCATGGGTATCGCGAACCTCGCGATGGCAACCGGCAACGTCGGCCGCGAAGGCGTGGGCGTGAATCCGCTGCGTGGTCAGAACAACGTGCAGGGATCCTGCGACATGGGTTCGTTCCCGCACGAGTTGCCGGGTTACCGTCATATCAGCGACGCCGCCGTGCGCGCGTTGTTCGAAGAAGCGTGGAGCGTCAAGCTGCAATCGGAACCGGGCCTGCGCATTCCGAACATGTTCGATGCCGCTGTGCACGGCAGCTTCCTGGGCCTTTATTGCCAGGGCGAGGATATCGTTCAATCCGATCCGAATACACAGCACGTGGCGAAGGCGTTGTCGTCGATGGAATGCATCGTCGTGCAGGACATCTTCCTCAACGAGACGGCCAAGTACGCGCACGTGTTCCTGCCGGGTTCGTCATTCCTCGAAAAGGACGGCACGTTCACCAACGCAGAACGCCGTATCTCGCGCGTACGCAAGGTCATGCCGCCGCTGCCGGGTCTGGCCGACTGGGAAGTGACGATCAAGCTTGCCCGCGCGCTCGGTTATGAAATGAATTACACGCATCCGTCGCAGATCATGGACGAGATCGCGAGCCTGACGCCCACGTTCACCGGCGTGTCCTACAAACGCCTCGACGAACTCGGCAGCATCCAATGGCCGTGCAACGCGCAAGCGCCGGAGGGCACGCCGACGATGCACATCGATGAATTCGTGCGTGGTAAAGGCCGCTTCGTGATCACGAAGTTCATCGCGACGCCCGAGAAGGTCACGCGCAAGTTCCCGCTGCTGCTGACGACGGGCCGTATCTTGTCGCAGTACAACGTGGGCGCGCAGACGCGGCGCACGGAAAATTCGCGCTGGCACGACGAGGACCGGCTCGAAATTCATCCGCACGATGCCGAGGAGCGCGGGATCAAGGCGGACGATTGGGTGGGGATTGAATCGCGTGCCGGGCAGACCGTGCTGCGCGCGAAGATCACCGAACGGATGCAGCCGGGCGTGGTGTATACGACGTTCCACTTCCCTGAATCCGGCGCGAACGTGATCACCACGGATTCGTCCGATTGGGCCACGAATTGCCCCGAGTACAAGGTGACGGCGGTGCAGGTCATGCCGGTCGAACAACCGTCGCAATGGCAGAAGGATTATTCGCGTTTCAACACGCAGCAGTTGGAGTTTCTCCAGTTGCGTGATGCGGCTGTCACGTCGTCGGGGAAATAATCATGGATGTGAACAGCCTGATCGAAATGGCGAACCAGATCGGTGAATTTTTCGATTCGATGCCCGATCGCCCGGAAGCGGTCGATAGTGTCGCCGATCACATTCACCGGTTCTGGGCGCCACGGATGCGGATCGCGTTGCTTAACGGGTTGGATGATCCGAGCGTTGTTGCCGCGCTTGAACCGATCGTGCTGGAAGCGCTGACCAAGCATCGGGTGGCGTTGACGCCGGTGGCAGCGCCGGTCGCTTGATCGTTCACCCCTCTGCCCGCGGCTGCATCGAGCCGAACCACGTTTCACAATGCCGCAACAGCGCTTGCGTATCCGCCGGCGCGCGCCCTCTCGCCGCGATATATCCATCTGGGCGCACGAGATAAAAACACGGCCGCGTGCGCCCATACGCATCGGTCAGCGAACGCGTGCCGTCGCCTTCTTTATCGGTGATGCGCCACACGCGCACCGTATTTGGCAACACCTCTTCCACCGCTACCGCCAGCTCATCCAGATCCTTATCGACGATAGCATGCGCGACGGTGAGCGTCGCCGGCGCCAGCGCGATATCGTCTTCCTGCGACGGAGTCACCAGCAAGAACAGCGAGAAACACGCGGGATCGTGGAGATCGAAAAGACAGCCCACACCCGGCGCCCGTCCGAGCGGCCCATCGACGACATGCACCCACGCGTCCGGTGCGCGTTCACCCGCACGCGGACCGCCGTCGAGCGAACGATCCAGCGTGAGCGGACTGCGCCGGTATTGAATCGACAGCTCGCTGACCGTGCGCCGCGCGGCATCGCGCAATGGGCCAATCGCCGATAACGCCGGCATCACGTGATCGCGAAGCAGCTTCATCGGCCCGTGCTCGGCGGCTGCCATCTGCGTCATGAAACTGGATTGCCGCAGCACTTCGCGCTCGATCGGGTGACGCTCGGCGTGATACGTATCGAGCAAGCGATCCGGCGCGACGCCCGCCAGCATCCGCGCAATCTTCCAGCCGAGATTAAACGCCTCCTGAATCCCCGTATTCATGCCCTGTGCGCCGGCCGGACTGTGGACATGCGCGGCATCGCCGGCGAGAAAAACGCGGCCTGAACGCAACTGGTCGGCCATGCGGTTATTCAGATGAAAATACGATGACCATCCGAGGCTTTTCGCGCTCACGCGATGATGAATGCGCCGCTCGATAATCTCGCGGCATTCGTCGAACGTCGGCACTGCGTTTTTTTTCAGGCTTTCCGCCGCATCGTTCGATGGCGCGCTCGACGTCGATGTCACACGCTTGTCCGCGATCAGGCGCACCCGGCCGCCACCCATCGGAAACAAGGTGGCGAGACCCTCGCCGGACGCAAAGATATGGAACTCGTCGTCGGACCATTCAGTGTCGGCGAGGAGATCGGCTAGCAGGAAGGTTTGTTCGAAAGTCTTGCCCGTGAATTCGACATCGAGACCATGCCGCACCGTGCTGTGCGCACCGTCCGCCCCGATCAGATACGACGGGCGCAACGATTCTTCAGCTCCGTTCGAGTGCCGCAGCGCCGCCTCCAGCCCCGCTGAGCCTTCCCGAAAGCGCGTCAATTCCACGCCGCGTTCAATGTGCACGCCGAACGACGCAAGATGCTCCGTCATCAGGCGTTCGGTGACGGATTGATCGAGGAACAGCAGATACGGATAACGTGTTTGCAGAGGATCGAAATCGAGCCGCGCGAGGCGCTGGCCGTTCGAATAGAGGTTGGCGACGCGCCCCCGGTGACCAAGTTCGAGAAATGGTTCAACCAGCCGATGCTGCTCGAAAAGCTCGAGCGTACGTGCCTGGATGCCGATGGCGCGCGACCACGGCACCGGTTCGCGGGCTTTATCGATAAGACGCACGGGAATGCCGGCGCGCGACAAACTCATGGCGGCGGCGAGGCCCGTCGGACCAGCGCCGGCGATCAGAACCGGCGGCACATCGAGGACTTTGTGTCGATTCGGCTTCTGCGCGAGCATGCGCGTCTCCCTCAAACTTCACACTGCCAAGTGTACGCCGGTCGATTCGCGCCAACGACCGCTTAAGTCAATGCGTGTGCGCGTGAGGCGGCGCCGGCGAGCGTTCGTGCAGCGCACAGCGATGCTCGGTCGTGCCCCGTTCCACCTGCAGCGTGGCGTGGTTCATCGCGTGCTCGCGGCGCAAGGCCACCACGATGGCGTCCACGAATACATCGCCGGGATGGCCTTGCGGCATCACGAGATGCGCGGTCATCGCGTTCTCCGTGGTGGACAGTGCCCAGACATGGAGATCGTGGACGTCGGTCACGCCCGGCAAACCCGCCAGATACCGTTCGATACCCGGCTTGTCCACGCCAGGCGGGACCGCGCCCATCGCGAGGCACATCGCGTCGCGGCCGAGACCCCACGTGCCCACCACGATCACGCCGACCACGAGAATGCTCATTACCGGATCAAGCCAGCTCGCGCCCGTGAACAGGATCACGAGACCGCTGACGGCGACTGCTGCGGAAATGGCGGCGTCGGCGGCCATGTGCAGGAAAGCGCCGCGCACGTTCAGGTCCTCCTTGCTGCCGCGCATGAAGAGCCACGCCGAGAAGCCGTTGACGACCACGCCGAGCGTCGCAACGATAAACACGTCGAGGCCCGCGACCGGCGCCGGATTGAGCAGGCGTTGCACGGCTTCGAGCACGATCGCGCCGCACGCGAAGAGCAGCAGCGCGGCGTTGGCGAGCGAAGCGAGTATCGACGAACTGCCTAGTCCGAAGGTGTAGCGTTCCGACGGTTTGCGCGTGCCGAGCCAGACGGCGCCCCAGGCGAGGAGCAGGCCGAGGACATCGGACAAATTGTGGCCGGCGTCGGCGAGCAGCGCGGTGGAATGCGCGATGAAACCGTACACGGCCTGCACGACCACAATCAGCAGGTTCAGCCCGACCGCAATCGCGAACGTGCGGCCCTGGCCTGCTTGTGGCGCCTGATGGTGATGATGGCCGCCGGCACCGTGGTTGTGAGCGTGACCCGTCTCGTGCTTGTGGTGATGGTCGTCGTGCTTGGGCTCATGCTCATCCGCGTGCTCGTGCTGATGCTTCGATTGAGGTTCCATTTATTCGTTATCCGGTCGGAAGTCGGCTTGCGGCTCGGCAACGTGCTCGAGCAATTCGGCCAACATGGCACTGATGTGGTCATCGGCGGCGAGATAAAAAACCTGCTTGCCCTCACGCTCGGCGCGCACGATCCGCGCCGCCCGCAGCAAACGCAGGTGATGGCTGACGAGCGACGCCGACAGCCCGAGCGATTCCGCGATCGCCCCCACCGCGCAGCGCCGGTCGACACACGTGAGCACGATGCGCAGCCGCGTGGGATCGCCCAGCAGGCGGAACAGGTCGGCAAGCGGAACGACGCGCTCATCGGTTGCGACAAGAGGAGAAGACAAGATAGATCAGCCAACATATGAACAAGTGTTCACATGTTACAGAAGTGAAACCGGGTGCGTCAATGCGAAAATCGGGATCGGCGGCGAACGTGTGTGAAAATGAAGCGTTTGCATTCGATCTTCCTCAATGGATACAGTTTTTGCGCGTGGCTTCGCGGCGCATCGCGATGGCCGTCTAACCGAAGCGGAACGCGACTATCAGGCCGCGCTTGCCGCAGAGCCTTCCCACGTCGACGCACTTCATCTGCTCGGCGTGCTGCGCCATCAACAGGGCCAGCACGCGGAAGCGGCCGAACTGGTGCGTCGCGCGGTGGACCTGCGCCCCGCCGACGCCGGCTTGCAGCTCAATCTTGGCAACGCGCTAAAAGCGCTGGGCCGCATCGACGACGCCATCGAGCGGTTCCGCAACGCGCTGCATCTGCAGCCCGGTTTTTCGCTTGCGCAGTACAACCTCGGCAACGCGTACGCGACGGCGGGCCGCCACGAAGACGCCGCCGATGCCTTCGAAAAGGCGCTGCGCCTGCAACCTTTGGACGCGGCAACCTGGAACAATTTCGGCAATGCGCTGCTCGGCATGCGCCGCTGCGAAGAAAGCGCAAAGGCGTTCCGCCGCGCGCTGCAGATCCGGCCGGGCCACGCGGGCGCGCACAACAATCTTGGCATGGCGCTCAATGCGCTCGGCGACACTCACGGCGCGATCGACCAGTTCCGCGCCGCCATTGCCGCAGAACCGAACTATGTCGCCGCGCATTTCAATCTGGGCAATCTCCTCGATGCCGCGGGCCGTGCGCACGAAGCCGTGCCGGTGCTGGAGAAAGTGCTGAGTATGCAGCCGCAATTCGCGCCGGCGCATTTCGGGCTGGGGCACGCGCTCGCTGCCGTCGGCTCACACGAGATGGCATTGCCGCAATTCGAGCGCGCGGTCGGTCTCGATCCGAAGTACGGCGTCGCTTGGCTCGGGCTCGGCAATGCGCATCTTGCGCTCGGTGCGCACAGACCCGCGCTGCGCGCCTTCGATCAAGCCTTGCGGCTCGATCCTGGCCTGATCGCGGCGAATCTGAACCGGGCGCTGACGCTGCTCGCCCTCGGCGATTACACGCGCGGCCTGCCCGCCTACGAATGGCGCCTGCGCACGCCGGGCAGCATCAAGCTGCCCTCTCTCCCGGCCTGGAAAGGTGAACCGCTGCCGCGCCAGACGCTGCGGATTCTCGCGGAACAAGGTTTCGGCGATACCTTGCAGTTCGTCCGCTTCGTGCCGTTCGCGGCGAAGCTCGCCGGACAGATCGTGCTTGAAGTGCAGCCGGAACTCGTCGCGCTGCTGGAGCCGGCGGCGCACGCGGCGGGCGTGACGCTCAAGAGCACGGCCAACCCCAATGTGGCGGCGCCCATCGATGCAGATGCTTTTTCGCCACTGCTGAGCCTGCCGCTTGCACTGGGTATATCGAATACCGACATGGTGCCCTCGCGTACGCCATATCTCGTGGTGCCCGCGGCGTATCGGAAGAAGTGGCGCGGCTCGCTCGGCGGCCAGTCGAAACGCAAGTTGGGAATCGCGTGGTCGGGACGCATTCAGCCGGGCGAGACACGCTCGGCGCCGCTTGGCCTGCTCGAGCCTTTCTTTAAGCTGGAAGGCATCGACTGGATCGTGCTGCAGCCCACGCTGACGGACGAAGAACGCACGCTCCTCGATAACCATCCGCGCGCCCACTTCATCCAGCGGCTCGAAGGCAAGCTTGAAAATTTCGCCGATACCGCTGCGATCGTGGATCGGCTGGACGGCGTGGTCTCCATCGATACCGCCGTCGCGCACCTGACCGGCGCGTTGGGCAAACCGTTGTGGCTGATGCTGCCGTTCGCCGCGGACTGGCGCTGGGGTATCGATACCGCATCAACCCCGTGGTATCCGAAAGCACGCTTGTTCCGGCAAACGAAACCCGGCGCGTGGGAAACAATGATCGAACGGGTGGCTGGCGATATCGGCGCTTCGTAAAGCGGGCGAGACAACGTTGAGCGCCCAAACAAAAACCCCCTCCCCGCGGCGAGGGGGTTTTTAGTTTCAGAGCCCGCAATATCAGGCCGTCTTGTACTGGTTCCGCGCTTCCGTGGATCGATACAGGACCAGCGTCGCGATCAACCCGCAGGCCGCAGCGAGGCCCATCCACAGACCCGGCGCCGCCTTGTTGCCGGTCGCGTGAATCAGGTACGTGGAGATGGCAGGTGTGAACCCGCCGATCGTCGTCGCGAGGCTGTACGCCAACGAGAAACCCGTCGTGCGCACTTCGACCGGCATGACTTCGGTGAGCGCCACGACCATCGCGCCGTTATAGCTGCCGTACAGGAACGAGAGCCACAATTCCACGCCCAGCAGACGCAGGAACGACGGATCGGCAACCAGCCACTGCACGGCCGGATACGACGTGAGAACGGTCAGGATCGTGAAAAACAGCAGCACCGGGCGGCGCCCGACACGGTCGGAAATCGCACCGGAAAGCGGCAACCATACGAGATTCGACAGGCCGACAAACACCGTCACCACCAGCGCATCGATGGAGGAAAGCTTCAGCACCTCTTTGCCGAAGGTCGGCGTATAGGCCGTGATCATGTAGAACGACACGGTCGTCATGATCACCATGCCCATGCCGGCCAGCACGACGCCCCAGTTCGAGAGCATCGACTTCATGATCTCGCCCATCTTCGGACGGTGCTTGCGTGCGAGGAACTCTTCGGTTTCCTGCAATGAGCGGCGAATGATGAACAGGAACGGCACGATCAGGCAGCCGATGATGAACGGCACACGCCAGCCCCACGAGGTCATCTGGTCAGGCGGCAGGATCCGGCTCATGGTCACACCGATCAGCGCGGCAAACACCACGGCCACTTGCTGGCTGCCGGACTGCCACGAGCAGTAGAAGCCCTTGTTGCCCTTGGTCGCGATCTCGGAGAGATACACCGAGACGCCGCCGAGTTCCACGCCCGCCGAGAAGCCTTGCAGCAAACGCCCGAGCAACACGATGATCGGCGCAAGAACGCCGATGGTCGCATACCCCGGAATCACCGCGACCAGCAAGGTGCCGACAGCCATCAGGCCGAGCGTGAGGATCAGGCCCTTGCGCCGCCCGTGATGATCGATGTACGCGCCGAGCACGATGGCGCCGATCGGCCGCATCAGGAAGCCGGCGCCGAACACCGACAGCGCGAGCATCAGCGAGGCGAATTCGTTACCGCTCGGGAAATACGTCTTGGCGATGGCCGAGGCGTAATAGCCATAGACCATGAAGTCGTACATTTCGAGGAAATTACCGCTGACAACCCGAAATACCGACTTGAATTTCGACTCGTTGGCGGGCGTTGCGTGTGAGGACATGGACTTCACCTTCTCAAAAGATGCCGCGTGCCGGTGCGCGATGGCGATAACGGTCACGGCATTCGACAACAATTAACAACGACCGGCGCGACCGCGCCGGACGCATTGACAGCAGTTATCCGATCATTAGTACCGACTTGCCCAACTGGTGCCGCTCCTCCAGCTCGGCATGCGCCTCTTCAACGTTATCGAGCGTATAGCGCGCGCTGATGGCAATGCTCAGCGAGCCGTCGGCAAGTGCTGCGAACACGTCGTCGGCGCGCCGTTGCACCGTGGCTGCGCCGGCGAGATGATCGGCCAGCCGCGGACGCGTCAGGAACAGCGAACCGCTTTCCCCGAGTTCGATGGGATCGAGGTCGTTCAACGACCCCGACACCGATCCGTAGTTGATGACCAGCCCGCGGACTCGGGTGGCGCGGAAGCTGTCGCGCAGCGTCGCGCGGCCGACCGCGTCATAGACAACATCCACGCCCCGGCCCCCGGTGACTTCCCGCACGCGATCCGCAAAGCGGCCATCGTCATACAGCATCACGTGATCCGCGCCGTGCTTGCGAGCGACGTCCGCTTTCGCTTCGCTGCTGGTGGTGGCGAACACCGTCGCGCCGCGACGCTTGGCGAGTTGCACCAGCAACTGGCCGATACCGCCGGACGCCGCGTGAATCAGGCATGTGGTACCGGCGCTCACATGGCCGACGTCGTCGATCAGATAGTGCGCGGTCGATCCCTGAAAAATCGCGGCGGCAGCGAGATCATAGGGGATCGAATCGGGGACACGCGCAAGCCGTGCCGCCAACACGACCGCGTATTCGGCGTAAGCACCCCAGGAAATACACCACGCGACCCGCTCGCCTGGTTCGAACGACTTCACGCCCGCTCCGGTCCTGACCACCTCGCCTGAACCCTCCATGCCGAGCGTACAAGGAATGCTCACGGGGTACGTCCGCGATGCTTTGTATTTTCCCTGGCGCGTGTGGATATCCATGAAATTGATGCCCGCGCATTTAACCTTGACCAGCACTTCGCCCTGTCCCGGTTCAGGAACTTCGATATCCTGACGAATCAGAACTTCGGGGCCACCGTACTGTTCTATGCGTATCGCTTTCATTGACCGATTCGGAAGATTAAATGAGTCGCCGGTTCCGGGTTATTTCGTTATTTCGTTATTTCGCACTGTTCTGCACATGATCGACAAACTCGTTCGTGTAGGTCCTCGACAAATCGATATGGCGGGGATCGATCGACGAGTTGGCCAGCGTGAGCACCTTCAGCACCGCTGCGGGCGTACCGTCCGGCATCCGCCCGTCCTTCGTGAACATCGGCATGGAAGCCTTGAGGGCGCTGATATAAAGCGCCTTGTCCGGCCCATAGAAATCGCGCGGCACCTTGGCCGTTATCTCTTCGGCGCTATGGCTCGCAATAAACGCGAGCGAGCGCACCATCGCGCGCACGAGCTTCTGCGCTTCGTCGCGATGCGTGTTGATCCAGCTCCGCTGAGCGTAAAAACAGGGTCCGACATACGGGCCGCCAAGCGCCGCCGCGGTGCCTGCGGCGCTGCGCATGTCCACCAGCACTTTCGCACCGCCGCTTGCCAGCAGCCGGCTCGCGCTCGGCTCCTCGATCATCCCGGCGTCGATACGGCCCTGGTCCATTGCCGCAATAAAAGTGTCGTCGGATCCGACCGGCAACACGGTGTATTCCTTCGGCGACAACCCGGCGCGCGCGGCAAGATAATGGGTCAGGAAGTTCGTCGACGATCCTAATCCGGTCACGCCGAGCGTCTTGCCTTTCGCGTCAGCCATGGTGTTGAAACCCGCCGCGGATTTCTTCGAGACCAGCTCGACCAGCCCCGCGCTCTTGCTGAACACGACCAGTGCTTGAACATCCTTGCCGCGGCTCTGGAGATCAATCGTGTGATCATAGAATCCGACCGCGCCCTGGATCGCACCGGCAAGCAATTCCGTCGCGGTATCGACGCCGGCCGGCTGGGAGAGGATCTCGAATTCGAGTCCCTCGTCCTTGAAATAACCGAGTTGCGAAGCAAGGATCAACGGCAGATAGACGATCTTGGACGTGCCTCCCGCCATCAGCGTCAGCTTTTCCGCATGAGCCTGCGTCGCGCCGGATAACAGCGCGGCAAGCGTGCAAGCGAGCGTAAAAAAGCGGGGGAAAAACTGCATCGTCAAACGTCTCCATCTATCCGTGGCGAACCGGCATCTTGTTCTAATGTCCGGCAAGTATAAGAAGTGAAAGCCTTCTGCCTGCTTTCTGCTACGGCGGAAAAATGTTGGCGTTTACCCTCAGCGGGAAGAATTATCCGCGATCCAAATAACTACGCGCCCTAACCCGTCGGGGAGAGAGCGCGCAATTTCCAGATTTTCTTACAGTTTCTTGCCGGATTCAAACCTTACCAGGCGGCGATCACCGCGCCCGCATATTTCGTTTCAATGAACTGCTTCACTTCCGGCGAGTGATACGCAGCCACGAGTTTCGCGACCCACGGCTTGTCCTTGTCGACGGCGCGGATAGCGATAATGTTCGAGTACGGGCCGTTCGGATCTTCAATCGCGATCGCGTCCTGCTTCGGCTTCAACCCTGCTTCCATCGCGAAGTTCGTGTTGATCGCGGCGGCGTCCACGTCCGCGAGCGAACGCGGGATTTGCGCGGCGTCGAGTTCGACGATCTTCAGCTTCCTCGGGTTATCGACGATATCGAGCAGCGTCGCTTTCAAGCCGGCATCCGCGCGCAATTTCAGCAAGCCGTTCTTCTGCAGCAGCAAGAGTGCACGGCCGCCGTTGGTCGGATCGTTCGGCACGGCGATGCGTGCGCCCACCGGCAACTGCGTCAGAGACTTGAACTTCTTCGAATAGATGCCCATGGGGAACGTGACCGTATCGGCGATCTTGATCAGCTTGTAGCCGCGATCCTTGACCTGCGCGTCGAGATACGGCGTGTGCTGGTAGCTGTTTGCGTCGAGATCGCCCGAAGCGAGCGCAGCATTCGGCTGGACGTAGTCGGCAAACTCGACGATCTTGATGTTCAAGCCGTTCTTCGCGGCCACCTGCTTCACGACTTCCATGACCTGCGCGTGCGGACCGCCGGTCACGCCGACCTTGATGGTTTCATCGGCTTGCGCGACGTTAGCGAGAAGTGCCGTTGCGCCGAACACGGCGGCGAGCTTGAGAATGAATCGACGTTGCATGGACTAACCCTTGAGCTTTGTATAAAAAATTATTTGTGGCTAAGCCGGCGCACAAGCCAGTCGCCGAGCGACTGCACCAGTTGCACGAACACGATCAAAATCACGACCACCGTCAGCATCACTTCCGGCAGGAAACGCTGGTACCCGTAGCGAATACCTAGATCGCCCAGACCGCCGCCGCCGATTGCACCGGCCATTGCCGAGTAACCGACCAGCGACACGAACGTGATGGTCAAACCGGCAACCACACCCGGCAAGGACTCCGGCAGCAGCACCTTGAAGACGATCTGGCTCGTCGTGGCGCCCATTGCCTGCGCCGCTTCGATCAAGCCGCGATCGACCTCGCGCAATGCCGTCTCCACCAACCGCGCAATGAACGGCGCGGCCGCGATAGTCAGCGGAACAACCGCGGCCATTGTGCCGATGGACGACCCGACCACCAGCCGCGTGAACGGAATCACCGCGACCAGCAAAATGATAAAGGGTGTCGAACGCACCGCATTGACGATGCCGCCCATGACCCGGTTCACTGCGAGATTGCGCAACACGCCATCGCGGTCGGTGAGATACAGCAGCACGCCCAGCGGCAGCCCCAAAGCCGCGCCGACCAGTCCGGAAATGCCCACCATGACGAGCGTTTCCCAGAACGACTGGACGAACATATCGAACATTTCACTCAACATGGGACATCTCCTCTACCACCACGCCTTGTTCACGCAGGTACGCAATCGCCTCGGCCACGTTCGCCGGCTGACCGCCCGCGAGCACCGCCAGCGAGCCGAACGCCTGGCCCTGGATCTCGTCGATCTGCCCGTGCAGGATGTTGAAATCGAGTTCGAAGCGGCGGATTGTTTCGGAGAGAATGGGTTGATCGACACCGGAACCCGTGAACGCAAGCCGCAGCAAATGGCCGCTGCCGGTTTTCAGACGCTCGGCCACGCGCAGCTTCAACGCGGGCGGTAACTCATGCGCGATCACGTCGCCAATCAATGCGCGCGTGACTTCGTGATGCGGCTGCATGAATACATCGACCACATTGCCTTGCTCTACTACACGCCCGGCATCGAGCACCGCAACGCGATCGCAGACCTGCTTGATCACGTCCATCTGGTGCGTGATCAACACGATCGTGAGGCCGAGTTCCTTGTTGATCTTGCGCAGCAGATCAAGAATGGAGCGCGTGGTTTCAGGATCCAGCGCGGAGGTGGCTTCGTCGGAGAGCAGCACTTTCGGCTTGCTCGCAAGCGCCCGGGCGATCCCCACGCGCTGCTTCTGGCCACCGCTGATCTGCGCAGGATAGCGATCCTTTTGCGTGGTGAGGCCGACGAGTTCCAGCAGCGGCAACACGGTCGCCTCGATCTGGCCGCGCTTCATGCCGGCGAGTTCGAGCGGCAGCGCGACGTTGTCGAACACGGTGCGCGACGACAGCAAGTTGAAGTGCTGGAAGATCATGCCGATGTCGCGGCGCGCCGTGCGCAATTGCGCGGCGGGCAGCGTGGTGAGGTCGCGGCCGTCGACGATCACGCTGCCTTCGCTCGGCCGCGTCAGCAGGTTGATCGTACGCACCAGCGTGCTTTTACCGGCGCCGCTGCGACCGATGATGCCGAACACTTCGCCCGGCGGAATCGTCAAGTTGACGTTGTGCAACGCTTCGATCCAGCCTCGTGGACCCGCGAAACGTTGCGACAGATTGCATATTTCGATCATGTAAACAAAAAAGCGGCGGACTTCCCGTTGAGCGAGTTCGCTCGGGCAGCCGGCCGCCGTTCATCCCTGGTTCTCAAGAGGCGAAAGTTTAACGTAACCCGCGCCGCCGCTTTAATAATCTATTACGCGAGGCTAATTGCTTCTGCGTATGAAGGGGGTGGGGCGCGGGCGCCAGGGGTGTTGACAGGCTCCGAAATACGCAAAGCTCATATCGATTCAAGCAAAGCTCGGTTCCATCGCGCAGAATCGGTAGCTAAGATGGCTGCATGATCCGATACGCTGCGGCGCTTTTGCGTACGAACCGGTGCGCATGCGCCGCTCCACTGCAATCCTGGGAGTTTTTCGTTGAAAAGCTTTGAATTTCGCCGGCCTCTCGTGGTCGGCATCGGTGGCACGACCCGCGCGGCTTCATCGACTGAACGCGCACTTCGCCTCGCGCTGCGCGGCGCCGAAGCCGAAGGCGCACGCACGCGCCTGTTCGGCGGCACGTTCCTGCACTCGCTGCCTCACTACGCGCCCGAACACGGAGAGCGTACGGAAGCGCAGCTCGAACTTATCGAAGCCGTTCGTGAAGCGGATGCGGTGATCATTGCAACGCCGGGATACCACGGCGGTGTCTCGGGGCTGGTCAAGAACGCGCTGGATACGCTGGAGGAACTGCGCGACGACAAACGTCCCTACCTCGACGGCCGTGCGGTCGGCTGCGTGGTAACAGCTTATGGCTGGCAGGGTGGCGGCGCTGTGCTCACGTCCTTGCGCTCGATCGTGCATGCGCTGCGAGGCTGGCCGACGCCGTACGGCGCGGCTGTCAATTCGCTGGAAACGCGCTTTGAAACGATCGACTCCTGCTCTGACCCGAAGGTCGCGGAGCAGTTGGCGACGGTCGGCCGGCAAGCCGCTCAGTTCGCGCTGGCGTTCAATGCACGCGATGTGCTTGGTGGCCTGGATCTGCAGAACGAAGCATCGACCCTTGCTGGTTGAAACAACTGGCCTGAGCGCGACGTTGGCCTTCGATGTAAGCCCGCCCGAATGATCCGGGCGGCGCTAAAGCTGGATTTCTCAGGTCAATCAAGTTCCAATATTGTTCAGGAGTACGCGCCGGCAGCCGGCCGGCTCCGGCATTTAGTCCTTGAACCGCAATTCGGGTGTGAACACGAACGGATCGAGCGCATACCCCGTATGGAAATAACCGCTGCATGCGCAGGTCGCAATGCGTTCGAGATCGTACGGCTCGCGTGCCGCCTCCCGCGATTGATTGGCGGCAAGCGCGCGCCGTTCGCGCCAGTGCCGCAGCACTTCACTGCCCCAGTTCCTGAAAATGGCTTTCGGTTCAGACATCGCAGTTCTCCTTGAACGCGTTCCGGGCGCCGGCGACGACTTGCACTACGCCACTGTCTACGGGCTACCGCTAAGTAAAAGGTAGGTCAAAGAAGAACGCCCGGAAACCATTTTTTATTCATTTGTATATCTGAGGCTTAAATCTATTGAGCCCCGTGTCAAACCCTTATTAAGCCCGCATTCCGTTACACGTCCCTCATAAACGACGCACGTCCCGTGTGTAAAGCAAAGTCCGATCGCTTGGTTGCGGCGCTCGCGGGCGAATGCTTCAATTTATTGCCGCTTCAATTTTCTGCCCGCGCCAGCCGCGCGAGTAACCAGATACCTACAATCCCCAAGGAGCACTCGATGACCCTCATCGCCACGCCTGCCGTTGCTGCCGAATCCTCCCTTGCGCTGGACCTCGACGTCCACCCGCTGGGCGGCCGGATCGGCGCCGAGATCCGGGGCGTGCGCCTCGGGCCGGATCTGGACGACTCGACCATTTCAGCCATCAACGCCGCGCTGCTGCGGCATAAAGCGATCTTCTTTCGCGGCCAGTCGCATCTCGACGACACTGCGCAGGAAGCGTTCGCCAGCCGCTTCGGCGAAACGGTCGCGCATCCGACGGTGCCATCGGTTGCCGGCAGCAGCCGTCTGCTGGAACTCGACTCGAAGAGCGGTACGCGCGCCAATTCGTGGCATACGGACGTGACCTTCGTGGAAGCCTATCCAAAGATCTCGATCCTGCGCGGCGTGGTGATTCCGCCCGCTGGCGGCGATACGGTCTGGGCCAACACTGCGGAGGCCTACAAGCGCTTGCCGGACCCGCTACGCGCCCTTGCGGACTCCCTATGGGCCATTCATACGAATACCTACGACTATGCCGCGAACCGTAGCGCTCCCGCCACCGACGCCGAACTTGCGTATCGCGAACAGTTTACGTCGACGGTCTATGAGACCGAGCATCCGGTCGTGCGAGTGCATCCCGAAACCGGCGAACGCAGTCTCGTGCTGGGTCATTTCGTGCAGCGTTTCGTCGGCTTGTCGCAACGCGATTCGGACCGGTTGAAAGAGCTTTTCCACGACCACGTGACGCGCCTCGAAAACACGGTGCGCTGGCGCTGGACGCAGGGCGATGTGGCGATCTGGGACAACCGGGCGACCCAGCACTACGCGGTAGCGGACTACGACGAAAGCGCGCGCCGCGTGGTGCGGCGCGCGACGGTGCACGGCGATGTGCCGGTGGGTATCGACGGCCGTCGCAGCCGTGCCTTGCGAGGCGCGCCCGCGCTGAACTGATCCCGCCCCGGCAGCGTTAGTAGCGACGCTGCCTTTCCCCTCCCCATTCCTTGCTTGCCAATTCAATGACACCGCGATCCCTTCTGCATTCCTTCATCGTTACGTTGGGCATCGTTACCGCCGCGAGCGTCCTGGCCGCCGCACCGGCGGTCGTCCGGATCGGCGTGGCGACGCAAGGTTATGGCGATCCGCCCGTGTTCGGCGGCTCGCCGGCCGCGACCGCCCAGTTGCAGCATCGCGTGGAAGACGCGCTCAAACCCGATGGCATCAAAGTGGAATGGCTGTTCTTCAAGGGTGCGGGACCCGCGGTCAACGAGGCCCTGGCGAACCGCCAGATCGACTTCGCCTATCAAGGCGATCTGCCCGCCGTACTCGGCCGCGCGAACGGGCTCAAGACGAAGTTGCTGATCGAATCGAATGTGCGCACCGGCGTCTACCTGGCCGTGCCGCCCGACTCCGACATCAAGAGCGTCAAGGACCTCAAGGGCAAGCGCGTCGCCATCTTTCGCGGTACGAACTTGCAACTCGTAGCCGACAACGTGCTGAAAGCGAATGGCCTCTCCGAACGCGATCTGCGCGTGATCAATCTCGACGATGCCGCGTCGCAAGCAGCGCTCGCATCAAAAGGCGTGGACGCCGTGTTCCTCGACTTCAAGCTGTTCAAGCTGCAGCGCCAGGGCCTCGCGAAGATCATCTACGCGTCGCGAGACGGCGGCTTGCAATACACGCGACAGGCACATCTGCTGGTCCTCGACGACTTCGAGCAAAACCATCCCGATGTCGTGCAGAAAGTGGTGACGTCAGTCGTGCAAGCGGCGCAATGGTCATCGGAAGAAGCGAATCGCGGGACGCTGTTCGCACTGTGGGCGAAGAGCGGCGTGCCGGTGGAGTCGTGGGAATCCGAGTACGCGAATCAGCCGCTCAAGGACCGCAGCTCGCCGCTGATCGATCCGTTCATCGTGGCCCGCTATCAGGCTGTTGCCGACGACGCGCTACGTCTGAACCTGATCCGCCAGCCCGTCAGCGTGAGCGGCTGGTTCGAACCGAAGTATCTCGATCAGGCCTTGAAGACGCTGAAGCTGGAAAACTACTGGCCGCGTTTCGACCCGTCCGGCAAGCCGCTTGCATCGTGAACATCTGAATTCTCAGGAGAATCCGGTCATGGCGAACAGCATCGCTCGCACTTTGTCTCCCGGCCGCCAGGCGTCGCTCGACGGTGCGCACGGTCACGCTGCGAGCGTCGCGCGCTCGCTCGCCTGGATCGCATTGCCCTGGCTCGTGCCGGTGGCCTGCGCCGTATTGTGGGTGCTCGGCTCGCACTACGGCTGGATCTCGGCGCAGATCCTGCCGTCGCCCACCCTCGTCTTCGATACCCTCGGCAGCCTCGCCAGCAGCGGCGAACTCTGGATGCACGTCAGTGCGAGCTTGTCGCGGATCGCGGTCGGATTCACCGGTGGCGTCGTGCTCGGGTTGCTGCTTGGCGGCTTGCTGGGACTGTCGCGCACAGCCGAGGCTTACATCCTTCCCAGCTTCAATGCCGTGGTGCAAGTGCCGGTGCTGGGCTGGTTGCCGTTCCTCATGATCGTGGTGGGGATCGGCGAGCCATTGAAGTATTTGCTGATCGGACATGCCGCACTGGTTCCGGTCACGTTGAGCACGCTGCAGGGATTCCGCCGGACACCGCCCGCCTATCTCGACGTCGGGCGTGTCTTTCGTTACTCACGCCGCCAGACGATCTTCAACGTGGTCCTGCCGTCCGCCGTGCCAGTGATCGGCACTGGCATTCGCCTTGCGTTCACCAAGGCGTGGCTCACGCTGGTCGTGGTCGAACTCGTGGCTTCGTCGGAAGGGCTCGGTTATCTGATCGTGTACGGACGCCAGTTATTCCAGCTCGATCTGGTGCTGGCGTCGGTGCTGATCGTCGGCGCGATCGGGTATGTGGCGGACCGCTTGCTTACCGTACTAGAACACAAGTTGTCGCCCTCTTGGCTGGCCTGAAGGAGCATCGATATGGCCACACCTTCTCTTGAACTCGAAACCGGTTCCGGCGCTATTGCTGAGGCGGGCGAGCCGGGCAACGCCGGACGCTGGCGCGGCTGGGTTATTCCGCTTGGTGCCTTGCTGTTCTGGTGGTTCGTCTCCCGTCACGTTGTTGCCGGGCACGGCATGATGACGTCGCCCGCTCAGGTGCTTCATACTGCTATCGAACAGGCGAGAAGCGGCGCACTGTGGCGTGCGCTCTCGGCGTCGCTTGCCCGTGAACTGGCAGGCTTCACGCTCGGTGCAAGCCTTGGGCTCGTGCTGGGTGCGTTGCTCGGTGTCTCGCCCTTCGCGAACCGGCTGATCGGTCCAAGCTTCAACGCGTTCAAGCAAGTCTCGTTGTTTGCATGGATACCGCTGATCTCCGTGTGGTTCGGTCTCGGCGATGTGGCAAAAGTCGTGTTCCTCTCGCTCGCCGCACTGGTGCCCGTGGTCGTGCATACAAGCGACGGCATCCGCGCGGTCTCTCCCGCGCTGCTCGATGTCGCCCGCGTGTTCCGCTACAGCAAGTTGCAGACCGTCAGATACGTCGTCCTGCCCGCTGCGTTGCCGTCCATCTTCACCGGCATCTATCTTGCGCTGATCTATTCGTGGCTCGCCACGCTCGGCGCCGAGTATCTGCTGGTTGCGGGCAGTGGCATCGGCAACACGCTGGTCGACGGCAGCGAACAGTTCCGGATGGATCTGGTGGTATTCGGCGTGATTGTGATCGGCATCACCGGCTGGGCGTTGAATGCGATCGCCCGCGCCATCCAGCAACGCTGGTTCCGCGATCCAGCGGCTTGATTCCGCATTATTCATTTTTATAAAGAGTCCCTATCATCATGGCAACTGTCTCGGTTTCCCGAACGAGTGAGCTCAACCTGCATCACGTCAGCAAGCGATTTGCCGGCGACGATCGCACCTCGCCTGTCCTCGATCGCATCGATCTGTCGGTGAAAAGCGGCGAGTTCGTGGCCATTGTCGGCGCGAGCGGTTGCGGCAAGTCCACGTTGCTGCGCCTGATCGCGGGTCTCGACGACCAGTTCGACGGTGACATCGAATTCGGCGGCGAACGCATTCGTACCACCGACCTTGCGCGCGGTATTGTGTTCCAGGATCACCGGCTGTTTCCGTGGCTCAATGTCGAGCAGAACATTGCGGTTGCGCTGAAGAACTCCGGGCGCAGCAAGGAAGAGAAGCGCCGTGCGGTCGCCGAGCATATCGCGCTGGTCGGTTTGAAAGGTTATGAAGGGCATCATCCGCATCAGCTTTCGGGCGGTATGGCGCAGCGCGTGGCAATCGCCCGCGGGCTCGTCAACCGGCCGAAGCTCTTGCTGCTCGACGAACCGTTCGGCGCGCTCGACGCGCTCACGCGCAGCCGTCTTCAGAATGAGTTGCGACGCATCTGGGAACACGAGCGGATCACGATGATCCTGGTGACTCATGATGTTGACGAAGCGGTGTTCCTTGCCGACCGCGTGGTGGTCATGCAGGCGCGGCCGGGGCGGATTGGAAAGGTGGTGAAGGTTGGGCTGCAACGCCCGCGCAGCCGCAGCGACGCCGCATTCGTCCGCTTGCGCGACGAGATACTGGCGCACTTCAGCGTACCGCACGACGCGGCTGCTATGGCTTGACCACACCCTTCTTCAGCGCGGAAGCTTCACAAGGTTTGCTTCTTTCCAATCTCTGACCACGGCGGGTTTGCTTTTGCCAAATGCTTGTTTCCCTTGTCTTGCAAGGCTCGCTAATCTGGGACACATGCGTTCCACTGCATCGTGTACCGGAGGTAAAACGAACATGCACTACAAGGGTTATGAAGTTGCTCCCGCCGCACAGCCGCTGCCCAGCGGACTGTTCGCTGCCAATCTCGTGATTCAGGACGAAAAGTCGCTGCAAAAACGCGCTTACGTGTTCGACGCGCTCGACTACTTCTTCGAATCCGATCTCGCCATTGCGTATGCCGCTCGCTGGGCTCGCATGTGGATCGATAACCGGCGGTTGCCGCGCGCCTGACGTTGTTGCGCCGCCCTCGCGATGACGGGCGGCGCTATTCTTTAGGAACTGGTTTTAATTCAACGCCACGGCTGCCGCCGCGTTCACCGGCGATCCTTCCAGCGCTACCGAAGCACGTCCGTCCGGTCCCACCGGCACATCGCCGACCAGCGTCGTCCGATACAGTTGCCGATCGAATTCCAGGTCGAAGATATCCGAAGGCGCAAGGTGCGCAGTCGACCGGTTGTCCCAGAACGCAATGCTGCCCGGCTCCCATTTAAACCGTACGGTGAACTCGGGACGCGTCACGTGTTCCCACAGCAACTCAAGGATCGCCTGACTTTCGCGCGGCGTTACATCGACAACGTGCTTAAGGAAACTCGGGCTGACATACAGCGCCCGCTCACCGGTCTCGGGATGCACGCGCACCAGCGGATGTTCAGTAACAAGCGCCCGCTGTTGCACGGCCTGCCGGAACGCATCGGTGGCGCTTGCGCCCGCGGGCGGCGTGAATCGATGCTCACCGCGCAGG
>Ga0255336_101258_pt1 | contig 20149 bp, 9 predicted proteins | sample MeOH1_35cm_T3_17_FD_189102 | JGI IMG/M metagenome (GOLD analysis project Ga0255336, IMG submission 189102) | Sandy soil microbial communities from University of British Columbia, Vancouver, Canada - MeOH1_35cm_T3_179 | ecosystem: Engineered > Artificial ecosystem > Sand microcosm > Unclassified ...
ACCGGAAGTAGGCGTTGGCGAGGTTGGTACGAATGTCCAGATCGTCCTTCACCTTCAGCGCGCGTCCGTAATAGTCCGCTGCCATCTTCGGATCTCCGCCCTTCATCGCCGCGTTACCAGCCTGCGAGAGCGCGTCGAAATTGTTAGGCTCGTTCTTCGCTCTTTCGAATGCGGGATCGTTTGCCGCCACTGTCGGCGCCGGATTCCCCATGCCCGGGGGAATTTGCTGTACCGCTGCCGTGGTCACGGCTGCCGGCTGTGCCGGGCCATGAAATAAAGCGCCAAGCACGATTCCCAATACCAGGCAGATCGCGCCAAGGCCGTAAACCTTTATAGAAGTCCACTCGGCCGTTGCAGCATCAGGCATAGGGCTTGGGGAAGGTGTAAGGGAGGGTGTTTCGTTTTCCATCTGCTTTCACAACTCCTATGAATTCCGGCGAGCATTCGACTTGGACGACAAATCATGGCGCGCGACTCTTTATCAGCCGTCATCGCTACTCAGTTCATTCAACTAGAAGAGCACGTTAGTTACCAAAGATATTACTCTACCTTTGTAGTCCTAAGGCTATGATCTGAATCACATACCCTGCCGAAATGTTATGCGTCACTTCCATACTGTCGGGAACTCTGACGCAGCACTGCGCAAGATGCCGCATTCCAAGTTATTGGCTCAATTGCTTGCAAATACCACGGCCAGTCGATCATCAAACACAACCCGGAACTGCGGATCGCCGCTTAACTCCCGTGACAATCTTCGTCATTTCGCTTACTGTTTTACCCCTTCTGAATTCTTTGCAAACGAGGCTGCGCGTGCGCGCGCCTGCCGCGCTTCCTTGGAAAGTCCGCGAACTTCGTACAGTTCAGCCAACCGCGTCCACGCGCTTTCGCGCCCGTCCGCCAGCAACGCATTGAAGCTCGCACCCAGCGAAGCAGCATCACCCTGATAGGGGCTCGACTTCTCGGCCTCGTCAAACAAGCTCAATGCCTGCGCGAGTTGTCCCATATCCAGATTCAACACGCCCTGTTCCAGGTACAGTTGGTGTGGATGGGCCGAGTGTTCCACCGCCCTGCTCAGAACCGTCGCCCCTTCGCCGTACCGTCCCTGGTCTCGATACAGCATCGCAAGCAACGTCGAGGTTTGCTCCGATGGCGCAATCTCAAGTGATCGGCGCAGTTCCCTTTCGGCTTCCGCTCGCGACCCCGTCGAGTACAGCGCCAAGCCCTTCATGTAATGCAAATCCCGGCTCTCCTGAAATATATGTTCGGCAAGTTCCAGTTTCTGCAATGCCTCGGGACTCCGGGCCAGTGCGTTAAGAACTCCCGCCGCGTCGAGATAATAGTTGAAACGCTCCGCATCTCCGCGCATTCCCGACCTGGTTGGCGGTTGGTCAAACTGAATCTTATTGCAGTCAATCTTCAGGGCGTTGACAATTCTGGCCGTCTCCGGCAGGTTACGCACAAAGACTGCTGCTTGGGTGTCAAGATATACAGTGCTCCACCCTTTGCTTCCGCAAGCATCCATATTGGGTAGACCATGCCCAACAGTATGGTTCGCCAATATCACGATAGTATTGATACCCCGGCGATTTGCCTCTTCAGTCCATTTCGTAGAATCCAACGGCTCCTGCAGCAGTTCCAACGAACGAAAGAACAAGCTGCCATCGAAAGGAGCGCCGCGGCCGTCGATGTAGTCGGGATAAGTCGGCAAAAGTTTCCATGCGGCAAAGCCACCAATGTTGTATTCGTTATAGATATTTCCTGGCAGTTGTTTACGCTTGATGAACGACGCTGCGCTTTCCGGCAGCCACGAAGCAGCCCCGGCGCCAAAAAGAGAAAGCTGACCCGGCGTCCGCAAGTAATAACTGTTTGTAACCAAGTCTCCAATTCTTGCTCCCGTGAACCCTGCTACACAGAAGATCGAGATCGTGGCAAAAACGCGGAAATGGCTGCTTTTCAGAGTATAGGACTCGCAAGCCGATCGTAGCCATTTGAGATGAAGACCATCTGCAAGTATCGAGCCACCTATGACGGCGGTGACTATTGCGAATGGACCCGCCAATCGAACGGAGTGGAAGCATTCATACACTGCTATTCCCAGAATGATTACCGCGGCGATTCGTCGCTGGCACAAACCAACAAGCATCGCCAGAAGAGCTGCTCCAATCAACCACCACACGGCGCTTCCTGGGTCTCGCCACGCCAGATCATGCACTATGTTGCTTGCCTTAAAAGAGAGCCGATCCAGCTCCGTGATCCAGACTGTGCTGTGGACCGGAAGTACTCTCATCATCCCGACGTAGTTACGAAATCCCCACGGATTGATGAAAGTTGCGCAAAGGGACAATAGCAGCCAGGGAGTGGCGCGCCGGAGACGTTCGAGCGCTGCTTGACGTGTTTTCGCAACCGGTATTTCGCCGAATTCAAGTAGGACATATGCAGCGCACATACCCAGTCCGGCAATATATCCAAGATGCAAGTTCACCCAGAGCAACATGAGAGGAGGCAACAGCCACAACGTTCCGCGTCCTGATCGGTGACAGTGCCAAAGCACGCTCACAAATGCGGCAAGTAGCACCTCCGAGAACATTTCGGCGCGAGGAGGCGTGCGCTCTGCAATGATCGGAACTGCGATAATGGCTAGGATAGCTGTTGCCTGCGAGCCGCGACGCAAAATGAGAGCAATGGTCCCGACACACGCTGCCGCCGCCATCCATGAAAGAAGAGAGTAACCACCCGCCATGTAGGTGCAATAAAGGAGCACCTGTGAGAGGGCCGGGTATATCCATTCATGCCCCGCAGCGGTATAGGACAAAACATCCACCGACGGGATCGCCCTATGCTGCACAATCCAACGTCCTGTGGCCAATTGCCATCCCAGATCCGGATCGCTGACAGTTCTGAGCCCCGCAAACGCCGCATAAATCAGCGCGAGAGCCGGAAGAACAAGAGCCAGGTATTTACGTGTATTCAACTGCAAATGGGCAGCCTTAATCCGAGTACGATCACTCTGGGTTTTCCATATCCGGGAGATGTTCACAGAAATCCCATCTTGCGCTGATTACCCGTCCTAGAAGGGCTGCGGAGAAGCTTCTGTCAGCCTCTCTATCTGCTGAACGCCTCCCGATGCGTAGTGCCGAACCATGTGGCAGGTCAACGAGCAAGTTCCATCGGAGTTATACAAGGTGGAAGGGCCGTTTGGCGCAACCACTCTTACATCGAAATTGATCAGCCGCCGGCCGGAAGATCCCGAAGTGCTTCCCGGAGGAACACCGTGCGCGCTGTGGCATGCCGAGCAGGAAAAGCCTTTGCCTATATGCAAGTTGTGCTGGGCGAAACTCCTGTTCAACATGATGTTGTCAATGTCGTGACACTTGGCGCACAGAGCATACGGTCCGCTGCTGCGAGGATAGGGCGTGGCAATCATATTCAGATTGATTATCTGCGTGCCTGGGCCACCTGTTGGCCAAACGCCTCCCTCACTCACCTTGCTCGGAACATAATCGCGCTCAAGAATATGATCGTAAATTGAACCGTGAGGCCCATTTGGCGCCGAGCCGCCAAATTCTCGACTCTGGTCGCTGTTATGGCAATCCGTGCAGAAGAGACGGATCGGTCCCGGTTGTAGTGACCGAACCGGGTTCGTTCCAGTTCGGTCAAGCATGGAGGCTAACAGGCTGGGCTGGGTATCCAGAGTAGGATTGGCATCGCGCATTACAGGATGGCTTGACGTCGAAGTTACTCCAAACTGGAGGATCAAGTTTAGTTCGTCCCCTCCCCACATTGCGCGCGTGGGCAGATACCCGTAGGTCGTTTCCAGCTTCCGTTTGCCGACGCTGTTGCCATGGCAACGCAAACAGGTCTCATACTGATTGATTGCCGGCCCTGCTAAACTCGAACCATCCGCAGCCACACCGGCAGCCCCGAACTGCGAAGGCCGAAGTACGGGTGGCGCAGCGAATGATCCTGTCAACATCAGCTTCGAAGAATGTGAATTATGACAATCCACGCAGCTCGCATGCCGGTTCTGGTCGAGAACTGTGGTCTCGTTGGTCGCGTGCAAGTTGTCGGTAGTAGGAAATGGATGGCCTCTTTTTCCTACTTCGCTGTACACGTCCAGGATCGGCACCGTCAGCTTATCGCTTCCGCCGTTGTGGCAGTTAATGCAGCTCTGCGAGGCATCGTCCGCATTCGGAGCCGGTGTCGTCGAATGACGAAGCAAGCCCTTCGCCCCGGCAGCATCATGTGGCATGTGGCACGACTCGCAACCGGAGTCCGTGACGCTAAGATAGCCGCCGAGACCAACCGATGGACGAAATTGCGCCGTGGTGTTTGCATGTGCGCTCGTATCCCATGACTCAAGCGGATTCTCGATTCCTTTCACCTTTCGCTGGGCGACCGTATGGCACGAGAGGCAAAGCCCGCTCTTGCGATTATCAAGCACCAGAAAGTTGAGGGAATATTTGTCGAGGGATTGCCTGTGAGGATCGTGGCAACTAGTACACTCCACGTTACCTTTGATCAACTGAACCGATTTCGTCGGATCCGCCGTCAGTCCGGAACTATGGAGCGACTCAACCAGACTTGACGCATCATCCGGAGGTGTCGCCGTCAGGCTGAAAGGATGCGAGGCTTCGAGTTTGTCCAGCGGATTGCTGAGGCTCGCTGACATACTGAGCTTGCCATACGGTACGGACTGGCCCAACGCAACCGTTCCATCATGGCAGCTCAAACAAAGATTGCTAGCCGAACCGAGTGAGGGTTGACGCTGTGTGTTTTGAACGGTGCTGCTGGAATACATTGTGGCGTAGGGCTTTACCGAGAGCGTCTGACTCCACAAAGGTCCCTCTTTGATGCCGGAGTGAGGGGCATGGCAATAGAGACAGGCATTTGCATTTGGCCCGTGGACAGGGGATGTCCCCGCGCTCATATCATGCACTCCCAGCACGTCCTTGGTTGGAAGTTGCACTTGCGCCGGCAATAAACCGCTAAAGGATAGCAGCAGCGTGCAAACTCCGAATAGGCGCCTCACCGCTGGGCTCCTTCAGTTTTCACCTTTATCCCCTGGTACTTGAATATCTGGACCCGATGATTGTAGGAGTCGACAATGTAAATGTGATCGCTCTCGTCAATGAATAGTCCCGCTGGCAGTTGGAATTCGCCCGGCTTTGTCCCACGACTTCCAAACGTATAGAGTAGCTGGCCCTCGCTATTGAAAACCTGCACCGCGCCCCAGGCGCCTTCCACGACATAGATGTGACCTTCCGAATCCAGTCCGATTCCCTTGGGGCGAAAGAACTGTCCGTTGGCATCTCCCAGATTTCCGATCGAACTTTTATAAGTGCCTGCTCGATCGAATAGCTGAACGCGAAAGTTCATTGCATCGACGACTGCCACCACTCCGCCCTTGGCTAACACTTCGGTGGGAAAGTTGAATTCCCCGTTCCCGGTACCGTGGTTACCAAACGAACTTACGACTTGCCCGTTGGAGTCCAGCTCAAAAACCTTATCGCGCAACGTATCGGTTACATAAATGTGCTGCGTCTCTTGCTCAATCGCGATGCCCGTTGGACGCTTGTAAAATCCCTCGCCGCCCTTCAAGCTACCCAGTGCGGTACGAAACTTGCCGTTTGCATCGAAGACAAAAATTTTGCCGGCTTGCGAGTCCGTAACGTAGATGTTGTCCTTCGCATCCACTGCTACGCATTGCGGCATTAGCATTGAGTCCTTGCTTTTTTCTTTTCTTTCCAGAAACTTGTATCTATGTTGGACCCGGTCGAAGATATGCACTCCGCCCACACCCGGATCCGTAACAATGATGCGCCCACGTGAATCCACGGCAATGCTGTACGGTCGAACCAGCAATTTGTAGTCTCGAGCGCCGATCACCACATTGACTAGTTTCGTCCAGAATCCAGGTTTTCCGAGAACCTCGTTTTCGGAGCTGAGAGTTTGCTCGAAACTTAACTTCCGCCCGCCTTCGAGCAATAAATCGGGAGGCGTCTCCTCCGCCTCTACGTTTTTTTTGGACTTACCCGCAAACAACGAGCCTGCCAGAAGCAGAACCAGCAGACTCACAGCCCAACTTCTCCGCAATTTCGATGCGCGGCGTACTAGAACACATTGAACCATCGGGAGAAACTCAAGTAAAACGAGTTTAGCATGAACGGGCCATTCTTAATGGACGTCGCAGATTGGTTAACCCTTGAGTATCCGCCAGTTAACGTCATCTTCCGCAGTCTGTAATCAAAATGCGCGTTATAGATATGGCTCTCCGTAAACGTGTTCCTGGGCGCCGCTTCAATCGTGCTTCGCGACCTGGAGTACGCCCCTGACACGTTGATCCGCCGGAAGAGTCTTGTCGCTCCACTCATCGTAAAGCTGTGGCCGTTAAATAGCATGAAGTCGTTTGTGAGAAGTCCTGCCCCTACCACAGGAGTCAACACTCCCGCGGAGCTGAATATCGTCGTTCCATTCGATTGCGAGTAGCTTCCTGAGACCGAATAGCGCCTCCACGCAAAGCTGCTGGACACCGATTCGGAGCCGGATTTGTTTCCTTCTTGTTGCGAAATACCACTGTGCGCTGCCCGGAACGTTGCACTCCAATACGTGGTGTCGTTGAATTTCCGCCTTATGGAACCGCCGTAGTTGTAACTGCTTGTGGTAGAGACTCCGTATAAGGTCTGTATCTCCTGCGAATACGAAAAATCGGCGGACGTGTTCCAGCGCCCAACCTTGCGATCCATGCCAACATTCCCGACCAGGGACGTACCGCTGTTGCCTTGCTTGCCCGCCATGTCAACCAGGCCGAAACCAAAATGCAAAAACCCGAGCAGGTTGTGAGTAAATTGATAGTTCATCATGCCGCTGTACTGTGTGCTCACATACTCGTGTCCCAGGTAGCTGGTGGAGTTCCTCGTCGCATTGCCGGTTGCCGACCACCCATGCCCGATGTGCAGGCCCGCTCCGGTGCTCAGGCTCAGCGAATGCGAACCGCTGTCGGAGTTCAGGATGCCGATGCTTCCCGGCAGAAATTCCTGACTGAGAGCGGCGCTCACGTTTGTGGTGTATTGGGCCTGCCCGGAAATTGAGAGACGGTTCCACGGCATAAACGATGAGGTTGCGCCCGTCGAGCTGGTCGAACCATTGTTGCCGCCGTTGCTGCTGTTTTCGTAGCTCGATCGCGCCCAGGTAATACCCAGGCCGCCACGAAGTGGCAGAGGGTGTTGTGCGGAAACCGAGTAGCTGTTTGTGCTGCTGTTGCCTGCGCTCGCAAAACCAAGTAGGCTGGAATACTCGTAATTCGAGCTGCCGTGATTGAAATTGCCCGCCAGGCTGAACCCCAAAAGGTTGTAATTCGTGCCTATATTGAAGTTCTTGGTCGAGGTGTGATTGTCGCCAGTGCTCCCAAGAGCGCTGTAATCCGAGGTGCCAACGGAATAGGTCGCATACACCGGAGGCTTATCGGGGAGCACTTCATTTACTGTTACGCTGAAACTCTGTCCTGAACCATGGGTCTCCAACCCGCCGCCAACTCCGCCAAGGCCGAATTGACTGTTATTGCTGATCCCTTTTCCATAGGAGACTGAGACCGGGAAGCTGCTGCCCGAGAACAAAGTCATGGAAGTATCGATGCCGCTGTCGCGGTTGACCGCCCCCGATTCGTTATTGTTCTTGTTGCGATCCCAATAGGGCCGCGCCGTGAATGACAGAAAGCCGGGATTGTAGTAATAGCCGCTCAAGGTCCCATTGCCGAGGAGATTCTGATTATGATTGGAGCCGGAGTCCCCGAACCCTGCCGAGTATCCGGCTCCCACCGTCCCGTTCAGCCTCATCTTGAGGTTATCCCCAATGGCGAGTTGCGCCTTCGCCGATCCAGCGCAGAACGTGCCCAGGAGCATAAGCCACACCACGCCTCGTGGCGCGATCACTCGTTTTTTGGCGCATGTACGCATACGGATCGCCCTACAGAATCTCGACCTTGGCGTTTTTGCGCAGCTTTTCGCCGAGCGCCGCTCGTACTGCCTCTGTCCTTTGTTTTTGAAGGTCCGACCGCAGCTTGACCTTTACGTCGGCAAAAGGTGTCACGCCCGCCGGGGTATGCGATACCATCCGAACTACCGTGTAGCAATTTTGAATCTGTATCAGGTCGCTCACCTGGCCGGGCTTCATTGTCAGCAGGGCCTTCACCACCTCGGGTGGAAGTTTGGAGCGTTCCGCGTCCTTGCGGTCGCCCATGCTTACATGCCAGTCGTCGTCCGACATTTTTTCCGCCAACAGTCCGAACTCGCGGTAGTTCTTCGTCGCCTTGGCAAGGCGTAGCGCGTCATCGGCGCGTTTGCGTGCTTCCTTCGCAATCTCCGGGCCGCCTTTCTGCGGCGGAAGGATCGAAATCGTCTGAATTCTGAAGCTCTCCGCATGAGCATACTGTGCGGGATTCTTGAGATAGATCGCCTTCGCCTCCAGCGGCGTCACTTGCGCTTTGGCCGCGACCTCGGTCTTCAGCATTCGCTCGATCAGAAGCGAACGCCGTATCTTCTCCCGCAACACCGCCTTGTCGCCCTTCATCTCAGCTTTCATATACTGCTCGTAGCTCGCCTGATCCGGAAACTGCTTGCGGAAGGCCACCTCGGCGCTTGCCACCTTTTCGGGGGCCACGCTCAGATTCCTTCGCTTGCCTTCCTGGTACAGCAGTTCCTCGAACACGATCATGTCGAGCGCGCCCTTGCGTATCTGGGCCTCAAGGTCCTTCGGGAAGCCGTTATGCTGTTGCGCGTAAGGGAAAATCGCGTACATCTCGCGGAGCAGATCCACTTCGGTCAAAACAGCGCCATTCACCCGGGCCACCGGCTTGGTCGCCATCGTGCTTACCACCGCGGGAGACAGACTGGCCGTCATTTTCTTTGTTTCCGGGGCAGTCGCCATGGCGGGTGAAGTGACCGGGACTTTCATGCCTGTCGGAGCATGGGACGCGACCTGTGCGGAAGCGGCCAGCGCCACCGTCAGCATCGCAGCGAGATTGAGCGATCGGAATGCCATAAATCCTCTTGAATGCAATGCACTGTATCTGTAAGAAAGGGGGAGGGAAACTCCCCTCCCCCCAAACTCGTCTTTAGCAGACGGGTTCAATTAGAACGCGGTCGGAATCGAGATTCCAGACGCTTCGTTCGCGCCACCAGGACCGGAGAAGTGGCACTGACGGCAGAACTGCGTAGCCGAAGAGGCCTTGAGGCCGTTGGAAACGTCCGCGCCCGGATTGTAAGGAGCGGCAACGAAGAAGAACGTCGGGACGGTACCGATACCGACGCCGTTCGGCGAAGCAGAGGTGGTGTACATGCTGTGCGGAGTGTGGCAAGTGGTGCAGACCACATACGCATCGTCAAGATTCGCGCTCAGATCGGTCGCGAAGCCAGCGCCCACACGGGCCTGGGTGATGGTCGGAAGACCGTAGTTCTTGTAGAACTCGGCCATCGTGCTGCCAGGGAAGGTGGCTGCCTGGGTGATTCCGGCGTTCTGGGCAGCCAAAGTGAAGAAGCCCTTGGCCGCGTTGATCGCGCCGTGTCCAACGGTTCCAAGCGTCGCGCTCGGTCCCACCGGGTGGTCGTTCTTGTAGTTGTCGTTCGCTCCGCCGTCGGCGCCGAGCAGCGTCGGGATGTCGTTCAAGCCATAGGAGGCGGGCAGCATGCCGGCAGCCTGCTCGAACGATTTGTTGGTCATCATCGCGCCCTTGGCGACGTTACCGTCGTGGCAGGACAAGCACATCGCGATGCCGGTGATCTGGCGCTCGGACGATGTTTCGGTGATGGTCAATGCACCCAGCTTGGTCGCATCATCCGGATTGTCAGGGAAGCCGAAGACGTGTCCGTAAACCGGAGTCAAATCCTGGCCCCAGAGGACTTCATCGCCCGAGTTGCCAACCGTCGCAACTGGAGTGCCGGTCCCGTCAACGACGCCGCCGTTACCGCGTGCACCGCTGTGCGGGGTGTGGCAGCCGACGCAACCGCGTCCGCCGTTCTGGTGAGCGCCCAACTTATCAATCGTGAAGCCCTTGGCGGGAGCAGTGACGCCGGGAGCCCAGTTTCCAGCAACGAACTGCGGTGTAGCAGCAAATGACATGGTCGCGAGTACGGCCACGCAAAGCACCACAAACATAAACTTCTTCATGTTAAAAAACCTCCTGATAAAGGTTCCGTGCTAATTACTTAATCCGGATTTAGACTTTGTCCGAATCCGTTTTTGGCGCTCATTGAGCATCCAAAACCTGTTTGCGGCCCCGACCTATCCGCCAGATCCCTAGGGCTTCGCCCCTGCCTGCCCTGTGCCTGGCTCCGCCGCCGTCTTCGGCGCGGAATCCGCTGCCGGCTTGCTTGCCTTCTCTTGCTTCTTCTTGATCGCCTCGTCGTCGCGGCGCTTCTTTTCAGCTCTCGCTTCCGCGTTGGTGAAGTACCGGAAAATCTGCATCCTGCCCGGCAGTTGCTCGGTGGTCATCACTCGGTTGTTCTTGTCGATCGCCAGCCCCGCAAGACTCTGGAACATTCCCGGATAAAGACCGTGTGTGCCCAGATAGATCAGTAAGCGTCCCTCGGGCGTAAAAACCTGCAATCGGTCTTGCACCGCATCCGCAACCCAGACATGCCCATCGGAGTCGATTGCAATTCCTTTGGGGCGAGCAAAGAACCCGGGACCGTCGCCCGCCTTCCCAAATGTGCGAATGAAGTTCCCTTCCGCGTCGAAAATCTCAATCCTGTTGTTCCATGTATCCGAGATATATGCGTTGCCATCCTGGTCCACGGCGACGTAGGTGGGTTTGGCAAACTCTCCCGGAACCGTCGAGGCATGCTGCGTTCCCGGCTTCCCCATCTTGCGAATCAGCTTGTGGGGCGCATCCGCGTCATAGACAAGCACCAGGTCCTGCTCGGCGTCGGTCACATACAGAAGACGGTTCTCGTTATCGACCGCCAACCCGCCCGGATCGACCAGCCCTTCGGAGATTGTCGATTCCAGCTTGTGCTGAGGGTTGAACACCAGCACGCGCTTCATTCCACTGTCGGAGGCGAACAACGTGTCGCCATCGTCGATTGCCAGCCCGGTCAGCCATTTGAAGTTGGCGTCCTGACCGTTCTTGATCATCTTGTATTCGCCGGTTTCGGTGTTCACGATGAAAATGGCGCGAACCTTGCTGTCTGCAATGTAGGCCAGCCCCTTGGAATCGACGGCGACCCCGCTCGGAACCACCAACTGCCAGCGGGGATGACGTTCGTCCAATCCTTCACCGGTCGCAACGCCCGACACACGATCCATCCAGCCTTGTTTCTTCTTCGCGGCCTGCCTGACGACCAACTTCTCGCCCGACCAGTAATCGAGATACTTGATCCGAGTGATGTCGGGAGGGTTCGGCCACACAATCCGGGAAAGGTCCAACCCTTCCAGAATGTTTCTAGTCTTCGGCGGCGGCGCTTCTACCTTGGTCTTCTTCTTGGCGGAAGCATCGGGAGCAGCGCCCAGAGCCAGGCCGATTGCAAGCAACATCGCAGTCAGTCTCTTACCGCGCCGAACCGAGTTTTGATCCACTGCAAACATCTGTATTCCCCTAAACTACTTGCCGAGTTCTTTGTGACAGTTGGCGCAGAACAACATGTTGTTCGCTTGATCTTTCACCAGAAGATCCGGCTGTGCGGAAGCGTGCGGTTGATGACACGTCGCGCAGTTCAGCGGAACCGTGGTCTCACCCTCCACCTGGTCCACAACCGGATGCTTGTCCGTCGGATGTCCGCGCCCGTACTTGATCGGTAACGGTGCGATCTTCCTGAAATAGTCCTCCGGCAGTTTCACTTTGCCGTCGAAAATGGTCACGAGGTGTTCGCTCTCGAACTTCGTGTGCGTCGCGTCCGGCCCGTGGCACTCCAGACAAAGCTTGTTCGGCGTATCGGCGCGCAGCAAGTGAAGATTCTCTCCGCCATGCGGCTCGTGGCAAGTGGCGCATCCCTGCTCAAACACCGGCTGATGCAAATGCTTCTTCTTGTGCTCCTCGGCCTGTGTCGCGTGGCAGCCGAGGCAAACGTTCACCGCGTCGGGCTTCGGGAATCCCGGCGAATTCCCGGCATGCGGGTTATGGCAATCCGTGCAATCGCCTGCGGCTCCCGGGTGCTGCACTTTCGCCTTCTCGATCTTTTCCGCCTGCTCGGAGTGACAAGTAACGCAAGTTTCCTTGGGCGTCGCCGTTGTCAGCACCACCTTGCCGTCTTTCGCTGGCTGATGGCAGGAATCGCACTGTCCACCCGCGAACGGCATGTGGGTGAATTTCGCCATCAGGTGCTTTTGCGATGACTGATGGGGATCGTGGCAGTTCAGGCAGTCGGCCGTGCCGAATGGCTGGTCGCCGTGCTTCTTGGCCAGAGCCACATCCTTGGGATCGTGGCAGTCAATGCAGATCGCGGGAGAATTCTTCGTCAGGTGGTAGTCAAACTCGCGATTGCCGCGCTCGCCCGTCTTGTGCGTCACGTGGCAGGTATCGCAACCCATGTCCAGCGCTGCGTGGCGGCTGCCGTCCTTCGGGACATCCACGCCCATCTTGTGGCAGCTCAGGCAGAGGTTTGTCTCTTTACTGTCTCCGCTCGCCGGCTTCAGCAGTTGATTCTTATTGTCGGACTGGTGTGCGTTATGGCACTTCACGCAGTCGCGAACGGCTGGAGCGTGAACTTTACCTTTGGCTTGGGTGGCATCTTTATCAGCGTGGCAGGTAAGACAGAGAGCGTGGGACGTGGTGGTAATCAGCTTGGTACGCGTGATGTCCTTATTGACCCGGATCTCATGACAACTTGTACAGCCCATGGCCATCGCCGAATGGACTGACTTACCTTTCGTCTTATCTTCGTGGCACTGTGCGCAGGTTGCGGGGTCCTGCTTGGGTTCGAGGGGAACCGGATGCTTCCCCGCCCAAGCCGACACGCCCAGCGCGCCCACCAGAACCATGATCGAGACTAACTTCCGAAGCTTCACTGCTACCTCACGCTCCCTAACATGCAATTGCTCCTCCGTTGTTGCTGGACGTAGTGGAATTCCCTCTCTGAAGAACCCGCAAGTCAAATAAAACAATCAACATAGATTTTTGGCGATGTCCATATGCCACCCCTGATCTCTGAGGAAATCTCGATTCTTTCCTCCTGCCTGCTGCGGCTTCTAACTCAGGCGATCGAAAAACATTGGTGAAATCCCACACCTGCCCATCGTGTTTTTCAACGCAAACAATCCTCTTGTGTCCGCCGCCGCGCATTGAATCAAGAGCGTTATCTGTTCAGCGATGGAAACAAGAGGCAATGGAGGGATTGCGCCTATCGGACTGTTATCGAAGCGCTCCCAATTGCGCTGCTCCCATATCCGTTACCGATAGCAATGGCCTTGATCGTCGTCGTACTCGACACCGTGATCGGCCCCGTGTACAACCTGGAGGCCGTTGTCGGAGTGGAGCCGTCTGTCGTGTAGTAAATCGGCGCTCCCGCTGCACTGGTCACCATAACCGATAGCGGCTTGGTGTATGTACCGTACGAGGGCGAGAAAGTCGGCGTGGGAGCCACAATCGTTATCGAAGCGCTCCCTATCGCGCTGCTCCCATATCCGTTACCGATAGCGATGGCCTTGATCGTCGTCGTGCTCGACACCGTGATCGGTCCCGTATACAAACTGGAGGCCGTTGTCGGATTAGAACCGTCCGTCGTGTAGTAAATCGGCGCCCCCGCCGTACCTGTCACCGTTACCGATTGCGGCGTGGTGAACGTACCATAAGACGGCGAGAAAGTAGGTTTGGCAGCCGCAATCGTTATTGAAGCGCTCCCTATCGCGCTGCTCCCATATCCATTACCGATGGCGATGGCCTTGATCGTCGTCGTGCGCGACACCGTGATCGGCCCCGTGTACAAACTGGAAGCCGTTGTCGGAGTAGAACCGTCCGTCGTGTAGTAAATCGGCACTCCCGTCGCACCTGTCATCGTGACCGATTGCGGGGTGGTGTACGTTCCATAGGACGGCGAGAAAGTAGGCGTCGGAGCCACGATAGCGAGAAACAAACTCCCTATTGCGCTGTTCCCAGATCCGTTACCGGCGGCGATGGCCTTGATCGTCGTCGTGCTCGACACCGTGATCGGCCCCGTGTACAACCTGGAAGCTGTTGTCGGAGTAGAACCGTCCGTCGTGTAGTAAATCGGCACTCCCGTCGCACCTGTTACCGTGACCAGTTGCGGTGTGGTAAACGTGCCATAGGACGGCGAGAAAGTAGGCGTCGGATTCGGTAACAAGGTTCCAACCGATTCCACCACTTCTGGTGCCGCGCTGTAATTAGCGTCCCCCGCCTGGTCATACTTAATGACGCAGGTCGCCGAGCCGCTGGTCATCGTCACAGTACTCCCGTTAATTGAGCAGACTCCGGTTGCGGAAATCGACACCGGAAGAGCGGAGCTTGAAGTTGCCGCAACCGTAAACTGTGAATTGTATGCAGCGCTTGTTAGCGCGTGTTTCGTTACTGTGATGGTCTGGCTCGCCGGAGTTATCGTCAGCGTGCCCGGCGTATTGGTCACCGTGTAGTTATCCAGTTTGTGGTTCGGATCGATCAGCGTCGCCGTGATCGCATAGTCTCCCACCGCGCTGTACGTTCCCGTCGTCGTGTCATAACTCGCCGTGATGTTGTCGCCGTCCAGTGCTCCAATCAGCAATCCGCTCAGCGCCGGGTTAATCGATCCATAGGTCTTGCTGGCATGGTTCGCATTCACAGTTAACGGAGCCTTGCTGACTGTCAGCGACCCATCTACAAAGTTGAATCTGTAATTCGCTGCCGTTAACGTGTCCTGCTTGCAGGTAATCGCGTAAGGACTTCCCGCAACCAGACTGGCAGCATCCGCCAGCGTCGAGCAACTCGCCGAACCACCCACCAATGCCGTCGAATCGTTATTTACAAATCCGCTGACCTGGTAAGTGAGCGTCGGATTGCCCGTTCCATATACTCGCGAAGCATCGTCTGCCTTCACCGTGAGAGTTGCCTCAGTCACGTTGATCGTAGCCGTTGCCGTCTGCACGCCGTAGGTCGCCGTATCCGTCGGAGTAAACGTCACCTGCAGGTTCAATTGTCCAACCGGCAGCACCGTATCTTTCGGCGGATTGTAGGCGAAGGTACCATCGACAGTCGCACCGTCATACGTGGCCGTCGCATTCAACTGATCTGCACCCAGCTTCGTGCCATAGACGATGTCTGCTGGATTCGCCCACGCTATTGTCGGCGTTATCGTGTTTACCGTCTCATCCAGCGTCACCGCCGAACTGCTGCCCGCATACAGTCCATCTGCGCTCGTGTACTGCGCCGTAATGCTGTGCGGTCCCGCCGCAAGCGAAGAGATCGTCAGCGTTGCCGTGTACGGCGAAACCGTCGTCAACGAATTCACTCCGCCAATCGGCTGCGCTCCGTCGAAGAACTGCACTGCTCCGGTCGGAGCCTGCGTGTTCCCGTCCTGTGCCGTTGGCGTCACGGTAGCCGTGAAGGTTACCGCTTGACCAACGTTCACGATCTGCCCCGAAGCCGACACCGCAACCGTCGTGCTGTTGGCGACCACGTTATGCGCCACGGTCCCCGAGGTGTTCCCCGCGTAGTGTCCATCGCCGCTGTAAATTGCATTCACGTCGTGCGTACCGGAGAGCAACGTCGCAATCTTGAACTCCACCGCCTGGCTGCAGTCGCTTCCATTCAGCACCACGGCAGCGCCGGAGGCCTGTCCGTCCACATAAAGCTGCGCCGTTCCTGTCGGGCAAGGCGTCTTAGCCATCCCCAGATCGAAATACACCCATGCGCCGTAAGGTGTCTGTTCCGGCATGCCGGTCCGCAGCGCAAATTGCAGTGCCGGGTCCAGTTTGGTAATCGTTAATGTGCCAGTCGCCTGTCCAATGTAGTTCGGATCGAAAACCGTAGCTACCACTGCATAGCTGCCCGGCTCGGTCGGAGCAACATCTGTAGTTGCATAGCTCGTCGGGTCGATTCCCGAATAGCTGAACACGATTCCCAACGGGCTCGGCGTCGTCGTGATCGTTACTACCTGCGGCGTGCCATTGTAGGCATGGCTCAAGTTGCTCAACGTAACCACCGCCGTTGCCTGCGCAATGGTCAACGTTCCCGAGGCGCTGCCCTGGTAGTTCGCATCAACCACCGTGGCCAGCACCGCATAGTTGCCCGCCGCCGTCGGTGCGGCAGCCAATCCGTTGTAGGTCAAGGTCACCGCTAGGTTGTCGGGAGTGGTGCTCGCCGTCGCCACCTTACCGGTGCCATCAAACGTCTGGTTCAATCCGCCTAAGGTCACCGTGACCGTGGCTTTGCCCACCGCCACATTCACCACTCCAGACACCGTGTTGTAGTTCGCACCATCCGTCGGAGTAAACGTAATCGAAGCGCTGTAGTTCCCCGCGTTCGGCACCGTAGCCGGAGTTGCAAATGCGAAGCTGCCACCAACCGAACCCGCACCACCACTCAACGTCGAAGCCGATAGCGCCGATCCATAAGTGATCCCGCTCGCCGTCGGCAACGTAGTAATCGTCGGGGTCGCCTTGGAAACCGTGACGCTCACCTGCAGGCTCACCGTGTTGTAGTTCGTCGTATCTGTCGGAGTGAAGGTCACGTCTTGCGATGCAGTTCCAACCACCGGAGACGTAGCCGGCGTGGTAAAGGCAAAGCTGCCAGCCACCGAACCCACTCCACCGCTCAGCGTCGATGAACTCAGCGTCTGTCCATAGGTGATTCCGCTGGCCGTCGGCGCTGTCGTAATCGTCGGCGTCGCCTTGTTCGAAGTCTGCGTCAATACCGTCGAAGTGCTCGCCGCGAAATTCGTATCGGCTCCATACACCGCGGTAATCGAGTGCGAGCCCGCCGCAAGACTCCTGGCTGCCGCCAAATAGCTCGCCAGTCCCGAACTCAACGTGCCCGTGCCCAGCGTGGTCGCGCCGTCCTTGAAGGTAACCGTGCCGCTCGGCGTTCCACTGCCCGGAGCAACCGCGCTCACCGTAGCCGTGAACGTCACAGCCTGATCGTAGATCGAGGGATTTCCCGAAGACGTCACGCTCGTGCTGGTCGAAGCCTGATTCACCGTCTGCGTCAACGCAGCCGATGTCGCCGTGTTGTAGTTACCGTCGCCGCCATACACAGCCGTAATCGAATGTCCCGATCCGACCGCCAATGCCGAGGCGCTGGTCGTGGCCGTGCCGCCGCTCAACGTCCCCGTGCCCAGCGTTGTGCCGCCATCCTTGAAGGTCACGCTGCCCGTCGTGCCAGCCGGCAGAGTTGCCGTAAACGTGGTCGATTGGCCGTATGCTGAAGGATTCACCGACGAAGTCAAAGTAGGCGTAGCCGTTGTCTTGCTGGCCGTTACGCTCGTCGGCCCTACAGTCCCGGCGCCATAGTTCGCATCCGAAGCAACATAGGCCGTCACAGCGCAAGCCGTGTTGCCGCTCGTCATGGTCACCTTGCCGCCCACATTGCTGCAGCCACCGCTGGTGCTGTAGCTAATCGTGCCCGTAGAATTGCTGGTAGCCACTACCGTGAATGCGCTGTTGTACGCAGCCGAAGTGGGCGGAGCCGTGCTCCATGCGATCGTCGGGCTCGCCTTGCTTGCAGTTACGCTCGTTGGACCTACCGTCCCCGCGTTGTAGTTCGAATCCGCAGCTACACTGGCCGTTACCTCACAAGCTGTCGTGCCGCTGGTCATGGTCACGGTGCCACCGTTATTGCTGCAGCCTCCAGTGGTGCTGTACGCGATCGCACCCGTCGAGTTACTCGTAGCCACTACCGTGAACTGGCTGTTGTACGCAGCCGACGCAGGCGGTGCCGCGCTCCACGAAATTGTGGGATTCGACTTGAACAACACCGTGACGGTGCCACCGGACCCAGAGCTCGCCTGCGCGGTGCAATTGTTAGCGCCTGCGCCGCACCCCGCCGTACCCGTCATCTTAGAACTGAGCGTCCACGAAATTACGCTTCCGCCCGAGGCCGTCAGCACTATGGATGCACCATTTCCAAGATTCACCGTGCAGCCGGTCGTCTGGGACGAAGTACAACTCGCTGGTGAAAGCGCGGGATTGCCGGCAACAGTGCCAACACCGGTAACCGTTACAGTGACTGAGCCATCCGTAAAGGTGTTCTGCGCCTTCGCCCCCGACGTGCCGCCTACCGCCGTGAGATAAAAAAGTGCGCCAAGATCCGTGGCGTCAGGAGCCCACGTGCCATCGAAAATTTTACCGTCCACATCCGCCGTCGTCGTCATCACCGGCGCCACGCTCGCCGTCTCGGGCAATGCCTTCATATAGAGGCTGACCGTCTCCAAAGGCTTCCATCCCGCGCCTGAAATCAGCACCGGAGTTCCCGGCGCATAGTCACTCCTATCCGTCCTGACCGTTGCAAAACCGTACAGCTCTCCGCTCTTCTGATTGCTTCCGCCCGCCAACAGCAGTTGCCCGTCCACCATCGGAAACAACGCCGCTCCCGCAGAGTTCGAACGCGCAATCGACATCGCGCCTGTTGCCTTGAACTTACCCATCCATGGAATATAGAGTTCAGCGCTCGCAAGATCGGTCCCGTTATAGCTTCCTCCCACCAACAGCACGTTATTGCTATTAGGCAACAGGAATGCCTGATGGCGGGCACGTGCGGTGACCATCATCGTCGCCACCGGTGTCATCGTTCCCGCCACCGGATCAAATATCTCGGCAGACTGCAACTCGGCCACGCCGCCATTGGAAACCGCGCCCTCCGCATAGCTTCCTCCAGCAATCAGCACCGTGCCATCCAGCAGCGTAGTAGCCGTGGCGTTCGCCCGAGGAGTGCTCAGATTCGGTCCGGAATAAATTGCTCCAATCGTCGGATCGTAAATCGCGACGGAAGCCAGCGTAGCTCCATTGACGTCCGTTCCGCCGACCAGCAGCACGCGATTGTCTTTCAGAGCCGCTGCCGCATGGTCCTTGCGCGCCGGTTGTAGCGCGCCTCCAAACATAAATTGCTGGCTCGATAAACTGAACAATTCCGCGGATGAGAGCACTCCGTACATATTCGAACCGCCTGCGGCCAGCACAGAACCGTCCGCCAACGCCGCCGCCGGATGTCCACTGCGCGCTTCGCTCATCGGTGCCAAGTACGTCCAGGTATTCGCCGCCGGATCGAACAACTCTGCCGTTGCGAGCACCACTCCCCCGCTACTGGTGCCACCCGTCACCAGCACACAGCCTCCTGCGCCGCTCGCATCCTTCAACCAGGTTGCCGTGTGCCCCGTGCGTGGAACATTCATCGGCGCGGCAGCTTTAAACGATCCATCCGCGGCGAAAACTTCAGCGCTTGCCAGGATCGCTCCACCCTCATCAACGCCGCCCGTAATCAGCATCGAACCGTCGCTCATCGCCACGGCTGCGGCCCCCGTGCGCGCCTGCAACATGTTCTTGGTAACAGTCCAATGCCCGGTCTGCTTCGGGGAAACGGTGAGTGACTGCGCACACAAAACCACACCCAAACTCAACACAATGAACGCGATAGCAAAAATAAGACCGACCTTACGCATACTATCTTTCTCCAGACATGACAGGTTCCCTGAAGCGCGCAGGGGGACCGCGCTCTGCGGGGGCTAACCGCCGCAAACTAAAATTGCAGCTTTTTACTTCAGAATGCCTCGGGGGAGGAGTAGATCTGAGCGAGAACGACGAACCCGCCGTTCAGCAACTTACATTTCAAGTATGTCAAGAGATAACTACGAATTCAACCCTAGTCCTGTGGATTACTTTGGTACAGTGTCCTTTTTGCACAAAAATTCACAATAATCCCGCCAACTCTGGAGCAAAAACTCGACAATTGGGCAATTTGAGCCATCACACGGTCGAGACCGGCTCCGAGGACTCCAGTGACAGCATTTCGCTCTCTGCTGTGCTTTGCCGCTTGCAGACGCAAAATAGCGCTGGCCCGCATTGCGGAACATCGCTATTTTGCAAATCTTCGTAAACTCTACCCTGCCAGTTGCGCGCAATTACATCGCGGGCTTGTCTGTCTTCTGGCCCGGCTTGATGTTTGAGTGTTTCTTCGCCTGCGCGATATACATCTTGACCTTGTCGGCCTGGTCATAGTTCGGATTGTCTTTCAAAAGCTTTT
>Ga0255336_101259_pt1 | contig 20103 bp, 17 predicted proteins | sample MeOH1_35cm_T3_17_FD_189102 | JGI IMG/M metagenome (GOLD analysis project Ga0255336, IMG submission 189102) | Sandy soil microbial communities from University of British Columbia, Vancouver, Canada - MeOH1_35cm_T3_179 | ecosystem: Engineered > Artificial ecosystem > Sand microcosm > Unclassified ...
AAACCGTGAAGCTGGCCGGGATCTTCAACAGCGAATCGAGGACCAGCGGTTTCGACTCGATGATGCTCTCTTTCATCGTGAGAACGCGCACCAGATGCTGACCGACGCGGAGGTGATCGCGCTCCGCCTCGATGTCGGAGTTCACCACCTGATAGTCAAGGAACTGTGTGGTCTGTGGACGACCCTCGATGCGCGGCGCGTCATAGTTGAGCAAGCGGCGAAAGAATGTGAACTGCCCTTCGTTTCCGAGCACGGCGATTTGCACGAAGTCCGCGAGTTGGCGGCTGAATGCTTCGACGCTCTGCTCCAGACGCCCAAGAGACGCCTCAATCTGAGAGCGCAGCAAGGTCTTCATCTTCGACTGGCTGAACTGGCCGCCGAGTTCGTTCCATGCTCCGGCGGGATCGGAGAGAAGCATTGCAAGCGCAGCGCCGATGCCGCGCTTGGAGCGCGAGCCTTCGAGCAGGACCACGTAGAAGATTTCAACCTGATAGAGAGAATCCTTTTTAGCTGCAAAGAATGTGCGGCGCTGGTCGATGGCAGCTTCTACAACTGGATCTTCGTAGTGCGCAAACGGAATCTCCGGCCTGCTGGTCTTGATGAGGTACTGGTAGATGTGGAAGCCATGACCGAAAGACTTCAGGGCTGCCTCTAAACGCTTAACGGCATGCTCCTGCTCATCGCGATCAAGACTCTCGTAGTCCACACCCTCGACCCGTAACACCATGCCCAGGTCTCCGGACTTCGTTAGAAATGTTCGTTCGTTCCAGAAGCCGTACAAATTGATGTGGTCGTTCAACGCGTCGGCTTCCTTCCACGGCTTCAGCACTCGGTCAAGACGGAACATCAGCGGACCTCCACGCGGGGGACACTTTGCTTATGGGCGTCGTACCGGACCTTGTAGCGCTCCGAACGTGCCAGGATGCGAAGAAACGCGGGATCGGCGTTCGTGACCCACGAGCCAAAGGCGTAGCCTCCGACAAAAACGAGCACGCCAGCGAGCAAGGAATTGAAGAGGTTGAAGACACCTATTGCGGCGACACAGATGAAGAAAAACAGAGTCCGTTCTACGCCCAGATAAGTGAGAGGCTTATGAAGGCTCTTGAAGACGCGATTGCGTCGCTGCTGATTGATACTGAGTTCCTGCATAAGCCCCTCCTTGTGTTTGAAGTGAAGCGTGAATGCCTTTATGCGCCCCAGAGCCAGGAGAGGACGTTGGTCGCCAGCACGGCGATTCCCGTACCGGCTGCCACTCCAGCGAGGGCTTTTTTGGCGCCAGGTTCACCGTGCGCGAATTGGTAGCCGCCGATCACGATAGCGATAAGGCTGGCGACTTTGGCAATCGTGCCGGTGAAGAGGGTTTGAAGGGAGGTAAAGCCGCTGTCAAACGGGGAACCCGATTGCGCGTGTGCGGCGATTGGAAGGACAAGAAGCAATCCAAGCAACACAGCGGATGGTCGCAACCATCTTTGCAGTGTGAGGATTGTTCGCTGGGGAACGACGACACAGATACTACGGGACATCGGCACCTCCTACGACTGGAATCAGTCGGGCTATGCCGTGACACTAGGCTCGTCGTTGTAAGTCGTCCAATGGTTTGTAGAGATGGCTAAGCCATCTCTCAAAGTGATTTCTCGCGCTGTCTAAGCGCTCTTTAGAACGTTGTCTTGATCTGCGAACAAGTCAGAGGTTTCTTTCACCGACTGCGGACCCTTGCGACGGCTCTCTGCATCCGCGTCCGGATAGCGGCGAGCGAGGTCGCGTAACAAGAGGGACACAGCGCCGTGATTGTCTTTCTGCCGATAGATGATTGCCGAGTCAATCGTCCATTTGACCCCCTTGATCGGGCGTGTTGTCAGCCCCTCGTGCAACACCTCGTGTTCTCGAATCAGAGCGATGCACATACGCTGTTCGACCATCCATTGAATCTGTTCGAGATTGAAAGTAGGACTGAAGGTGCGAGGTTCGATGCCTTCCTCTGCAAGCATCTCCAACAGCCGTGCATGGGCCGTAGGGTGATGATGTGCGTCGCTGAAGATGCCGAGCTTTCGATTGAGGTCCGCTGGGTCTACTTCTTCTTTGCTCGCCAGTGGATCATCTTTGCGTAGGCAAACGACCATGCGATCGTGAAGAAGAGACTGAGAACAGAGCTTGTCGATGCTGAATGGAAGCGTGATGAGGGCCGCGTCCAGTTCGCCCGCCTCAAGACGCTTCAGCAGTGCGTCTGTATCGTCGCCTTCGAGATTCACAACGCCCTTGGGAAACATCTCTCGATATGCCTGGGAGACAGTTTGCAGAACAGCGTGCTCGACAAACTGCGAGAAGCCTAAACGGAACGGCTTTGCTTCGGCATCTTGGACCGCTTGCAGCGAGTTAATCGTCTCTTCACGAAGCTCAAGAAGCTGCTTTGCTCGAATGTAGAGGGATTGTCCTGCGGAGGTGAGCTGAACACCATTACGAACTCGGTGAAAGAGTTTCGCGTGGAAGAGATCTTCGATGTCGCTGATCTGCTTGCTCAGGTTGGATTGGACTACGTTCAATCGCTCCGCGGCCCGCGTCATGTTCAGCTCTTCGGCGACGGCCACAAAGTATCTCAGATGGCGAAATTCAAGATAATCATAGATGCTCATCGGCACACCCGAACTCAGCGGAATGAAGTGTGTTGCGTGATCTCTTCGCCCGACGTTTCACCGTAGATCGGACGGGTATCACTTAATGACTCAAAAAAGGCAACGCGAGTTGCTCACAAGCAAGCAACCTTTCTTGCTTGTGGATTCCGCCATCTGTCCGAGTGATACCTCAGCCATCTGTATAAACCATTGGACGAAATACCCCACAGACTCGATGCTGAGAAGGAATCCGTTTTCGCTGGAGGACAGATGGAGAAGAAGCCCGTTCAAAGAGTGACCATGCCCACAGAGGAGAGGCTGCTTGTTGATCGCCGGAATGCGGCTCAGTACCTTTCAATTAGCCAGCGAAGCCTGGACTATTTGCTCGCTCATGGAGAGCTGAATGCTCGGCGAATCGGTGCCCGCATTCTGATTCCTCTTGCCGAGCTAAAACGCTATGCCGGTTTTGACCATAAGAGGCTTACCGGATGACTCAATCTCCGTAAATCCGATACGAGAAGCCCTCCGAACTGGAGGGCTTTCTCATTGCTGCTCTATATCCGGTGGGTTGATGACCGAGTTAGCCCAATCTGGAAGGGAGCTGCAGGCCGTTGCAGGAATATCGCCGCAAAAGTATCCCAAAAGTATCCCAGAGACGAAAATGGGGATCACGCCAGGGTTGCAAGCCTTCTCATAAATTATTGATTTGATAGGTGTTATGTGGTGACCCGGGCAGGATTCCAACCTGCGACCTACGCGTTAGGAGTGCGCTGCTCTATGCAACTGAGCTACCGGGCCTCTTTTGCTAGTGTATCGCGGAGCTGCTCGCACCCTGGGTGGTAAACTTGAGAGTGGAGAGTTTATGCCTGAGATACAGCGTCGTCGTGCCGTAACCGTTAATATTGGTGGGATTCGCGTCGGATCGGAAGCACCGGTCGTAGTGCAGTCCATGACTAACACCGATACGGCCGATGTCGAGAGCACCGTGCAGCAGATCGCAGCCCTGGCTCGCGCCGGCTCGGAGATGGTGCGTATCACGGTCAATAACGACGATGCAGCGAAGGCAGTTCCTTATATCGTCGAGGGAATCGCGAAGAAGGGCTGGACGACGCCCATCATCGGCGACTTTCATTACAACGGGCATCTCCTCCTCAGCAAATATCCCGACACGGCACAGGCCCTGTCGAAGTACCGGATCAATCCCGGCAACGTCTCCATCGGACGCAAGGACGACGACAACTTCCGCACCATGGTCGAAGTGGCCGTCAAGCATCAGAAGCCTGTACGCATTGGCGTGAACTGGGGCTCGCTCGACCAGGCCTTGCTGACAAAGATGATGGACGAAAACTCCAAATCCGCAGAGCCGAAACCAGCACGTGACGTCATGATGGAAGCGATGGTCGTCTCTGCCCTCGACAACGCTGCGGCAGCCGAGCGTTATGGTCTGCGGCGCGATCAGATCGTCCTGAGCGCGAAGGTCTCCGGCGTTCGCGATCTTATCGATGTCTATACAGAGCTCGCCCGTCGCTGCGACTATGCTCTCCACCTCGGCCTTACCGAAGCCGGAATGGGCATGAAAGGCATCGTGGCATCGGCAGCCGGACTCGCTCCCCTGCTCCTCGCAGGCATCGGCGATACCATCCGCGTCAGCCTGACACCCACTCCGGGCGGAGATCGCTCCGAAGAGGTTCGTTGCGGGCAGCAAATCCTTCAATCTCTCGGGATCCGCAGCTTCATGCCGCAGGTCACCAGCTGCCCTGGCTGCGGCCGTACCACCTCCACTTACTTCCAGGAACTAGCCGAGCGCATCCAGGGTTACCTCGTCGAACAGATGCCGGAGTGGAAGAAGCAGTACACCGGTGTTGAAGAGTTGAAGCTCGCCGTAATGGGTTGCATCGTCAACGGGCCGGGAGAATCCAAGCACGCCAACATCGGTATCTCCCTGCCGGGAACCTTCGAAGAACCGAAGGCCCCCGTCTATGTCGACGGCAAGCTCTACACGACTCTCAAAGGCGATCGCATCGTCGAAGAGTTTCAGGTGATCCTCGACGAGTACGTTGAGAAGCGTTACGGCAAGGTGCTGGTCGAAGCCTAGTTCCCTTACCTCATTGCATTGGACAGGCTGCGCACACTTACGCAGGTTGTGCACGCTGGCGCTTGCTTCTGTACCTGAGGCAATAGCTCCTGTGCGATCTTCTCTGCGTCATTATCCCTGTGAACGCCCTTGAGATAATTGCGGTACTCGCTGATAGCAAGAAGCAAGCCTCTGCTCTCCGGCCCCTCTCGAGCCTTCATGACTCGAATCGCTGAACGCATCGTCTCATCCGCTTCATTCAGTTTTCCCAGCTTCCATTCTGCGAAGCCGACGGCCATCATCGAGTGTGCGGCTTCCGCAGACTCTTCTCCATACGAACTTCGCGCCATGTCGAGAGAGCGCTGAGCATACTCCATCCCTTTCGCGCAGTCTCGAAGCGAACACTTCGTGAAGGCGAGAGCATTCAACGCCGAGATCATATTTGATCTCTCGGGATCATTAAGTCTCTCCATCACTTCAAGAGCCTGTGCAGCCCTGTCCGCCGCGGCCTTGAACTTATGCCGCGCAAGATCGATCTCGGCCATATGCTGTTCGCTCCTCGCCTCGTCGAGCGGATACCCCAGGCCGCCTCGGATCTTTGCGGAGCTTCTGTTGTACTTTTCCGCCTCGTCCAGCCGCCCATAAGTCAGATACAGCATCGACAGGTTATCGAGAGTGGTAGCGTAATTTCGAACTGCGGCAGGCCGACCTTCGAGCAGGCCTAATGCCCTGAAGTATGCATCTTCCGATGCAGTAAAGTTTCCAGCCTTGCGATACTCAGGGGCAAGCACAGCCCATAGATAACCGATCCGATCATCTGGAAGATGCTGCTGTTCTGCTGTGTGAATCAGCTGAAGATCCTGCGCGATGCGATCTTCATGCGTTGGCGGATTCTGTTGGGTTTGTGCACAACATACGGACACAAAGGTGATAGTAAAAGCCATCGTCCAGAAACGGACACACGGGTTCCTTCGATGAAATACAGACAACATCGTCATAGACCACCTCATGAGGCAGTAGCAGAATCGTTGCGAGTTATGGGGTTCATTACGATGTGCGAGATCGATAGTTCCTTCACTCGTCACATTTATTTCCAGTGAATCTACAGGCCGAGCATGCGCTCCTGTTTGGCGCATTAGACAAGGGATCTGTGTCAGCGGTTATGCAGGTTTTTACTTTTTTTGAGTTAGCTCATTCCACGCTGTTCTGAAGCGAGACCTCGCCGAAGTTCGGCAAGAGGATAAAACGTGCCTCGCCAGGTAACGCCGCCATCGCGCAGCGTAATCCAGACCGAACGCAGAAGAGAGTAGAAGAACAGTGCTGCTCCGGCCGGAAACAGTACTGCATACCACGGGGAGATCCTCGAATGTCTAGACGACAGGATGTATAGCCAGATAATCGAGACCAACGCAATCAATGCAGGAAATCTTGTCTGGCTCAGGAACAGCAGGACGAATGGTCCGAGGCAGAGAGTCATCAATCCAACGCAGGCGGCGAGCACAAGCGCGACATGGAAGCGGAAGACAGCGAAGAGATTCTTCGTCATCACATTCACGACTCCCAACGCTCCTGCGGCCCAGTGCAGGCTCACCATCCCCGGCGCAACTGCTACTCGCTGCCGCAGGCCGTTCCGTTTGACTCGCTGGGCCAGCGTCAGGTCTTCGAGTATCTCCATCCGCAAAGAATCGAATCCACCCAGCTGCTGATAAGCTGCGGTTCGCAGAAGATTGAAGGCTCCTATTCCGATGGAATCACGCACAGCCTTTGGATCGGCAGCCTTCCACGGCCGCGTCGCCCACAACCCCATCACTCCCAGGTACCCCAGCAGCGCTCCTTCTCCGAAGCTCTTCAGCAATGGAGTTGGGAAGGTTACGAAGTGATCGGCGTTCATCACGACTGCCTGCGCGAGCGAGCGACGAATCGCGTCTTGTCGAAAGAACACGTCGGCGTCCGTAAAGAGCAGATAATCAGGCTGCTCCAGCGCGATGGCGTGACGCGCGGCCATCGCCATCGCGTGGGGTTTGCCGAGCCAGCCTGCGGGCAGCTCTTTTACGTGCAGCGTGCTCATTCTGTCGGCGTGCTGTGCGGCGAGTGTTTCGATGATGGTTCCAGTTTTGTCTGTCGAGCGATCGTCTATCGCGATGATTCTCAGATTCGCGTAATCCTGCTTCAGAAGAGATTCGAGGCACGCGGGCAGCGCCTCCTCTTCATTTCTCGCCGGGACGATTACTACGACTGAGGGTGCTCCTGCCGGATTGAGGTCGTACTTCGGATCGAGCAGGTTGGGGATGCGAGGCAGGCCTCGAGCTGCGGTGACTGCTTTCCATAACCATGCGAGAGCGAGGAGCCAGGCGAGGAGTTGGAGCGCGATCATGCTGCTACAGGCTCGTCCTCTCGCAGCGGCGGAGCGTAACGGGAGCCGAAGAAGAAGATGATTGCGGCGAGGACGAGGGTGATGAGAGTGGAGCCGAGGCCCAGGCCGAGGTTCGAACGGTCGCTGACGGCTCCGATGATGCGGGGCGAGATGGCGTCGCCGAGGGCGTGGATGAAGAAGAGCTGTCCGGCCATCGCGGTGGCGCGTACTTCGGGACGGACGGCGTTGACGGTGGCTGCGTTGACCGGGCCGGTTCCGAGGAAGATGAGGAAGATGGCCAGGGCGAGCGCGGGAACCGTGAGGGTCTTCGGTCCGAAGAAGCAGACCAGTGCGGGAGGGACGGCGAGGGCTGCGCTGATCGCCGGGACCAGATAGAGAGCCTTCGAGGTCTTCTTCGACCAGCGCTGGGCGATGATGCCTCCTGTGATGGTTCCCAGAAGACCGGTAACGACGGTGATGGCTCCCATGAGGAAGGCTGCGTTCGATTGCGAGCGGCCTCCAACGCGCTCGAGGAACGAAGGCATCCACCAGGAGATTCCGCCGAGCGAGAAGGTGACGGCGGCGTAACCGAGGATGGAGGAGAGGTACGCCTTGTTCTTCAAAAGCTCGAGGACGGTTCCTTTGTGAAGCTTTGCCTTCTCGTGCTGGCTGGCTCCTCGTTCGGGCTCCTTCATGAAGAAGAGGATGAGCAGGGCGAGGATGGCTCCGGGGACGGCGGAGACGATGAAGGACATGCGCCAGCCGTGGTGCTCTCCGACGACTCCGCCGACGAGGTAGCCTAGCGCCGCGCCTACGGGGATGGCCACGTTGAAGATGGTCATCACGCGGTTGCGCTGCTCGGGAGGATAGAAGTCAGCGAGCAGAGCGGGAGCAAAGATTCCGAAGCTGGCCTCGCCGATGCCAAGAGCGGCGTGGCGGAGGTTCAGTGAATCGTAGGAGTTGACCGAGGCGGTGAAGAAGTTGATCGCGCTCCAGAAGAGGGCGGCGACGACGATCATGGGTTTGCGCGGGAAGCGGTCGCCCAGCCAGCCGGTGATGGGCGAGGTGAGCATGTAGGCGAGCATGAACCAGAGGGTGAGGGTTCCGATCTGCGCGTCGGTGAGGTGGAACTCGCCTTTGATCTGCTCCTGCACACCGGGGAGGATGTAGCGGTCGATGTAGTTGACGAAGTTGAGTGAGGTGAGGAGGACGAGGGCTGTGGTGGCTCCGGCGACAGAGCCGGTTGAACTGGGTTTGGTCGCGGTGGCCATGTGTGGGAAAGGATAGCAGCTTGGCGATGGTCCGTAGAAGACACTCGACCGGTGTTCAGTCTGGCAGGACTGTTGCTGGAGTAAGAGGTTGGATTGAGGGTGTACATTCCCATCCATCGCGATGAGGCCGCGATGGATGGGGTACCCGCACCCGGCTTGGCGATCATTGCCGTGTCACTGCGATGGGGTGCTTTGGCGAGGTAAAAGCTGGTTTTGGAGATCGAATTGACGGTGTACATTCCCACCCATCGCGATGAGGCTGCGATGGATGGGCCACCCGATCGGGTGTGGCGGGGCGGGGGTTGCAAAATACGGGGATTCTTCGCTTCGCTCAGAATGACGTACTGTTCTGCAGGGACTCTGCTTTTTTGCTTTGGCTTGCGGCAGGGACGCGTTAGCTTGCGGTAGAGACAGAAGGAGGTGAGTTCTGCTGCTGCCCTGGCTTTCAGGCTCGGCAACACTGCGGAGTGGGGCTCGGGTTGGGAGGAAGGCTCTGGGGTTTGCTCTTCGGGAGCGGGGTCGTCGGAGGATAGGATCTCTCCGCGATGTTTTGCCAGGGCTTCCAGAAGGGTTCCCATGACGGGTCTGCTGAGAGGGTGCAGGGTTGCGGATTGCGGCGACGCTTCGTCGAGGGGTTCTTCGGTGAGTGTTGTCTGTGTCTGGTCTTCGGTCATTGTTGAGGAAGATGCGTTCTGCTTTTCCTGTGCGTGGCTGGAGAGATTGGTGGTGGCGATCTGGAGGCCGTAGAGGAGAAGACCGGCGCGGCGTGGATCGATGTCGTTGAAGGCGATGCGGGTGAGGACCTTGCCGAGGCCGTCCTGAATGGCGGCTCGGCTGGTAGGAGCGGGGATCTCGAAGCTGTTGCGGCGGGCCTGACGCTGCTGGAGGCTGGCTGCGGGTTTGCGGGTGCTGTGGTGGTAGTAGCAAAATTTTTCCCCGCGCATGGCCGGGCTGCCGCAACGCTGACCGTTGGGCATAGTGTGAGCGCAGGGATTCTGCCTGGGACTGCCTGACGTGTTCCTGATCTGCTCAATCATCTCCATTGCTTTTTCCATGATTCCCCCTACCCCTGTTAAGTGTGCAAAGTATTCAAAAGATGAGAGATGGGTGGGTACTTCCCTGCCCGGCTCTGCTGGTTGAGAGTTAAATGGAAAAGCCCGGCTGGGCAGCCGGGCTTTCCTTTTACTTCCTGATTTAAGGTTATCAGGCGTGTCAAGGATTTCGGTGGGTTACGGCGTCCGGTTTCTTGGATGTTCGGTTTGTGGAGGGGCTGGGTTGATGGTGTACATCCCACCCTTCGCGATGCGAAGGACGGGGCACCCGGGTATTTGTGGGGATTCGAGCGAAATACAGGGATTCTTCGCTTCGCTCAGAATGACGGTTTTCGACATTGGTGGCGGTTGCTGGCTTGGGTGGGTGATTGCGGGGCTTGGGACTGCGCTGGGTTTAGGGGTTTTGGTAACCTGTATTGTCTACGGAGATCGCGATTGGTGTGGCGGGCTTCGACATAACAGGAAAAGGGGCTTATCAGGCTTTGATGTCGAGGGTACCGGCTATTCTGTTGTCCGCAGCTAGCCTTCTCTGTTTCACCACTGGATTCTTCGGCGTTCATGCCAGTTCGCAGGAGCCTGAGGCACAACAGGCTCCGCGTAAGGCGCCTACGCGTAATTCGCACGATTTTCTTGGTCTGGGGCGGGTTCCGGATGCGGAGGCGGCGAAGCGGGGTGAGCCTCTGTTTCAACAAAATTGTGCTGCCTGTCATGGTGCGAATGCCCGGGGGGCGCAGGGTCCGAATCTTGTGCGGTCGGTGCTGGTGCTGCATGACGAAAAGGGCGAAGAGATTGGGCAGGTGATCAAGAACGGGCGACCGCAGGGCGGGATGCCTCCCTTCCCCAACCTGAACGATGCGCAGATCTACGACATCGCCGAGTTCATACATCAGCAGGTGGAGCTGGCGGCCAATCGCGGTCTCTACACGCACAGCGACACGATGACGAGCGGCGATGTGGCGAAGGGGAAGGCTTTCTTTGCGGCCAACTGCGCGACCTGCCATTCGGTTACGGGAGATCTGGAGAAGATTGGAGCGAAGTATCCGCAGCCCCCGGCGATGCTGGCTCGTATTGCATGGCCTGCGGACCGGGGGCCTCGCAAGGCTACGGTGACGACGCCGGAGGGCAAGAGGCTGGTGGGGACTCTGGTGCACTATGACGACTTCGAGACGACGCTGCGCACGGAGGACGGCAACAGCTCTACGTGGCAGACGGATGCGATCAAGGTAGAGATTCCGGATAAGCTGGCGGGGCATCGCGCGCTGCTGCCGAAGTATACGGACGACGATCTTCACAACATTACGCGGTACCTATTGACACTTAAATGAAGCGGCCCCTGTCTGCACTTTTCGCTTTGCTCTTCTCGACTGCCCTGCTTGCTCAACAGGGGCTGGACCCTAAGGCTCTTACGCTCTTCAACCAGCCTGCGGATAGCTGGCCTACGTATAACGGCGACTACTCGGGACGACGCTTCAGCGAGATTGCGCAAATCGACCAGAGGAATATCTCGCAGCTGAAGGTGAAGTGGAAGTACAGGATTACGGGGATTGCTCCGCTGCGGGGTATTGGGAATCCGGTGATCAAGTCGACTCCGCTGATGGTGAATGGGGTGCTTTACTTCACGATTCCGGACCATGTTTTTGCGGTGGATGCGCGGACGGGCAAGGAGAAGTGGAGGTTCGACTTTGAGGATCATGGCGGGCATCTGCTGGGGCAGAGAGGCGTGGGGATGTATGGGAGGTGGATCTACTTCCTGACGCCGGATGGATGGTTTATCTCGCTGGATTCGGAGACGGGCAAGGAGCGGTGGAGGAAGAAAGTCGCGGACGAGAAGCTGCAGTACTTCACGACGATGTCGGCGGTGATTGTGAAGAATCATGTGCTGATCGGAGTGGGGGGAGACGCGATGGATGTGCGCGGGTATCTTGAGGCGCGCGATCCGGAGACGGGCGAGATGCAGTGGCGGTGGTGGTCGGAGCCGCTGAAGATGGGCGATCCGGGGTCGGAGACGTGGCCGAATCAGGCGTCGATGGATCATGGCGGAGGGATGACGTGGCTGCCGGGGACGTATGATCCTGAGCTGAATCTGATCTATTGGGGGACGGGGAATACGAACCCGGTGTTTGCGGGACAGGGGCGGAAGGGCGCGAATCTTTATACGGACTCGATTGTGGCGCTGAACCCGGATACGGGGAAGATGGTGTGGTACTTCCAGGCTTCTCCGCATGACACGCATGACTGGGACAATGTGGAGACGCCGGTGCTGTTCGATGCGGTGGTGGACGGCAAGCCGAGGAAGCTGCTGGCGCAGGCGGCTCGTTGCGGGTACTTCTTTGTGCTGGATCGCGTGACGGGAAAGTATCTGGTGTCGAAGCCGTTTACGAAGACGGGTAACTGGGCGAAGGGGATCGATGAGCGGGGGCAGCCGATTCCGGATACGGATAAAGAGCCGAAGGTGGATGGGTCGATGGTGGACGTGCCGATCAATGGCGCGGCGAACTGGCCTCCGCCGAGTTACAGCCCGAAGACGAAGCTGTTTTATGTGAATGCGAGCGAGGGCTATGGGGTCGCTTATCTGTATGACACATCGCCGGAGCCGCAGGGGTATGCGGGCGGAGGTGCGGGGCACTTCGATCCGGTTTCGTCTCTGATTGCGCTGGATGTGAGGGATGGCAGTGTGAGGTGGAAACATCTTCCCAAGGGCGAGGGTGCTGAGGGCGGCGGTATGTCAGGCGGGATTCTTACGACGGCGGGAGACCTGCTGTTCACCGGGGACTCGGACAGACTGGCGGCGTTCGATCCGGCAGATGGGAAGATTTTGTGGTCGGAGAAGCTGGGCTCGCATGTTAGCAATGGGCCTTCGACCTGGGCGCTGGATGGTCAGCAGCATGTTGTCGTGGGTGCGGGCGATACTTTGTATGCTCTTACGCTGGATGGGAAGTAGCGGCGCTAGTCCGAACGAAACGCAGGTCTCTCCACTCCGCAGGACAAAAAGCCGTCCTGCTCCGGTCGAGATGACACGGCATGGGTCAGGTCAAAACGTGAACATATCGATACGCCCCGGCGGTTGCTTGAATCGATACATCCAGGCGGTGAATTAAGTCGATATAGCTAGCGGTGGATTAAGTTGATACATCCTGACGATGGCTGAGGCGGAGGGACTGCCAGGAGCCGTCGGAGGTCCAGCCTCCGTCTACTGCGAGGGTGTGGCCATTGATGAAGCCGCTCTGGGTGGGATCACTGAGGAAGAGGACGGCGCGGGCGATGTCGTCGGGGGTGGCGAAGCGGGCCATGGGGACGCGGCCTATGATGTCGTCGTCGGTGTAGGCGGCGCTGGCCTGGTCGAGGTGGTCCATCTCGGTTTTGACCCAGCCGGGGCAGACGGCGTTGGTGCGGACACCGTGGGCTCCCCACTCGGCGGCGAGAGTTCGGGTGAGGCCGATGAGGCCGTGCTTGGAGGCGTTGTAGGCGCTGCGGTCGCCGATGCCGGTGAGACCGGCGATGGAGGCGATGTTGACGATGCTTCCCTGCCGCTGCTGGAGCATGAGGGAGCCGAAGCTGCGCGCGAGGAGGAAGGGTGCGACGAGGTTGACTTCGAGGACGCGGCGGAAGTCGGCGGCGGAGACCTGCTCGGCGGGGGCGATGAAGCTGATGCCTGCGTTGTTGACGAGGACGTCGGCGCGGCCCCAGCGTTTACGGACGGTTTCGATGCAGTGGGTGACGAAGGCTTCGTCGGTGATGTCGCCGAGGAGCTCTTCGCGGTCGGCCTGAGGAGCTACGGAGGGACAGGGCTGGCGGTCGATGAGGACGAGGGCGTAGCCGGAGTCGGCGAAGAGCTCGGAGGTGCGGCGGCCTATGCCCTGCGCGGCTCCGGTGACGATGGCGACTTTGGCGGGACCGCCAGTGGAAGAGGCGTTCATAGGGAGATGATACCGGTCTGATGGTTGAAAATCGCCTCTGCGATGACCCGAGAAATGTGTACAGAAAGATAAAGCTTCCTATTGGACCGATAGAAGCATAGGATTCTCGCGGCAATGGAGGAGGCTCGCATGGTGAGGCCTTTTTTCAGCTGGACGTTACTTTTATTTCTATCTTCGCTACAACAACCGGCCCCTGCGCCTGCGCCCACGCCTGTTCCTGCTGAGGCAGCGCGCATGGTGAATCCGTTCAAACCTACCCCAGAATCTCTGGCCCACGCCAAGAAGATTTATGGATACGACTGTGCTTTCTGTCATGGTGCAAACGGCGACGGCAAAGGTGAGGCTGTCGCTGACATGAAGCTCACGATGAAGGATTTCACGGACCCAACGACTCTGAAAGACATGACCGACGGCGAACTGTTCTACATCATCAGAAACGGCAAGGGGCAGATGCCTCCGGAAGAGGAGGCGCGCGCCAAACCGGAAGATGTGTGGAATATGGTTGTGCTGGTGCGGTCGTTTGCCAGAAAGTGAGCGGATCGCTCTTCCCGCCCTATCGCGACTTCTTACGGCATCGGTGCCGGTGACGGCGTGTGCGCGCCACGGGTAGAACAGCCGGCTTCGGCGAGGATAACGGGGAAGGTGTTGACTCGCGGCCGCTTGTGCAGATGGCCGCGGGCGGTGTGGATAGAGAGTATACTGAAGATTGAAGCATCCTTCTCGCCTTCAGCCCTCAAGGCTTCGCTCCTGACGAGTGTCTTTCAAGTACACAACCGTTCGTCTGGAGTCTTTATGAGCTTTTTAAGAAATTCCGATGTCAAAAAACATCTTGCGCGATCTGTGCCGCGCCATATTCCCCACCCCACCGCGGATCGTTTAGCTACGGAGAATGAACGCGCTTTGGCCTTTCCACCTAAAGAAGTAGAGCCAACCGTGCTTTCCGTAACGGCTGACGTTCCGGCGAAGCCCGACGTCCTGTGAGTACACCGACGATATTTCTTCGCAAGCGATGTCCTTTGCCTGACGGAATGTCGTTGGAACTGACGAACGTGGATGCGTCGTGGAACTCCGTGGAGCTATCAGGCTGGGACTTGAGCACGGGTATCGAGTCGCATGGCTGGCATTGCATGTGGCTCGCGGGAGGACTGTCGAGAGTCTCTCTTGGACGCACCGCAGAGTCGGCAGCGATGAAGGCGGTCAAAACAGGACTCGGTGCTCTGTCGACGTTGTTCAACGCCGCAGAGATCGATTCCCTTAACGTGGCCAGCTATCGGGGTTTCAGCGTCGCCAAGGTGACGATTCATCCGCGCCACATACAGCAAAGCGCATCCCTGTCTTCGCGGAGTGTTCGTCAAAAGGAGCTCAATGAGCATCAAACAATCTCGCCGAAACTGGCCGGGTAGGGTATCGCATATTTTGTGGGCCAAGCCAGAGTGTCCTATGTGCACCTCCATTGAATTTCGAAGATCGCCACCTCGACTCACGGACAGGATGCTGCGGCTGGTCAACCTCGTTCCGCTGCAATGTACCAACTGCTGGCGATATTTTTACTGGATGCGAGATGACAAGGTGTTCGCGTCGCAGGCGGAGAGAAACGAATTGCTGAACTAAAAAGAGAGTGTGACGAGTGCCGCTAAACTACAGCGTTTTGCAACAGACGACAGAACAGCTGCGGGAGACTGAAAACTCTCCTTCGGTAAGCATGTGGCCCTACCTGGTCGATTCGGCTCAGACGCAGCTGATCAACCAGATCAGCATTTATGCGGAGAAGGGCGACACGGCTGACAGGGCGCGCGTGCTGTACATGAATGCAATGGCGCTTGAGGTGTGGGAGAAGATGGACAGGGCCACAACAGCGGTGGGTGAGGTTCACCGACCGCCGAAGTCGGCCCTTCTGCTTTTCGGCATGCCGTTCAGCGAATAGCGGCACGCCAGATCGATGCGAAGCGGTCGGTCCGGCGGCGGTTAATTCTCCGGAAAGATGGCGAAGGGAGTAGCTTTGCCGTACTGGTCGTTATTTAGAAATGCAGGACGACGCAGTGAAGAGGCAAAGGCTGGTTCCCATGCGGGTGAGAGCAATTCGGGCATCGGCTTTGCCTGGAAGAGCTTCTTGCACTGACGAGCTGTCCACCGCGCCGAGGCCTTGGATTTCTTCCTGCGGGCGCTGTCCGTCGAGATACCTGTTCCCGCATACATCTGCCGGTAGAGCTTCGAGAGGAAGATAAAGGCTATGCGAGACCGCAGGGTGGGAGTGCAGGCGGAACGCTGCCAGATGGCTCCCCAGTCGTAAAACCTGTCCCAGACCCTCTGGGTGCGGTCTCGAATCTCGTCCGAACTCATGGAAGGATGCGGAGTGAACATCTTCGGGCGGACGGCGGTGGGAATGAGCCAGTAGCGCGTGATCGGCACGTCATCGACGAAGGTGGGATGGCTCTCCTGCTCCTTCTCCCAGCGTCCGAAGTCCACGGTTCCGGGGAACGGCGTCATCATTACGAACTGGGCGAAGGTGACTCCCGCTTTGAGCGCCATCTCGACGGTGGCGTCGAAGGTCGCGGGCTTGTCGGTGGGGAGACCAAAGATAAAGGAGCCGAGCACGTGCACGCCGTGCTTCTTAAAGGTCTGCAGCTGGTTCGCCAGGGCCTCGCCGGAGTAGTTGAAGTCCTTGAAGACGGATTTGAGTCCTTCGGGCGTGACGGCCTCGACACCGACCAGAGCGCCTTTGATATTGGCCTTCCGCATGGCGTCGAGATATTCGCCGTCTTCGCCCGCTTCCATGGTGATCTGGGTGAAGAAGACCATGTCTTTGGGAAGCTTGGCCAGCTCTTCCATGAGCCGGAAGCGCTCTTCGCGGATTGCAGTGAGCTCTTCGAGTTTGGCAAGGTTGTTTTGCTGGCGGGCCAGGCGAAGGTCGGTGAGCGTGACGGGATAGAAGTTGTCGTCGGCCAGGGCGATGAAGCGGAAGCCGATTCTGCGCAGGCTGACGATCTCGTCGATGACACTCTGGAAGCGGCGCTGCCGGGGCTTCTGTCCGTCGGTGCGCCAGACGCTGCAAAAGGAGCAGTGCTTTGGACATCCGCGAATGGTCTGCACCGATGCCCACATGTATTTGGCCGTCGGCATGAGATCCCAGCGCGCGGCCAGAAACTCGTCGCCCTCGATGCGGCCGCCTTCGTAGATCCTGTGAGGGGCTCCGGCGATGCAATCGACTACGACCTGGCCCCATGCGATGTCGCCATCGCCCTTTACGATCGCGTGCGCGTGGCCGCGCTCGAGAGCCTCTTCGGGAAAGAGGGTGGCGTGGATTCCGCCGTAGATAACCCATGCGCCGCGCTCGCGCGCCATCCTGCCAACTTCATATCCGCGAAGGGCGTTGCCGGTGTGGACGCTGATGCCGACGATGTCTCCCGGCATGATGCTTTCGGGAACGATCTGCTCCAGCGATTCGTCGACGAGAATGGGGTCTCCGACGGACTGGGGTGTCGCTGCGGCAAGAACAAAGAGCCATCTGGGGGTAATGACGGCAGTACCAAAAGAGTTATCGCTCGGATTTACGAGGTGAACGCTCACGAACCAACCTTTCCTCATGCGAGTACGGTGGGTTCAGAGAGCCTTTACTCTATCGGGCGATAATCCTGGCGACCGCCAAACACAAAGCTTTTCCTGCCCGGGCTACAGTGTCCATCATACATAGCGCGGGTTAACAGGAGGCATAGGAGCGCCACTTTTAGCGATTTTTATTTGAGAGGCATCTTCTCGCTGCGGGGGAAGCGCGCTTCGACGACAGTCGAGATGCCTCCACGCGGACGGAAGTCGCCGACCACGATAGCCCAGATAGGATTGGTGGCTTTGACGACATCGTCGAGGACCTGATTGACGATGTTCTCCTGAAAGATGCCGAGGTTGCGGTAGGTGAAGAGATATTCCTTGAGGCTCTTCAGCTCCATGCAGCGCTTGCGGGGCATGTAACGAATGGTGAGACGGCCGAAGTCGGGCAGGCCGGTCTTGGGGCAGACGCTGGTGAACTCGGGATCGTCGATGAGGATCTCGTAGGCCTTGAACTGATTGGGCCAGGTTTCGATCTCGGGGAATTTGGTGTCGAGGCCAGACGCGGCGTGGTCGTCGGTGTAGCCGGTGGTCTTCTTCTTTGCGTCCTGCTTGCTCATGTATTTATTTTAGCGGGTCGGCGCCGCGAGGGTCGGTTCGGAGAACCAGCGGGGTATCGAACTGTTCCATCGTCACAAGCGAAAAGCAGATTCCTCCACTTCGCTGCGCTTCGGTCGGAATGACAACTTGAAGGGGGTGCTCGCGCAAAAAAGCTCTGATGGCACGGAGAGAAGCAGCCGTTGATATCAGCAGACTTCTACAGCAGGGGTACCAGCAGACTTCGATTGCCTGAGTACTAGCAGACTTCGACTGCTTGAGTTGGGAGCTCCTGACCGGTGATGAGGGAGCGGCGCTTCACGATGCGTTCGGCGTATCGGGCCAGCCGGATCTCCCAGGGGAAGGAGTACTGGCTTGAGCGGATTCTCCAGTCGACGAGTGGACGGACTGCGACGCGAGCAAGCTTGCGCAGCCAGTTCTCTCCGTTGCGTTTTTTGCGCAGCTGGTTGTTCAGGAGGAAGTAGTCGAGCATGCGGTTGAAGCGAGTGAACTCCTCTCCCTGAAGCCAGGGCAGGAAGTTGGCTCCCAGAGGCATCTCTCCCCACTCGCGCAGCGATTTGGGCTCGTGCACGTTGAGAGAGCGCAGCTGCGGCCAGATGGGGATGCCGGGATAGGGAGTGAAGATGTTGGGCGAGAAGTGGATGTTGGGAAACTGGCGACCGATGTCGGTCATGGTCTGCATGGTGATGATGCGGTCTTCGTGGGTTTCGCCGGGATATCCGAAGATGAGGTTGAAGCCGATGCGGATTCCTCCGATGGCGCCGCGGCGAGCGGTCTCGTACATCTCGTTGACGCGCTGATGGCGCTTGTTCATCAGCTTGAGGACGGACTCCGATGTGGACTCGGTGCCGAAGCCCATGTAACGAAGGCCGCTGGCGCCGAGGAGGCGGAGGTCGTCTTCGCTCATGCGGCAGATGAAGTCGGTGGAGGCCTGAAAGGTCCAGGTAAATTTGATGCCGGAGTCGTAGATGCCTCTGGCGATCGTCATAGCGCGGTGAATATCTACGGGAAAGTTGGAGTCGAGGAGAGCGAACTCCTGAATGCGATATTTGATTGCGAGCTCGGTCATCTCCTTGACGACGCGCTCGGCGGGAAGCGCGTTGAAGCGGCGCTTGTAGAAGACCGTGTCGGTGCAGTAGTTGCAGGCATAAGGACAGCCGATGCTGGTGGCGTAGGGTAGTTTGCGGATTCCGGAGACACGCTCGTAGGCGTCGAAGTCTACAAGGTCGTAGGCGGGCAGAGGAAGATCGTCGAGATGCTCGACCTTGCGATCGGGATTGTGCGTGCGCATGACGCCGGTCTTCCAGGAGATGCCGGCGATGTCTTTGAGTGAGCTGCCTTCGGAGTAGGCCTTCGCCAGCTCGCAGATCGTAATCTCTCCCTGACCGCGCGCGACGACATCGACGTATTTTTCTGCGAGCGTCTCGTCGGGCAACAGAGTGGGATGCCAACCGCCGAAGATGATGGGCAGCTTAGGCATGAGATCTTTAGTCGCCTTGGCGACTTCGATGGCACCGAGGATTGCGGGGCCGGTGAGGACGGAGATGCCCAGGAAGAGTGCGCCGTCGAGCTCCTGAAGGACGCGCTGCTTGTAGTTGGGCTCAACGGCGGCGTCGATAACGACGGGCTGGAAGCCCGCTTCGCGCAGTGTGGATGCCAGTGCCAGAAGACATAGAGGCGGCCCTAGAGGAGATCCATCGTAAGGAGGGTAGAACAAAACTACTTTTCCGGGCATGAAGAGACTCCTCCCTCGGCAGTGCACAAGACCTGCGATCTTGCGGCTTATGCAGAGAGTAGCGAATGGCCGAAGAGAAGATGTCAATGAAATGTCAGGCTTTTGTCGAGAAATCCGGCCTTCGCTATCAGAATGATGGTGGGACCAGAAGCGTTACTCCCTCAGCTTCAATAGTTGAATTGAAGCTGCGCGCAGCGGGCTTCCCTTTTTTGACATATGGCTTTTATCTGGAGCTGGAGTGGTTTCGTGGAGGGTTTAGGGGATGAGAAGACGGTAACGGCAACAGCAACAGCAAAGACAAATACAGGGATTCTTCGCTGCGCTCAGAATGACGAGATTTGGTGGGGATTCTACGGTCTCTGGGGAATTGCTCAGATCTGAGAAGTTGCTCTAAGAAGGGTGCGCGCGAAGGGACTGTGGAGACAGTCCCCTTCGCGCTTTGGGTTATTGCATCTTCGGAAGCTCCATGAGGAGGCCGCTGTTGCCGGTCTGAACGCTGGGGAGCTGGCCGTTCCATCGCTCGATGAGAGCCTTCTGGTTTTCGATGCGGCGAAGCTCGAGCAGCTGCGGTGTGAGAGAGGCCTGACGAATTCTGTTCGCTTCGGCTTCACCGTTGGCGCGGGCTACGGCTGCCTTGGCCTCACCATCAGCTTCGGCGATGGTCTTGGCGGCCTCGGCCTGCGTCTTCGCGAGCTCGTTGCGAGCGCGCTCGGCGTCCTGGATCGCCTGGGCCTTGGAGGTGATGGCAGAGGCGATTACGGCAGGCACGCGGGGAGCTCCGATGAAGCCGAACTGTTGAATACCGACTCCGACGGGCTCCATTCGCTGCTGAATCAGGGCCTGAACGCGGGTGAGGAACTCGGTCTTCTGTTCGCCGTAGATCTGCTCCACGCTGTAGGTTGAGGCTACCTCGTTGAGCGAGTTGCGCACG
>Ga0255336_101260_pt1 | contig 20066 bp, 10 predicted proteins | sample MeOH1_35cm_T3_17_FD_189102 | JGI IMG/M metagenome (GOLD analysis project Ga0255336, IMG submission 189102) | Sandy soil microbial communities from University of British Columbia, Vancouver, Canada - MeOH1_35cm_T3_179 | ecosystem: Engineered > Artificial ecosystem > Sand microcosm > Unclassified ...
TCAAGCCATGCAAGAGTAGGTCACCGCCAGGGGCCTTATACCGGAATAACCCGTCCTCTTTTGAGGGCGGGTTTTTCTTTGTCTGCGCGCAGCGCAAGACCCGCAACAGGTCACCGCCAGGGGCCTTTTACTGAAACACCCGCTACGAGCAATCGTGGCGGGTTTTTCTTTGCCCGTGTTTGCCGACCCCCTGTGGGAGCCGCTTCAGCGGCGATCCCGCGGCAGCGGGCCAGGTCGCCGCAACCGGGCTATCGCCGCTGAAGCGGCTCCCACAAGGACACGGCGCTAACCGGGCTGTCGCCGCTGAAGTGGCTCCTACAGGGACACGGCGCTTCCTGCGCGAACCTGGATGGGCCACAGATTTTCGACCCACATGACCGCCGGCCCAGTCACCGGTGACGGCCGATCGGCTACATTAGGAGCCATGTACTTACAGACCTTCGGGCTGCGCGAGCTGCCATTTGGCGACGCACCGGATCCGCGCTTTGCCTGCCTGTTCGCACGCGAGCGGGAAATCCTTGCGCATGTCGAATATGAGCTGACCTCCACCACGTCCAGCGTCACCTTGGTCACCGGCGAAGCTGGGGTCGGCAAGAGTCTGCTGTGCATGCTGGTGGAGGCGGATGCGCCTAACCACGGTGTGCGCGCCGTGCGCCAGGGCGCCGGCGACTACGCGCTGGAAACAGTGGCCTGGCTTCGTGCGATGTATGCGGGCTTCGGCCTGCCACTACCCTTGAGCGCCGAGGCCAACACCGAAGACCACCTGGTCGATGGTCTGGCCGCTGGCCTCGGGCGCATTTCCCATCACGGAAACCATCGATTCCTCCTGATCCTCGACGACGCCGACCAGTTGGCGGACGATGACCTGGCGCTCGTCGAGCGGCTGCTCCTTGCCTGCGAAAATGTCGACACCCCTTTCCACATCGTCTTGGCCGGCCTGCCCGCGTTGCGGGAGCGCTTGTCCGGGCCGTCGGCGCCGTCCCTCGCCGCACACATCCGCAGTCGGTTACCGATACCGGTTCTCAGTGGCGAAGAAAGCGAGCGCTACGTTCGCCATCGGCTGCATGTCGCAGGTACGGCACGCATGCCCTTCAGCCGATTGGGCTTGCGCACCCTCCGTGATGACGGCAAAGGCAATCCACGTCGACTCAATGCCCTGGCGCACCGTGCGCTCGAACGGGCTGCGGAGCGGGGCGAGCAGTCCATCGGCGAGCGGGCGCTCGGCTTCGTTGCCCGCGAGGTCTTACCGCAGCACGCCAGGTACTGGCTACGCCGCTATCGCAAACCGCTTCTTGCCGTCGGCGCCATGTTGGCCATCCTCTTCGTTGGCGGGGCGGCGACCTGGTTCCTTTCCGGTCGCAGTCCCTCGCGCCCGAAGAACCTGGTGACGGTCACGCCGGAACAGGCAATGGCCAAACTGAGTGAGGCGTTGCCCGCTCCCGATGTCGGCAAAGTCCGGGTCTGGGGCGAACTGCTGGCTCGTTGGCAGGTCGGATCCAAGGACACCTCGGTCGCCAACGCCATCAACTGTGACGCGCTCATCTTTCCTGGGTTCGCGTGTGTCAGCGGCAGAGGTTCTCTGGACCAGTTGCGGCGATTCGATCGGCCGATCGTGCTCGAACTCGACGAGGCTCACGCACGGCAACAGGTGCTCATGGTCGGCGCGGGCGATCAGGCGATTCGTCTCTATCTTGGCGGCAAGTACGTCGAATTGACGCGTGACGTCTTCGAACATGTCTGGAACGGGCGGTTCTATGCGGTGTTCCGCGTCGATCCCGCCATGCCGGGCAAGCTGGCCCGAGGCGATGCCGGAGAGGGCATGCGCTGGCTGCTCGCCCGACTGCCGCCGGACACCGCTCCGTCCGGCAGCACGGGGCCATCGACCTTCGATCGGACCGTCGAGACACGGGTGCGTAGCCTGCAACAGCGCTTCGGCATCGCCGCCGATGGCGTGGTCGGCCCGGAGACTATGTTCGCCTTGTCTTCGCTGGAAACCGACGGCCCGCACCTCGCCCGCGGCGTGCCTTGAGCATGTTTGTCCACGTCGATACGCGGCGCCGCTCGAGGCTGTGCTGGGCAACGATCGTCATCGTCATCGTGTGCGTCGTTTGCTTCGTCGCGCTCGCCCTGAGCGGCTACGACGAGCGCCAGGCGATCATGCGGCGTTGGGGGACCGTGCCGGCGCACCTGTTCAGCACCGGCTTGCCGTTCTGGCAACAGATCAGGGATCCCGCCTTGCTGCGGCTGCTCACGGCGATCTTCATCCACGGTGGCTGGTTGCACCTGGTGAGCAATCTGCTCTTTCTCGTCATTTTCAGTCTGCCGGCCGAGCGAAGCCTCGGCTCGCCGCGCTTCCTCTTGCTCTTCCTGCTCGGCGGGGTGGTCGCAAACCTGATCGGCGCCATTTCGCTGACCGGTGCCGGCGTGCCGATCATCGGCTGTAGCGGCGCGGTGTCCGCCGTGGTGGGAGCGTATGTCACGCTGTTCCCACGGGCGAAGCTAGGGCTTGTGCTCCCGCTGGGCCTCTTCCTCGAATTCGTGCGCGTGCCGGCGTTCCTGCTCATCGGCATCTGGGCCTTGGTGCAGCTGCTTTTCAGTGTCGCCGGCGCGAGCTATGGCGCCGTCGTGTGGTGGACCCACATCGGCGGCTTCGTCTTCGGTATCGTCTTCGCGTTCTTCTCGCGTGGCGCGATCGTGCGCCGCTTACGCGGCTGACATGTCGCGGCGGCCATGCAGGTGCTCGCGCACGAAGTGGCGCAGCAGTCCCGTGGCGGCCGGCGTCGCCACGACCGCGGCGAGCATCTCGTCCGGCGCGTGGCCTTCCTCGCGTAGCACGTCATGCTTGCGCCGGATGTAGGCGCGCATCACTTCGGCGGAAAACTCGGGGTGGAACTGCGTGCTGATCGCGTTTCTGCCGTAGCGCACCAGGTGGTGTGGATCACGCTCCGAGCGAGCCAGCGCGACGGCGCCCGCCGGAAGTTCCAGGACGCTCTGCTCATGCGTCGCGTGGGCATGGAAACGGTCGGGAAGCGATGCGCCGAGTACATCGTCGCCGGCGTGCTCCACGGCAGTGGTCAGACCCACGGTTCCCATTTCGCGGCCGCCGGGAAGATAGTCGACGCGGCCACCCAGCGCGTGTGACATGAGCTGGTGCCCGTAGCAAACGCCCAGCAGCGGCAGGTCGACATCCATGGCGTCGCGGATCCACCCGGCGGTGCGTTCACTCCAGGGCAGCCGTTCGGTCACCATCGAGGCGGAGCCGGTAATGACCGCGCCTGCGCATTCGTCGGGATCGGGCAGCGGGTCACCTTGTTCGACATCGACAATGCGCACACGCGGTGACGGCAGGCGCAGGCCGAGACGGAACCAACGGGGGAAGTCGCCGTGGCGTGCGCTGATGACGTCCGGCGCGCGACCTGTGCGCACGATGAGTAGAGGTTTCATGGAGAAATCGTATCGTCGATATCGGTGGGAGGAAGGACGTTGAGCACTTCGCGCGCCGTGGTCACGCCCGCGGCGACCTGCGCGGCGGCCGAAATGCGCAGGGGCTTCATGCCGTCGCGGAGCGCCGCGGCGCCAAGGCGCGAGAGATCCAGTTCGGCGGAGATGAGTGCACGCAAGCGGGACGACATGGGCATCATTTCGTAGATGCCGGTACGACCGAGGAAGCCCGTCTTGCGACACTCCAGGCAGCCGACTGCTTCGAACACGCGTTCCGGCACGGGAATGTCCCAGCCGTGGGTAACGACGCGCCATTCGTCGGCATCCTGCGTCGTCGCGCGCTTGCAGTGAGGGCAGAGCGTGCGCACGAGGCGTTGCGCGACCACACCGGTCAGGGTGGACTGAATGAGGTAATGCGGCACGCCAAGGTCGAGCAAGCGGGTGACCGCGCTCGGTGAATCGTTGGTATGCAGCGTCGAGAGCACCAGATGACCGGTAAGCGATGCTTGCACCGCCATCTGCGCGGTTTCGAGATCGCGGATCTCACCGATCATGATGATGTCCGGATCCTGGCGAAGCAGGGTCCGGACGCCCGCGGCGAAGTCCAGGTCGATCGACGCCTGGACCTGCATCTGGTTCAGTTCCGGCGAGATCATTTCGATCGGGTCTTCCACGGTGCACACGTTGAGCTCTGGCTTTGCCAGATGCTTGAGTGTCGAGTACAGCGTGGTGGTCTTGCCGGAACCGGTCGGCCCGGTGACGAGAACGATGCCGTGTGGGCGCTCGACCATGCCGCGCCAGAGCAGGCCCTCTTCGTCGGAGAAACCGAGCTGCGCGAAATCCTTCATGACCAGGTCGGGATCGAAGATACGCATCACGATCTTCTCGCCGAACGCGGTCGGCATGCTCGAGATACGCAGCTCGACCTCGCGTCCGCCGGCCGAGCGCGTCTTGATGCGCCCATCCTGGGGGCGGCGCTTTTCGGCGACGTCCATGCGGGCGAGGATCTTGATGCGCGAGGTGACCGCGGTCATCACCGGTGGCGGGAGCTCGAACACTTTCTGCATTACACCGTCGATGCGAAAGCGCATCTGGCCGGCATCGCGGCGGGGCTCGAGGTGGATGTCCGAAGCGCGCTGCTCGAAGGCGTACTGCAGGAGCCAATCGACGATGTGCACGACATGCCGGTCGTCGGCGCCCAGCTCGCCACCCTTGCCCAGTTCGACCAACTGTTCGAAGTTGATGATCTTGGAGGTGTCGCCGATGCCCTTGGCATCCTGGGCCAGCTGGATCGACCGCTGCACGCCGTAAAATTCGAGCAGGTAGCGATTGATGTCGATAGGACTGGAGACGACGCGACGCACATCGCGGCGAATCATGTGGGCGAGGTCGGTCGCCCAGCCGGCGTCGAACGGCTCGGCCGTGGCGAACACGACCTCGCTGGATGTGGCGGACACCGGCAGGATGCGATGCCGCTGTGCGTAGGCGCTGCTGACCACCTGGGTGACTTGCGCCACGTTGACCTTCATCGGGTCGATCTTCAGGTAGGGCAGGTCGGCCTTGCCGGCGAGCCACTCCATGAGACCCTCGAGACTGAGGGGGCGGCCGGCTTCCCTGCGGTTTTCCGGCTTCGCGTTGGCGATCACGACGAGGGGGTGGAGCTCGATGGCTGTCTTGCCGCTCCTCGACCCCATGCGGACCCGTTTGGCGTCCTCCCCGGTCAGGTATCCGTCGACGACGAGGGAGGCGAGTACCTCGTCGAGTTCCAGCCGGCCACGGCGTCCGAGGAGTGCGCCGTGTTGCGGATTGACTGCCATGACTTGCGACCCCGTGTGAATCCCACGCCGCTATACTAGCCCGCTTTATCAAGGACTCGGGAACCATGTCCGCGCCCACATTCCAAGACGTGATCCAGACCCTGAACCGCTATTGGGCGGACCAGGGCTGTGTGCTGGTCCAGCCCCTCGATACCGAAGTCGGCGCGGGAACCTTCCACCCGGCGACCTTTCTTCGCGCTCTCGGACCCGAGCCCTGGGCGGCCGCCTACGTGCAGCCCTGCCGTCGGCCCACGGATGGTCGCTATGGCGACAACCCGAACCGTCTGCAGCACTACTACCAATACCAGGTAGTGCTCAAACCGAACCCGGACGACATCCTCGAGCGCTACATCGGCTCGCTCAAAGCGCTCGGCATCGATCCGCTGGTCCACGATCTGCGCTTCGTCGAAGACAACTGGGAATCGCCGACCCTCGGCGCCTGGGGCCTCGGTTGGGAGGTCTGGTTGAACGGCATGGAAGTGACCCAGTTCACCTACTTCCAGCAGGCCGGCGGTCTGGAATGCCGCCCGGTCACCGGTGAGATCACCTATGGCCTCGAGCGCCTGGTGATGTACCTGCAGAACGTCGACAGCATCTACGACATCGTCTGGACGCACGCGCCGCACGGCGTCGTGACCTACGGCGATGTGTTCCACCAGAACGAAGTGGAGCAGAGCACCTACAACTTCGAATACGCCAATGTGGCCGAGCTGTTCCATTGGTTCGACGTATGCGAGGGCGAAGCCGCCAAGCTGATCGCCGCAGGCCTGCCGCTGCCGGGTTACGAGCAGGTGTGCAAGGCCAGCCATGCCTTCAACCTGCTGGATGCTCGCCGCGCCATCAGCGTGACCGAGCGTCAGCGCTACATCTTGCGCGTCCGTACACTGGCGCGCGCCGTGGCCGAGGCTTACGTCGCACAGCGCGAAAAACTCGGTTTCCCCGGCCTGAAGAAAGACAAGGAGGCCGTCCATGGCCGATAAGCGCTTGCCGCTCGTCATCGAGCTCGGCACCGAAGAACTGCCGCCGAAGGCGCTCGACGATCTCGCGAATGCATTTGCGCGCGGCGTCGCCGAAGGCCTGGAAAAACGTGGCGTGACGGCCGATTACGCGTCGGTCAAGGCCTATGCGTCGCCCCGCCGTCTTGCCGTGTACATCGCGGACGTCGCCGTGGCCCAGCCGGAACAGACCATCGAGCGCCGCGGTCCGGCCGTCGCAGCCAGCCTCGGTGCCGATGGCGAGCCGAGCAAGGCGCTGGTCGGCTTCGCGCAGTCCTGCGGTGTCGATGTCTCCGCGCTGGAGAAACTCGAGACCGACAAGGGCGCCTGGTTCGTCTTCCGCGCCGTCAAGCCGGGGCAGCCGACCGCCGCGCTCCTGCCGGAGATCGTCGCCGAGTCCTTGAAGGCACTGCCGATTCCCAAGGCCATGCGCTGGGGCGATCGCGACGACAGTTTCGTCCGCCCGGTACACACCCTGCTGATGCTGCACGGCGCCGATATCGTCGACGGCCAGATCCTCGGACTGACCAGCGGTCGCCTCAGCAACGGCCATCGCTTCCATCATCCCAAACCGGTCCACGTCGCCGACGCGGACAGCTGGCTGGATGCGCTGCGCCATGCCCACGTCCTGGCCGATCCCGTCGAGCGTCGCCAGCGGGTGCGCGATGAAGTCGCTCGCGTCGCCACCGGTGGCGTACCCAGCCTCTCGGAGGGCCTGCTCGACGAAATCGCCAACCTGACGGAATGGCCGGTCGCGATCGCCTGCACGTTCGAGCGCGCTTTCCTCGACGTCCCGCCGGAAGCCCTGGTCACCACGATGGAGACCAACCAGAAGTTCGTGCCGGTGTTCGACAGCGAAGGGCGGCTCACCGAGCACTTCATCGGCGTGGCCAATATCGAGAGCAAGGACCCGGCGGAGATCCGCAAGGGCTACGAGCGGGTCATCCGCCCGCGCTTCGCGGACGCCAAGTTCTTCTGGGACGAAGACCTGAAGTCGCCGCTGGCGGACTACCAGGAAGGCCTGAAGAGCGTCACCTACCAGCAGTCGCTGGGCAGCCTCTGGGACAAGACCGTTCGTGTCGCCGAGCTGGCCCGCGTCATCGCCAACCGCGTGGGTGTGGACGCCGGGCAGGCGACGCACGCCGCGGCCCTGTCCAAATGCGACCTGCTGACCCGTATGGTCGGTGAGTTCCCCGAGCTGCAGGGCGTGATGGGGCGTTACTACGCCTCGCGCCAGGGTATCGACGCGAACGTGGCCGAAGCGCTGGACAGCTTCTACCAGCCGCGCTTTGGCGGCGACGCCATCGCCGCGGGCAAGGTCGGCCAGGTGCTGGCCGTGGCCGAACGCCTGGACACGCTGGCCGGCATCTTCGCCGTGGGCCTCAAGCCCAGCGGCAACAAGGATCCGTTCGCCCTGCGCCGCGCAGCCCTGGGTCTGGCCCGCACCCTGATCGAAGGTGAGCTGGATATCGAACTGCGCGCCACCCTTACCGAAGCCCTGGAAATGATTCCGGAGGCGGCGCTGGTGGCGGGCGTCAAGCCGGGCAAGGACGGCAAGGTCCCCGCGTTCGATCTCGGCGCGCGGCGTCGGGAACTGGGCGACGACGTCCACGCCTTCGTGCTCGAGCGCCTGCGCGGCTATTACGCCGACCAGGGCTTTTCGACCGATCAGTTCGAGGCGGTGCTGGCCGTGGGTCCGGCGACGCTGCCCGATTTCGACCGGCGCCTTCGTGCCGTGGGTGAGTTTGCGCGTCGCAGTGAAGCGGCGAGCCTGGCTGCGGCGAACAAGCGTGTCGCCAACATCCTGCGCAAGCAGGCGGAAGAAGCGGATGCCGCGCCGATTCCGGCATCGGTCGACCCGGCGCATTTCGAGTTCGACGCCGAGCGTGAACTGCATGCCGCGCTGGCCGCGGCGCGGGCGGAGTCGCAAGGGTTGTTGGCGGCGGGTGACTACACCGGAACCCTTGCGCGGCTGGCGGCGCTCCAGGCGCCGGTGGACCGGTTCTTCGACGACGTGCTCGTCAACGCCGAGGATCCGGCGGTGCGAGCCAATCGCCTCGCGCTGCTCGCGCAGCTGAAAGCGACCTTCGGCGCCATCGCCGATATTTCCCGCCTCTGATCGGGAGCATGCGCGGGCGAGCGGACCACGCCCGCCCGCGATCGGACGATCAGGCCGCCACGGCGCCCTTGTCGTCCTGAATGCGCGACATCAGGGTGCGGCGGAAAGCGATCATGCGATCGGCGTAGTCGCCCTCGTTGGAACGGGCGAGAATCGTGTACATCTCGGCGACCAGGTCGGCGTGACGTACGGGCGAGAAGCGGCTTCCCGTCATCTCGATATCCGACTGCAGGAGCTTCATCGCCGCCGCGAGGCGGGACGCGTCGAGAACGGCGGCGGGTTGGCCGTGGGTCTCGTGGCTGCCGTCGCGGCTGCGGATCGATTCCGAGGTCTCGGTGCGGGTCGCCGGGTCGTCGCCCGAACCGTCCAGCATCATCGGGCCCTCGCCGGCCGCCAGCCACACCAGCGACAGGCCGAGCGTCTTGGCCATGGTGACGCAGCGGCCGCGCGACGGATCGGTGTTGCCGTCGCGCCAACTGCGCACGACACCCTCCGAAAACCCGCAGCGACGAGCGATCTCGCTGACACTACCCGAGATCTTGATGACCGCGCGAACGCGGCTGGCGAATGAAGAGGCCGGAACGCTGGCATCTCCACGGCTGTTATCCAGGCCGCCCATGGCGGCGTCGGCCAGGACGGATCCCCTCGAATTGTCATTCATGCGCTTGGAACCTCGTTGTTTTCTACAGGCCGCCCCCCGGCGATTTCGCGAACAAACGCGCGAACCTCACAATCGGTGTACAGCGATTGCCCTTCGAAATCCTTTCAGGTGAGAAGTTTCGTAATCCTCCTCCGGCTCGACCTGGTGCCGCGCGGTCCAGCTAACGCCGCGAGTCCCCGTTCCCGCCTTGCAAGATGATGTTGCAAGATCTTGAGACGTCACTTCATCGGTCATTTTTGATAGGAATTTTTCCTAGGCAGAAGTCCTAGGAGTGACGCACGTTTCGCACAATGCTCGCGTAACTTGCTGTCGTAGCGCAGGATTTTTCGATGTCAGACTGCTGCCGCGTAATGTATTGCTACGACAAGCAACCGCGATGTAAAAATTTGGTGTTGATTACTCGTGAAACCTTACGTATATCTTCACCGTCGCCGTCGAAGGTGATGTTTTGGGGAACGTAGCCGTTCGTCGGATTACGTTGTTTGAGGGGACTTTACCGCCGATTCCAAGCAGAGCCTGGCACACGCCGGGCCAGGATCGGCTTGTCGCTAGCCGCAGGTTCCTGCGATAGCGGATTTTAACGGGGAGAGGCATTTAATGAATTCGCGTCATTACCGCGCAGCGTCACTGGGACGTCGCACCGCACTCGCAGTGGCGATCACCCTGGGCTCGGCATCGGGTGCCGTGTTCGCCCAGGCGACCACCGGCTCGATCTTCGGTCAGGCTCCTGAAGGCGCCGGCCAGACCGTCACTGTCACCAGTGACACCGGCGTCAGCCGCACCGTCAACGTCGATTCGCAGGGCCGTTACACCGTCGGCTCGCTGCCCCTGGGCAACTATAAGGTCACCCTGAACCGCGACGGTGCCGCCGTCGACTCGCGTTCGAACGTGACCCTGCGCGTCGGCGCAGGTACGGAAGTCGCCTTTGCCGGCGCGACCGCCGCCGCTGCGCAGGCCGCCAGCCTCGAGGGCGTCACGGTTTCGGCCAACGCCCTGCCGTCGATCGACGTCAGCGCGGTCGACTCGCGTACCGTCATCACCTCCGAGCAGCTGGCCAAGCTGCCGCTGGCGCGCACCGCCGAAGCGATCGCACTGCTCGCTCCGGGCGCCGTCGCCGGCAGCTCGTTCTTCCAGGGGCCGACCGGCAACGCCCTCGTGTCCATCGCCGGTTCGGCGGTCACCGAGAACGCGTACTACATCAACGGCTTCAACACGACGGATCCGCTCAGCGGCTTCGGCGGCATCACCCTGCCGTACGGCGCGATCGACCAGCAGGAAATCCTCGCTGGCGGTTACGGCGCGGCTTACGGTCGTTCCTCCGGTGGTGTCATCAGCCAGGTCGGCAAGCGCGGCACCAACGAATGGCATTTCGGTGCCCAGGTGCTCTGGGAGCCGAAGGGTCTCAAGGCCGACCAGTTCAACTACTACCGTAAGGTCGGTGCCCTCGCCGGCCAGTTGTACGACGAAAACCGGAACGACAAGCTCGATCGCCAGACGTACGCGGCATATGTCGGCGGCCCGCTGATCAAGGACACCCTGTACATCTTCCTTGCCGGCGAGCAGGATCGTCGCTCGGGCGACGCGACCACCAGCGTTGCTTCGCCCTTCGTCTATCACCGCAGCTACAAGAACCCGAAGCTCTACGGCAAGCTCGACTGGAACATCACCGACAGCAACATTCTTGAAGTCACCGGTGCGTCGAACAAGCAGGAATACAACGCTCCGATCTACAAGTACAACTACGCGACCAAGACCGAGGGTGCCTATGTCGGTCGGGACGTCGCGGGTAATCCGCTGAACAAGACCGGTGCCGATCTCTACACCGCCAAGTTCACCAGCTACATCACGGACGACATCACCGTGACGGCGCTGTACGGCAAGATGAAGGGCACGTATTACACCGCCCCCGGTGGCGACGTCTCGCAGCCTTCGATCCTGACCCCGCAGTTCCAGAATCCGGCATTCACGCCGGGCGGTCTGATCACCAACGGCAATCCGAGCGCCCAGGTCAACGATCCGGAGCACAAGTCGACCAATACGAACTTCCGCGTCGACCTGAGCTGGCACATTGGCGACCACACGGTCGTCGCCGGTATGGACAACCAGAACGTTCGCGACAACCACGATGGCGTGACGACGTCCGGTCCGGGCTATGCCTGGGAATACAACAAGGGCCCGGCGAACACGCCGATCATCGGCAAGGTGCCGACCGATTCGGCCTATGTCGCTCCGCCGGGCGGCCAGGGCTACTACGTGGCGCGCTACGTCTACAGCACGCAGGCTTCCGTCCGCACCTCGCAGCGCGCGCAGTACATCGAAGACACCTGGCAGGTAAACGACCGCTGGATGGTGAAGGCCGGTATTCGTAACGACCAGTTCACCAACTACAACCAGGGCGGCGAAGCATATCTCCGTCTGACGAAGCCGCAGTGGGCCCCGCGTCTGGGTGTCAGCTGGGACGTCAATGGCGACTCCAGCCTGAAGATCTACGCCAACGCCGGTCGTTACTACCTCGCGCTGCCGTCGACCGTCGCGCTGCGCTCCGCTGGTGCCTCGCTGTACACCCGCGAGTACTTCACCTACACGGGCATCGACGCCAACGGTATCCCGCAGGGCCTGGCCCCGATCGCCAGCAGCACCGGCGGCCCGATTTCGACCAACCGTGAATACGGCATTCCTCGCGATCCGAAGACGGCGGCGTCGAAGAACATCAAGTCGGAGTACCAGGATGAGTTCATCCTCGGTTTCGATGCCCAGGCATGGGCCGGCTGGACCTACGGCGCCAAGGCCACGGTGCGCAAGCTGCGCAATTCGATCGACGACGTCGGCGATGGCGATGCCATCTTCAACAAGGCCGTCGCGTCGGGTATCGATCCGGCCACCATCGGCGCCATCCAGGGCAGCTACCTGTTCAATCCGGGTCGCGCCAATACCTTCGTGATCCCGAACACGAACGGCGGCTACTACAACGTCGAAGTGACCAACAACGATTTCGGCTTCCCGAAGTCCAAGCGTAACTACTACGGCCTCGAGCTGTACCTCGATCACGCGTGGGACGGCAAGTACCAGGTGAAGTTCGACTACCTGTACTCGAAGAGCTACGGCAACTCGGAAGGCCAGGTCCGTTCGGACATCGGCCAGACGGACGTGTCGGCCACGGTCGACTGGGATTACTCGTACGTCATGCAGTACGCCGGCGGCGAGCTCGCCAACAGCCGCAAGCACCAGTTCAAGGTCTACGGTTCGTACCAGATCGCTCCGGAATGGCTGGCTTCCGCCAACGTCCTCATAGCGTCCGGTACGCCGATCAGCTGCCTGGGCGGTTACGGCACGGCGCAGGACGCTCCGGGCCTCGGTTACGCCTCGGTCTATCACTGGTGCGGTGGCGTGCCGTCGCGTCCTGGCGATGCCGGTCACACGCCTTGGCAGTACACCCTTACCGGCAGCATCGAGTACCGCCCGGAGTGGGCCGACAAGAAGCTTGCCTTCAATGTCACGGTATTCAACCTGCTCGACCAGCGTAAGGAAACTCAGATCTATAGCCGCTACGGCGCTTCGACGGCAGTGAACCCGCGCTACGGGGTTCCGTATTACCAGACCACGCCGCGCTACGCCCGCTTCGGCATTTCCTACGACTTCTGATGACGGTGCCACCGGGGCGAGCCGCCCCGGTGGCCTTAGCCTGAAAGAACAAACCGAACAATCAGAACAAAGCATCCACGGACTGGAACGCAAGCGTCTCCCCAGATGCCACCGGGCCTCCCGGTGGCCTTTTTTAGGTCAGCCGGTCGGCTGAGAAGTTTCGTAACTTTGTGAGCGGTATAGGGCGACGTCGGATGCCGATTCGTCCGCGCCGAGCCTTTTGGCGCGCCGTGAAAATGCGCCACTTGGGCTAAGAATGTTTCCTAGGCAAAATTCCTAACGCTGGCGCGGGTTTAAGAAATGCCAGCGTAAGCTGCTGTCGCAGCGAAGATTTTTTTGACGGCGTATACCTGTCGCGTAAATTGCTGCCCTAGCATGCAATCCGAATGTAAAAATTTCGCATTGCTTACCCGTGAATCCTTACGTATATCTGCAACGTCGCCCTACAGGTGACGTTTCGGGAAGCGTGATTGTTGGTTGGATCGCGCCGTTTCGTGGGGAATTTTAACGCCGATACAAACCAGAGCCTGGCGTATGCCGGGCCGGGGTCGGCTTGTCGCTCATCGCAGCATTCTGCGATAGCGAATTTTAACGGGGAGAGGCATTCAATGAATTCGCGTCAATACCGCGCAGCGTCACTGGGACGTCGCACCGCGCTTGCCCTGGCCATCGGCCTGGGTTCCGTGTCGGGTGCTGTTTTCGCCCAGGCGACTACCGGCTCCATCTTCGGCCAGGCCCCCGAGGGCGCTGGCCAGACCGTCACCGTCACCAGCGACACCGGCGTCAGCCGCACTGTCAACGTCGATTCGCAAGGCCGTTACACCATCGGCTCGTTGCCGCTGGGTAACTACAAAGTGACCTTGAACCGCGACGGTGCCGCCGTCGATTCGCGTTCCAACGTCACCCTTCGCGTCGGCGCCGGTACGGAAGTCGCCTTCGTCGGCGCCGCCTCGACCGCCGCGTCCACCAGCCTCGAAGGCGTCACCGTCTCGGCCAACGCCCTGCCGTCGATCGACGTCAGCGCGGTCGACTCGCGTACCGTCATCACCTCCGAGCAGCTGGCCAAGCTGCCGCTGGCCCGCACCGCCGAAGCGATCGCACTGCTCGCTCCGGGCGCCGTCGCCGGTAGCTCGTTCTTCACCGGTCCGACCGGTAACGCCCTGGTCTCGATCGCCGGCAGCGCCGTCACCGAGAACGCGTACTACATCAACGGCTTCAACACGACCGATCCGCTCAGCGGCTTCGGTGGTATCACCCTGCCGTACGGCGCGATCGACCAGCAGGAAATCCTCGCCGGTGGTTACGGCGCGGCTTACGGTCGCTCCTCGGGTGGCGTCATCAGCCAGGTCGGTAAGCGCGGCACCAACGAGTGGCATTTCGGTGCCCAGGTGCTCTGGGAGCCGAAGGGCACCAAGGCCGACAACTTCAATTACTACAGCACGGTCGGTTCGAATGCCGGCAAGATCTACGACGAGAACAGGAACGACAAACTGTGGCGCACGACGTACTCCGCGTACGCCGGTGGCCCGCTGATCAAGGACACCCTGTACATCTTCCTTGCCGCCGAGCAGGAGCGTCGCGAGGGTGCGCAGACCACCAGCGTGGCCGCGCCGTTTACCTACCAGCAGACGTATAAGAATCCGAAGCTGTACGGCAAGATCGATTGGAACATCACCGACAGCAACATTCTTGAAGTCACCGGTGCGTCGAACAAGCAGGAATACAACGCTTCGATCTACAACTTCGACTACGCCACCAAGACCAAGGGTGCGTTCGTCGGTCCGGACGTCGCAGGCGACCCGCTGAACAAGTCCGGTGCCGATGTCTATACGGCCAAGTTCACCAGCTATATCACCGACGACATCACGCTGACCGCGCTGTACGGCAAGATGAAGGGCACGTACTACACGGCTCCGGGCGGCGACAACACCGTGCCTTCGATCCTGGGTGCGACCGACGAGAATCCCGCCTACACGCCGAACGGCTTCATCACCAACGGCAATCCGAGCGCGCAGGTCAACAACCCGGAACACAAGTCGACCAACACGAACCTGCGTCTGGACCTCAGCTGGCACATCGGCGACCACACCGTCGTCGCCGGTATCGATAACCAGAATGTCCGCGATAACAACGACGGCGTAAGCACCTCGGGTCCGGGTTATGCCTGGGAATACGCCCAGGGCGACTCCGCCACCCCGATCATCGGCACGCTGCCGACGGATGCGGCGTACGTCGCGCCACCGCCGGGCAACGGCTACTACGTTGCGCGTTACAAGTACAACACCGCGGCCTCGGTCCGGACCACCCAGCGTGCCCAGTACATCGAAGACACCTGGCAGGTAAACGATCGCTGGCTGGTGAAGGTCGGCCTGCGTAACGACCAGTTCACCAACTACAACCAGGACGGCGATCCGTACCTGCGCCTGAAGAAGCCGCAGTGGGCCCCGCGCCTGGGTGTCAGCTGGGACGTCAATGGCGACTCCAGCCTGAAGATCTACGCCAACGCGGGTCGCTACTACCTTGCGCTGCCGTCGACGGTTGCCCTGCGTTCGGCAGGCGCCTCGCTCTACACCCGCGAGTACTTCACCTACACCGGTATCGACGCCCAGGGCATCCCGCAGGGCCTGGCGCCGATCTTCAGCAGCACCGGCGGTCCGATCTCGGCCAACAACGAGTACGGCATTCCGCGTGACCCGAAGACCGCCGCCGCAACCAATATCCGTTCGCAGTACCAGGACGAGTTCATCCTCGGCTTCGACGCCCAGGCATGGGCTGGCTGGACCTACGGCGCCAAGGCCACGGTGCGCAAGCTGCGCAACTCGATCGACGACGTCGGCGACGGCCAGGCGATCGAAGACAAGATGGTCGCCTCGGGTATCGATCCGGCGACGATCGGCGCTATCCAGGGTAGCTACCTGTTCAACCCGGGTCGCGCCAACACGTTCCTGATTCCGAACACCAACGGCGGCTACTACAGCGTCAACATGACCAACGACGACTTCCACATGCCGAAGTCGAAGCGCAACTACTACGGTCTCGACCTGTACCTCGACCACGCGTGGGACGGCAAGTACCAGGTCAAGTTCGACTACTTGTACTCGAAGAGCTACGGCAACTCGGAAGGCCAGGTCCGTTCGGATATCCGTCAGGACACCGTCTCGGCCACGGTCGACTGGGATTACTGGCAGGTCATGCAGTACGCCGGTGGCGAGCTGGCCAACAGCCGCAAGCACCAGCTGAAGATCTACGGTTCGTACCAGCTGGCGTCGGAATGGATGGTTTCGGCCAACATGCTGATCGCCTCGGGTACGCCGAAGAGCTGCCTTGGTTACTTCGGCCCCGGGCAGACGAACCCGAGCCTCGGCTACGGTTCGTACTACCACTGGTGCGCCGGCGAAGTGTCCCGTCCTGGCGATGCGGGCCACAACCCGTGGACCTACATCATCACCGGTTCGGTGGAATACCGTCCGGAGTGGGCCGACAAGAAGCTGGCCTTCAACGTGACCGTGTTCAACATCCTCAACCAGCGCGACCGCACGCAGACCTACCCGCTCCTGGGTAACACCAATGCGGCGGCTGGCCCGAACACGCGTTACGGCGTGCCGCTCTACCAGACCACCCCGCGTTACGCGCGGTTCGGTATCTCCTACGACTTCTGATGACGGCGCCACCGGGGCGATCCACCCCGGTGGCTTCACCTGAACAGAACAAACGAGCAATCAGAACAAAGCATCCACGGATGGAACGCCAAGCGTCTCCCCAGATGCCACCGGGCCTCCCGGTGGCCTTTTTGGGTCAGGTGCTTGTCAGATAAGGATTTCATGGCTAGATGGCGCTCTCCCAAGCGTTACGTAGACAGTGAACCGTTGTAAATAATTTGTTGACACGACAAGCCCCCTAAGCCTATGTTCGGCATCGACGAATCTGGGCGGGGCATTCACAAACCGTGATGCTGCTCCCGTTCAGTAAGAGTCGTAGGACTTGTCGGGAGCAGTTTTATGGGGGCGCTTGTCACTCTGGGAGGAGTGACGGTGATTCCATCCCCAAAAGCGAGCACCGACGAGGCCAACCTTTTTCCGGCCTGGCGTCGGTTTTGCTCGTTTTCAGGCCCGGTTGGGCCGATCTGGGGAGATTTGCACATGAGTTCTCGCATCATCCGGCAGGGTTCCGTCCTGCGTCACTCGGCGTTGGCTATCGCCCTCGCTGTCGGTCTGGGCGGCACGGGCGTCGTCCTCGCTCAGTCCACCACCGGTAACATCTTCGGTACCGCCCAGCCGGGCGACACCGTTCAGATCACCGGCAACACCGGCTTCAACCGCGAAATCCCGGTTGACGCCTCGGGCCGCTTCCAGATCAGCAACGTGCCGGTCGGTACGTACCAGGTTGACCTGAAGCGCAACGGCGCCGTCGTCGATTCCCGCAAGAACGTCAGCCTGACGGTCGGCAAGGGTTCGGACGTCTCGTTCGCCGCCGCCGCGACCGCCGCTTCCGCGCAGTCGCTCGACTCGGTCACGGTCACCGCGAACAGCCTGCCGCCGGTCGACGTGTCGACGGTCGACTCGCGCACGGTCATCACCTCCGAGCAGCTGGCCAAGCTTCCGCTGGCCCGTACCGCCGAATCGATCGCCCTGCTGGCGCCGGGTGCTATCGGCGGCAGCGGTTACTTCAAGGGTCCGACCGGTAACAACCTGGTCTCGATCGGTGGCGGCTCGGTCACCGAGAACGCGTACTACATCAACGGCTTCAACACGACGGATCCGCTCAGCGGCTTCGGCGGCATCACCCTGCCGTACGGCGCGATCGACCAGCAGGAAATCCTCGCCGGCGGTTACGGTGCGGCCTACGGTCGTTCGGCCGGCGGCGTGATCAGCCAGGTCGGTAAGCGCGGCACGAACGAGTGGCACTTCGGTGCGCAGGTCCTGTGGGAGCCGAACGGCGCCGCCTCGGCACCGGGTAACGACCACTACAAGGTCGACAGCTCCAACCACTCCGTTGGCGACCTGTACAACTACAACCAGCGCGACAAGCAGACCCGCACCGTCGAGTCCGCTTACGTCGGTGGCCCGCTGATCAAGGACAAGCTGTACATCTTCCTTGCCGCTGAGCAGGAGCGTACCGAAGGTACCCTCGTCAAGTCGCAGGATTCGCCGACCTACCAGTCCACCAGCTATCGCAATCCGAAGTACTACGCGAAGCTCGACTGGAACATCAACGACAGCAACATCCTTGAAGTCACTGGTGCGTCGAACAAGCAGAACTACGACGCCTCGCAGTACCGTTTCAATTACGGCACGCTGCAGCGCGGTGCGTACATCGGCAAGGATACGTCGGGTAACCCGCTGAACAAGACGGGCGCGGACCTTTATACGGCCAAGTTCACGAGCTACATCACCGACGATCTGACCCTGACCGCCCTGTACGGCAAGATGAAGGGCACGTACTACAGCGACACGCCCTCGTCGACCAACCCGCACATCATCGGACCGAGCAACCAGAATCCGGACCTGAACGGCGGTAGCCCGATCACCAACGACAATCCGTCGACGGCTGCTTACACGCCGCAACACAAGTCGACCAACACCAACCTGCGCGTCGACCTGAGCTACCACATCGGTGATCACACCATCACCGCGGGTATCGATAACCAGAACATCCGCGACAAGGACGACGGTCAGTTCACCACCGGCCCCGGCTATGCGTGGGAGTACGGTCAGGTCGTCGAGGGTGCGCCGATCCAGGGTTCGCCGGGTTCGAGCGACTTTGTCGGTCCGCCGGGCCCCGGCGGTTATTACGTCGACAAGTACAAGTACAACACCACCGCTTCGGTCCGTACGACGCAGCGTGCTCAGTACATCGAGGACTCCTGGCAGGTCGACGACCGCTGGCTGGTGAAGATCGGTCTGCGTAACGACCAGTTCACCAACTACGACACCACCGGTTCGGCTTACCTGCGTCTGCGTAGCCCGCAGTGGGCCCCGCGCCTCGGTGCCACCTGGGACGTCAACGGCGATTCCAGCCTGAAGATCTACGCCAACGCAGGTCGTTACTACCTCGCGCTGCCGGCGTCGGTCGCCCTGCGTTCGGCTGGCAAGTCGCTCTACACCCGCGAGTACTTCACCTACACGGGTATCGATTCGCTCGGTCAGCCGACCGGCCTTACCCCGATCCAGAGCGCAACGGGCGGTCCGATCTCGGCCAACAGCGAGTACGGCATCCAGCGCGATCCGAACACTGCCGCTTCGCGCAGCCTGAAGTCGGAATACCAGGATGAGTTCATCCTCGGCTTCGACAAGACCCTCGGCGACAAGTGGGTCTACGGTGCGAAGGCCACGGTGCGCAAGCTGCGTAACGCCATCGATGACACGGGGGCTTCCGACATCATCCGTCAGACCCTCGTCAATCAGGGCGTGGATCCGGCGACGATCGGTCCGATCCAGGGCAGCTACCTGTTCAACCCGGGCCGCGCCTCGCAGTTCCTGGTGCCGAACACCAATGGCGGCTACTACACGGCCAACGTGACGAATGCCGACTTTGGCTTCCCGCACCTGAAGCGCGACTACTACGGTCTCGAGATGTACCTCGAGCATCCGTTTGATGGTAAGTGGTACGGTAAGGTCGACTACGTCTACTCGAAGAGCTACGGCAACTCGGAAGGCCAGGTTCGCTCCGACATCGGCCAGAAGGACGTGTCGGCTACGGTCGACTGGGATTTCCCGCAGCTGATGCAGTATTCGGGCGGCGAACTGGCTAACAGCCGCAGGCACGTGCTGAAGGCATACGGCTCCTACCAGCTGGCCGATGAGTGGATGGTCTCCGGTAACCTCTCGGTTTCGTCGGGTGCTCCGAAGTCGTGCCTTGGCTATTTCGGTGCGGACGAGTCCGACCCGGTTGGTTATCAGGACAGCTACCACTACTGCTATGGTCAGCCGTCGCCCCCGGGCTCCATGGGCCACACCCCGTGGCTGTACCTGTTCGACCTGAGCGCCGAATACCGTCCGGTCTGGGCCGACAAGAAGCTGGCCTTCAACATCACGGTGTTCAACGTGTTCAACAGCCGCGAGACCCTGCAGATTTATCCGAGTGCAGGCAACACCGGTGGTGTCGAGTCGAACTACAAGGCCACCTTGTACTCGTCGACCCCGCGCTACGCTCGCTTCGGCATCACGTACGACTTCTGATCCTTCGAAGTCGGATCGTAAGTCGCCAGCCTGCGGGCTGGCGACCCGGATCGCAGAAAAGGCCACCTTCGGGTGGCCTTTTTTTTGATTCATCGCGGAAGTCCGGGGACGCCGAAGGCATCGGTTCACTCAGCGGCTGATGCCGCGGCGAGCGCAGACGTGGCGGCGCAGAGCCTTCGGTGCCCACCCTCGCTGCTCAGACAGGTCCTCCGC
>Ga0255336_101261_pt1 | contig 20065 bp, 19 predicted proteins | sample MeOH1_35cm_T3_17_FD_189102 | JGI IMG/M metagenome (GOLD analysis project Ga0255336, IMG submission 189102) | Sandy soil microbial communities from University of British Columbia, Vancouver, Canada - MeOH1_35cm_T3_179 | ecosystem: Engineered > Artificial ecosystem > Sand microcosm > Unclassified ...
AGAGATTCAATTATAGCACGAAATAGGGGGTCATTGTTTTTTTATTCAAAAAAACTCTGTAACCCTTGATATATAAAGACAAAATCTAAAAAATAGTGTAAAAAACTTTACACTAACTTATAAGGTTGGAGGGGTTAGTTATGAAAGCTTTAATAAGAATGAGAATGAGCATGCATGATGCCCATTATGGCGGAAATCTTGTAGATGGAGCAAAAATGCTTAATCTATTTGGTGATGTAGCCACTGAACTTTTAATAAGAAATGACGGAGATGAAGGCTTGTTTAGAGCATATGACAATGTAGAGTTTTTAGCACCAGTTTATGCAGGAGACTATATTGAAGCAGAAGGAGAAATCATTGAATGCGGTAATACTTCTAGAAAAATGAAATTCGAAGCTAGAAAGGTTATAGTACCACTGCCGCACATAAATGATTCCGCTGCTGAAATATTATATGAGCCTATAGTAGTCTGCAGAGCAAGCGGAACCTGCGTAGTTCCGAGGAACAAGCAGAGAAAATTTGCTAGAGAATAATAGAATTAACATTTTAAATGGGGGAGTTTAATGGAAAAGTTAATTATTACGGCAGCAATATGCGGGGCAGAGGTTACAAAAGAGCACAATTCAAGTGTACCTTATACAGCTCTAGAAATAGGAAGAGAAGCTGAAGCGGCTTATAAGGCTGGAGCTAGTATCATCCACCTTCATGTTAGATATGATGATGGCACACCAACCCAAGACAGGGAAAGATTTAGACTTTGCATTGAAGAAATTAAAAGAAGATGCCCAGATATTATAATACAGCCTTCTACAGGCGGTGCAGTTGGTATGAGCATCGAGGAAAGACTGCAGCCAGTTGAATTACTTCCTGAAATGGCTACCTTAGACTGCGGAACCTGTAACTTTGGCGGGGATGACATATTTGTAAATACTGAAAATATGATTAAAGCCTTTGGAGAGAAGATGATAGGACTTGGTATAAAGCCAGAAGTTGAAGTGTTTGATAAAGGCATGATTGATATGGCAATAAGGCTTAATAAAAAGGGCTACATTAAATCACCAATGCATTTTAATTTTGTTTTAGGAGTTAATGGCGGTATAAGTGCATCTCCAAGAGATTTTGCCTTTATGATGGGAAGTATTCCTGAAGGAAACACCTTTACCGTATCAGGCATAGGAAGAAATGAATTCCCTATGGCAGCACTTTCAATAATCTCTGGGGGACATGTTCGAGTTGGATATGAAGATAACGTTTACATTTCCAAAGGGGTACTTGCTAAATCTAATGGAGAATTAGTTGAAAAGGTAGTAAGACTTGCAAAAGAGCTTGGCAGAGAAGTAGCTACTCCAAAAGAGGCAAGAGAGATTTTGAGATTGGGGATGAAATAATGAATAAATTAGTAAAACCAGAAGATTTAACACCTCTTTTTAAAGACGGAATGACAATTATGATTGGCGGTTTCTTAGGCTGTGGTACTCCTCATAAAATAATCGATAAGCTTATTGAAGCAAATGTAAAGGAGCTAATTATAATTGCTAACGACACAAGCTTCGTAGATAGAGGTATAGGAAGACTGGTGGTAAATAGACAGGTTAAAAAAGTAATAGCTTCCCACATTGGAACAAATTCAGAAACTGGCAGGCTTATGAATGAAGGGCTTATGGAAGTGGAGCTTGTACCGCAAGGAACCTTAATTGAAAAAATAAGAGCAGGCGGATCAGGCTTAGGTGGAGTTTTAACGCCTACAGGAATTGGAACAATTGTCGAAGAAGGTAAGCAAAAGGTAACAATAGAAGGAAAAGAATATTTAATCGAACTTCCATTAAGAGCTGATCTATCAATTATTCGAGGAACCATAGTTGATGAATTTGGAAATACCTTCTATAAAGGAACCACTAGGAATTTCAATCCAATAATAGCTATGGCTGCAGACAAAGTAGTTGTTGAAACAGAAAAATTAGTAAAAGTAGGAGAGCTAAATCCTGACTATGTTATTACACCAGGAGTGCTAGTGGATTACATTATAGAAGGCATATAGATTAATAATCTATATGTGCAGGAAAAGGAATACCAAGTGGGTTTAGATTAATATTCCGTATATCATTAAGAAATAGGAGGTGAACAATTTGGTAGATAGTAAAATGGCAAAGGAAATAATCGCTAAAAGAGTTGCGCAGGAGCTTAAGGATGGACAGCTTGTAAATCTAGGAATTGGACTTCCAACTTTAGTTGCAAATTATATTCCAGAAGACATGCATATTACTTTCCAATCAGAAAATGGAATGGTGGGTATGGGCCCTGCTGCTGCAGCTGGTGCTGAAGATATGGATATTACTAATGCAGGGGGACAATATGTAACAATTCTTCCGCATGGTGCATTCTTTGACAGTGCCACTTCCTTTGCACTTATTAGAGGAGGACATGTAGATACTACTGTTCTTGGAGCACTTGAAGTGGATGAGGAAGGTAACCTTGCAAACTGGATAGTACCAGGAAAGATGGTTCCAGGAATGGGAGGTGCTATGGATTTAGTTACCGGAGCTAAAAGAGTAATAGTTGCAATGCAGCACACAGGAAAAGGAGAACCAAAAATACTTAAAAAATGCAGGCTTCCACTTACAGCAAAGGCTGAAGTTGATTTAATAGTTACTGAATTATGTGTTATAGAAGTAACAAAAAAAGGCTTAGTCTTAAGAGAAATCCATAAAGGCACAACCATAGATGAAGTTAAATCATTTACAGAAGCAGTTTTAATTATTCCTGATGAAGTTAGAATTATGAACGTTTAAGAGCTTCGCTAATTTAATAATTATAATAGTTAATTAAAAAAATAAATATTAAATACAAATTTTATTTTAAATAACGGGGGTTTTTATTCATGAAAAAGGGATGTAAATTTGGAACACACAGAGTTATGGAGCCACAAGGAGTATTGCCGCAAGCTGCACTTAAGATAAATAGCGACATGGAAATCTACAGCAATGAAATGCTTATTGATGTTCAAGCTCTTAATATTGATTCAGCTAGCTTTACTCAATTAGAGCAGGAAGCTAATGGCGACGTAGAAAAGATCAAAGCTAAAATACTTGAAATAGTAGGACAAAGAGGAAAGATGCAAAATCCTGTAACAGGTTCAGGCGGAATGCTTATAGGAACTATAGCTGAAATAGGAGAAGACTTAAAGGGCAGAGACTTAAAGGTAGGAGATAAAATAGCATCATTAGTTTCTCTATCTTTGACTCCATTAAAAATAGAAGAGATTTTAGACATTAAGCCAGAAATAGACAGAGTGGAAGTTAAAGCTAAGGCTGTACTATTTGAAAGCGGAATTTATGCTAAGCTTCCAAATGATATGACTGAGAACCTTGCTCTAGCGGCATTAGATGTAGCAGGAGCTCCAGCACAGGCAGCAAAATTAGTTAGACCAGGGCAAAGTGTTTTAGTATTAGGAGCAGCAGGAAAATCAGGAATGCTTTGCTGCTATGAGGCTATGAAGAGAGTTGGACCTACAGGAAAGGTTATTGGATTAGTTAGAAAAGAATCGCAAGCTAAGGATTTAATGGAATGGGGTCTTTGCCATGAAGTTATAATTGGAGATGCTCAAAAACCAGTAGAAGTTTTAAATAAAACACTAGAAGCAAATAAGGGAAGAGAAGTTGATATTTCTATAAGCTGCGTAAATATACCAAATACTGAAATGTCCTGCATTCTTCCAGTAAAGGATGAGGGAACAGTTTACTTCTTTTCAATGGCTACAAGCTTTACAAAGGCAGCCCTTGGTGCTGAAGGAGTAGGTAAGGATGTTAATATGATAATTGGAAACGGCTATACAAAGGACCATGCTGTCATTACTTTAGCAGAACTTAGAGAAAGTGAAACTTTAAGAAAGATATTTGAAAAATTATATATTTAATAAATAAGGGGTATGGGGGAAATAAAATGAAAGTGAATAGAAGGTTCGAACTTTTTAAAGAAGCTTCTGACGAGCAGTGGAATGACTGGAAATGGCAGGTTAGAAATAGAATTGAAACTCTTGAAGACCTTAAAAAATATCTTCCTTTAACAGAAGAAGAGGAAGAAGGAATTAAAAAATGTCTTGAAAGCTTTAGAATGGCTATTACACCTTACTATTTATCACTTATTGATGTCAATGACCCAAATGATCCAATTAGAAAGCAGGCAATACCTACTGCATTTGAAACTTATAGATCAGAGGCTGATTTAGTAGACCCCCTGCATGAAGACGGAGATTCACCAGTACCTGGACTTACTCATAGATATCCAGATAGGGCACTGCTCTTAGTAACAGACCAGTGCTCCATGTACTGCAGACACTGTACTAGAAGAAGATTTGCAGGCCATCACGATACCTCACTGCCTATGACTCAAATTGACAATGCTATTGATTATATTGCAAAGACTCCAGTTATAAGAGATGTATTAATATCAGGAGGAGATCCATTACTGCTTTCAGATGACAAGCTTCAATATATTATTTCAAAATTAAGAGAAATACCTCATGTGGAAATAGTAAGACTAGGTTCAAGAACTCCTGTAGTTATGCCTCAAAGAATAACTGAAGATTTAGTTAATATGCTTAAGAAATATCATCCTATTTGGCTAAATACTCATTTTAATCATCCAAATGAAATTACTGAAGACTCTAAGAGAGCTTGTGAGCTTTTATCAAATGCAGGTATTCCCCTTGGAAATCAATCAGTTCTTTTAAGAGGAGTTAATGACTGCATGCATGTTATGAAAAAATTAGTAAATGAACTTGTTAAAATCAGAGTCAGACCATATTACATCTATCAATGCGATTTATCCTTAGGCTTAACTCACTTTAGAACACCAGTAGCTAAGGGAATTGAAATCATTGAAGGCTTAAGAGGTCATACTTCAGGCTTCTGCATTCCAACCTTTGTGGTAGATGCTCCTGGAGGCGGTGGAAAGATTCCTGTAATGCCAAATTATATAATTTCTCAAGGCTACCATAAGGTTATTTTGAGAAATTTTGAAGGGGTTATTACTACCTATGAAGAGCCTGCAGATTATACTCCAGGCTGCAACTGTGAGATTTGCAGAGGAGAAACTAAGGTTACAAAGGTAGGAGTTGCAGGGCTTTTAAATAATCAGCAAATGGCACTTGAGCCAGAAGGCTTAGAGAGGAAGAAGAGAACAAAACATCTTCATGAGCAGGATATAGTAATTGTTTAGAAAAATTTAGCCGGGTTACAGGATGAGGAGGCAGAAGGACGCGGATGGAATTTTGCGTCAAATAATTTCAAGGATATAGATATAAGTAGGGGATATCATGGGGAAGATTAATATATTAGATAGAATTAAAAATTACCGCACTATATCTATAATCGGTATGGATAAGAATGTGGGAAAGACCACAGTATTAAACTATATTCTAGATAAGGCCGAGGATAATATAACTTTTGGTCTTAGCTCTATCGGACGAGATGGGGAAGAGGAAGATAGTGTAACTGAAACAAAGAAACCTAAAATATATATAAAAAGGGGCACTTATATAGCAACTTCAAAACAGTGCTTGTTTAATGGGGACATTACAAAGGAAATAGTAGAAACTACTGAAATAAATACCCCTATTGGAGAAGTGATAATAGCAAGAGCCTTAAGCGATGGCTTTGTTGAGCTTGGGGGACCTTCTATTAATACCTATATGAAGCAAATTTGTGATAGGCTAATAACCTTCGGATGTGAAAAAATAATAGTGGATGGGGCATTAAGCAGGAAGACTTTAGCTTCTCCAGCTGTAACAGAGGCTAGCATATTATCAACAGGGGCTTCACTTAATAGGAGCATGAACAAAGTAGTAGAAAAAACAGCACATGCTGTTAGACTGCTATCTATAGCTGCAGAAGACAATAAAGATGTTACTAATATAGTAGAAAATAAGCTTTCTGCAGCTAGGGTAGGATTAGTATATAAGGATTTGGGAATAAGAGATTTAAAGGCGATAACATCACTAGAAAGTGCTAAGGAAATTGTAAATAACCTAAGTGATGGAGTTAGCCATGTTTTAATTAGAGGGGTAGTAACGGATAAATTATTAGAAGACATAATTAAGTCTACAGATAAGTATAAGGGGATTACTTTTCTTGTAGAGGATGGAACAAAACTTTTTATAAATACTGATACTCTCTATAGACTTAAAAAACTCGGGGGAGTTATAAAGGCTTTAGAGAGTATCAATTTAACCTGTTTGACCTGCAATCCAAAATCACCCTATGGTTATGAATTTAATAAAGATTTATTTCTTGAAACTTTAAAAAACAATATTGATTTACCAGTATTTGATGTGCTAGGGGGAGGCTAGAAGATTAATTATCTTTTAGTACCTAAGAGGAATACAGGAGGCATAAAGTTTAATAAGCTTTATGTGCTTAAAAGGAATACAGGAGGGGATTAAGGTTAAATTTTTAGATAGCGAACAGAGAAAACAAGTTGGGTTTTCTTTTATAATAGATAACTTAGAAGCATTGACTGCCTTTGGAATAGAAGAAAAGAAAAACATAAGACCTTTTAAAAGCTCTGAAGAAAATAAATTAAGAAATGAATTAAATAATATAGAGCTTATGCTTCATGGCTTAAAGGGAAATAAACAAGCCTTAGGAGAAATAGAGAGAGTATTTTGTAAGGTAAAGGATGTTAGAAACACAGTAAAAAGATGCAGCGAAAATATTACCTTAGATGAAGTAGAGCTTTATGAAATAAAATATTTTTCTATTTTAATAGAAGAATTAAAAGAAGCTTATAATCTACTGAATATAGATATTAAGACTATAAAATTCAACAGCTTAAATGAAGTGATGGACATCTTAGATCCAGAAGGTAAGAAAATTTCTACCTATTATATATATGACTCCTATTCTGAAGCACTTAAAAATATAAGAACTGAAAAAAGAAGATTAGAGGAACTAATATATAAGGAAAGTAATGATGAAAATATAAAACTTTTAAAAAGTAAAAGGCTTAATACAGTGCTTTTAGAGGAAGCAGAGGAACTTAAAATCAGAAGGCAGCTTACTGAAAGACTTTCTGGATATGTATTAATACTAATGGAAAATATAAATTCCATTGGTAAATTAGATTTTTTAATTGCTAAAGCCAAGCTTACATTAAAATATAATGCAGAGAAGCCAGTAATAGAAGACTCAATGGAAATAAGATTTAAAGAAATGACGAATCCAGAGGTTTCAGAGTACCTTGCAAGGAAGAATAAGATTTTTACTCCTTTAACAATTGAGCTTAACAAGGGGACAACAGTAATTACCGGCGCCAATATGGGTGGGAAATCCATTGCCTTAAAGACTCTTGTACTTAATCTTATGCTTGGACAATGCGGATTTTATGTGTTTGCAAAGGAAGCTTGTTTTCCTATTTTAAATTTTCTATATTTTATTTCAGATGATATGCAGTCTGTATCACAGGGCTTAAGTACCTTTGGAGCGGAAATAGTTAAATTAAAGGAAGTTATAAATTCAATAAAAAAAGAATGTGGCTTTGTTGCCCTTGATGAATTTGCAAGAGGTACAAATCCTAAAGAAGGATATTATTTAGTTAAGTCCTTATGTAAGTATTTAAATACTCAGACTTCTATTAGTCTTATTTCTACTCATTACGATGGCGTTGCTGATGACACTATGACCCATTATCAGGTAGTAGGACTTAAGAATATGAATTTTAATTTATTAAAGACAAAAATTGATTTAAATAAGATGAAATCAGTGGATATTATTCAAGAACATATGGAATATAGGCTTGAAAAGACATCAGTAAAGGATGAAGTTCCAAAGGATGCACTAAATATTTCAGTACTCCTTGGACTTCAGGAGGAAGTTATAGATATGGCTAAGAAGTATTATGGGGAAGACTAAACATTATGTTAATTTCTTGCTTAATAAGCTTAAGGTGAAAAGAGAAATTAATTTCATTCATAATATAACAAGTTATCAAATTAAATAGAAATGAATCGGGGGGATGTTCATGGAAGGTAAATTAAATTTAAACTTTGACTTAGTTAAAAAAAGCAGACTTTCAGCTAAAAATATTGCACTTGAAACTCAAGAATTTATTGACAGACATACAACTGCAGCTGTAGAAAGAACCATCTGCAGATTATTAGGCATAGATGGGGTAGATGAGGTGGGAGTTCCTCTTCCAAATGTAGTAGTTGAAAACATTAAAAACGGCAATGGGCTAAGTATAGGAGCTGCTGTTTTCATAGGAAATGCCATGGTAAACACAAAACTTTCTCCTCAGGAAATAGCACTTAAGGTTTCAAAGGGAGAATTAGATTTAACAAAGCTTCCAATGGCAGATATATTTGAAATAAAAATGGCTGTAAATTCAATAGCCAAGGGAACTGTTGGAAAGATTAAAAATAACAGAAAAAGCAGAGAAGAATATTTAGATAGATTTGGAGATAAAAAAGGACCTTATCTTTATGTTATAGTTGCAACAGGAAATATTTATGAAGATATAACTCAAGCAGTAGCAGCAGCAAAGCAGGGAGCTGACATTATAGCTGTTATTAGAACAACAGGTCAAAGCCTTCTTGACTATGTTCCTTATGGAGCAACAACAGAAGGCTTCGGAGGTACCTTTGCAACTCAAGAAAACTTCTATCTTATGAGAAAGGCACTTGATGAGGTAGGCGAGGAAATAGGCAGATATGTAAGGCTTTGCAATTACTGCTCTGGACTATGTATGCCTGAAATTGCAGCTATGGGAGCACTGGAAAGATTAGATGTTATGCTTAATGATGCTCTTTATGGAGTCTTATTTAGAGATATTAATATGAAGAGGACAATTGTAGACCAATATTTTTCAAGAATAATAAATGGTTTTGCAGGCGTTATCATAAATACCGGTGAAGATAATTATTTAACCACTGCTGATGCTGTAGAGGAAGCTCATACAGTACTTGCTTCACAATTTATAAATGAGCAATTTGCTGCACTAGCGGGACTTCCAGAGGAACAAATGGGACTAGGACATGCCTTTGAAATTAATCCAGATGAGAAAAACGGATTTTTATATGAGCTTGCACAAGCACAAATGGCAAGAGAAATATTTCCTAAGGCACCGCTTAAATATATGCCACCAACTAAATTTATGACAGGTAATATCTTTAAAGGTCATGTTCAGGATGCACTATTTAATATGGTAACTATAATGACAAATCAAAAACTTCATTTATTAGGAATGCTAACTGAGGCTATTCATACTCCATTTATGTCTGACAGAGCACTAGCTATTGAAAATGCAAGCTATATTTTCAATACCATGGCAGATTTAGGAGAAGAAATAAGCTTTAAAGAAGACGGAATAATACAAAATAGAGCAAATGAAGTTTTAGGAAAGGCTTCTGATCTATTAAAGGAAATAGAAGCCCTTGGCCTATTTAAAACCTTAGAAAAAGGAATATTTGCAGGAATTAAGAGACCAATTGATGGCGGAAAAGGCCTAGACGGAGTAGTTGAAAAGCAAAAAGAATACTTCAATCCATTTATAGAGCTTATGCTTAATAATAAAAATAAGGCTAGCAAGGAGGTGTAGACATGAGCGGAGGACTATATTCAACTGAAAAAAGGGACTATGATAAAACCTTGGATTTAACTAAAGTAAAGCCCTATGGAGATACCATGAACGATGGTAAGGTTCAAGTAAGCTTTACACTTCCAGTTCCAGATGGGGATAAAGCAGTAGAGGCAGCAAAGCTTTTAGCGAAAAAAATGGGGCTTCAAGATCCTTCTGTAGCCCATCACTCAGCACTAGATGAAGAGTTTACCTTCTTTGTAGTTTACGGCAACTTAAATGAAACTATAGATTATGAATCTATAAAGGTTCAATCCGTTGATGTTCACGCGATGGGCATGGAAGAAACCAATGAGTATATAAGAGAAAATATTAAACGCAAAGTTGTAATTGTAGGAGCCAGCACAGGCACAGATGCTCACACCGTTGGTATCGATGCAATAATGAACATGAAAGGCTTTGCTGGACATTATGGTCTTGAAAGATACGACATGATAGAAGCCTACAACCTAGGTAGCCAGGCTCCAAATGAGGAATTTATTAAAAAGGCAATTGACCTAAAGGCAGACATACTTTTAGTATCTCAAACAGTAACTCAGAAAAATGTGCACATTCAAAACCTAACAAATCTAGTAGAGCTCCTAGAAGCAGAAGGCATGAGAGATAAAATAATTCTAATCTGCGGAGGACCAAGAATAACTCACGAGTTAGCTAAAGAGCTAGGCTACGATGCAGGCTTCGGTCCAGCAAAATACGCAGATGACGTTGCAACCTTTGCAGTAACTGAGATGGTTAATAGAGGGTTAACATAATTTATAAATATCTCTGGAATAAAAACGTTCTGGAGATATTTTTAATTGTAAAATAATTATCAAGATTAAAAATCTCATAACAAATTTACTATAACTTCATGATTAATGTAATGCAATAGTATGAGCATAATAATTAATGTAATAAAACCAAATAAATGGTATAATGTTATTATGTTACGGAGATACTTTTTATAAGAACGTAGATTCTCATAATTTTTCATAATTTTTCAAAAGGGGTATAACCGTGACTATAAATATAACAAAATTAAAAGATGAATTAGTAATTTCCTTTGATTATTCTCCCGTAAGAGTAGCAAAAATAAAAAGGCTAAAGATATATAAATGGAATCCTGATAAAAAAATATGGACTGTCCCTTTTACAGAAGAAAATTTAAAAATGTTAAAAGAACTATTTAAAAATGAACAAAAAAATATCGATTTTGAAGATAATTTGCAAAATCAAAATCTCATTAAACAAATGGAAGACGAAATAAAGCTTAAAGGATACAGTTTTAAAACAAGGAAATCCTACATTTCACATATTAAAAGGTTCTCAAGCTTTCTAAATAAAAATCTACATGAATTCGCAGCTGAAGATGTAAAAAGATACACATTGTTTCTTCTTGAAGATCAAAAAGTATCACATTCTTATGTAAATCAATCAATTAGCTCTATAAAATTCTTATGTAAAGATGTATTAAAACAAGATAAAAACATAAATTTTATGACAAGGCCAAAGAAAGAAAACAAGCTGCCAAAGGTTTTAAGTTTCGAAGAAGTAACGAAAATACTCTCTGCACTTAAGAATGAAAAACATAAGACTATACTGTTTTTAATTTACTCTGCAGGTCTAAGAGTAGGAGAAGTAGTAAAGCTGAAATCAGAAGATATAGACAGCCAAAGAATGCTTATTCATGTTGTGCAGGGAAAAGGCTCAAAAGACAGGTACACTTTACTATCGGAAATTGCACTAGAGCAGCTTAGAAAATACTACAAATTATATAAACCGGAAAAGTGGCTTTTTCCTGGGCAAGATGAGTATGAATATATTACAGAAAGAACAGTTCAAAGGGTATTTGAAAATGCCTGCAGCCTAGCAAAAATAACTAAGAAGGTTTCAGTACACAGCCTCCGCCATTCCTTTGCAACACATCTCTTGGAAGGTGGAATAGATTTAAGGTATATTCAAGAACTACTTGGCCATTCTAGTTCTAAGACAACAGAGATATATACTCATGTTACACAAAAGAATTTATCTAATATACAGAGCCCGCTGGATAAAATGTTAAAAAAGTAAATAATAAGTATTGACTAGCTCCACTATAGTATTATTACCCGACATGAACGTCGTAAATACCTATGTATATAAGGCATAAAACGACATGATATACATGTATTTATTAGTTAGAAGAAAGAATATTTTGTCGGAAGTTTATGTTCCGTTTCAGGCAATCATATTTTTTTTATGCATAACAGTAAGAAATTATATATTAACATATGAAATATTATGTTAGGACTTACAGGGTGAGGAACATTAAAGATTTCACATAGTCTAAAATTTAAAAACAGTAGATTGGAGTGATAAAATGAAAAATAAAACAAAGACGGCAATATCCTTAATAATCTTAGTAACAATAGTTCTCATAGGATTTATTTATTATTCTCGAACACACATTTCAATATGGGGGTTCAATATTTCTAAAAATGAATTAAAAGATGTATTAATGGACACGAGAGATAACAACTATATTATTACAAATCCCCAATTGGTTTTGGAATTAACACAAGAAGTATCAAAAATGAAAAAACTTTATAAAGTGGAGCCAAGCAACTTTCCTCCTGAAAAAACACTAACTAGCTATAGAAGCTTAATGATACAAACTAAAAATAATTACACCTATGGAGGTTCATTTTGGAAGGATGGCAATAATGGCATAATGCTAGATAGTAATGGATATTACTGGAGTGTGAGTAGCGAATTATTTAAAATTATGGATAAATCATTAAAAGAGGCTCAAAAACTCAATTAATTATTTTCATGAATAAACATAATTAACATTATTCTTATATTGTGATGCAATATACAGGGCTCAGGAAGTTAAAACTATCGAAAAAGTCAGCGTAGAAATATTCCATCTTCTAACAATGTGTTCAAGTTCGCTTTGCATGAGAAGATTGCAAAGCACACCTGCGAATCCAAGTGCGGTCGCACTAAGCTTCTCGACGTCTTGAACACGAAACGTTATACGCAACTTTATTGTGAAAGAGAAATTATTTAAAGTTTTTTGATTATTTTGTTGGTAAGAAACTTTAAAACATTGCTGATTTAATATTATATTAAATTTACTTCTAATGAAATTGGGAATAGAGAGGATATTTATGAATCTGATTACAAGTATAGAAACAGATAGATGTATTCTACAATTACTATGTTCAAATGACATAGAAGAAGCAGTAGAATTGTTTACCAATTCAGATACCAGAAAGTACTTGGGAGGACCCATATCAAGAGACGGAGCAATCAAAAGACTAAACAGATGTTTAGAGGAAAAAAAGACAATTTTCTTTTGGAAAATTTATTATTGCGTTAGATTAAAAGATAATGGGAAATTTATAGGTATTGTTAGTATCACTCCCCACCACAACTTGTTGTACAAGGAGTTGTCTTATCAGTTCTTACCAAATTTTTGGGGCAAGGGGTATGCATATGAAACAATTAATTCTATTATTCATCATTACAAAAATAACTATAAAGTATTGAGTCGTCTTGTTTCTGAAACACAGACTGCTAATATAAAATCTTGCAAACTGCTTGAAAAACTGGGGTATAAACTACATAAAAAACTTGAGCGATTTGGCTGCGAACAATCATTATATGTTTTTAATTTGCGTACATTGGTTAAATAATTATAGATTATAATTCACTTTGTTTGTAATGCTCTTTTTATTGTATAGAAAATAAAGTCTTTTTTTAAATAGGCTCAGCTCAAAATGCAGTGCCTAAAGCTGCGTATAACAATGCACTCAAGTTCGCTTTGACTACCAGGAGCCAAGCCTTCGAAGAAGCCAAAGCACATGCCTCAGCTAACCGAGTCGAAATTTAGAAAACTAACATAAGAGCTATGTAATTTTTTCTAAATTCCTGTAATGCTGAGGCACGTCTTGAGTGCGAGACGTTATCTGAAAAGCCATGTTTTATTACGATCTGTTGCCGTTACATAAATAATAAGGTCGGATGGATTAGTATAAAATTCTGATGTCAGAGTAAAATTTACAAAATAAATAGAAAATCATAGGGGGATAATTTATGGGAAGAATTATATCAATTGGTGGGGGCGATTTTGGAAAGTTAGAAACTCTTGAGATAGATAAGTATATTGTAAAGTCCACCAATAAAGAAAAACCAAGAATATTATTTGTACCAACTGCAAGTAGCGATGCAACAACATATATTGAAATATTCAACAAGATTTATGGTGGAATACTAGGATGTCATACCGATGCATTATGTCTTATAACCAACAATATTTCTGAAGATGAAATTAAGGAAAAGATATACTCTTCTGACGTAATATATGTTGGAGGAGGAGATACAAAAAATATGTTAAAAGTTTGGAAGGATAATAAAGTAGATTATTACCTAAAGCAAGCATTTAATAGAGAAACTATTCTTTGTGGACTTAGTGCTGGTTCAATTTGTTGGTTTGAATATGGATGCAGTGATTCTTCAAATGATGGGGAGGAATTCGGAACTTATATTAAGCTAGAGGCATTAGGCTTACTAAAAGGAATTCATTGTCCTCATTTAAATGAAGAAGATAGAAGAGGCGGTTTCATAAATATGATAAAGGATAACAATACTTTAGGAATTGGACTTGATAATAATTGTGCTTTAGAAATATTTAATGATAAGTTCAAAATATTAAAATCAGATAAGAATGCAAAAGCCTACAAGGTATTTAATAAAGATAAGCATGTTATAGATGAAGAATTAACTAATATTGAAACATATTACTCACTAGAAAAGCTTTATAAAATATTGTAGAACATATTCTCACCAAATAATGTCTTTAGAGAGCACTTGGGGTGTATTTATATCGAATTAAGTAAGTGCTAAACATGGCTCATCAGATAACAAAACACTCAAGTTCGCTTTGACTTGAAAAGACAGCCAAAGCACATTCCTTCACAGGCGCAAGCGCAGCCAGGGAAGTATTCCTCTGTGGTCCTGTTCAGGAACGTCTTGAGTGCGAGACGTTATATGTAATTTTTGAGAAACAGAGAGACAGATCAAAGCTTTTCGGATTATTTTCTTTAGACACAATAGTAAAGAGAAGGTAAATTATTTATATTATGATCAGGAGGTTAACAGATGGGTGGATATGATGTTGTTGTAAAATGGTACTCAGATGATAAAAACTTGGCTGAAATGAATGAAGGTTTAAAAAATAGATTGAAGCAATGGGAAAAAGGAGTTGCTTATGATTATTTCCCTCAAAATGCTAGTGTGCTTGACGTCGGTTGTGGTACGGGCAGGGAGGCGTTTGCATTACATGACATGGGTTATACAATAACGGGCGTCGATATATCTGAAAAAGCTATCAAACAAGCAAAACAGTTTGCATTAGCTTCTAATCGAAACATCGAGTTTCTACACACAAACGGAACAAATTTGCCCTTTGAAGATAATACCTTTGATGTTATCATCATTTGGGCTCAGACCCTTGGAATTATGTATGGTACAAAACAGCAGTTGTCATTTCTCGATGAATGCTGGCGTGTGCTGAAAAGAAATGGAATAATTAGCTTTTCAGGACATGACTACGAATATCTAGAAAAAAACTATTCTCACATTATAGATGGAAAAAAATTCTTTCCATTTGCAAACACTGAGATTTATTGGCAGATGTTCACTATTGAAGAGTTGTCAGATTTGGCTCTGAAAGCGGGATTTACTGTATTGGAATGTGAAAGAGGGGGAATTTACCGTCCTGAGGATGGAGTAGTGCTTCACTGTGAATGCAGAAAATAAGCTTTTTATAGTTAAATTAACACTCAGCTTCTTTTTAGTGAGAAACTGTTTAAAGTTGTTTAGAATAGACTTTATATAAAGTACAGTGGCAAAAACTACATATAACAAAATGTTCAAGTCCGCTTTGCATAGGAAGACTGCAAAGCACACCTGCGAAGCTAAGTGCAGTCGCACTAGGCTTCTCGGCGTCTTGAACACGAAACGTTATCTGAAATCCTTTTGAAATGAGTGCAAACTTGGAGAAAATATTAAATTTAAGAATCTGAGCCTTATAAGCATTATTAAACGTAGCTATTTAAATATATAAATATTCAAATATTTGCTTGCTCTATGCGTGTTCAGCGTGGATTCTATAAACCGACTTAATACAGAATCTTCTTATATAGTGGCACAAGAGTAAGATAATGTGAAGCAAAGAAATTTATATTATATACATGATGAGGAGGATTTTTATGAAGGACCCATACGAAATATGCCCCACTTTTGAAACAGAAAGTTTTATTTTAAGACTCGTTTCGGAAGAAGATTCCGAAGGTCTACTTAAATGTTATTCTGATAGTAAGGCACAAAAAATTTTTAACTCTGATAGGTGTACAGGTGATTTCTGTATTTACGCAATTGAGGATATGTTGCAATGCATTAAAGCTTGGCTTTATGCATATTCTCAACAAGAATTTATACGCTTTGCAATTATAGATAAATCACTATCTAAAGCTATTGGAACAGTAGAAATGTTTGGTCATGTTGGTAAATATAAAATCAAAACAGGAATACTCCGAGTTGATGTTTCTTCTGAATACGAAAATGTAGATTACTTAAACGAAATATTTAGTGTTTGTAACGATAATTTTTTTGATTTGTTTGAGGTTGATATGATTGCAACTAAGGCAATACCTCAAGCTGTTGAAAGACGGAATACATTATTAAAAATTGATTTCTGTGAAGGCAAGGTATATGAAGGAGAACACTATTATTTGCGTTCAAAATAAGCATAATCTACATTAAACTTAATACACAATATTCTTATATTCTTCATGAAAAGAGCTTTTGGATGGTTGTTAATCCGAGTACTGCGCTGGCGAACTTCAGTTAACAATACATTCCCGTTCGCTACGCACATCCTCCAGCCTAACCAAGGCGAAGTAGCTCAAATACTAAGATAGGAGCTATCTAAGAATTTGAGCTATTTCTGTAAGGCTGGAGAATGTCGGGAATCCGAGACGTTATATGACATTTTAAATCTAATAGAGTTTATGGTTACGCATTAGATTTTTTTATTCAAGATGTAGAATGAAGAGTCACAATCGTAAATTTTTCTGCATTACATTATATATAACAAAACAACATTATTAAGTGGAAAAACTATAGGCCTATTGAGATGATATAGTTAAAATAAAAGAAAAGAGAGCTTATCACTCCAGAATTAGGAGATAGAATAGATTTATATTAATTAGAGTAAAGGTGATTTAGAATGGATAACTGGAGAAATAACACTATTTGGTTTGAACAAATACCAGATAATCTCAAAGCAAATTTGGATTTAAAAGAGGTTAAATTTAATGAGATGCACTTTAAAAATATTGAGTATTTAACTCTTTGGTATCACAAAAGTAAATTGTTTAATTTAGATGATTTACCTTTGCCAGAAAGTCTTCTCTATCTTGATTTAACTTGGTCGAATATACATAATTTCATTGGAATTAAAAAATTGGCTAATTTAAAGAGATTAGAATTACACTATTGTACCAAATTACAGAATGATTATGGTTTATCCAGTTTAGTTGATACACTAGAATATTTACATATTAATCAATCAAAAAAATTCGTGCCGAATGAAGAATTATTCTCTCTGAAAAATCTTAGGGTTTTGTGCCTTAATTCTTGCGGTAATCTTGAAAACTTACATTTTTTAAAACACTTTTCTAAGCTAATTGACTTTCGATTTGTCGATACTAATGTGTTAGATGGAGATTTATCACCAATATTAGACCATCCAACTATTAGAAGTGTAGGCTTCTTAGATAAGAGGCATTACAATATTAAATATGATAAAATGGACACTTTATTAAAGGATAAAAATGGTGGAGAAGAGTTTAAAACTGTTATCAAACTCGGAAAATATAAGACGTTTAAGTATTAAAAAGTACAACTAGTTTGCAAACTTCTTATATTGTGGGCTAATGGGAGAGAAATATTTATCGGGGTAATGTCCACGCAAATGATAGCAAAAGATTTAAAACATCATATAACAATGCACTCAAGTTCGCTTTGGCTGGCTAGGGTCAAGCCTTCGAAGAAGCCAAAGCACATTCCTTCACCGGTGCAAGCACGCCAAGGAGGTATTCCTCTAGGGTCCGGTTCAGGAACATCTTGAATGCGAGACGTTAGAGAAAATGGTATATTACTGAAAGTTCTAATTCCGCTTCAAGTTTTTTATTAGTACACATTTGTATTTTTTTACTTAGCAAAGTTTATATTTTAGTGTAATGCGGCAATGTTGTGTGGAATGGCATAAAAACCAAATGTAAAATTAGTTTGCTTTAAAATCATCTATATTTAGTATAATGGGGGAATTTTTATGAAGTCTATTGAATTGTATAACCAGTTAGAAAGAGATTTTGTATCTAAAGAACTGAGAGATGAATGGGCAAGATACATGAGAGATCTGGAAGAGTATCTTACCATCAATTTCAAAGAAAGAAGTATGGGGTTGGTATGTGATTTCACAAATAAAATTAATAAAGTGTATTCTGCTGTATTTCCCACTGAAGAAATTATGCAGAGTATCATTGATGAGGGAATAACAGATGCCTTGTTATTTCTGCACCATCCTTCTATTTGGGACATTAGAAGGCCAAAACCCTTCTATCAGATGGATAAAGTATCAGTAGAAAAGTTTAGAGAGAATAGAATATCAATATATAATTTGCATGTGCCACTAGATAATTTCAGTGAATATTCGACAAGTAAAACCTTAGCTGATGCCTTAGACATAGAAATACAAAAAACCTTTTCTCAATATTGTGGAGGCTTATGCGGCGTAATTGGAAAAACCAAGTGCATAAACATTGAAGAATTGCACAACAAATTTTCAAAGGTATTAGGTCATAATACAAGTCTTTATATATACGGTGATAATAATATAAAAGATGGAAGAGTAGCTATTGTAGCAGGTGGCGGTAATAACAAAGATACTGTTTCTGAAATGATTGAAAACAATGTTAGCGTTCTTATCTCAGGTATTACTGTAAACAATGAAAGATATTCAGAAGTTCATGAACTTGAACAGAAAAATCATATTAATGTTTTGGGAGGCACCCATTATTCTACAGAAAAATTTGCCTGCCAAAAGATGTGTACCTATTTTGAAAAGCTTGGTCTTGTTTCTACCTTTATCGAAGGTGAACCAGTATATGAAGATATGTAAATTTGCTAGATCGTAATTGAACAGTATGCGTAATATTATTATAGATTAATAAAAGACAAAAACAGAATTCGTATAGTTGACGCAAAAAGTATGGTGAAAATATACCACTTCCTCTAACAAAAAATTCCCATACAGCTTGGCTTGAAAAGACAGCCAAGCTACACCTGCGAAGCTAAGAAAAGAGCTTTCTAAGCTTCTCGGTGTCGGGAATTAGCAACGTTATATGACATTTTAAATCTAATTAAGATACGTTTACGCATCATATTTTTCTTATTTAAGTTAAATAAGAAAGAGTTGTAATCGTAATTTATTATGTAATAAAGGAGAGAATTATTGTGCAAACAGAAATATATTTTATAAGACATGCTGAACCAAATTATAATAACCATGATGATTTGACACGTGAGCTAACTCCAAAAGGTTTGGTTGACCGTGAACTTGTTACAAATTATCTTTCTGACAAAAATATAGAAATAGTTTTGTCGAGTCCATATAAAAGGGCCATAGATACTGTTAAGCATTTTGCTGATAGATATAATATGATTATAGAACAAATAGAAGATTTTAGAGAACGTAGAATTGATAGTTGTTGGATTGAAGATTTTCAGGCATTTTCAAAATCTCAATGGAACGATTTCAAATATAAACTAAGTGATGGTGAATGTTTAAACGAAGTTCAAAATAGAAATATATCGGCTTTACAAAATGTACTGAAAACACATTTTTGCAAGAAAATTATAATTGGTAGCCATGGTACAGCACTCAGTACAATAATAAACTATTATGATAATTCTTTTGGCTACGACGACTTTGTTTCTATTAAAAATTTAATGCCTTGGATTGTAAAATTTATTTTTGAAGGTGATATATGTATTAAAATTGAAAAAATAGATTTATTTACATTTTGAGAGTTATCTAAGATAAGATGCTTCGCAACTTTCTTTTATTGCGGATTCACAGGAAAGAAACATTTAGAGGGGAAATATCCTCGCACATAGATAGCAAAAGATTTAAAACATCATATAACAAAAAATTTCCGTTCAGCTTGGCTTGAAAAGACAGCCAAGCTATACCTGCGAAGCTAAGAAAAGTGCTTTCTAAGCTTCTCGGTATCGGAAATTAGAAACGTTAGAGAAAATGGTATATTACTGAAAGTTCTAATTCCGCTTCAAGTTTTTTATTAGTACACATTTGTATTTTTTTACTTAGCAAAGTTTATATTTT